>Ga0222654_1000132_pt1 | contig 67508 bp, 59 predicted proteins | sample AntAcemetagen421_FD_179805 | JGI IMG/M metagenome (GOLD analysis project Ga0222654, IMG submission 179805) | Saline water microbial communities from Ace Lake, Antarctica - #421 | ecosystem: Environmental > Aquatic > Non-marine Saline and Alkaline > Saline | place: Antarctica: Ace Lake...
TGCTCGCGCGACATCCGCAGAAGGTATCATACTCCGGAGAATGCGTTCGTTCCCCCGGAAAGTCTAGTCATTTTTCAATACCTCCTTCGCTACCAAGGACTTTCAGTCTCAGATGAAGGAGCCCTGGTGTTTCTGAGTGGCATGTTCGGCTGGTCGCCCACGGCTGGCTCCTCCCTCACTACTTTATTCAAAGGGGCTGCGGATGATTTCGCGGTCATGAACGGATTCCGCCAGATCACTGAAAGTCCCGCCTATGCCATCATCGGGGTCGGGGCCGCATTTGCCATCACCCTCTGGGCCCCGAATACTAATAGCATCTTTAACCTCACCCACGACGACGCGGTCGAAGTCGCCCCGACCCGACTGCGTTGGTGCGAATCGATCACTTGGGCAATTTTCACCGGCTGCGTCTTGACGATCGCCATAGCATTCATCGGCTACCGGTCCCCCCTTCCCGTAATCTACGGGCAGTTCTGATGCGCCGCGCCCACCGCTTCTACTTCCTCATCGTGCTCACCCCACTTGCAGTGCTCGTCGCTGGCAATGTGCTGCTCAACTTCTGGGTCGACCCGCTAAATACCATCCGTGACCACAAGCTGACCACCCGCACCTACGCGCTGCCGGCCCTCTTGGCTGAACTTGAGCTTCCGGCCGCCTCCGCAGCAAACTTCGACACCTATATGATCGGCACATCCCGCAGTCGCTGGGGCCACGATATCCGCCAATTTCCCACCGTTCTAAATCTCGGTGTCGACAAAGCAACTGATCGCATGATCGACAACCTCCTTGTCGGCCAACTGCAAACAAGCAGTCGGGCCCGGGTGTATCTGGTAGATACGATGGGGCTCCTCCAAGGGGTCGACCGAGCGCTCAACGGGAGATTAGTGACACAACTATTATCGGCCGGAGTCACCAAAGTTTCCCTCCGACAACTCATTGGACAAATGCAAAGTCGCTTCACGCCAGGCCCTGGTGAATCTCGGGACCCCAACGCACCACCTGAACCGGTCGGCGTGGATCTAGATTTCAACCAGAGAATGGTCTCATATATGCGTTATGCGCTACCGGTGAGGCCCCACAGCCAGGCCGTAATCGAACAACGTATCCAGCGTATTAAAGAGCTCCCGGTCTCGCATGATGCCTTCGTCCTATTCTACGACGGTCCGTTCTCGCCCACTTATCGCTCCGACCCATTCATTCTCGAAGCGTTGCACCAGCGGGCCAATCTCTGGCGCCAGGTCTTGGCGACCAGCAATGCGACGCGGCCCAGCCCGAACGGTGAGGAACGGCCTCGCGTCACCGTGGCCTACGTATCCTACGCCACCCCAGCCGACTGGAGTGAGCCAGCCGAGACCGAAATGTGGGCCGAGGCAAACTGGTGGGACCCACTGCACTTCAAACCCATCGTCGGCCGAGCGCTGCTCAATCAGCTGCTGATCGACGCCGCGAAAATCCAACAGACGACGACGACCCCCTGACTATATCTCAGCGCGCTCCCACGGGCGCTGCAGTGATCAATTCAGTCAGGGAATTACCACGTTGAGTTTAGATCCCTCCGACCTTTGGTGGCGGGAGTAGCAGGGTCATTCCTGAATGGCACTTAGTGAAGGAGGTCGATCGTCTATTTTAGTCGTCAAGAACCGGATACACGCATGCGACGACGCGGTTTGGTGAGGTTTTGGAAAGGTTTGGGACGTCGCTTGACCGCGCGGGGTTCGACTCGATGTGGTCGCAGCGGTACTGGATCGGCCGCGAGAGCAATCAAGAGGTCCTCGAAGCGCAATCGGACGTCCTTGGCCGAAGCCGCAAACAGTGGAACGAATGCGCGCCAGGCGCTCAGGGCCCTGTTGAAGGAGATCCGGTTTGGCGACACGTCGTGCGGTCGAGCAGCCTCAAGCATGAGAAGTCGGACCAGATTGTAAGCGATAGCTTGCAGATGGATTTCCTTTCCGATCATGGCCGAGGAGCGGGTGAGGAAAACATCGAAACCGTGCGCCGTTTTGATGTCCCGAAAGTTCAACTCTACTTGCCAGCGACGCAGATAAAGTTCCTCGATCGCGGAGTCGGGGCAACAAGCCTCATCGAGCAAGGTTGTCACCACCGCGATGTGCTTGGTGCGGAAGCTGGGCACTTCGACGCGAAAGCGAACTACTCGCAGCGTTCGGCTCTCGGGCCACTCATTCCACAGGCACTTTGCCCACCGACCTTGGCGTTGCGGTTTCGGCCAAAAAACCCGACGGATACCGGTTCGGCGAGCTTGATGCAAACGCATCATCACCTCAATGCCCTTGCGCTGTAACAGCCTGATTAGTCACCAATGACAGCCCCCCCGATCACCCAGCCCCCCTCCCCTTGGTGCACCCGATCGATCAACTGGCGAGCCAAGGAGGCTTCATGGGCCTGCCACGAGGTCAGGACAAACTTCACTAAATGACCAGTCGCCAGGGAGGACGTCCCCACCATCTGCCCGGTAGGAAATCCACATCTCTTCCGCAGACCTCCGGCGGTAAGGATAGACTTTGCGATTGGCCGCCGTATCAGGCCTGGAAAGTCCGCCGCCATCGATCACTTTCACGTGGTGTCCACGCCAATGATCAGACTTGCGAGTGCGATCGTGAGCCACTTGCGCTAGCCGGTTGAAGACCGGGCGCAAAATCGTGATCGGCAACCGAGCCCGAGCTTGGCCATAGCCTTCGGTGGCATCGTCGACTGAGGTCTTCGATCCAGCCTATAAATGCCACGTCTACGCCCAACGCGCCGCATCACGACAACTGCAGCACCGGTCCGAGAAACGCGCAGAAGGTCACCCAGGGGGTGAAAATTCGATCCCGCTTTCCTATCCCTTCAAACGTGCGGGGCGAAATGAAGCGCGCCACCAATGCCGCGAGGCCATCGAGCTTGGGTGCCCGTTCCAGCAGGCCAGTCGCAGCTCGATTAGACCGACGGCCACACCGGCGATGAGAAAACCTAGGCAGATACAACGTGTTGATCTTCGTGGGGTGGTGGTAGTTGAATTAATTTTACTTATTAATCTTTCAATCAACTATTTCCGAGATTTTCGATCAAACTAACTGCGCTTCGGAACGCGCTAACTAAGTGCCATTCAGGATGGACCCTTTTTGTTGCCTCCCAGCATGTCCCAAAAAGTTGGGGGAGTAGCATTCCGAATTGAAACCAGTCAGATTTCCACCCCACAGAGTTAACCCTGTCGACAAAATCGGGCTCCGCATGAAAGAGACATAAATTCTGTCTGGAAAAATTACTGAGGGTTTTAAGCCCCCCGCCGGTTCCGGGATTTCGGAGAAATGTGGAGCAATTGCTCCAGCCGGGCATGAAGTCTTGATCGCGCCATACTCGGCCTAAACTCCGCTCTAATCTAATTATAAAATCCAAGAAGGAGACATTGCTTGATTCTAAACAAAAGTCCCGTCCTCCGATTTTTGCCGAAAGTCAAAATTCATTCAAAGTCGACTTCGTTCTACTGATTCCGCTCCAAATACTCAGACGCTAAATGTGCCATCGCGCGCACTCCCGTTTTTAGCGCCGCATCGTCTACTAGGAATAAAGGCGAGTGATTAGCCGCGACGGTGCTTAAGTCCGTTCCCTCAGGCGTGATCCCCAGAAAAATGAACAATCCAGGCACTTGCTGCTGGAAGAACGAGAAGTCCTCCGAACCGGTGGTAAGGTCATTGGTGATCACCTTTTCCTCGCCCGCCACGCTCACCAAAACGTCCTTCATCTGCTCAGTGAGTTTCACGTGATTGATCGTCGGCGCGTAGCCCGTATCTGCGCCGATGTAGACTTCCGCCATTGCTCCTGCCGCCTCCGCAATCTTCTCCGCCGTGCGGGTCACGCGTTCGTGATAAGCCGTTCGCACCTCGGGATCGAAGGTTCGGATCGTTCCCGTCATCACCACTTCGTCGGGGATTATATTGTTACGATCACCGCCATGAATCGTGCCAATGGAAACAATCGAGGGGGCTCCCAAAATGTTAATCTGACGACTCGCCACATTCTGAATTCCCAACGCGATCTGAGCCGATACCGTAATCGGATCAACGCCCTGCCAAGGCGCGGCCGCGTGGGTCTGCTTACCCGTCACCGTGATACGCAGAAAGTCACTACTCGCCATTACCGGTCCAGACCTCACTCCGATCACTCCCGAGTGCATCGAAGACCAAACATGTAAGCCGAAGATCGCATCCACTTTGGGATTCTCCAACACGCCTTCCGAAATCATCTGCTTCGCGCCCCACTCCGGTGCCGGCCAGGCCCCCTCTTCGGCGGGTTGAAAAATAAACTTCACGGTTCCGGCCAGTTCCTCGCGCACTCCCGCCAAAACATCGGCAGCACCCATCAAAATCGCGACATGCGCGTCGTGACCGCACGCGTGCATGACCCCGACCCCCTTGCCCCCGTAGTCCGCTCTAACGTCAGAGGCATACGGTAATCCAGTGAGCTCGGTCACGGGCAGGGCATCCATGTCTGCCCGTAGAGCAACAACCGGGCCCGGACGCCCTCCTTTCAGTAGACCGACTACGCCATGCCCCGCTACGCCCGTTTGCACCTTAATACCAAGTCCCCGCAAATGTGCAGCGACGTAGGCCGCCGTCTGCTCTTCACGATTTGAAAGCTCTGGATTCGCATGCAGGTGATGCCGCCATGATACGACATCCGCCTCCACCGCATCGGCCAAAGTATCAATCTTCGCCAACGGCGCAGCGGTCAACCAAACCGGTAAACTCAAAACAAACAAAAGACGCAACATACCCCGATCTTAGCCCCTCCTCGCGTCCAATCAACCTCACGCCCACGTGATTTTCACTCCCCACCACTTGCCCCTCGGCCCCAAAAAACCGCAGGAGGTCAGCTTCAGCGCGGAGCTGGTAAGCGAAGCCATTAGTGTCCGTGTCATACCATTCACTTCGTTCACAGACGTGGTTAAAAATCCTGCCGCCCAGATAACCCTGAGTGTGGTAAAAGACTACTCCTTCGAATCACTCCAAATCCAGCGCAAGACGTCAGGCAGCATCGAGCCACCATGCTGGTCGGAATGCATCCCATCGGTCCAAACATGTTTCTCCACGTAACGCGGTCCGGTATCACCGTTTTTATCGGCCTTCGTGTTCGCATACTGGAGGGCTTTCACCATCTGCTGATTCGCCAGAAACCAGTCGCCCCAATCATTATCTAAATCGTTGGATCCATCCTGAAAAAATAGTTTTAACGGGCGGATTTCTCCGCGCCGAATCATCGCCGGATAATCCTGTCCTCCCGCCGTCCATTCACTATCCGACTCCTCCATTTTAGGGCGCGCACCGATCGAAACATAACTGCCGATATAACTGATCACATTGCGGAAATGATCGGGATAACTCCACGCCACCGTGAACGCGCAGATCGCCCCACTACTCGTTCCACCGATCACCCGACGCTCGGGATCATCGGTCAAATTGTAACTGCGACCGACGAGAGGTAGGATTTCCTCAATCAACATCCGAGCATAGTCAGCGGTCAGCACGTCATACTCGGGCCAACGATGATTCGGATTACTCACGCCGAGGTCATCCGGATAGTGCATACTCTCCGTTGTGCTGTTTCCGGGCGTAACAAATATCCCAATCGTCGGCGGAATCGAACCATCGTGAATCAGATTCGTGAGCACATTTTGCACCCGCAACGATCCCTTGGGGTTCGTCGCGCGCTGCCCATCCTGAAACACCATCACATTCGCGGGGACCCGCCTATCGTATTGGGCCGGCACATACACCCAGTAGCGCCGCACCGTATTCTTGATGATCTTGCTATGAAATTCAAAGGGGCCGCTCAACTCTCCTTGAGGCACTCCTTCCTGCACCATCGAATCAGGACTGAGGTCAAAATCGCCCGTCACTATATCGAGCTCACCGCGCATCGATAAGATCACGCCGAAATAAATTAAAAAGAGGAGGGGGCTACGGATTTTCATCATGGGGCTGGGGTATCAATAAAAAAGCTACAGCCTAAATGTTACTCAATCGAGCAGTCGAGTCACCAAATCGAGTCAATCCCTGCACGCCCGCCTGGTCAGCTAAGGTGAGGAAGAGATTACTCATTGGCTTGGCGCCGTGCTTAATGAATCGTCCCGGGTGCAGCAACCCGCCTCCCGCCCCCGCCAACAACACGGGTAAATTTTCGTGCGTGTGGCGATTTCCGTCGGCATTGCCGCTACCATAGATGATGCGGGAATTGTGCAGGAGCGAATTTCCATCGATGTCTTTAGTCTCCTCCATCCGACGGAGGAACTTGGTAAACTGCTCCACATACCAGCGATCAATTGTCGCCACCTTCCCCACGCGATCAGCATTGTTTTGGTGATGCGATAGATCGTGGTGGCCTTCATTGATCCCGATCTCACTGAACGATCGGTTATCACCGTCATGCCCGAGGATGAAGGTCGCGACGCGGGTAGAATCTGTCTTAAACGCCAGCAACATCATGTCATACATGACCTGAATATACTCCGCCCGACTTTCCGGAATACCTTCCGGGGTCGCACGATCAGGATCCACATTGGGTCCAAACTGCTCTGCGCGCTGGATCCGCGATTCGACGTCGCGCACCCCCGTGAGATATTGATCGAGCTTCTCCCGATCTTCCGGGTCCAAACGACGCTGCATGCGCTGGGCATCGTCCATTACGAAGTCGAGAACCGAACGACGATTGACCATCCGACTCTGTGCATTCGTCGCTCGCGCGCCCTTCGCCCCTGGACCAAAAAGTCGCTCGAACACGAGGCGAGGATTGTTCTCTGGCGTCATCGGCGCGGTAGCGGATTTCCAGGAAATGTTAAACTGATAAGCACACGAATAACCTGAGTCACAATTCCCGGTGCGCCGGTAATTATCGCAGGTGAGTTCCAGCGACGGGAACCGCGTCAAGTGTCCGACATCTTGGGCAATAACCTGGTCAATCGAAACCCCGGCGCGAATATCAGTCGCACTCTTTTTCAGACGAACTCCAGTGAGGAAAACGCCCGAACCCCGCGCGTGGTCGCCGCCGCCATCATTACCTGCCGTGGCATTGAGGTGATCCAAGCCCCCTAGCACTTGGACGTGTTTCCGCATCTCACCAAGCGGTTCGAGCGTCGCGCCATATTCAAAATTGGATTGCCCGCCTTGCGGCCACCACCGATCCGGAATCGCTCCATTGGGAAATTTGACGAATGCCGTGCGTAACGGCGCCCCCGTCGCCGTCGTGGCTAGATTCAAAGCCTCGTTAGCCGCGAGCAAACGTGATGGCATGACCGAGGCGAAAGCCGGCAAGGCTAGCGTCGCCCCCAGCCCACGGAGGAAATTACGACGGCTTAGGGCTGCCAAGTGCTGGCGAAGTTGAGTGTCAGATGAAGCGCTCATAGCTGGGGATGGACTTGCACAATTTGTTCGCCGGTATCTTCGGTCGGATTGAGTGAGTTGTTTGAGGAAAGGGATGCGGCGCGAACCCGCGTTCTCTGGAACGCGGCAGACTCGACTATGCCATGGATTAGGTTGGAAGGACGAGCACCGTTGGCGCCGAGGCTTGTGACCAATTGATCGAGCGTTTCAGTGTCATAATATTCCATGCCTCGTCCGAGGGCGTAAATCAGCATCTTTTCCGCCAGCGTATGGAGAAACTGCTCACGATGGTTGGTCGCTAAAATCGTCTTCAACTCTTGAATAGTCGCAAAGCTCTCGCCGCTGATCAGTTTCCCCTCGGGTTCGATCGGTTTGCCCATTTCGGCATCTCGCCACTGCCCCATCGCATTGAAATTTTCTAGCGCCAACCCCAATGGATCCATCCGCATGTGGCAGGAACTACAAAGCGGATCACTCGCATGCAGCGCGAGATTCTCCCGCAGCGATAGTTTTAATAATTCATCGGGATCCGCGGCATCTTCCAACGACGGAATATTCGGCGGCGGCGGCGGCGGCGGGGTGCCCAAGATGTGATCCAAAATGAAGACGCCACGTTTCACCGGCGAGGTGCGGGTTGGGTTAGAGGTCACGGCTAAGACAGTGCCCTGAGTGAGGACTCCCCCGCGGGGACTTCCCGGCGGCAAAATCACCTTTCGCATCTCCTCCCCTAGGATCTCTTCGTGATCAATGTCGTAATGCTGCGCGAGTTCCTCGTTCAGGAAGGTGTAGTTGCTATCCAGTAACTCCAACAGATCACGGTCCTCCCGTATAATGTAGTCAAAATAGAGTTCCGTTTCGCGCCGCATCGCTTCCCTCAGACCACCTTCAAACTTCGGGCGGGGAAGTCGCACGAAGTCGCTGTAAACTCGACGCGCTTCCGCCAATTCCACCAACTGCTCCGGGGTTCGGTCCGCTTCTCGAATGCCACTAATGCGTCGGAAGGCGGCCTGCGCATCCGAAACCGCCGCGTTCGGATGCTCGCGTAAAAAGACCGAGAGGTCACTAATCTGCACTTCTTCGACATCACGTGCTTGAAGCCATTGGCCCGTGAAGTTCTCCACGAACTGAGCCGACTTCGGATGATCCATCATGCGCTTCACTTGCGTGGATAGGTTGTCTCTCAGCGTCCCGGACTTAGCCAAATCGAACAACGCTTCGTCGGGCATGGTCGACCAGAAAAAATAGGATAAACGAGAGGCTAAAGCATATTCATCGACCAACGGGAACCGCTCTCCCTCTCGTAATGGTTCGGCCTCTTCTTCCCGAAACAAGAATCGCGGCGAAGCCAACACCGCCACCATCGCCTGGGCGACCCCGGTCTCAAAGCTGCTATCCGGTAACTCCGCGACGCTTTCCACCACGTTCACCAAACGATCAATCGTGTAGGGATCCACGGGACGGCGAAATGCCCGATCCGCGAACCCCTGCAGCAGCTCAGCCGCGTAAGCGCGCCGGCCAGCCGAGTCCTCTGGCACGGGTCGAGGAAAGTAATCCGCATAATTGGGCGGCGGCACCCAATATTCTGCCGCCATCGGACCGTGCAAGGTCACATTAGTCAGGCGAACGCGCAGATCTCGCTTCTGTTCGACGAAGGGTTCCATCGGCTTGATTTCAACCAAAAATTCGTGCGCCCCCGCGACCAGTTTTTGTGGAAACGTGTAGGTGAAATCTCGCCAACCCTCGCGCACCATTTCTTTCGCCAAGACCGGCACTCCATCGATTTTGAAGACCAACAAACACTTGTTCAGATCGAACTCGTTGTCCACGTAGCGCTCCACCGCGCGGAAGTTGAGCTCCACTTCGTAGTCTCCTTCGATCGCTACTTGATGCGTGAGACCCACCCCTGCCGGGGCATAGTAAAGCAGATCTAATTCGCTCCCCCGGATTTCACCCGCTTGCCACCCTTCTTTCGTCGGGGCAGGAGGAGCAATGGCAGATGCATCATCTTCTGCTTCGATTCCCAATTCCGGAGCCACTGTAACCACCGACTTAAAGTCTTTACCCGGCAACCGAAGTTGCGCGACCTGCCGCGAGTTTGTCGGCACCGCTTCATCTACGATCGCCTGCGCCGCATCGAGATACTTTTCGAGCAACATCGGTGAAATCGTCAGCACGTCGGCGATGTTATCAAAACCATGCCCCGTGTCGTCGGCGGGAAACTCCGCCGCAGTGTCGTATTCAACGCCGATCAGATCTTTAATCGTGTTGCTATACTCCACCCGATTGAGTCGACGCACGGTGACGCGGCCGGGATCTGGATCTGCCGCATCGAGTTCAAATGCTTTGGCCTTAATCCAGTGCACGATTGCTTCGCGCTCTGCTTCCTCGAGCTGGATTTCGTCGGGTGGAGGCATGATTCCACCTCTGACGTTTTTCAAAACCCTCATCCAGAGCTCATGATCACGCAGTTCCTCGTCAGATGCCCATTCATCAAGCACGACTCCGCCTTTGCTACTCCCGTAGCCATGGCAATCCATGCAGTAGAGATCGAGCACGGGCTCAAGATCACTCCGAAACGTAGCGAGTAGTTCATCCTGAGCGTGAGCGACCATCGCCAGTCCGCCGATCAGCACGACCGCGAATAGACGACGCGAACTTCCCCCAAACGAAGCGGGCAGTCTTTGATCAGCAAAGCTATTAATTGAGATACGCATAGGGAGGGGGAACGCCAACAAAGCCGGCTGATAGATCCCTCCCATGAGCAATCCCTCCAACGGCCAATCACACTACTATGAAAGATGCGAATGAGTTTCTCAAATCGACTCGTCGTTTTGGTCGGTAATCGTTAAATTGGACTTCAACTGAATATTCATTTCTCACTCCCGCGCCAACCGGAGCCCTCAGTCATTCCATGAATCTCGTAAATGTCACCGCCATCCCGTTCAATCGTGACAGCGGCATGCTGCGATCTGACCGGCCGGAATTCATCTTCATGTTCCCGGCCGATGCTCGTTACCTCAACCATCTCGGCACCTTGCATGCTGCCGTCATTTTCACCCTCGCCGAAGCGACCAGTGGAGAATTTCTACAACGTCATTTCGCCGACCTTCGACAACCTATCGGCGCCATGGTGCGTCGGGCTGAAACGAAATATCGCCGACCAACCAGCGGTGCAATTTACTCCCGGGCAATCGCGTCCCCTGAAGCCCTCGCGGGGCTGCTCGATCAAGTGACTCGCCGAGGCCGGGCCAGCATCGCAGTCGACGTAGAAATTCTTGACGAAACCCCGGCGTTGATCGCCACAGCCGCGTTCGAATGGTTTGCCTCCCGGGCACCCAACCCACCGAACCCATGAAACTGCCGCGCGTCTTCCCCCCCATTTGGTTCCTCGCCAATATCAGCCTGATCCTCGCCCTACGTCGGTTTATGCCGACGCCGCTCGCCCTGCCCGAGTTCCATTTGGTCGCGGGTCAGGTGCTCATCTGGAGCGGCGTCGTGACCGTCTTGACTGCCTTACTGAGTTTTCGCCGGCACCGCACCACGGTGGTTCCATTTCGCAACCCAGAAACACTCATTCGCATCGGTATCTTTCGCTGGTCGCGCAACCCGATCTACCTCGGCGAGGCGTTTATCCTTGCCGGTTTATGCACCAAGTTTGACCAAGCCCTGCCCTGGCTTATCCTCCCTCTTTTCATCATCGGACTCAACCGGCTCGTGATTAAGTGGGAAGAAACAACTCTTCGCACTCAGTTTGGCAGCGACTACGCCGCTTATTGTGCGAACACCCGTCGATGGCTTTGAGTCACCCTCGAAATCGGTAAAACTTAGGCTACCGGCACAGTCCTATCTTACGTCTCTTCGGGTAAAATCGATTCCCATGTCGGTGTATTCTCGCAGCATCAGGACGCGGCGATCAAAAAACCATCCCTCGGGCTAACTCTCCTTTGCAAAAATTCGAGGGGCTGGGAGCCTCGCAACGTATCACCTGCCATGACCGAGCCCGATCCTCTCAACTCACTCCTTCAAAAATGGGAAGTCTCCCCGTCAGATTCTCCGCATTTTACCGGTGGAGTGCACGATCGTATCCATCGTCCTGCGCCCGTGACATTAGCTCGGATCGTCCATTTTCCTGCTACTTTACCCCTCGCAGCCGGATTTGCTATCGTCCTCGGCATCGCGTCTGCCCTCACCCTAAACCGCACTCAGACTCAGTCTAAGATGGCCGAGGCCTACGCCCGCAGTATTGACCCCGTCTGGATGACCACCACCGCCCCCCACCCTCATCCGTGAAACACTGGCTTCGTCTCATATTCGTCGCTGCGATTGCCGGTCTCGGGGCTTTCGCGATTACCCGCTATTTAGCCCCCCCGCCGGAGAGTTCCGCCGAAATCAGTTGGCTCGTTTCAGAATTCAATCTCTCCCCGGATCAAGCGGAGCAAATTCGCACGCTTCACGAAGACTACGACCCGATCTGCGCCGCCCATTGTGCAGCTATTCTGGATACGAGGAAGAGGATCGAGACTGCCGCATCGAGTGAATCTCGGGAGGAAGCCGAGGGTCAGCTTATCCAACTCACTGCTAAATGCCATGAGTCAACTCAGGCCCATCTCGAAGCAGTCGCCGCCGCGATGGACCCCTCGCAAGGAGAGCGCTACTTGGCGCTGATCAGTCCCCAGTTGAGCGCGCATCAACACGGCGAGCCTTTTGGACTGCGATGAGTGAAGCCGACGCCGATACGACCGATATGGTCGCTCTCCAGCGCGGTGAAAACAAAGCGCTCGATCGCCTAATGGATCGTTGGCAGGTCCGCCTGCGCGCTTACCTCCTTCGCCACCTATCGACTCAAGCCGACGCACTCGACCTCGCTCAGGAAACATTCGTGCGAGTCTTCCGTCATCGAGATCGCTTCGATCCCAGTCGCCGATTCTCGACCTGGATGTTTCAAATTACGCTCAACCTGCTCCGAGATCACGGCCGCTATAATCAACGCCACCCGACGTCCCCACTTAGCGAGGCTTCCGAGACTGCCGACGATTTTGATCCGAGCCAACAAGCCATCAATCAAGAAGCCGGTGAAGCCGTGCGAGCTGCCATTGCCCATTTGCCGACAAATTTACGCGAGGTCGTCATCCTCTTCGAATACGAGCATCTCTCACACTCCGAGATCGCCGAAATAGTGGGTGCAACGCCCAAGGCCGTCGAAACCCGCCTCTACCGTGCCCGAGAACAACTGCGGCAACGCCTCAGTCGCTGGTTGTGAGGATCACGCGAGTTGCGGCCGTAGCCCACCGCCTAATCCGCTTAGGGAAATTATGACACGTGGCCCCCTTCATTGTTAATTCTGATCTCAGTTGCAGTCCCGGTTATGATCCGCCCCTTTTATCTCTGCTATGCCGAACCATTCCCCTTCCAAAACAACTCTGATTGATCTTCCTCCGGTGGACTCGACGAGCGTGCGGGAGCCGAGTTGCACTCATCAAGCAGTCGAGCGGGCGAATCGCCCGACGAAGGCCGCGTATTTCAACCGGGAGCTCTCTTGGTTGGCGTTTAACCGCCGGGTGTTAGAGCAGGCTCGAAATCCACAGACCCCCTTGCTCGAGCGGGTGAAATTTCTCGCGATTGTCTCCTCCAACCTCGACGAGTTCTTCGAGATCCGGGTCGCCGGCCTCATCCAGCAGGTCGACAGCGGCATCGGTAAATCAGGATTTGATGGCCTCGGGCCACTCGAGCTCCTCCGCCGCATTCACTCCGTGGTAGGATCTTTGGTGGACGACCAATACCGCACGTGGCTCGACGACCTCGTGCCCGCCTTGGCCGAGGAACGCATCCATATCAAAGCGGCAGATGAATTGACGTCTACCCAGCTGGCTTGGGTCCGCCAATATTTCGAAGAACAAGTTTCTCCCGTGCTCACCCCTCTCGCGCTCGATCAATCGCACCCCTTCCCCCAACTGGCGAACAAGACCCTCAATGTCATCGTGTCGCTCGATGATCCCGAGACCGAGGAAATCGAACAGCAGGCCGCAATTCTTCCTATTCCTCGAATCTTGCCTCGCCTCGTCAGAATCTCCCCGGAGAGCCCCGACCAAGAGACTTACATTTTTCTCAGTGAAATCGTCAAGCTGGGCGCCGATGAACTATTCCCCGGCTTCCGGATCAATGGCGCGCATGCGTTTCGGGTGACCCGTAACAGCGATCTCTACATCGATGAAGAAGAGGCGGAAAACCTGCTCAAGACCATCGAAGAAGAGCTTCGCAACCTCCGCCGAGGAGCCGCCGTTCGGCTCGAAATCGAAGCAGGCGTCAACGAACAGATTTTTGAAACCCTCTGCACCAACTTAGATCTTTCGCACGAATACGTCTTCCGACTCAACGGCCCGTTAAACTTGCTGCGGCTGATGAGCCTCACGGAGATCGATCGCCCTGATCTAAAATATACGCCCTTCACTCCCACGAACTCCTCCGTTCTCCGAGCCGGAATCCCTCCGTTCGATACGATGAGAGAACGTGATGTGCTGCTCCATCACCCCTACGATTCGTTCAATCCGGTGGTCGAGTTTGTGTCGCAAGCTGCCCACGACCCTGACGTGTTTGCCATGAAGCAAACGCTCTACCGGACCAGCGGAGACTCGCCCATTGTTCGCGCCCTGATCGAAGCCTCCCAAAACGGCAAACAAGTCACCGCCCTCGTCGAGCTCAAAGCCCGCTTTGATGAAGCCAACAACATCCAGTGGGCCCGACAACTCGAGGAAGCTGGCGTCCACGTCGTTTACGGCCTCGTTGGCCACAAGACCCACTGTAAGTGCTCCCTGATCGTTCGACGTGAAGGGCAAACCCTCCGACGATATGCCCACGTGGGCACCGGTAATTACAACCCCAAGACGGCCCGCCTCTACACCGATCTGAGCCTATTCACGAGTCGAACCGATATCACTGAAGACGTCGCAAATCTCTTCAACACGCTGACCGGATTCAGTCGTAAACCGGAGTTCCAGCGCTTGCTGGTAGCGCCATTCAACCTGCACTCTCGTCTCCAAGAACTCATCGATATCGAATCCGTCAATGCTCTCGCCGGGAAACCCGCCCGGATCATGGCCAAGATGAATTCGCTCGTCGACAAAGCGACCATCGATCGTCTCTACACCGCCTCTCAGAACGGAGTGCAAATCGATCTAATCATTAGAGGGATCTGCTGCTTGGTCCCTGGCATTCGCGGGCTCAGTGAGAATATCCGAGTTCGGAGTATTGTTGGACGCTACCTTGAACACACCCGGGCGTTTTACTTTCAAAATGCCGACGGTGAGCCACTACTCTACGCAGGGAGTGCGGACTGGATGCCCCGAAACTTCTTCCGTCGCATCGAGGTTGTTTTTCCCATCGATGATCCTGAACTCAGAGCGTGGTTCGTCGACGAGATGTTCCCGATGGAACTACAGGATAATCGAGATGCCCGACAGCTACGGCCCAACGGGGCCTACCGTCCCATCACCCGCCATCCGAACGAACCTACATTTACTGTTCAGAACTACTTTGTGGCTGCCGCAAATCAACGCACCCGCGCTCAACACGCCAGTTCGCTGGCTGAACCCAAAGCGACCTGACCGGCTCGATTAAATTTTCGGCTTCCGTTTTAGATTCGGGGACGTAGGGTTCGCCGTTCTACCTAGGAGAGATGGCAGAGTGGTCGAATGCGTCTGACTCGAAATCAGATTTACCGGCAACGGTAACGGGGGTTCGAATCCCTCTCTCTCCGCCAGTTTAGGTTCCGAATACCAAACGTGTATTTTGGGATTTGCCGACCAAACAACCAAAACCCCATTGAGAGGGATGAGAACCCTTAGGGGTTCGACGGAGCGAAGCGGAGATGGGGCACGCGATAGCGTGAGTGCGCAGCACCGGACCGCAGGTCCGCCAATCCCTCTCTCTCCGCCAGTTTAGGTTCCGAATACCAAACGTGTATTTTGGGATTTGCCGACCAAACAACCAAAACCCCATTGAGAGGGATGAGAACCCTTAGGGGTTCGACGGAGCGAAGCGGAGATGGGGCACGCGATAGCGTGAGTGCGCAGCACCGGACCGCAGGTCCGCCAATCCCTCTCTCTCCGCCAGTTTAGGTTCCGGATACCAAACGTATATTTTGGGATTTGCCGACCAAACAACCAAAACCCCATTGAGAGGGATGAGAACCCTTAGGGGTTTGGGCGAAGCTCAATAAAGATGGAGAGGCACGCGCGCCGGACAGACCGACCCCGTCTTCTGGCAACTATCCCCTTCCCAGGCCCCCAACCGGTAGCAGGGCCCAAAACCCTAAGGAGTGCCGAACGAAACGTCCGCATCCCCAGCTGCAACGGGCAAAGAGGCTTGTAAGATGGAAACGCGTTGAGCCCAAGATGAGGCGGGATCGATGGAGTTGATCTGCGTCGCTAACGTCGCCAACCCTTCGGCGTCGCCATTGGCGGTGGCCCTCGTCGCAAGATGGTAAGCGGCTTCAGTGCGCACGGCCCGAGAAGCGGCAAGATCGTTAGCAATACCGCGCAACGCACTTTCACCGCCAGCGCCGTCGCCCTTTTGAATTTGAGCAATCGCCCGACCCAGACGAATTCGACCCGCCATCACACTGTCACCGAGCACCTCACTGGCACTATCATACGCTGCGATAGCATCTTCAAATCGGCCCTCCGTGAACGCATTGTCCGCCACTTGAAGGAGCGCCACGCCACCCAGTTGCGAACCACTGTGTTCCGCCGCAAATGCCTTCCGTTCGCCATCGGTAGAAACCGCCGCAAATGCCTCCCGCTCTGCTTCGATATTTCCAGCCTGCATCCATTGCCAGCCGTGACGACCCAAGATCGCAAGGATGACGACTACCGAGATCGCGACGATGGAAGAACGGTGCTTCTCCCAAAAATGGCGCACATTCTCCTCAATATCTGGTGCCGCAACCGACGCTTCGGCAGTAACAAGGTTGCGGTCGTCGCCAGATGGCGCGGAAGGGGTTTCGTTTGGCTTGGACATGGATGCGAAAACCGCCAACGAAACATAACGCTACCCGGGCGTAAAGACAGGAGTTTGAGTCTATTTGAGAGGCAGGGCTCTCCTCTAATCAAAAACGACGGTCTTATTTCCGTAGATTAGCACCCGGTTCTGGAGGTGCCATCGCACCGCCTGCGCCAAAACTCCTTTTTCCAGATCACGACCTTTACGGATTAAATCCGTCACCTCGTGCCGATGCGTCACTCGCGCCACATCCTGTTGGATAATGGGTCCATCATCGAGCACCGCCGTCGCATAATGCGCGGTGGCTCCAATTAACTTCACCCCCCGAGCATGGGCCTGATGGTAAGGCTTCCCCCCGGCGAATGCCGGCAAAAACGAATGATGAATATTGATCACCGGCCTTCCGCAGGAGTTCAAAAAATCTGCCGATAACACCTGCATATACCGTGCGAGCACGACCAATTCGACATCCAACTGCCGGAGTAAAACGAGCTGAGCCGCCTCCGCCTCCGCCTTAGTCTCGCGGCTGATCGGGATGTAATAAAACGGTAAGCCGTAACTCTCCGCTGCAGACTTAAGCTTCCCGTGATTAGATACTACCGCAACGAGTTCGCCATCAAACTCGCCGGCCTTCCAACGCAATACGATATCGTGAAAACAATGATCCGCCGTCGATACAAATAAGGCCACGCGCTTTCGCTCCCCCGATTGGGCCACTTGAGCTTGCATGCCCAGTTGATCGGCAAACGCCTCAAACGCGCTAGTTTCCTCGGCTGGATCTCCCGTCGGAATCCACTCAATGCGCTGGAAGAAAATGCCTTCCTCCAAGTCACGATGTTGATCCGCGTGGAGGATATTTCCGCCGCGATCGAAAATCCAACCTGACACGCGAGCGACTAGCCCCTGCTGATCAGGACCGTGCAGTAAACAGATCAGTGGAGCAGACTCGGGCATGGTGATGAGTTGATAACGAGGCCCTAAACGGGACGCGTATTCTTCACAAAACTCTGGATCGAGCGCACCCCAATCTCTTTTTCCTTCAACGCTTCGATTCCTTTGACCGCCGCAAATGCGCCCATGACCGTGGTCATCAAACAAACATTGTGCAAATAAGCCGCCGCTCGAATCGTATTCTCATCCTTGCGCGGAATCATACCGCCCGGAGTGTTGATCACCAACTGCATCTCGTGGTTCTTCAACATATCGACCGCAGTCGGCCGCCCTTCGTTGATTTTCGCCAGACGGCGCACCGGCACTCCGTTTTCGGACAACACTTTGGCCGTTCCGCCCGTGGAAAAGATATTGAAGCCCAGCTTGCTCAACCGGCGCGCCAAATCGACGACTCGAGGTTTATCCGCGTCTTTCACCGACAGAAACACGTTCCCCGAAGTCGGCAGACCGGGTTTAGCCGCCGCCTGCGCTTTGGCAAACGCCACGCCCAGATCGTCATCTACTCCCATCACTTCACCGGTCGAGCGCATTTCTGGGCTCAAGGTGATCATCGAACCCGGGAAGCGGACAAACGGGAAGACGGACTCTTTCACACACCAGTGCTTCGGCACGATTTCAGTCGTGAAGCCCAGTTCCTGCAACGTCATTCCGGTCATTACCTTGGCGGCCAATTTGGCGAGCGGCACCCCCATCGCTTTGGCCACAAATGGCACCGTTCGTGATGCCCGTGGATTCACTTCAAGGATGAACAGTTCGTCGTCCTTGATGGCAAACTGCACGTTCATCAAGCCGATCACGTTCAGTTCTTTGGCCAACGCCTTCGTCGCATCACGCACGATCTGGAGCATCTCCTTCGACAACGTGTGGGGCGGCATGACCATAGCAGCGTCTCCAGAATGCACCCCCGCATACTCGATATGCTCCAGCATACCGCCAATCACCGACGTCGTTCCATCGCTGATACAATCGACGTCGAGTTCGATCGCGTCCTCGAGGAACTTGTCGATCAAGACCGGCTTGTTGGGCATCACATCAAAGGCCTGCCGCACGACATCTTTAAATTCTTTTTCGCTGTAGACGATGAACATTCCGCGGCCACCCAAAACAAAAGACGGGCGCAGCAGCACCGGAAACCCAATATCATGAGCAGAAGCCAGTGCGTCGGTCTCGTTCATCGCCGTGCGATTATCGGGCTGTTTGAGGCCGATTTTTTGGAGAATTGCAGAGAAGAGTTTACGGTCTTCCGCCAGATCAATCGACTCCGGCGAGGTCCCGATAATATTCACGCCTCGTGCCTTCAGATCAGCGGCGAGATTCAGCGGGGTTTGACCACCGAACTGCACGATCGCGCCATCACATTGCTCTTGCTCATAGACTTCTAGAACATCCTCCAGCGTAAGCGGTTCAAAATACAGACGGTCCGAGGTATCATAGTCCGTTGAGACCGTTTCCGGATTCGAATTCACCATCACGGTTTCGTAACCGATCTCGCGCAGCGCAAAACTTGCGTGCACACAGCAGTAATCAAACTCGATCCCCTGCCCAATCCGATTTGGCCCACCGCCTAGAATCATGATCTTCTTCTTGTCCGAAGGCATGATCTCATTCTCATCCCCGTAACTGGAGTAATAATACGGCGTGAACGCTTCAAACTCTGCCGCACAGGTATCGACCAACCGATAGGTCGTTGCCGGACCACTCTTTTTGCGCTTCGCCCGAACCAAGTCGAAGTCACTCTTCAGAATGTGCGCAAGTTGAGCATCACTAAAACCGAATTTTTTGGCCCGCGTAAACAGCTCCAAATCAAGCGTATCCAGGGTCTGCTCCTTAAGCTCCATCTCCATATCGAAGATTTCCTTCATCTGATGGAGGAACCAAATATCGATCTTCGAAAGTTCAAACACCTCATCCACCGTCATTCCGATCAAGAAGGCATAACGCAGATAAAAAATGCGTTCTGCATTCGGGGTAGCTAACTTGCCGAGGATCTCCCCCTTATCCGGAGCCTCATCCTCACCCAACTTGCCGCCACCACCAAAACCGCGAGCACCAATCTCCAGCGAACGCAGTGCTTTTTGCATCGATTCTTTAAAGGTTCGACCGATCGCCATGGCCTCGCCCACCGACTTCATCGCGGAAGTGAGCGTCGTGTCAGTGCCCGGGAATTTTTCGAACGTGAATCGAGGGATCTTCGTGACGACGTAATCAATCGTCGGTTCAAACGATGCCGGCGTCAGTCGCGTAATATCATTTCGCAACTCGTCCAGCGTGTAACCCACCGCGAGTTTCGCCGCGATTTTCGCAATCGGGAACCCAGTCGCCTTGGACGCGAGAGCCGACGAACGCGACACCCGAGGATTCATCTCAATCACGACTTGACGGCCCGTCGCAGGATCTAACGAAAACTGAATATTTGAACCACCAGTTTCGACTCCGATCTCGCGGATGACCGCAAACGAGGCATCACGCATCGCCTGAAACTCCTTATCCGACAGTGTCATCGCCGGCGCGACGGTGATCGAATCACCAGTATGCACTCCCATCGGATCAAAATTCTCGATCGAGCAAATCACCACGCACTGATCCTTGTGATCACGCATGACCTCCATCTCGTATTCCTTCCAACCCAACAAACACTCTTCGACGAGCACCTCATGCACCGGTGAAAGATCGAGCCCGTTATTAACAATCGCCTCAAATTCTTCGACATTATAGGCGATCCCTCCGCCCGATCCACCGAGCGTAAATGAAGGGCGAATAATCAGGGGCATGCTGCCAATGAACACCGCAGCTTCACGTGCTTCCTCCAAAGACTTCACCGTCTTCGAACGGGCCACATCGAGTCCGATCTTCAGCATGGCCTGCTTGAAGAGCTCACGATCCTCTCCCTTCTCGATCGCTTCGGGCTTGGCGCCGATCATTTCGACCCCGTATTTCTTGAGGATGCCCTGCTGATGCAGCTCCATCGAGAGATTGAGGGCCGTCTGTCCACCGAGGGTGGGCAACAGGGCGTCGGGACGCTCCTTCGCGATTATTTTTTCAACATACTCGATCGTAAGTGGCTCGATGTAAGTTACATCGGCAAACTCAGGATCAGTCATGATCGTGGCCGGATTGGAATTAACCAATACGACTCGGTAACCCTCTTCTTTAAGCGCCTTACACGCTTGGGTTCCAGAGTAGTCAAATTCGCAGGCTTGACCGATCACGATAGGACCGGCGCCGAGGATTAGGATGGTAGAGAGATCGTCGCGCTTGGGCATGGCGTAGGTTTTCGGACGTTTGGATCGGCACCCTAGGTGCGCAAGCGATAATTAGACAATCGCAAGACTAACCCAGTGAGGCGGGACGCTAGAAACTCGAAGCATCGACCCCCAATACCGCCGCTGCCTTCTCTCGATTACCGAGACACGCTCGTAAAACCGTCGTCACGTAGTGGCTCCGCTGCTCCGCCAAATAGGCGTCGAGATTCGGCCACTGCCCGAGCTCTTTAAGTTTCATCGGAAGTTGCTCGGCGGAAATCATTCTCGACTCCGTCGAGGCCGCGATTCGAGAAACGACCTGATTCAGCTCCAATACATTCCCCGCCCAACGGTAGTTTTCCAAAACCTGCAACGCTGCCGGGGTGAATTCGATCAGCTTGACGTCGAAATTAGGATTCGTCGCGCCAACTAACAGGCTCTTGATCAACTCAGGCAAATCGCTCAGCCGCTCTCGCAACGGCGGCACCGAAATCGGTAATGAAGCCACCCGATAGAACAATTCATCGTGAAAATGCCCCTCGTCGGTCATTTCCTCCAAGTCCACTGCGGTCGTGCAGATGAGGCGGAATTTATGGGCGGTGTTCCGCAAGACACTGACTAACTCCTTCTGCATTGCCATCGGTAGAGTTTCCAAATGCTGCAGTAGTAAAGTGCCTCCAATCGCTTGACCCACCCATTCGCCACCCGCCCCATTTTCTCCCATGAGGCCCTTAATGAAATTCTCCTCCGAGCTCAGAGCGCAATCAATCCGCACCAATTTCCCGTTCTCTTCCAAACTGCTCGCGTGTAAGATTTTCGCGATCATGTCCTTACCGGATCCCTCTTCTCCTTGCAGGAGAACCGGCGTGCGCACCCCGGCCAGTCGCTTAATCTGCACCCTGAGCCGAACAATTTTCGGAGATTGACCTACAATCCGAGCCTCCAAATCCGCTGCCTCAACCGCCGGCGAAGCCAAAAGCCCTCGCTTCATCTGAAATTCTCGAAATTCTAGGCCGCGTTTTAACGTGCTGATGAGTTCGTCGACCCGAAATGGTTTCTGCAGATAATCGAATGCGCCAGACTTCAGCGCTTGGATCGCACTCTCCGTCGAGGCGTAGGCCGTCATGATAACGACAACGGCCGTCGGATCGTATTCCTTCAGTTGCTTGAGCAGCGTAATCCCGTCCATCGGCTTCATGTCGATATCAGCCAGCACGAGGTCAAATTTCTCTTCCTTGTAACGCTTCAGCCCAGCCTGACCATCCGTCGCAAACGACGTGAGGTAGCCGGTCGGTTGAATGACCGCTTCCAGCATCTCATGAATAGAGAGGAGATCGTCGACGATGAGGACTGATGACATGGTAGATAAAAAGCCGGAGCGAGCTGCCCCCAATCCGACCAAATTCAGATCTAAACGCCTTCGCTACTGAACGCCACCCGCGACAGCACCAAGTTGAAAAATAGGGAGAAACATCGCCATCACGATACCACCGACGACCACTCCGAGGAAAACAATCAACATCGGTTCGATCAGAGAAGTCAGGGCCGAGACCAACGAGTCCACTTCGGTGTCATAAAAGTCGGCGACCTTATTCATCATACCATCAACGTTACCCGTCGATTCACCCGCCTTGACCATGTGCTTCATCATCGGGGGAAAGAACGAGTTACTGGCGAGAACATCCGAAACCTGCCCACCTTGGCTCACGTGGTTGGCAATCTGCTTACAGGCTTCTTCGACCTGCACTTTCCCCGAGGCCGCCGAGACAATTTCCAACGTGCGTAGAATCGGCACACCCGAACGAACCAACGTAGCATAGGTGCGGCAGAACCGCGAAAGTGCGACCTTGTGAATGAGATTACCAAAAATTGGCGCCTTGACTAAGGTGCGATGTAAAGCGGAGCGCCCTTTGGGGGTCGCGGTCACTTTTTTGAACAACCAAACAAACCCGACCGCACCGATAATCATGTAAAAGATGTTGGCCTTTAGGAAGTCCGATAAATCGATCAAGAACTGGGTCGGCGCCGGCAATTGCGCTCCAAAATCCGCAAACATATCCGCAAAGACCGGAATCACGAAAATCAGCAACACATTGACCAACCCCACCGCCAAACCAATCACGGCGATTGGATAGGTCATCGCCGACTTAACCTTCTTCGTCAATTTGACGCTCGATTCGAAATAATCGGCCACCTTCGCTAAAATTTCCGACAAAGCACCGGAAGCTTCACCCGCCTCAACCATCGAAATAAACAAGGTATTAAATGATCTCGGGAACAGCTTAACCGAATCCGAAAACGAATTACCTTGGGAGATCTCGAGCCGCACATCCCGAATCACGATTCGAAACACTTGGTCTTCCGTCTGGTCCTACAAAGCCTACAAGCACTGCACCAAAGGCAAACCCGCCGTGAGCAATGAACCCAGTTGTTGGGTGAAAATCGCCAGCTCTTCCATCGGGAGCTTATATTTTTTGGCCTTTTTCTCGAAAGCCTTCTGCTTCGCAAGAGCCTGCGAGGCCATGAAGCTCAACTTCTTGGGTTTGCCGGCAACCGCTTTCTTGCTGCCGCCGGAACCAGAGGAGCTACTGGAGATAAAAGCCATTCGAGGAGGGAAAACTCTGATTTCACCCCCCGCAACTCCATTTCCCGGGGCGATTAATAAAAATCTGTGAATTCCTGTTCCGAGCCAAACCAAAATCGAACTAAGTTACATTCTCCATGAGGACGGGCTTGACCCGCGTGCTTCCACTTGGAAGCTTCCCCTCCCTCGCGCCTGTAGTTTAGTGGTAAAACCTCTGTCTTCCACACAGATGTCGTCGGTTCGATTCCGTCCAGGCGCACCAACTTTTGCCTCCAATTGATCGCCAAGGAGGCCGGTGCAAAAACCAAAACTCGACTACGATGAATATCGTTCTCTTTGCCGCCACTGAAGTTGATCGGCCTTTGGCCCAGCAAGACCCCCGAGCCCGGCATATTCAGAAAGTCCTCCGACTCGGGATGGGAGACTCTTTCGACGCAGGCCTTATCAACGGCCCCCGTGGTAAAGCCACCCTCGCAGCCATCAGTGAGGAATCCGTCGAACTGGCTTTCACTTGGGAGCCGCCCCACTCCTCGCCTCCGCCTACCGCACTTATTATCGGGCTGCCTCGCCCGCAGACCGCTCGAGATATTCTCCGAGACGCGACCACCCTCGGGGCGACCGCTCTGCATTTCGTCACCACCAATCGAACCGATCCGAACTACGCCGCCAGTTCCCTTTGGACGTCTGGGGAATGGTCGCGGCACCTCATTACCGGGGCTGCGCAAGCATTCGCGACCCACTTGCCTGAGGTCACTTTCCATCAGTCACTGGCCGAAGTCCTCTCACCAAACGCGCCTCACTCCGGAATCACTCTCGCCCTCGACGTCTACGAGGCGGCGACCCACTTGGCTCATTTTGAGGCACCATCAACGACCAACCCCGTCACCCTCCTCATCGGCCCGGAACGTGGGTGGGCATCTACCGACCGCTCGCTCATCGCCCAGAGCAATATCCCCCTCTACCACCTTGGCGATCGCGTCCTTCGTTCAGAAACCGCGGTCACCGCCGCCATTTCGCTCCTTAACGCGGCTCGCGCTCGTGTCTAAAAATGGCGACCGTCGGTTGCCGGGCCCCTTTCCCAATTCGCCGCACGCACTCCCACCCTTCGGCGGATACGTCCTCTCCTCCTGGTAACTCGAACAACACCAACGCATCCGGATTGGGCGCCAACAGCTCCGTCAACTTCGTGAAAACTTTTGGGGCCACTGCTTGGATGATCGAGTAAGGCGGGTCCACGAACACCAAATCCGGCACCGCTTCGCCAACCGCCAAACTCACTTGAGTCGCATCCGCGGTCGAGACCACCACCCCATCCGATGTTCGTCCCAAACTGCGACAAACCGCCGTAATATTCTGCTTCAGTAAACTCGCCGTCCTGCCGTGCTTTTCGACAAATCGCCCGCCGCGTGCTCCGCGGCTCAGAGCGTCCAACCCGTAAGCACCACTCCCCGCAAAAAGATCTAAGAATCGCGCGCCCACCACCACTTGGCCTAGGCTCGAAAAGACCGACTGGCGCATTCCGTCTGTCGCCGGCCGCACCGCATCGCCTTTTGGCACCAATAGCGGAATTCCCCGCGCCTCGCCTCCACTGATTCTCATTCCCGCGAGCCAACCGCTTCCTTGATCGCTCGCCAATCTGATTCTTCGACTCAGAAACCAAACTCCACGCTTCACCCTCGCTTGTTTTGAAGCCAGCGTCGCTTCGATCTCATTTCCACATGGACGGCTCAAAACGATTCCCTATCTCCGATCACTGCGACGGCCGTCGGTTTTTTAACCCCCGCCACCACATTAATCGCAGCTGGTTTGATGTCTTGAAGTGGCGCCGCACCAGCACCGCCACGCCTTGGCCTCGCTCCGTCAAGATTCCTAGCCCACCGCCTTTGCGGCCCGCACCTCAGGACGGGACAATTCGTGCCACTTGGGTCAACCACTCGACTGTTTTACTGCAAACCCGTTTCGGCAACTTGCTCATCGATCCAGTATTCAGCGATCGAGTGAGCCCACTTTCTTGGGCCGGCCCCCGACGGGTTCATCCTCCCGGAATCGCACTCCCCCAACTTCCTCCTATTACCGCGGTGCTCCTCAGCCACGATCACTATGACCACTGCGACAAAGCCACCCTCCGCCACCTCGCTCAACAGTTTCCCTCCGCCAAATTAATCACGCCCTTGGGCAACGGCGCGATTGGGCAGCTTTGCGGGTTCGCCCCCTCCCGCATCGTCGAACTTGACTGGTGGCAAGCTTATGAAATCACCCTCGGTTTCCATGTTCGCGCCACGCCCGCTCGTCATTGGAGCAATCGCGTGAGGGGATCTCGAAACCGGCGCCTGTGGAGCGGTTTTTTCGTCCACGCGGGAGGCCGCACCGCCTACTTCAGTGGAGACACCGCCTGGGACGACGAGATGTTTGCCGATATCCATCGCGAATGCGGTGCCCCCGACATCGGCCTGATTCCCATCGGGGCCTACGAACCTCGGTGGTTTATGGAATCGCAGCACTGCAACCCGGCCGAGGCGGTCCGGATCCACCAGACCGTCGGAGCCGTCAAAAGTCTCGGACTCCATTGGGGCACTTTTCCGCTCACGGATGAAGGCAGAGAAGAGCCGCCCACCGCCCTTAAAGTCGCCTGTGCAGCAGCAAATCTCGCCCCGGCTGAGTTCGTGGTGCTTTCCCCCGGAGAATCAATCGACGCCTAGCCCTTTGGTATGGCGAATTTGCCAACCGGTTCAATTTCACAAGCCGCAGCGGTTCAGCGGGAAATGTAGATTAATTATAAAATACTCATGAGGCATTACTTCAGGTTGCGTTGGATCCGTTTCCAATTTAGTTAGGATCCTAACTTTAATTTGTCGGAGCGACCTACTCCGGTGAATAGTGGCGTCAAACGTCATTGTATAAACCAAGCATCATGAATTTTCGTCACGCATCCGCCTTCGCGGTTGCCGGGCTGGCTCTATTCGCCAGCGCCGGGAGCTTGCGCGCAGACGAAATCAATCTCTGGCCCTTCTCCGTTGACCGCCAAGATGCCGCGACCGGCGGGACGATTCACTCGGGCCTCGGTCCTTTTGAGTTCTCTAGCACCTCGCCAGACGGCCTTGCCACCAGTGGTTTTCGCCCCCTCTGGGATGAAGTGCGCGACACCAATACCGGCCAACAGCTGAGTGGCAGCTTCATCTATCCACTCGCGCACTGGGAGGTCGAACCCTCCACTCAAAACCGAAAATGGACGATCTTTAACCTCATTAATTTCAGTCAAAACGCGGCCGACAACATCACCGGATTCGATATCTGGCCTCTCTACTTCTCTCGCCAGACCGGTGAAAAGGCCACTTCCTACCAGGCGATGATGCCAATCTACGGCGATGTCATCCAGCGATTTAACCAAGATCGGCTGCAGTGGCTGCTTTTCCCTCTCTATGGCCGCTTCGAAAAAGCCGGCGTGACGACCACGACCACGCCTTGGCCCTTGGTGAAGACGGTTTCGGGCGAGGGGCATCGTGGCTTTGAGATTTGGCCGCTTGCTGGTCACCGCGAACAAACCGGAGTCTCACGCGATTCATTCGCCTTGTGGCCTTTCCTCTACCGCCAGGAAAGTAAACTTGATACCGACTCTCCCAGCCTCAAAACCGGATTTTTGCCGTTCTACGCCCTCGATCAAGCCCTCGGCTACCGGAGCGAAACCTACCTGTGGCCATTTTTTGGATACGTCGACCGCACCGCCCCCTACCCATACCATGCCCGGCATTACCTCTGGCCTCTTTGGGTGCAGGGACGTGGCGATGACCGCCACATCAACCGTTGGGCTCCTTTCTACAGTCACTCTCGGATCAAAGATCACGACAAGACCTGGCTGCTCTGGCCGCTCTGGCGGCAGGCGACTTGGAACGACCCCAAATTGCGCCACGAGCGACGCCAACTCCTCTACTTCATTTTCAACGAAACGACTCAGCACGATTTGGCCAACCCCGACCTCACGCCCGCTCGCAAGACCCACCTCTGGCCTCTCTTCAGTTCGTGGGATAACGGGGCGGGAAAAAAACAATTCCAAGCCTTCAGCCCCCTTGAGGTTTTTCTGCCCCATCAAGACCGCACTCGTCGGCTCTGGTCCCCTCTATTCGCTCTCTACCGCTTCGACCAATCCGCGCCCGGCGAGACTCGGCAATCCCTCCTCTGGGATGCCATCACTTACTCCCGGAGCGAAGAATTCAATACTCGTCAGTTTAATCTCGGCCCCTTGGTCGGCTACCAATCGCAGACCGCCGGTCAACGTATCGGATTTTTTGCCGGAATTTTCGGCTTCCAACGCGCATCTTCTCAACGTGTCTGGCGGCCTTACTTTGGTCGCGCTAAATCCTTTCCCTCCGCTTCAACGCCATGAATCGCATCCGTAACTTCCTCGAAGCCTTTGGCAGTGGCCTCATTATGACTTGGCGAGCGTTCGCTTTCCTGCCGTCGGCTCCGCGAATTCTCAAGCGCACCGCCGAACAAGGTTACCTCATCGGCTATACCTCGATCCCCATCGTATCGGTTCTGTGCTTTTTTATCGGCGGAGTGCTCGCGCTGCAGGCGGGAATTAGTCTGCGCGATTTCGGGGCCAAAGAATTCATCGGCGCCCTCGTTGGCGCTTCCATGGCGCGTGAACTCGCCCCGGTTATGGTCGCCATTCTTTTGGCCGGCCGGGTGGGAAGTGCCGTCACGGCCGAGTTTGCCTCCATGAAGGTCTACTCGGAAATCGATGCCCTCATCACGATGAATATCCCCCCCGAGCGTCTCCTCGTTCTCCCGCGGATGCTTGCCGTGCTCATTGTGATGCCCGTGCTCACCATTCTCGCGAATCTCATCGGCTGGTTCGGCGGGGCCGTGGTCTGTGAATACGTCGATTTTATCGGGCTCTCGGGCTCCCAGTTTTTCCGGAACTTGCAGACTTTCGTCACGTTCAACGACGTTTTGGACGGTATTATCAAAGCCGAAATATTTGGCTTCGTGATCATGATGATCGCCTGCAACACCGGTCTTCGGACGCGGGGCGGACCACGTGAAATCGGATTTGCCGTCACAAAGTCCGTCGTGCTCTCGCTCGTCGCGATTCTGACGCTAGACTACTTCATCACCAAAATTCTCGCCTGACCCTCATGTCGTCAACCCGATCCGTATTTCCTCAACGAGAAGACCGTGCGCCCGTCACTGTCTCGGTCTCGGACGTCGGTAAATCCTACGGCGATCAAAGAGTGCTCACCGATATCTCTTTCGATGTAAAACCCGGTGAAATCTTCGTGATCATGGGCCCGAGCGGTTCGGGGAAAAGCGTTCTCTTACGTCACATCGCGGGTCTCGAACGACCCACCGCCGGCACCATCACGATTAATGGCGACAACCCCACCGTCGCCGAGACCCGTAACCGATTCGCGCTGGCTCTAGTATTCCAGTCCGGTGCCCTATTTAACTCCCTTTCCGTCTACGACAACCTCGCGCTCTATCCTCTCGAGCACTCCTTGGGTTCGAAAAAAGAGACTCGCGAACGCGTGATGCGAGCGTTGCGCATTCTCTCAATCGAAAATGCGGCCCACAAACTTCCCGCCGATCTTTCCGGCGGCATGCGCAAGCGCGTCGCCATCGCCCGTGCACTCGTGATGGAGCCACAGCTCTTACTCTACGACGAACCCACCAGCGAACTCGACCCGATCATGGCCGCGACCATCGCCGAGATCATTGCGACCCTGAAAGAGGAATACGCGGTCACCAGCATCGTGGTTTCACACGACCGCGACCTCTCGCTCACCATCGCCGATCGGGTCGCCCTGCTTAATCACGGCAAACTCGTCACCATCGCTACCCCGACCGAGCTCAAAGCTTCAACTCACCCCATCATCACCGAATTTCTCGATCCTAAAATCGATATCCAAAATCCCCGTTTCAAATCATTGGAGGCAATACCATGAACAATGCACAAATGTCGGCCCGCGTAGGGCTGTTCTTCCTGTTAGGTGTCGCTCTTATCTGGGTGACCTTCGAAGCCCTCGGCGGCAACACGCTCGACGCCAAACGTTCTTACGAGCTGACGGCCCGCTTCGCCACCCTCAAGGAGCTTAAAGCCGGTGACGAAGTTCGCATGGCCGGAGTAACGATCGGTCAAGTCAGCGAAACTCGGCTCAAGGGCCGCCTCGCCGAAGCCATTCTCCTAGTCGGCAACGAGGTCGAGGTGGCCGATAACGCGACCGCGACCATCGCCATGTCTGGCCTGCTCGGCAGTAACTACGTTTCTCTCACTCTCGGCTCCGCCGAAGCCCCGGCCCTCACCCCCGGCAGCATCGTGCGATCCGTGGACACCCCGGATCTCAACACCGTGATCTCTCAAGTCGGCGAGGTCGGCCGCAAAGTCGAACAAGCCCTCAGTCAATTCACCGGATCACTCAGCGGTGGCACCGGCGGCGAAGGAGTGATGGACAAGGTCAACGCGATGGTGGACGAAAATCGCACGCGCATTGGTAAGATCACCGAAAATCTCGAAATCGTCAGCACGCGCCTGCGCGATGGCGAAGGCACCCTGGGTAAACTCCTCTCCGATGATACCGGTTACGACGAACTGGTTGCCGCCATCGAAGAAATTCGCGGCGCAGCCGAGAACGCCCGTGAATTCATGGCCAACGCTCAAGGCGTGATCGATCAGGTGAAGAGCGGGCAAGGCACCCTCGGCACCTTGATCTATGACGAAACGGTCGGAAATGATATTAAAGCTTCCGCCGCCAGCCTCCGCGAACTATCCGCCAAACTCAACAGCGGCGAAGGCACCCTCGGACGCTTGATCAACGACGACAGCCTCTACGTGGAAGCCCAAAATGCCGTTAAAAAAGTAAATCGGGCCGTCGATGGGTTGGCGGACCAAGGACCGATCTCAGCCGTCGGCGTCGCCGCTAATTCCCTTTTCTAACCGCTAGCGTTTGGTCGCCGTAAAATCCCAGGAGATTATACTACGACCCGTGGTCTTCGCGATTCCCTGCCAAACTACTTTGCCATCCTCCGTGATGACCCCTTGGTATTCCACGCGCTCGCGCTTCTCGTCTACCCAACGATAAGTCGTCACCCAGACTCGACCGGTTTTCAGGCTGTAGTAACCGCGATCCGGTCTGGGCGCGCCCAACCAATTTAAATAGAATGAACCATCCGCCCACTGGGTTTTACCCGGTATCGCTCGGATAATTTTGAAGCTCTCCTGATTAGCCGGATGCACCAGCGAAGGGGTCTCGTCGATCATCTCCCAGCTCCCGTTCAAAGCGTCAGGAACCTCCGCCTGCAGCGCACTGGTTACCCCCAGAGCCAAAACAACCACGCCCAACCAAACTCGGGAGAAAGGGGAAACATTAGCGGTATTCATGATCCTCTACCTTGGACCGATCCATGAGAGTTGTCGCGCGCGAAATTCACCTCCGACCGCAATTCGTCAGTGAGTCGGACTATGCCTTTACTCGGTCGCAACCCTCGAAAATCAAGCCCCCAGTTCCACCACCACCGACGCTTTCCCGACCTCGTCGCACAGTGCCGCGGTCCCAGTGATGCGATCTGTCCCAACTCGGCCATTTAGAATCGGTTCAATCACGTTGCGCCTGCCAACCTTTCCCGTTGGTCAGCATCACCTTCCCATTCCCCATCCAACAATCGAAGTCGAGAGTCCCTGGTGGGGCCGGCGGAGGTTGAGTCTGGGCCATCGCACTTAGACCCAGGAGCGGAGGGATCAAAAAACAAGAAAGCGCATCCCTAAGAGAATGCGCTTTCCAAATTCTGGAGGCGAGTTTGACCGCCGACTGAACCGGTCTAACTCACCTCTAAGAAAACCATCGATTCTCTACATTTTGGGTCCGCCTTGGGCCAAGGCTCGAGCGCGTAAACGAAGACCGTTGAGGCGAATGAATCCGGTGGCATCGTTCTGGTTATACCAACTCTCCACCCCCTCCATCGAAGCGATATTTTCATCGTAGAGCGAATACTTGGACTTCGTTCCACAGGTGGTGACGTTACCCTTGTAGAGCTTAAGCCGAACCTTCCCGGTGACATACTCCTGGCTCTTGTCGATGAGCACTTGCAGGGCCTCGCGCTCCGGCGCGAACCAGAAACCGTTGTAAATCAGTTTAGCGTAGCGCGGCATCAAATCATCGCGCAAATGCATCAAGTCTCGATCCATTGTGAGCGCCTCGACTTGACGATGACCGTGCATCAAAATCGTGCCCCCGGGAGTCTCATAGACTCCCCGTGACTTCATTCCGACAAAACGATTTTCCACCATATCAACGCGTCCCACGCCATGTTTGCCCCCCAGCGTATTGAGGGCCTTCAACACTTTACCCGGCGTCATTTTTTTGCCGTTCACCTTCACGCAATCACCCTGGACATAATCAAGTTCGACGTATTCCGCCTGGTTGGGGGCATCCTCCGGATCAGCCGAAAGTTTAAACATGTCTTTGTTCGATTGGATCGTCGGATCAAACCAAGGATCTTCCAGGATACCCGCCTCGTAAGAAATGTGGAGGAGGTTACGGTCCATCGAGTAGGGCTTCTTGGTCGAAGCTTCGACGGGGATCTTATGCTTCTTACAATAAGCAATCATCTCCGACCGCCCCGGGAACTCCGCTCTGAAATTATCCATTTTCCACGGCGCCATGATGATCAGATCCGGAGCCAGCGCCATGTAGCTTAACTCGAAGCGGCATTGGTCATTGCCCTTGCCGGTGGCACCGTGAGCCACTGTATCCGCCCCCTCCTTACGGGCGATTTCGACCTGCGCCTTTGCGATCAAAGGCCGTGCAATCGAGGTGCCCAAGAAATACTGGCCCTCGTAAATCGCGTTGGCGCGAAGCATCGGGTAAATGTAGTCGCGCGCATATTCCTCCACCAAATTCACCGTGTAATGCTTCGAAGCGCCCGTTTTACGGGCTTTCGCGCTGAGACCTTTGAGCTCTTCTTCCTGCCCCACATCAGCGGCGTAGGTAATAATTTCAGCTCCATAGGTTTCCTTGAGCCACTTGACCACGACCGAGGTGTCGAGGCCGCCTGAGTATGCGAGAACAATTTTCATGAGATTTAAGGGGCAGTTTTAAGGCCTCGTCCAATCGCGGCGCAAAGCAAATCCCGCTCCCGCTAAAACTCGGTAAAGAGAATCGTAAATCCCGGTAAAGATCTCGTTTGGTGCTCATCAAAGATTGGCACGGAGACCGAGGGGCGCACGTTCGTGCTCAAACCCGCCCCCCCGCCATGACTCTACGTCCCTCTCTTTCCCGCTCCACCCTGAGGTCCCGCGGCTTCACTTTAGTCGAAATCATGATCGTCGTCGTGATTATCGGGGTGCTTGCCGCCATCGCGATTCCGGGGTTTCAACGGATCCAAACCCGATCGAAAATCAGCGCTTTCGCCAACGACCTACGCATCGGCCGAGATGGCATTGAAACCTACGCATTGGAAAATGGGGCTTGGCCACCCGATGGCGCATCGGGCGTGCCCTTCGAGGTCGATGGCTACGTCAACCGAGCGACGTTTAACGGGAACACACCACTCGGCGGCACCTGGGACTGGGATGTGGGCGTGTTCGGATACACCGCCGGTCTCTCCGTAAGAAACCCCACCGCTGATCAAGCCACTATGCGCCTGGTCGATCAACACGTTGATGACGGAAACCTTTCGACCGGAAATTTCAGATCCCGGAGCGGCGGCTACACTTACATCCTAGAATTCTAGGAAACCGGCCAGCGGGTGCTCGATCAACCCCGAGGCTGTTGCGCGAGCACCGCCATGATCGCTTTCTGGGTATGCAAACGGTTTTCCGCTTCGTCGAAGATGATACTGCGATCGCTATCGAGCACTCCCTGTGACACTTCTTCCCCCACATGGGCGGGGAGACAATGCATGAAAAGCGCATCGGGCTTCGCCGCACCAAAGACCTTTTCATTGACCTGATAGGGCATCATTTGAGCGATGCGCTGTTTGGACTCTTCTTCTTTACCCATGCTCACCCACACGTCGGTGTAGACCACATCGGCATTTTGAACGGCTTCGAATGGATCGGTCGTAAACGAATAAGAGTCAGTAAACCCTTCTTTTTCCGCGAGAGCTTTGATCTCGGCCGAAGGTTCAAATCCCGCCGGGCCCGCCAAGGCGATATTCATCCCGAATAGGCCCGCCCCCAGAATCCATGAATTGGCCATGTTGCAGGCCGTATCCCCTAGGAATGCAATCTTCCGGCCCTTAAGCGACTGGAGGAGATCACCGCCTTTGGGGGCCCACCGTTCGGCCATGCTGAACGCATCCGTGTAGATCTGACAGGGATGGAGAAAGTCCGTGAGCGCATTGATGACCGGCACCGTGCCAGCCGCCGCCAGCCGTTCGACATCGGAATGGTCATAGGTCCTCACAATGATGCCATGCACAAAACGGGATAACACCTTCGCGGTATCCTCGATCGTTTCACCGCGACCCAGTTGGATATCATTACGATTGAGAAACAGCGGATTCCCTCCCAGTTCATGGATGCCCACTTCGAACGAAACGCGCGTCCGGGTGCTCGATTTGGAAAAAATCATCGCCCAAGTCTGTTGCGCTAATACCGGAGGCGTGTGCCGACCGCGCTTAGCTTTGAGGTCACGAGCTAAGGCGAATACTTCGGCCACTTCATGCGGCCGTAGGTCGGTCTCTTTGAGGAAGTGTTTCATGGGAAAAGGGTCAGAAGTTATAAAACCCCGGATCGCGCGGCCAGACTAAAAGCCATGCGCAGAATCGACCTACCAAGGGATGCGGGACTGCGCGATCAATCGATGCATTTCCGCGACTCGATCTGGGTGCTGCGCGGCGATATCGTCCTGCTCAAACGGATCACGATCCAAGTGGAAGATCTCCATCGCCTTCCCGGCTTCTAGGTAAGCTTTCCACGGCCCCTGCCGAACCACTTGGGAAAATACTTTTTGCTCCGGCCCCTTGCAGAATTCCCAATACAAAAAATCGTGATTCACTTGAGCAGACTCATCTCCCCGCAGAGTCGGCCACATCGAAATCCCATCAACCTGGGTCGGCACGGGTTGAGTCAATATCTCCGCCATCGTGGGCAGCACATCTTGAAACGAGCTCAAGTGGGTCGTCTGTGTTCCTGCCGCAATCACTCCAGGCCATCGCGCCAACATCGGTGCGCGAATTCCCCCCTCGTGCATATCGCGTTTGTGACCGCGCAAGCTCCCTGATGAATTCCAAAAAAGCGGATCATGGCCGCCTTCCTTGTGCGCGCCGTTATCACTAGTAAAGATGATCAAGGTTTCTCCCTCGATGCCCAATTCTTGCACGAGTTCGATGATCTCTCCGACTTGGTTATCGAGGTTTTCCATCATGGCCGCAAATCCCGCGATCGGATTCTGCACATCCGGACAATCCTCTTCTCCTGCCCGATACGTTCCAATCACCTCATCAAATTGAGGGAATACTTTCCTCCATTTCTCGTGCAAAGCCGCCGGCGCGTGCATGGCCGCATGCGGGACTGCGGTCGGGATATAGCAGAAGAATGGTTTTTTCGATTGAGCATTCTTGGCGATGAATCCCTTGGCTCGATCCATGATCAAATCATGCACGTAGGTCCCTGATTCGAGGGGGATCTCTTTTTGCCCGTCGACGTAAGATGAAGGGTAATACGTGTGCGCAATCGTTTGGCTCTTCCAGCCGACAAATTCATCAAACCCATGCGTCAGGGGCGACTGCACGCCGTCACCAGCCGTGTGGCCCAACCCCCACTTTCCAAACGCTCCGGTGGCGTAACCCGCCGCCTTAAAGATTTCCGGCAAAACCGTGACCGCCGGATCAAGCTCCGCATTCACTTCACCGGGCAAATTTCCCCGCATATAGATTCGTCCCGCATGCTGCCCGGTCATCAAAACGGCCCGCGATGGGGAGCAAACCGTATTACCCGAATAGTGCGCGGTGAATTGCAGTCCTTCTTCCGCCAGTCGGTCGATATTGGGCGTCGCAAACTTTTCCTGCCCATAGCAGGAAAGGTCTCCGTAACCCAAATCATCAGCCAGAATATAGATAACATTAGGCGTATCAGTCGCCCGACCAATCGCCGCGAAAACAAACGCAAAAACAAGAGTAAGAGCGAACAAACGCTGGGGTAACTTTTTCATAGTCGGAAGATAAGACTCAGTTGGAGCCATGGTGAATTCGATTTTTTAAGCTGCGGCCAGCACCCGACGCAGGATCGTCACGGATTCGGCCAATTCGTCGGCCGTCGCGTTGAGCGGCGGTAATAATCGCACCACATTTCCCGCGGCAATCGGCACCAACATGCCTGCCGCACGTAAGGCGGCGCTCCACGCGAGCACGTCTCCGTTCATCTGCAGCCCGATCATAAAGCCTTGTCCGCGCAGGCCCACCATGTGTTGCGGAAACTCCACGATCAGCGTCCGCAACGCTTCATGCCAAGATTCGCTCAAACGGGTCACATTCCCGAGTAGGTCTTCTTTTTCTAACACATCCATCACCGCCAATGCCGCCGCGCAGGCCAACGGCGTGCCGCCAAATGTAGTGCCGTGGGAGCCCGGTTGAAATAAGTCTGCGTACGGCGCACTAATCCAAACCGCGCCAATCGGAAATCCGCCGCCCAACCCCTTGGCCATCCCAATCGCGTCGGGCCGAACATCCGCATGCTCGAATGCAAAAAAGGCCCCCGTCCGCCCAATTCCGCACTGCACTTCATCCAACATGAGCAGCAAATTGCGTTTCGAACAAAGTGCGCGCAGGCCGCGCAAGAACTCCGCTGTTGCCTGATTCACCCCCCCTTCTCCTTGAATCGTCTCGATGAAAATCGCCGCCGTCTGCTCGTCGACCAGATCCTCGAAACTTTCCAGGTCATTGAGCTTTCCAAACGCGAACCCTGGCACGAGGGGCCTAAACCCTTTTTGGATCTTTTCCTGCGGCGTCGCACTCATACCGCCAAATGTGCGTCCGTGAAACGCGTTTTCCGCACAGATCACCTTATAACAGTTTCCTTCTTCTCCCGATTTTCGGATACCGTGCAGTCGCGCGAGTTTCAGTAACGTTTCGTTCGCCTCCGCCCCACTATTGCAGAAAAATACTCGCCCTGGCCCCGCTTGCTGCACCAGCCGGCGGGCCAGTTCACCTTGGTTCGGATTCCGAAATAAATTGCTCGTATGGATAAGTTCACCGGCCTGCTTCCGAATCGCTTCGACCCAATGCGGATGACAGTGACCCAGTGCACTCACCGCGATCCCAGAGGTGAAATCCAAATACGCTCTCCCTTCATCATCCCAAACTCGCGAACCCACGCCTCGAGCCAAGGTTAACGGAGCGCGACCGTAGTTTTGAACGACATGAGCGTCGTAAAGATCAGCAGTGCGGGTGCGGGTGATTTCGGAATTCATGGCTCGAGAAAAAGGAGGAGACTATCGATTGAACGGACAATGTCCCTGCTCAATCCATCAAAAAAACTACGGCAGACCTTCGCGGCTCGAGAAATCTACCCGTGCACGATTTCGGTGCCGATGCCCTTATCGGTGAAAATTTCCAGTAAAAGCGCGTGAGGTAATCGCCCATCAATGAAGTGAACGCGATGCACCCCATCCTGCAACGCGCGCATGGCCCCACTGACTTTGGGGCGCATTCCTTTACCGATCACCCCCGACTCCCTCAATCCATCCACTTCCGAGATTTTCAACGTGGAAATCAATGAATCAAGATTGCCCGGATCACTCAACAGACCGGGCACATCACTCATGTAAACGAGACGTCGCGCCCGCAAAGCACTCGCCACCCGCCCAGCGGCGACATCTGCATTCACGTTGTAGGATCGGCCCTCATGATCAACCGCAACCGGTGAAATCACCGGAATAAACCCATCCGCAATCGCCTTCTTAATGAGCTTTGCTTTCACCTCAACGACATCCCCCACATAACCGAGATCGATCGGGTGACCTTCGTCATCCTTTTCCAGTTTTCGGCAAACCATGACCTCGTCGCCATACAAACCTTTCGGTTTACCGCGCGCCGCGACGATTGCTGTGCAGACCTCCGGGTTCACCACTTTATTGAGGGTATTTTTGACGATATTGACCGTAGATTCATCGGTCACCCGCATACCGTTGATAAACTTTGCCTCGAGCCCGGACGCAGCCATCGCCCGAGTGATCGCCTTGCCTCCTCCATGCACCACCACGGTATGAATTCCACAAGCCGCGAAAAACGCGATATCGTAGGCGACCCGGGTACGAACCTCAGGATCTGGATCATCCATGAAGCTCCCTCCGTATTTGACGACGAAGGTCGAACCTCGAAAATTTTGGATATAAGGAAGGGCCTCGAGAAGCACTTTGGCTTTCGCGGTGATTTCAGCGACGTTCATCGTGGGCGGTAATAACTAAACTGTGACATGTCTGGGCAGCGAGAAGAGGTGCCGGTTATGGCGTAGTGAGCATCGTTTTCGATGTAAAACTGCATCCGGAGGCGACGAGTCCCATAAATTCGACTTCACAGGGGGGCCTCTAACCTTCACTTCTCCTAGGTGCCCAGCACTCAACTCACTTTCTCAAACCGCGACGAACACCGCGCTTGGCTAGCCAGTCAGTCGAGGCTTCCCCGCGGCTTTCGCGTCGGCACCGCATCGTTCGACTTCACTCCAGTCGAAGCCGACAAACCCGCCGCAATGACCTTAACGGTGATCGCCGCCGACCGTCCGACTTCGGACTTCGCCGCCGTGTTCACTCGTAACGCATTTCCGGGTGCCCCGGTCATCATTGGGCGAAAGCGTCTCGCCGCACCTAAATGGGGTGCGATTCTAGTGAACAATAAGATCTCCAATGTCTGTGCCCCTGGAGGAGAACAAACCGCTGAGTCCATTTGTTCCGCTGCCGCCGAGGCCTTGGGCATGAAAGCGTCCGAAGTCCTCCCCAGCTCCACTGGCGTCATTGGGTGGAGCCTTCCGTTCGAAGCCATGAAAGCCGCGATACCTTCCGCCGTATCCGCGCTCCAAGCCGGTTCCTTTCTCCCCGCGGCTGAGGGTATCGTTACCACTGACCTGTATCCCAAAGTCCGATCCACCAGGGTAGGAGAAGGTCGCATTGTGGGCATCGCCAAAGGAGCCGGCATGGTTGAACCCAACCTGGCAACAATGTTGGTCTACTTTCTCACCGACCTGAAAATTGACCGCCAAGCACTCCGCGAATCACTCCAGTTCGCCGTCGATCAGACGTTCAACCGTATCAGTATCGACAGCGATACCAGCACCTCGGACACCGTCGCCATTCTTTCTTCCGGCGGAGTCGAGGACGTTAATCTCTCCGATTTCCGTGCCGCACTCTTAGAAGTCTGCCAGGATCTTGCCGAGGACGTCGTCCGCAATGGCGAGGGCATCCGCCATGTGCTCAATATTCAAGTCAAGGGCACTCCCACCGACCAAGACTCCGTCTCCATCGGCAAGGCGATCGCCAATGCACCACTCTTCAAATGCGCGATCGCAGGCAATGACCCCAACGTAGGCCGACTGGTTCAGGCGATCGGAAAGCACCTCGGTGCGGCCGCCCCCTCCTTCGATGTAGCCGGGATGACGCTAAAGCTCGGTGGGCACGAAATTTTCCGCGACGGCGTGTTCCAGCTCAACCCAGCCAAGGAGGCCGCCCTCGTCGCGCACCTCGAACAAGCCGAGCTCTATCAAAGTGCGCCTGACCCCCGGGGAAACTATTCCCCCCCCATCGACTACCCCCCCCATGAACGATGCGTAGAAATCGAAGTCGATTTCGGGGTGGGCCGCGGCCATGCCACGGTTATCGGGGGCGACCTGACGCACGAATACGTCACCGAAAACGCAGACTACCGCAGCTAATGCCAATCTCCAATCCAATGTCTTTTATCCGGATCGGATACCGGTAACCTGTGGTCAGCAAAACGAGGCTGACGGCTTTCGTGTTCTTCAGTCGCTCAAGCTTAAAAGCTTCGGGAAACGAGTAAACGCCACCGGGTCCTGCCTCAAACAGAGCAGGATCGCCTGATTTTCGCTCAAAAAAAAGCCGCCCACATCTGGGCGGCTTTTTGATAAATTGTGCGAAAGGACGATTAACGCTTGGAGAACTGGAAGCGCTTACGAGCACCAGGTTGACCCGCTTTCTTACGTTCCTTCATCCGGGGATCACGCTTGATATGACCCGCTTGCTTCAAAGGAATACGAAGCTCTGGGTTCATCTTCTGGAGCGCCCGGGCAATACCATGAGCGACTGCCCCGGCTTGGCCAGAAACTCCGCCACCACCAACATTGGCGGTGACATCGTATTGTTCACGAAGCTCGACCGTGAGTAGAGGAGCGTAGGCAATTTTGGCGAAGTTCTCGTGGGAGAAGTAATCCTCAAAATCACGGCCATTGGCGATAAGCTTGCCGGTGCCGGGAATAAGACGGACGCGGGCAGTGGCGGTCTTACGACGGCCGGTGGCAAGGAAAACGGTATCAGTTTCAGCGGTCATAGGAAAAATTAGACGGACATCGGAGCCGGATTTTGGGCTTCGTGGGTGTGCTCAGGGCCGGCAAACACGCGAAGTTTCTTCAGCATCTGACTGGCGAGACGGTTCTTAGGCAGCATACCTTTCACAGAGTGCGTGATGATAAACTGCGGATTACGCTTACGTTGCTCGGAGAACGAACGGTAGCTTTCGCCACCGACGAATCCGGAGAAGAACATATATTTGTTTTGCTCTTCTTTTTTACCGGTGACGACGACCTTTTCGGCATTGATCACAATGACGTAGTCGCCGGTATCGACGTTGGGAGTGTAAGTGACTTTATGGCGACCGCGCAGCACGTTGGCGATCTTCACTGCCATGCGGCCAAGAACCTGACCCTCAGCGTCGACAATATGCCACTTGGGTTGCACGGTTTCTTTTTTGGCGAGGAATGTTTTCATGGGAAAAGGGGCCAATAGCTAGGTTCCGGGGCAGCCCTGTCAACCTGCTATTTCGCTTCTAACAAGAAATCCCGCCCTCACCTAGGGCGAGAACGGGATTTGAGATTAAAAATGATCGGATGAATCAGCTTAGAAGCCGATGCTCACGCCGGTCATGAAGTAAAAGTAGGATCCAGGATCACCGGCGATGTCATTATCCGTGTAAACCAAACCGAAGTAGGTCCCCGCGGAGTCATTGAGCGTGTAGTTGATCGTGGTGCTCAGGCTGTAGTAGTTGTAATCCCCGCCCGAAGTACCCATTACGAGGCCGTAATCAGCCGCGAGATCAAAGGTCGCGGTGTCAGACAACTCAGAACTGTAGCCGATTCCGAATTGGAAGGTCGAGACTTCGAATTCTGTTTCGTAGTAGTAGTAAGCGGAACCGGAGACACCGCCACCGAGATCACCCGAAGCACCGATGAAGGGCTCGAACTGCTCATCACCAGATGAGGTCTGTGGATAGTAGTAATAAGTGGCCCCAAAGTCCAAGGCCCAGGTGTCATTGATCGCGACGCCGTAACCGGCATAGAAATCATATTCGTTCAGCGCGGTGTTGGTCACCGGTTCGCTGATCCAGATACCCGCGTAGAAATCGCCACTGGCGAACTCGATTGAGGGCTGAATGGCGTCGTCCGCGTATTTGATTCCGCGAAAAACGTAATCACTCACGTAAGGAAAATCCATCGATAAGGAATACGAGGATTCTTGGGCACCGAGGCTCGAACCTGAAACCAGGGCGGCAAGTAGTAGGGCTGCAGTCTTCTTCATTTGTTTTTATAGTCTGTAGTTTTTGAAACGCTTGCTGGATTTCTCCGAAACTCGAATCAGCCTTCGGCTTGGACCTTGCGGCCTAATCGCGGGCTTGAATGAGCAATTGAGATTTTTCCATCAAGACGATTACACACCTCAGCAAGGTTTGGGCCAAAAACGAATCAAGTATGAAAATAATTAAAGTAATCGCGGCCGTTCTTGGCTTTCTGGGGGTGTCTTTAGGTGCCTTTGGTGCTCATGCATTGCGTGATCACCTGACCGCCCATGAGATGACGCAAGCTTGGCAAACTGCGGTTCAATATCATCTTATCCACGCGGGCCTATGCTTCCTTCTGACTCGAAATGTCCTCGACTCCGACCGCTGGGCCAAACGAATCGCGGTCGCTTGGATCATCGGAATTATTCTTTTCAGCGGCTCGCTCTATGGCATGGCTCTCGGTGGACCTAAATTTCTCGGCCCCATCACGCCTCTTGGAGGACTTTTCTTGCTCTACGGTTGGGGCTGCGCCGCCTGGGGCGCATTCAAACCGACCTCCGCGTCTCGCCCATGATCAAGATTCCGCGTCCACTTTTTCCCGTTATTGCGGCGTTGAGCAAAATTGGCCGCCCTCGATTCGTGGGCGGCTGCGTCCGAGATGCGCTGCTCGGGTGCCCGGCGGAGGACTTGGATATCGAGGTCAGCGAGACGTCTTTTGATATTTTGGCCCAGACACTACGCCGATTTGGCGCGACTGATGTTGTCGGAAGGAGCTTTGGCACCGTGAAGCTCAGTCTGGATGGCACCTTTTACGATTTCTCGCTCCCACGACGCGAATCCAAGACCGGACAGGGCCATCGAGGGTTCAAAATTGAACCGGATCCAACGCTAAGCGATGCTGAGGCGGCGGCTCGACGCGATTTTACCGTCAACGCCATGGCTTGGGATCCCGCAACCCAAACCCTCGTGGATCCTTTTAATGGCAGATCCGATCTGGAAGCAAAAATTCTGCGCCACACAAGTTCCTCCTTCGTCGAGGATCCGCTCAGAGTGTTACGCGCCATGCAGTTTGCATCCCGGTTCGAAATGCACCTCGCACCAGAAACCATCGAACTTTCCAGATCAATTTCGCACACTTTCACCGAGTTGGCTCCGGAGCGCGTATGGGCCGAATGGGATAAATGGGCCCTCCACTCGCGCAGGCCATCCTTAGGACTTCGCGTCCTCCAGCAAACCGACTGGCTACGCCATTTCCCGGAAATCGACGCTCTGGTCCACACGCCTCAAGATCCGACCTGGCACCCGGAAGGCGACGTTTTCACGCACACCTTACACTGCTTGGATGCACTCGTTGCCCACTCCGATTGGGCAAAAATGCCCTTTGATTCTCGCCGCACCCTGATGTTTGCCGTTTTGGCCCACGATTTTGGAAAACCCGCCACCACCGTGCAAAAAGAACGCGCCGGAGTTCTGCGCTGGGCCAGTCCACGCCACGCTCACGAGGGGGGCCCGCTCGTTGAGTCTTGGCTGGAGCGCATTGGCGCGCCCCATCGCTTCGCTCCCGTGATATCGCCTCTGGTGCGCCTCCATATGGCCCATCACGGCACGGGCGATCAACCGCCTTCCGACAGCCATATCCGGCGACTCGCGCGAAAACTCGCTCCCGCCACAATTTCCGAACTCGTCACCGTGATGCGAGCAGATGCCCGTGGTCGGCCACCTCGGTATGACCCTGACGTGTTAAAGTTAATCGATTTCATCGAAAATCGAGCCGGCGCTCTAGCCCTCCAAGACAATACCCCCCAACCGCTTATCCTCGGTCGACATCTCGTTGAGCGCGGCCTGACTCCGGGTCCCCAGTTTAAGACTATTCTAGACGAGGCCTTTGAAGCACAACTCGATGGCAAATTTACCGATCATGACGGTTCTATGGTTTGGATAGATTCACATTTGAAGCCGGACGCTTAATGAGTTAGGGTCCTCAAACATGCCTTCCCAACTAGAGCAGCTCAAATCCTTCACCACTGTAGTCGCCGACACCGGAGACTTCGAAAGCATGAAGGCTTTCACCCCCCAAGACGCGACGACTAACCCGTCGCTTATTCTCAAGGCCGCCGGCCTTCCCGCTTACGAGGCCCTCGTCGATCGGGCGATCGCGGAAGCGGGACCTGACGCGTCGATGGACAACGTAATCGATCTACTCTTGGTCACTTTTGGCCAAGAAATCCTCAAAATCGTGCCGGGCCGCGTCTCCAGCGAAGTCGATGCCCGTCTCTCGTTCGATACGGCTGCGACGATCAAACGCGCTCACCACATAATCGACCTCTACGCTAAAGCCGGCATCTCCCAAGACCGGGTGTTGATCAAAATCGCTTCCACTTGGGAAGGCATCAAAGCCGCCGAAGCCCTCGAGAAAGAAGGCATCCATTGCAATCTCACCCTGCTCTTCTCCTTCGCCCAAGCGATCGCCTGTGCGGAAGCAAAAGTGCAACTCATCTCCCCTTTCGTCGGTCGGATCCTAGACTGGCACAAGAAATCAACCGGCAAAGAGTATATCGGCGCGGACGATCCCGGCGTAATCTCGGTCACCGAGATCTACAACTATTACAAAAAGTTCGGTCACGCGACCGAGGTGATGGGCGCCAGTTTCCGCAACACCGGTGAAATTCTCGAATTAGCCGGGTGCGATCTCCTCACCATCTCGCCGAATCTCCTGCAAGAATTGGCCGAATCCGACGCGACCGTAGAACGTAAACTAGACGCCACGACGGCGGCTTCCGCCGACATCGAACGGGCCACGTATGACGAGAAAAGTTTCCGCTTCGCTCTCAACGAAGATGCCATGGCCACCGAAAAGACCGCCGAAGGTATTCGTAACTTCGCCGCCGATATCGTAAAACTTGAGCAGTTGATCGCCGCCAAACGCGGTTAATTAATCCATCTCTTTAAACGCCTAAGCCGGACTTCGGTCCGGCTTTTCTTTTGCACCTATGATTCGTGGTTTTCAGTGGGATCTCGCCCGGCAAATCGAAAAGCTCGATTGGTTACTCATCCAACTGCCCAAATACGCGCGTTGGGGGTATCAAGAGCTGCATCTTCACCTCGAAGACGCCGTGGACTATCCCAGCCTACCGGGAGTGGCCCGGGCCGATGCCTACTCTTGGGCGGAGTTTCAGCAGTTGGTCACTGCCGCCACCAATCACGGCATCAAGGTGGTTCCCATCGTCAACCTTCTGGGACACACGCAATACCTGATCAAAACCGAACAGTATCGCGATCTCAACGAACTGCGGGGGCCCGATGGCACTGCTCTCCCTGAGGGACAAATTTGTCCCAGCGATCCCCGCACGCTAGAAGTCGCTCGCCGGCTGATTGCCGACGTCGCCCCTTACTGCACCGCGGGAAAGATTCATGTCGGCTTGGATGAATCGTTCCATCTCGGCAAACACCCCAACAGCCAAACGGAAATCAATAAAATAGGTCGAGCGTCCTACTTCGCTCGCTATGTAACCCAGTTGCACGACCTGGCGAATTCCCACAATCTGCGCACTGCCATCTGGGCCGACATGCTGGTCTTGTTGCCCGAGGCGATCGTGCAACTCCCGCCAGGACTGATTGCCTATGATTGGTATTATCATGCGTTCGCCCGCCTCCCCCGTTTTGAGCTCCACAATTTCAAAACCTACAATCTAGCCCAGAGACTCCACGACCAGGGAATCGAATATTGGGGATGCCCCATGAACGGGGCGTTCCGCCACGAGCCCATGCCCGTGTTTGGTGAGCGTATCGCCAACGCTCAATCTTGGTGGGCTCGCTGCGAAACCACCAAAGCAGCAGGATTCCTCGTGACGGGCTGGGAGCCAAATCGACTCGCGCTGGAAACGACGGTCGTCGTGGATGCCGCCATCGCCGGCCTGTGGCTGGACCAGGGGCCTCACGATCAAGTTTCACTGTTGCGCCGAGGATTCGAGCGCGTCTACGGCAAACGCTTCGCGGCCGAACGGGCTCGCCTGATGCTGGCCGCCGACGAGCGCGCATTTGCCGGCTACGCCCGATGGGAGATCAATCACCGCTGGGACACCATCCATGGTCGCGATGGGACCGCTCGCTACAAGGCGGACGAACGCTTTTTTGATCGATCTACCCGCCGAAAGCTCCCGGCGGCATTCTCCGCTAGTTTTAGTTGGCGGAAGTATCTGGCCGCACGTGACTGCTTCGTCCGGGAAACGCATGGCGAGATCCAGCGAGCCCGTCGCCTGCTCCAACGGCATCGAGCAGAGGATTTAAGAAAATGGTTTAAGAAAATGGAGCACCGTTTGACCGCGTATGAGGAGTCACTGCGGAGCGCCGCGGGCGCCGCGGAAGACATGTGGAACCTCTCCAGGAAACCGGACCCTCAGTCGCCCAACTCTCTGCAAGTCGTTCATGATCGGGCTAAACTGGAAAAATGGAGTCGGTGGCTCGCAGCAGCTTCTCGCGACTCACCGCACCTTCTTTCCACGTCGCCCTTTGCCGGCAAATGGCAGTTTTATTGCATTGTTCATACGATTCGCCCTGCCCTGCAAAAAATCGTGATTCAACAACAAACCGAAGACGGGAGTTGGCTCGATTTGCATGAGCGCTACCTCATCGAGTTTCGCACCAAAGCCGCTAAACCACGGACAAATATTCGGCACTGGTTGAGTTTTCCCCTCAATACTCCCTCCGATCGCTTTCGATTGGTGAGTAGAGGTATTGGCGAACTTTCGCTCAGCGATATCCATCTCTCCAATGGACTCCAAGAGATCAGACCCCAAATAGAGCCGGCCCGAAAGTCTAAGCGTATCAGTCTGGGACGGAAGAAGCCGGTGGTGGATTTCTTCCAATTCGATCGGGCCGAGAATCAAAGCGTTTGGCAGCCGATTTGGGCACTCCCTCCCGCCTCCCCGTCTGGCTTGTAAAAACGGGGAGCTGCTCGTGCCTCTGCATCGTAACTCTCCGCGTGCGACCTCGAACTTGAGCGCACAATTCGCTGCCACTCTAGCCCAAGTAGCGACCTCGCTTACGAATTTCTGGACTACTCTTGGCCTCGACTTTGGTCTTCTCGGGCGATGCCACGAAATCAGCAGACCCCAAAGCCCTCTGGAACAAGGACTACGAATACGCCGACATCACGGGTTCAAACCTCCGTATAAAAGTGCGTAAAGGTGAGCACTCCCGGTTACCGGGGGAGCAAAGCCGTGGCCACGATGGTTACAGCTGGTGTGCACGACGCCTTCCAAGTGCCCCATGGCGTCGTGAACGCAGGTAATTAGAGCCTGTCCCAAAGTCTGGGATTTTGGATCGAGCGTCATTCTGGCGCAAGATTTAGGGGCATCAGCACTTCGCCTAATCTGCGGTCCGGGTTTAGAATTGGAAGAATCATCCTCTAACAAGCTGGCTTAACGAGAGATACACTCCAAATTCATCAAAAATGCATTGATCGACATTCGGCTACGTATTTGCTAAAATTGGGTCGTTGGAAGGAAGGGGATTTTGCCAAGTGAATTTATAAAGGGCCAATTTCCCTGAATTTGGCCAAAATGGCCATTTTTAGTCTCTTCTTAATTAACTTAATTCCCTGATTAAAAGTTATTTGTGTTTTTTGGACAGGCTCTAATTAGGCCTAGGAATCTCAGTGTTCGGCACAAAAAAAAGCACCCACCGAAGTGGGTGCTTTGGAAATGACTTAACGACTAGAGAAGCTTAGAACTGTTGTTCGAGCTTCAAGTAGAGGTAGCGGCCCATTGGGGAGTAGGAGCGCTCCGAGTAGTTGTTGCTGAACGCGCCTGGCGAGGTGGGAGGCGGGTTGTCGAAGAGGTTCGTCGCACCAATGGTGAGTTTGGTCTGGAACTGATCACGCTCGCGGAGCGTGTAGCTGAGCTGACCATTCACGATCCAGTCGGCTTCGATACCGTCATCACGTCCTCCAGTGTCATCGACAACGGAGTGCATGTAAGTGCCGCTCATCGAGGCACCGAGAGGCCCCTTGGCCCAACGGGCGTAAAGACGACCCTTATACTCAGGGTAGACTACATCACCATCGAAAATACCGAGGTAGCTGTAGGTGTCTGAGCCAATCGCGGTGATTTCTTCCTGCTTGAGGTAGTTCGTGATGCTGGCACCGAAGACGTAGTCACCGATAGAGTTGGTGCGCCAAGTGTATTTAGCTTCCAAATCGACGTATTCGGTCTTCCGGAAAGCAACGTTACGAGGACCCACGCCGAGGAGTTGATCAATCACCACTCCGTCAGGAGCGGTAGGATCGTTCTGCAAGGTGATACGATCGGAGAAAATCGCACTTGGGTTCGTTGGACCACCATCACGGGCCCACGCACTGATCACACCTTGGACCGAGTAAACGATCAGGTTGGATTGGTCGATGAGCGCCCAGTCAACGGTAAGCTCCAGGCCAGGGATCGCTTTGGGCGAGTAAGTGGCACCGAAACTGTAAATGTTGGACTCTTCAGGTTGGAGCGCGTCTCCCGTTTCTTGCGAACCAACGTAGCTCGCCGAAACTTGGTAGAGACGCAGAGGGTCACCGGAATCGAACCGAGGATCAATGATTTCAGGGAAGGACTCGAATCCTGGGTTGTAGAGATCCAACAACGAAGGAGCCACGAAGCCTTGGGAGAAGTTGGCCCGAACGGTCAACTCATCCTCAATAGCGCTCCAGCGGAGGCCGGCGGAACCGACTTTGGCTTGGAACTCGTCCTGGTAGTCTTCGAAGCGGTAGGCCACTGTGCCTGAAACCGTGTCAGTGATGGGAATGGCGGTTTCGCCATACACACCCATAACTTCACGACCACCTTCGGTGATTCCATCCGCTGCATTCCAACCAATCGAGCCGGAGAGCTTGATCGCATCAGGCTTGCTGATCACGTCTTGCTTGCGGTGCTCGAAACCGATGACGCCTTCGACGGAACCGGCAGGTAGCTCGAACAATTCGGTGGAAGTGAACTCCAAGCCGAGAACCTGCGTGGTGCTCTCAATCGCGGTGTTGGTGTCGACCTTGAGTAGATCAATCAAGCTTTGCGGGTTGTAGGGAGCGTCAGGATCGATCGCGCCACCACCGGCAGTGTCACCGAGGATGAAGGAACGAGTGAAGTAGTTATAGTCCGATGTGGTGTTCGTGCCAGAATAGCTACCTTCAAGCAGCGATTGGTTTATACCATTGAGCTCTTTGTCGCTGGTAATCTCACTGGAATAAACCCAGCTGACTTCGAAACCGATCTTATCGGTGAGATCACCGCGGAAACCGGAAACGAGACGGAAGACGTCACGATCAACGACGTTTTGACGTGGGCCAAAATCGACGAAGCGGTAGAGGTTATCACCGAAGTCGGAAGTGTCAGCGACAGCCGCACCGAAGAGCTGCTGCAACCAGTAGTTCTTTGGATTAACACCTTCGTAACTGGAGTAGGGCGATGGAGCCAAGGAGAACTCGGAATGAGTGTTGGCGTAATTGACGTCGAAAAACATCTCAACCGTGTCCGAAACATCGTAGATGCCAGAGGCATACACGTTGTAGCGGGAGTTCGGGTTCACCATAGTGGTGAAGTTCTCGTAAGGGAAGCGGGTTCCGCCATCTTCAGGAGCCTTGTTAACCCAAGGACGGAAGTCGGTCAGAGATCCCGCAACGGTCACGCCTTCCTTGAGGGTCCAATTGGAAACTCCGGCGGTGCCATTAGCCGTATTGATCGCGGTGCGGGCATCGTTGTAGAAGAAGAAACGACCTGGGTTGCCATAGGTGGAGTTACCACCGCCCAGTGCATACTCCCGGTCAGGAGCATAGAGACCAGCTTGGTCATCCCAGCTACCACCGAGGAAGAATTGGAAACGCTCTCCGGTGCCGCCAACGCTAAAGCTAGCCGACTTGCGGCCAACATCGGTGTCAGTGGTGTTACCGTAGTAAACCGAAGCGGAACCACCTTGAGCGTCATCCTTGAGGATAACATTGATCACACCTGCGACCGCGTCGGTGCCGTAAACCACGGAACCGCCACTCTTGAGGATTTCGATACGCTCGACCATCGCGAAAGGAATCGCGTTGAGATCGACCGCCGAGCCCGTGCCAGATGGGGTCATGCGACGTCCGTTGACGAGAACGAGAGTGTTCTCACCACCGATACCGCGCAAAGCGATCTGCGACGTGCCGGTGCCACCGTTGGTGTAGTTGGAGCCGATCGTGCCACCGCCACCTGAGTAAGGCAGTTGCTGCATGTATTCGACGAGGTTTGTCGCGCCAGAAGCGGCAATATCTACGGAATCGAAGCTAATCGTTGGCAACGCGCCTTCCACCGAAGCGGCGGAAAGACGGGAACCAGTTACTTCGAATTTCTCTAGAACAACTTCTTCTTCAGCAGAAGAGTTAGACGATTGTGATGCACTTTGAGCATTGGCTGTGAGGCCAAAGCTAGCGCCTAGGGTTAGCGCCAGCGTCATCACAAATCCCTTGGAGGGACGGATATTCATAGTTCGTGTAGTTTTGTTGTAGTTTTGATAAGTTAACGCGGTTTCCCGCTATAGCTTATCGGCACGTAAACTGGATGCGTCCAAATGCTCAAGGAATAAGTTTAACGACATTTTACATGCGTTGGACTGGCACTTTTATGCGACAAACCAATTTAGGGACCATAAACGGCCACGGAAGCTAGCCTCGTGCCAAAATTTCCTCCATAAGTCAGTGTGATGGAAATCGTTCACATCGCCACGGCACTCCAAGATCCGACCAACTATCCCTGCGTCCTCGCGACTTTGGTTGATATTGATGGGTCCTCCTACCGACGCCGGGGCGCTCGACTGCTTTGGACCGCAGCTGGGCAGCGAATCGGCTCTATCAGTGGCGGTTGCTTGGAAAACGATCTGATCGCTCGATCCCAAACTCTTCTCATATCCAAATCCACCTCGGAAGTTGTCACCTATGATACCACGAGTGAAAACGATCTTATTTGGGGAGTCGGGACGGGCTGCCACGGCATCATTAAACTGTTTCTCGAACGCCTTGATCACGAACCCTCTTGGGTAGAAACGGTGCTAACGGGCCTGAAATCTAGGAGAACATCGCCGCTTTTCGTGACTTGGGCAGGAAACGAGAATGTCTCGATTGGAACCCAAAGGACCGCCCCCGCGCCCGATGCAGCCACGAGGGTCCTCGCTTGTCCGATAACCCCATCGCCTCGCGTCGTCATCTGTGGGGCCGGCGATGACGCGCGACCGCTCACGGAAATCTGCCGCAATATGGGCTGGACCACTGCAATCGTCGATCCGCGGCCTGACATGGCCACCCACGAACGCTTTCCGGCGGCGGACGCCGTGCGGTGCTTGCCCGTAGAGTCTACCGCGACCGCGATCGACTGGGACGATCAGACCGTCGCGGTCATCATGACTCATCACTATCGCTACGATCTGCCGCTGCTTAAAACGATCGCTCCGTTGAAACTAGTCTATCTGGGCCTGCTTGGCCCCAAACAGCGAGGCGACCGGCTGCGGAAAGATGCCAATATCGATGAAAACTGCCACCTGCACTCTCCGGTGGGTCTGGATTTAGGCGGCGACGGTCCGGCCGCGGTTGCGCTGTCGATCACCGCCGAAATTCAGACCGCCCTTCATGGCCGCCTCGGCGGTAGCTTAAACCACCGTAATCGATCAATTCATGCAGACTAAAACTCCCCCCTCCATTGCAAACGGACTCGGCTGCGGCTGTATCATCCTCGCCGCCGGAGGCTCGACCCGTCTGGGTCGCCCCAAGCAACTCGTGGAGGTGGATGGCTCCACCCTGCTCGAACGCACGATTCAAGCCGCCCTTGGCACTCCGGACCTTTGGCCGGTGATCGTGGTGATCGGTGCCAAGGCCGAATTGATCCGCCCCGTGCTAAGAGGTTATCCCGTTTTGATCGCCGAAAACCCTGCTTGGTCCGAGGGCATCGCTTCGTCCCTCCGCATCGGGCTCAACACTTTGGATCTGTTTTCCACTCAAATCGGAAGCACGCTCATCACGCTGTGTGATCAGCCCCATATTTCGCCGCAAGTGTTTCAAACCCTGCTCGCCACCCAAAGTGAGCGTAAATCGGATCTAGTGGCGGCGAAATACCAAAATCACCCCGGGGCCCCCGCTCTTTTTGGTCGTAAGCACTTTGCCACACTCAGTCAGCTGACCGGCGACGAAGGTGCCCGGACCTTGTTCCGAAAGATTCCTCCCGGTGAAATCACCACCGTGGATTTGCCTCTGCTCAGCGTCGACCTAGATACCCCGGCGGACTTTGAGCAAATCACTGGCCGGTCTATATCAGACTAGATTGCCGCCCTCGGCCTAAAGGGCCCCGATCGCCTAGCCCGTTGCAACCGCCAGGGCCGTCTTCAGTCGACGGGCCTTTTCCAAGGTCTGCTCAATGTCCTGCCCCGTCACCGTAAAGTGCCCCATCTTTCGTCCCGGCCGCGGGGCCGCCTTGCCGTAGAGATGAAGTTTAGCCGCGGGGTCGGCCAATAGTGACGCCCAATCAGGTGGCCCCACCAATTCGTCCCCATCCCATTGCCACGCATCGCCGAGGATATTGACCATCACCACCGCCGGAGCGTTCATCGCCGTGCCGCCCAGCGGCAAACCTGTGATTGCCCGCACTTGTTGCTCAAACTGGGACGTCACACAGCCGTCGAGCGTCCAGTGACCCGAATTGTGCGTGCGTGGCGCCATCTCATTGACCAACAATTCGCCGTCATCGGTCAGAAACAATTCCACCGCGAGTAAGCCCACCAGTTGGAAAGTGTCCGCAATCTTTTCCGCGAGTAACCGCGCCGTTTCGATGATCTCCGGAGCCACTCGGGCCGGAACAATGGAGAAATCTAGGATGTGCTTGGAGTGAATATTTTCCGCGACGGGAAAGGTGCTGACCTCCCCCGCACTGCTGCGGACGACGATGACCGAAAGCTCACATTTAAAATCAATAAACTGCTCCACCACCGCCCTCGCCCCCTTGAAAGCCTTGGCCGCTTGTCGGGCTTCTTTACTCGAGGTGATCTTTTGCTGCCCTTTACCATCGTAGCCGAAATCAGCCGTTTTCGCCACACACGGAAGTCCCAGCCGCTTCACCGCTCCCCCAAAGTCTCCGCCTATCTCGACTTCCTCGAATTGAACGTGCGGAACCCCGTTTTGCTTCAGCCACATCTTTTCCCGTAGTCTATTTTGGCAAACCTCCAGCACCTCCCAGTGCGGCCTTAACGGCACAAGTTTCTCAATATCCCACAGCGGTTCGACCGGCACATTCTCAAACTCGTAGGTGATCGCCGCACACCCTTTTGCAAACCGCCTCAGTTGCTCCTTATCCTTGTAAGGAAAATTAAACTCCTTCGTCGCGACTTCCCCAGCCGGCGAATCGTCTCCCGGCTCATACACATGCAGGTGGTAGCCCAACTTCGTCGCCGCGTGCGCGAGCATGCGGCCGAGCTGACCACCACCGAGGACGCCAAGAGTGCTACCGGGAGGAATCATGAATCGGTCAACGCAGAGAATTCCCGCCGGGAGCGCAAGCCGCTTGCGGCAGAATGACGATCAAGCGGGCAACTTTGCCTTCAGCACCGTTTCGGTCTGCTTCGAACGGAATGCATCCAGGGCTCGTTTGATTCGCTTGTTGCCCAGAGCCAAAACCGCCGCCGCAAATAACGCCGCATTGATCGCCCCTGGCTTTCCAATTGCAAATGTAGCCACCGGAATTCCGCCTGGCATTTGCACAATCGAGAGCAACGAATCTTGCCCTTTTAAACTCCGTGATTCGACTGGCACCCCCAACACCGGCAATGGCGTAAGCGCAGCCGTCATTCCGGGCAGATGAGCCGCCCCGCCCGCTCCCGCGATAATCACTCGCAGTCCACGTTCCTCCGCTTTCTGCGCGTAGCTATACATGCGATCCGGCGTGCGATGGGCACTCACCACATTTTTTTCGAATGGCACCCCGAGGTCGGTGAGCGTCTGTGCAGCGTGCTGCATCGTCTCCCAGTCCGAAGTGCTTCCCATGATGATTCCAACGAGTGGCTTGGCCATGGGATGAGCTTTCAACCGCGAGCATTGACCTGTCAGCTTCTAAAATCGCTCACGCAGTCGCCGACGGCCGCCAGCCCAGTAATCGAGCCGGCAGAGTCACGACAGCCTGCAACAGCCGAAACCCGCCCGTCACGACCACACCGACCAATCGGAACGGCAACAAGAGCAGCCACCCCAGCGGGTAGAGCACGATCGCCATCAGCGCGAGCGGCCAACAGATGACAAACAGAAAGCACCAGATCAAAAACGTCACAAATGAGTTCAACATAACAGAGTCTTTCGTGGCAGGTTCAGTTCACTAGATGAGGGAAATTCCTCGCGGCACCCGCACGATCGTGGTGCCGGCAATCTTATCATGCCAAGATTGTTGCTCGCTATCGAAAGCGACCCAGATGAAGCCGAGCCCGGCGACGAAGAGGGACAAGAAGCTCCCCAATCCTCGAATCAAGGCCACCGACCAATCGACCGGCCGATCATCCAATCGCACAATTTTTAGACCACAAACCACGCCCCCAATCGTTGTCCCCTTCAGCGCCCAGAAGGTGATGAAGTAAGCCGCTGCCATCAGCGGGAAATAGTCAGCCGGGCTAAACATCCGCGTTTCGAGCACGTTCAACACCACGCCAATCAGGAGCATATCGAGCAACGTTGCGGCGCACCGGATCCAAAAACCTGCCCGCGGCAGCGTTGAAAATTGGATCTCATCCGCAGCAACCTTAGGGGGCCGAGCTGGCTGAGGTGGCTCCGGTCGCAGCGGCGGCGGCACGCCACCCTCCGGCACTGCTCCCGTTGTCGCTTCGGAGGCTTGAGTTTCATCGACTCCAGGCACTGGCGGCAGATTTTGAACCTGGGATTGAGCACCTCCATCACCGGTAGAGGCCGCGGCAGAAGTCGCGACGGGCGCGCCCACCCCGCCCGCTTTGGTGAATTTCGGCCGAGACGCTCGATCCGCCTGAATTGCCAAAATGAGGGTATAAATCACGACTCCCAGCCCCAAAATGCCGGCGATTTGCTGGAAGACGAAACCAAGCACGGGAACAACGTAGATAAAGAGCGTCACCACTCCGCCTATCAGCACCGCCATTGCCGGCATCTTTATCCCCAGCGGCAACGCAATCCGACGCCCCATCCACGCGAAGAAAACCACCTTACCAAAGAGACTCGCGAAGAACAAAAAGAAGCCCAACAAAATCGGTCCCACCACTGTAACCGAGAGGACAATGGCCAAAATCGGTGCGAGCAGGAGCGACAGCACCGCCGCGACGATGGATAATCCCGGGTGAGTCTCCAACGTCTCCGTACACTTCACGACCGCCTTGGGGAATAGCAGGGCGATGAAGAAATAACAGACCAGGGCGGCCAGCGCCAATCCCCATGCCCAGCCCAAATTTGCGCCAAACGCCAATGGGCGCCCCATCAAAAGACAGCGTTTGATCCATGTTTTAAGACCATCGACCGCGTAATAATTATCCCCTAGGAAAGCGATTTCCTGAATGTTTCCATCCACTCGCGAGCCTGGTGCTCGGTCGATCTTACCCCCGACCGAAACCAACTCACCTCGGATATGGGCATCGGGTCCGAGTTGCACGCGCCCCAACACCGTGACCAATTCTCCGTCAACGACCCCGTTGATAGTGCTATCACCGAGAATCGCCACCGCCCCTCCTTCGACGACCCCGTTTACCGTCAAATTCCCCAGGATTGCCACGGCATCACCATCGACATGGCCATCGACCACTGTATCGCCCATGATCGCGACCGCGGCGTTTCCAACCGTGCCTCCTTTTTCGACCAAAACACTGCCCATGATCGAAACGGCCTCCTCATAATAGTCCCCCGACCCGACCACCAACCGGCTAAAGAAACTTGGCGCATTACCCCCCGATCGAGAATGAGCCCGCCGGCGCGTTCCTGGCTCTCCTGCGGCTTCAGCCTCCGCCACTCGTTCCTTTACTTCTTCGACAACGGTTTTGATTTCGACCTTTAAACGCGCTGCGTCGGCATCGGCCTCCGAAACTTCACCAACCACGCGCAGTTCGTCATCCGCCTGTTCAATCGGTGGGTTTTCCGCCGGCGGTTCCTGGGCGGGGAGCACGAGGGCGAGGGTGAACGCCAACGCGATTCCGGCGCCGGCGAAGGAGGTGATGATTCTTACTAATTTCATTTTATAAATTCGGTTTGAGACTCGGCGGTCGAAGGCCTCAGCGGCGCAGCCAGAAGACGCGGTAGGCGGTGGCACCGATGCCAAACATCATCGCATAGGCTGCTCCCATCACGCCCAGCGCGGCATAAAGCCAAGTCTGAGAAAATCCCGGAACGATCGCCCGAAGGGCCGAACCGATCGCGCTTCCGGCGCTTTTGAGTGTGACCAGTGCGTCGGTGACGGGCTGCAAGAGCGCCGTGATCGCGTGTAGGCTGATAATTCCCGCAAGTTGCATCGACCCCAAGACCGCTGCGCCCAGCAAGCCGGTCGCGACGACCATAAAGGCGACCCGCACGCCCCCTGGCCAGTAAGTGAAACTCTTGTGCCACCAGGGCAGGGCTTGGCGGCGGGAGATCTCACCCAGCACCCGCGCTTCCAGCGACATGGGCGCACGGCGGGCGGGTTGCTGCCGTAGCACGGCATGGATTTTCTGTTCGAGTTGTTCGGGAGTTAAATGGGCCATGGGATTAAATTTGTGCAGTTAAAGCCTCATGTTCGGTGCCACTGCGCATCAAAATCTGCGCCAATGCGGTTCGTCCCCGGAGGATATCGGTTTTCACTTTAGATAACGAAACCCCCAAACGTCGGGCGATTTGGTCATACGGTTCTTCTTCAAAATGATAGAGCACCAGCGGCACTCTTTGATGGTCGGGCAGTTCTTCGAGCGCCCGGTCTACCCACTCGCGACGATCCCCTTGGTTGAGTTCAGCCAGGAAATCGCCATCGGTATCGGCAAATTCCACCGCGTCTCCATCTCCCCCGCCATCATCGCGGTGGACCAGATCAGAAAAAAACCGCCAGCGCTTCCGGTAGCGTTGTAAATGGTTGATGGCGAGATTGGTTGTCACCGTCTTGAGCCATCCCCCTGCAGTCGGACTCGAACCCAGATCATCATAACGCTCGTAGGCCTTCAGAAAGACTTCCTGAGAAATGTCCTCGGCATGGGTGTCGTTGCCCAGCAAACGCACCGCGGTCGAATAAACCATGTTCTGATAATTTCGCATAAACGTCGTAAAGTCGACCGGGGTCATTTTCCCCGTGGGTTCACTGTGCACTGGAGCTTCATTGTTCATGCCAAGAACACCGCTGACAGTCGCGTTGTTGCAGAAAAGTTAAGGATTCCGCCGCCTAGGTGACGAGTTTAATCTAAGAATCATTGCAGCAATAGCTTACGGATTTCCAGTCACGATCGAAATAATGGAACGATCCGCTCCGCCCGAAAAACTTTAGCATGGATTGATTATGGCTTTCTCGGAAATACGGATTCGGCGATGCCTACCCATGCTCAATTCAACTCCAAACTCCTCCAATCCGGAGCTCACGACTAGAACCATCGGTGACGATCTCCTCCCGATCGCATCGCCGCCCATCCCGCTCCCAGCCCCCTACCGAAATCCGGTGCCTAGGTCCGTCTCATGGAGTGATCCATGCGTGATCTCGCCTTAAAAACGCAACGTTTTCGCCTCGTCGATGTGCTTCGCCCCCCCCTTCGGCCAAAGCAACCGATTGGAATCTACCAATATCTCCTAGGATTTATACTTTAGAAACCTGCAAACCGAGGAATTATTCACTACAGATTTCACAGCTGAATACCGAATACCACTCCGCTACCATCATCCGAATTATATCTGGGTGATCTGGGGTGAAATTTCTGTCTGATTGATGGTCAAACCCACCCCGTCTTTTTTTCAGGCCCGAGCTTCAAGCTCTCGGATTTATTCACCATGGATGTCAGATTAACGCCGGTAAATTCATCAATCCGTGTCCATCTGCATTCATCGGTGGTGAAAGTCCAAAAGCTCTGAGCTAGGGGTATTACTTCGGCGGGATCGTTGGTTCCGTGAATCAGGTGACATTGCGGTTTGCTGCCACTCCGTCGGACCTCATCGTAGGTTGATCCTATGGATATCGCCGTCTGGACGTTCACCACTCTTTGCATTCTCACCGGTCTCCTCGGCGTGCTGGTGCCGTTGATCCCCGGAACAACGCTAATCTTGTTTGCGATCCTGCTCCATAAATTCCTCCTCCCCGGTTCCATCACGTGGGGCATGTTCGGCTGGATCGCCCTCGCGTGGTTCCTTTCCGTGGTCGTCGACTTTGTCGGCGTCTTGATCGGCACTCGCCTTTTCGGCGGCACAAAATGGGGGATGGCCGGGGCGAGCGGAGGCGCGTTTGTGGGGATGTTTTTCTCCCTTCCGGCCCTTCTTCTCGGCACCATTTTTGGGGCCGTTGTCGCCGAACGCTATGCCGCGAAACGCACCCATCGCGACTCTCTTCGCGCCGGCATGGGCGCGGCCATAGGCTTCGTGCTCTCAACCGGCGGACGCCTCTTCTGTGCCTGCATGATGGTCGCGCTTTTCCTCTACACCGCCCCGTGGCCGACATGGCCCAGCTGGCTGACTTGGACGAGTTAACCAAAACAAAACGCCGCCCCCTGCGGGACGGCGTTGCTAAACTTTGGTTCGCCGTAGCGTTACGGATCACGCCACCGACTACATGCGGCAGATCAGCAATTCGCGCTCGTAGATCATCTCCTTCGGCAAGTGATCGTGTAGATCGAGGAAGAGCTCCTCGTGTCCCATGATCTCCTGTCTCCACATCTTGCGATCCACCTTTTGCAGTTCGTTGAATTGCGCTTCCGAGAAGTCGAGCCCAGTCCAATCGATGTCTTCGTAATTCGGCTGCCACCCGACGGCGGTTTCCTTGGCGGCCGTGCGACCACGCGAACGATCAACAATCCACTGCAAGATCCGCATGTTATCGCTGAACCCCGGCCAGATGAACTTACCGTCGTCATCTTTGCGGAACCAGTTCACATTGAAGACCCGCGGCGTCGTCTTGAGCGAGCGCTGCATCTTGATCCAGTGCCGAAAGTAGTCCCCCATGTGGTAGCCACAGAATGGGAGCATCGCCATCGGATCTCGACGCACTTCCCCTACTTTTCCGGCCGCGGCCGCAGTCTTTTCGGAGCCCATCGTCGCTCCCATGTAGACCCCACCGGACCAATTGAAGGCCTGATAAATCAACGGCATCGTTGTCGCCCGACGACCACCAAAAATAATCGCCGAGATCGGCACGCCGGCGGAATCTTCCCAAGCCGGATCGATCGTGGGACATTGCGACGCCGGCGCCGTGAACCGAGCGTTCGGATGCGCTGCGGGAGTCGTGCTCGCTGGAGTCCACGGCTGACCTTTCCAGTCCGTGAGCTGCGCGGGAGGTTCATCGGTCATCCCTTCCCACCAAACGCCCCCCTCGGGCGTCAATCCGACGTTCGTGAAGATCGAATTCTTGGCCAACGACTTCATCGCATTCGGATTAGTTTTAACCGAAGTGCCGGGAGCTACCCCGAAGAAACCTGCCTCTGGGTTAATCGCCCGAAGTTTACCCGTTTCGTCTGGTTTGATCCATGCAATGTCATCACCGACCGTGGACACCTTCCAGCCCTTCGCCGCCATTGGTGCCGGGGGGATCAACATCGCAAAGTTCGTCTTGCCGCATGCACTGGGGAACGCCGCCGCCACGTAGGTCTTCTCCCCCTGCGGATCTTCGACCCCCAGAATCAGCATGTGCTCGGCCATCCAGCCCTCGTCCCGCGCCATGTTGGATGCGATCCGCAACGCGAAACACTTTTTCCCCAACAGCGCATTTCCTCCGTATCCAGATCCATAGGACCAGATCTCGCGGGTCTCAGGAAAGTGAACGATATATTTGTCGGGATTACATGGCCAGACGTCACTCTTTTCACCTTCGCCTACCGGAGCGCCCACCGAGTGCACACAAGGCACGACCCGTTTTTCACCCTTATCAATCTCGGCGATCACCGGCGCACCGATGCGCGCCATGATTTTCATATTCACCACCACATATTCCGAGTCGGTTAACTCGACCCCGAGTTGGGACATCGGCGAGCCTACTGGGCCCATGCTGAAAGGTAGCACATACATCGTGCGCCCAGCCATACAACCGTTGAACAGCCCCTTCAGTTTCCGCCGCATCTTAAATGGATCTTCCCAATTATTGGTCGGGCCCGCGTTGTCTTTGGACAAAGAACAGATGTAGGTTCGATCTTCGACCCGAGCGACATCGGATGGATCAGACCGGGCATAGTAGCATCCCGGCCATGAATCCTCGTTCAATTTAGTGAACGTGCCATCGCTTACCAGCTTCTGGCACAATAGCTCGTTTTCTTCTTCACTCCCATCGACCCAATGGACTGCTGCTGGTTTACAAAGTGTAACCATTTTTTCCACCCACTTGAGCAGATTCTTATTGGTGCTGAGGGGATCGGCTGGATTACGTGAACTCATAAGGGGTTGAGATTGTTTCATTGCAGGGTCGAGTAAACCGGATTCGACGGCTATTGGCTCAGCATAAACTGCCCAAAATCACTCACCATTTGTCCTTTGCGCGACAATACGAGCCCCCCATGCCCGCACCGACCTCGGGCGCCCAAGAACCTCGAAACCACCGGATAAATTGGACTTTGGCGCCACGATCGCCGTCAACCCGCTCAAACGGTTTTAGCCTAGATTGAGCACCACATCCGACGTAGATCCATTCTCTCTCCCATCGTGGAAAAACACCGCATGCCCGTCGTGCCGCTGACCGCCCTTGCCTCCACCGAAAACCCGATTCGTCGCCGGTCGGACAAGATTGGCCCCAATCTTGCAGCAAGAGAGTTTCCAAATCACAATCCAACCGTTGATTAACAATGGGTTTCGTCTCCAAATTCAAACTATTTTCTCGCATCAGCCCTTCATCCCCAGTGGCAAGAGCCTTGCTCGGAAAGAACCCCAAATCGGTCTCAATCCCTGCGCTAAAAATCTAATGCTGCGTAAAATTCATGGAACTTTCCCTAATCTTCTTGGTGACATTGGTTCGCACGCCTTGACCGCGCGCCGGAGAAGGCTCTCATCAAAGCGACTAATCAGCCGAAACCCTCCCCGAGCACCAAACGGCTCGAGTGAGGCTTTCCACCCTACAAACAAACTAGCACTATGAACACACATCAGATTCCTGATTCAGACTCCCGGAAAAGCCTGATCTTGAACTGCCTTCGTGCGGTGACGGATAGACTTTTCCGCTCGTCAAGACTACTGGGAGCCATCGCCATGGCTCTCGTCGCTGGCTTCATCGCCGCCCCATCCGCCCTCGCTCAATCCGCCACCTCTTCCGGACTCACTGGAGATGTGCGCGATTCCAACGGAGCAGTCATTGCCGATGCTTCCGTGGAACTCCGCCACGAACCAACCGGATCCGCCTACACCTCCGGCGTTCAATCGACCGGACGCTTCAGTCTGCAAGGTATCCGCGTCGGCGGGCCCTACACTCTGACAATTTCTTCGGGGGGGTATCAAACCACCATCCTGCAGAACATCTACGTCGAACTGGCAAACGAATCCCGCTTCGACGTGGTCCTCAATACCCTCGACGCTGAGGTTGTGGAACTCGACGCGTTCGTTGTCGATAGTGGTAGCGCCATCACGATCTTCGACGGTGGCCGCTCTGGCACCGGATCGATTATCAACAACCGCCGCGTCCAAGACACCGCGACCGTTTCCCGTTCGATCACCGACTTCGCCCGCCTGAATCCCTTGGTCCAAGTCAATGATACCGATCGCGGCGAAATCACCGCCGCGGGTCAGAACAATCGCTACAACTCGATTCAAGTGGATGGCATCAACCTGAATGATCAGTTCGGCCTCGAGCCTAATGGCTTCTCCGCCATCCGCAATCCGATCTCCATCGATACCATCGAAGAGTTCTCCATCGATATCGCGCCTTACGACGTGCGCCGCTCCGGCTTCACCGGGGCCGCGATCAACGCCGTCACCAAGTCTGGCACCAACGAATTCCAAGGCACCGCCTACTACTACTACACGGACGATAGCTTCCGCGCTGACAATCCCAGCACCGGGATTGGTGAACCCTTCGAGGAAACCACCTACGGCATCACGCTCGGTGGACCTATCATCAAGGACAAACTGTTCTTCTTCCTCAACTACGAGAAGTTCGATCGCGACGCTCAAGCTGATAATCCTGGCTTCATTCCCGATTCCGGTGACGTGGCTCGAATCATCGCGCGCTCACAGGCCCTCGGCTTCGACCCCGGCACTTTCGAGACCATCTCCGCCATCCAGGAAGAGGAGAAGATCCTCGCCAAGATCGACTGGACCATCAGTGACCGCCATCGCTTGAGCGTCCGTTACGACACCAATGAAGGCCAACAGCCTGACTTTGGTGAGTATACCGACTTCAGTTCCAGCCGGCCTGAAACCGCCCTGACGTCTCACTTCTTCACCGATAGCCGCGAGGTGCAGACCATGGTGGGTGAGCTCACCAGCTTTTGGACAGACAACCTCCAATCCCAGATTCGCTACGGTAATACTCAAATCGACAAGGTTCCTACCCTGCAGAATCCACTCTTCCCTGAGATCATCGTCAACAACGTGAGTGGCATCGGTCAAAACGGCAGCATGACCAGTCGAGGGGAAATTTTCTTCGGCACAGAAGATTCTCGCCAATCCAACTCACTCAATTCTGAGGTCACCAACATGGCGGCTCACTTCGACTACTTCAGGGGCGATTTGACCTACTCCTTCGGCGTCGATTCGGAGAAATCCGAGTTCGATAATCTCTTCCTTCAAGACACGTTTGGTAACTACACCTTCGGCTCGATCGAGGATTTCGAAAACGATGAATTAGATTTCGGCGTTCGCCAGTTCGGTATCGACGGCCAATCCGTTGCCGCGCAGTCCGACTTCACCATCACCGGGCTATACGGCCAGGCAAAGTGGAATGTGAGCCCCAACCTAATTCTCTCCGGTGGAGTGCGGGTTGATGTAATCGATACGAGCAGTTCGCCTCCTCTCGCTCAGCATTTTGTGGATGCCTTCGGTATCCGCAACGATGAGACCATTGGTGGTGAGAGTGTCATCGCCCCTCGCGTGAGCTTCAACTACACGCCTGAGAATACTGAAGGATTACAGATTCGTGGTGGTCTCGGCCTATTCCAAGGTCGCGCGCCCGCCGTTTACCTTTCGAATTCCTTCAGTAACAACGGTGTCACCACGGCGTCCAACCGGGCCAACACCGGCACCTTCTCGTTGGAGGATGCGGTCAACGGTGCGCTCACCGGCAGCGACGCTATCTTCAACTTCGATCCCAACAATCCTCGTCCGGACCTGCCTCCGGGCACCCCGGGTAACCGGATCGACTTGATTGAAGAAGGCCTCCAGCTCCCCGCTGTCTGGCGCGCCAATCTCGCGATCGATAAGAAACTCGAATTGTGGGACATGGTCGCCAGCCTCGAGGTCGTCTTCACCGAAGCCGACGCCGAGCTCTACGTGGAGAACATCAATCTCCAAAGCGTCGGCCAAGCGCCTGACGGTCGCACATTGTTCAACGGCGAACCCCGCCGAGGCAATGGCGTCGATTCCAACTTCTCCGACATCTACCTGTTGAAGAATGCCAACGGCGGTTCCGCCAGCAACCTCGTGTTCAGCCTCACCAAGCCTCAATCCAGCAGTTGGTATGGCAGCGCGAGCTACACCTTGGGTGACTCGGTGGACACCAGCTCCGTCACATCCTCGACCGCGTTCTCGAACTTCGCCAATCGTTCGGTGTTCAACCAAAACACGGACGAAGTCGGCACCTCGAACTACGAGATCAAGCACCGTGTCCTCATCAACGCGGGTTACCAGTTTGACTGGACCGACACGATGAACACCCGCATCTCGCTACTTTATGACGGCCGCACCGGTCGCCCTTATAGTGCGATCTTCTCGTCGGACGTGAATAACGACGGTCTCGACTTCAACGACCTGCTCTACGTGCCAACCGGCCCCGGTGACCCTCTGGTCTCCTTCGCCAGCGGCGCTGATGAAACCGCGTTCTTCAACTACATCGCAGCTGAAGGTCTCGATCAATTCGCCGGTAGCTACGCTCCCCGTAACTCCCTGCGCAGCGATTGGGTTCACCGCTTCGACATCAAGCTCACGCATGAGATCGCCTTAAGCGATCGCTTCCGCACCGAGTTCTACCTCGATATGCTCAACGTCGGCAACCTGCTGAACGAGGAGTGGGGACAAGTTAACCAAGTGCCGTTTAACTACACGGAAGACGTCGTCGATGCCGACACCGTCAATGGTCAATACGTCTACACTTTCGAAGATCCCTCCGGACCGAATGTGCAACCCAACCTCTCCCGCTGGGCCGTTCAGTTTGGGGTCCGCTTGTTCTTCTAAGCCCCTCTCGACTCGAGTTTATTTACTCTTCGCGGCTCCGCCTTCATTGGTGGCGCCGCTTTTTTGTGCCGGTTCTGCCGGCCCCCAATTGACCCTTCGGTCAACGCCTGCTGTTATCGCCATTCGCCTTTGAACTATCCACATTCTCTCCGCGCCCTCAAGTCCCGCAACTACCGGCTATTCTTCGCTGGTCAGGGTATCTCGCTGCTCGGTAACTGGATGACCCTCACGACCTCGGCCTGGCTGATTTACGAAATGTCGAACAACCCGTTTCTGGTCGGGTTTCTGCCCTTCGCCAACCAGATCCCCGTCCTACTCTTTGCCCCCATCGGAGGCCTGCTCGGTGACCGTCTCCCTCGCCAAAAACTCATGTGGTGGCTCAACACGCTTTGCGGCCTCCAAGCCGCCGCCCTCGCGGTTCTCACCCTCACCGATCAACTCACTGTATCCAGACTTCTGATGCTGGTCACTATTCGTGGCTTCATCAACGCCGCCGAGTTCCCCACCCGACAGTCATTCATCGTCGATCTCGTTGACCGCAAAGAAGACCTGCCCAACGCCATCGCCCTCAACTCCTCGCTCTTCAACTCCGCTCGCCTCGTGGGCCCGGGAATCGCGGGTATCATGATTGCCACCCTCGGTCCCGGTGCCTGCTACCTCCTCGACGCCACTTCCTACGTCGCGATTCTCGCCTCGATTCTGGCCATGCGCATCCGCCCCCGCACGCGCCCCAAACGATCCTCCCAATTCCTCACCGAACTCAAAGCTGGCTTCCGTTACGCCGCCGGTAATCCCTGCCTCCGTCCGTCTCTCATGATGGTGCCCATGATCGCGATGGCCGGTTTCGCTGCCAGCACCCTCGCCCCTATCTTCGCCCGCGACGTCTACGGCGGTGACAGCACCACTCTCGGCTACATGTTCTCCGCGGTCGGCGCCGGCGCCCTCGTGAGCGCCGTCCTGCTCGCCAAGCGCCCCTCCCCTCAAGGTCTCGCCAAATGGGTCGCCATTGGCGCCTTCGCCATCGCGATCGGCCAAGCCGGTTTCGCCTTCAGCCCGTCCCTCGCGATCGCCCTCATTTTTCTCACCGTAACCGGCTTTGGCACCGTGCTGACCATGGCCGGAAACAATACCCTCATCCAATCACACGTTTCCGACGACAAGCGCAGCCGTGTCATGGGGCTCTTCGCCATGGGTCAAGGCATGTTCCCCATCGGCAGCATCGCCGCCGGAGCAATCGCCGCGAGCTTCGGGCCCCGCCCCGCCGTCGCCATCGCCGCCGTCGCCACCGCCATCGCTGGCATGATTTTCATTCGTTCCAGTCACGAATTTAAACAAATCCAGCCGCCCAAACGCCCCGCCCCGCTTCCGGCCGATTCCCAGACCTAGTCACCGACCGGCCTCGATCTTCAAATCGTCGCTGCGCAAATTGATCTGCGAGGGCCGGCCCATCGCGATCCCTTCTTCGTCAAACCGAAGTTTGATCCCTCGCTGCACCTCCCACGTCATCGCCATCGCCGTCGGTAAATCTTTGGCCCACAGCGGCACCCGAAAATTCACCATTGAACCTGCAAAATCAAGCACCGGCACCTCCACCAATGGCGCCCCTGCTGCAATATCCTCCGCGGTGCGTTCGTCCCGTAAATTCGGATGCTTTATCGCTTCTTCACGGACGATTTCGACCGCCCGTTTTAGATCAGCTTCAAATGCGATGCTGATGAACATAAACTTCTGGGCGCGCGGATCCTTGATCGTCCAATTGATGATTGGCTCCGAATCGATGACCGAATTCGGATAAATCAACCGCTTGTTCTCCAGCGCTCGAATCACCGTATGGCGCAAGGTAATGTCCTCGATCGTGCCAATCTCACCTCGAATCTTGATGATATCATCTACCCGAAATGGCTTAAAAATCACGATAAATACCCCGCTCACAATGTTCGAAAACGCCTTTTGCGAAGCGAATCCCAGAAATGCCGCCAACACACTCGCACCCGCAAAAACCCCCACCGCCAGCGAACGCAGCGAAGGGATGCTGTAGATGATCAGAAACGTCGCCATCAGCAGAATAACCGCCTTCACCCCATTGCGCAAAAACGTCACCCCCGTCCGTCGCTCCGTATCCACGAGGGTCTTAAGATGGTGGTCGAAGAGCCGCCGAGCGACCGCATTGAGCACAATCGCCGCGAGCGCAATCACGACGATATTGATCAATATCGTGGTGTTAACCAGTTCCGCCCATGCGATGTCTCTGAGCATAGCCACGCCGCTGGCTTAGCCACTTTGATGCCAATTGCCAAATCTATCGGGCAACTGCCGCACTCACGGCGCTGAAGAAGGCGACTCAGCGTTCGGTTTCGCCGCGTGCTCCCGCCCCCTCCAGATCGCCGCCACCGCCCCCACCAAAAACTTCACCACAATCTCGCCCACGATGAGCGAGACCAGCATCCGCGCATCAAACACGCCCAAAAAGGCGACCAAATTAAAGAAGAGCGAATCGAGCGGGATGCTCACCGCATTTGAAGTCAGCACCCGGTGCCACCACGACTTCGCAAGCAGCCGTTGATAAACCTCCGTATCTGCCGTTTCGGCCAAAACGATCGCGATCACCGAGGCTAAGATAATCCGCGGCGGCACCTGCCCCGCCGCCGAAAGGATCGCGCTCAACCCCGCCGAGAGCGCGATCACAGCGTAAACAAATTTTCGGCCCCGCGCGTGCATCCTATCCCGCTGCGTGAACGTGAATCCAAAGATGAACGTGCCCACCGCCACCTGCCCAAACCCAGGCAACGGCAAGAACCACGTCGCCGTGAGATTGGCCGCCAAAACTGCCACGATGTAGATGATTGCTGCACGCATGAGCCCCTCGTCTCTGCCACATCACCCGCGCAGAACAAAGCTCGAAAATGAATCCTTTAATTCAACGCGCTTGCGCTCGACTGACATAAGCACTTTGCTCTGCCTGTCTTTAGGCAGATTCACTCGTCTGCTTCGCCTGCATGCTATCAACTTCTAAAATTACCGTCGGTTGGCGCGAATCAATCGCTCTCCCCGACTGGCGCATACCCAAACTACGGGCCAAAATCGATACCGGCGCCAAAACCTCCGCTATCGATGTCGATCAAATCGAATTACTTTCGAGCAAAAAAATCCGCTTTGACGTCGTTTTAAGCAACTTGCACCGCCGGCGGCGCAAATGGATCACCGCCGATATTGTGCGCAGCACCGTCGTGCGATCTAGTAACGGCAATCGCGAAACCCGCTACGTCGTCGCCACTAACCTCAAAATTGGCGCCGTCCAACACCTCGCCGAGTTCACCCTCGTGCGCCGCGAAAACATGCTTTGCCGCATGCTGATCGGGCGTTCGGCGCTCTCCCGACATTACCTCGTTGATGTCTCCCGCACTTACCTCACCCGACCGAAACCCAAATCTAAAACGAAAAAATTATGAAAATCGCCCTCCTCTCCCGCGAACCCAATAACTATTCCTCCAAACGTCTGAAGGAGGCAGCAGAAAAACGCGGTCACAAAATGATCGCCCTCAACGTAATGAAAATGGGCCTCCATCTCGATGAGTCCGGCCCCACCATTATGTATAAGGGCAAATCCCTGAGCACCTACGATGCCGTCATTCCTCGTATCGGTGCCTCGGTAACATTCTACGGCACGGCCGTCGTGCGCCAATTCGAGCAGATGGGCACCTTCACCCTGAACGGCTCGCATCCTATTTCGCTTTCACGCGATAAGCTCCGTTCGCTGCAAATTCTCAGCCGTTACAAACTCGGCATGCCTGCGACCGCCTTTGTGCGAGATCGCAAAAGCATCCTCGGCGCGATCGAAAAAGTCGGCGGCGCTCCGGTCGTGATCAAACTCCTCGAGGGCACCCAAGGCATCGGCGTGATTCTCGCCGAAACCACCAAAGTCGCCGAGGCCATCATCGAAACCCTGCAGAGCACGAAGCAACAGGTCATCATCCAGAAATTTGTGGCCGAGAGTAAGGGCAAAGATGTGCGCGCCTTCGTCATCGGTGATCGCGTCGTCGCCGCCATGCGCCGTAGCGCCGTCGGCACCGAATTCCGCAGCAACGTCCACCGCGGCGGCACCACCGAGGCCATCAAACTCACGCCTGAATTTGAGGCGACCG
>Ga0222654_1000137_pt1 | contig 66090 bp, 35 predicted proteins | sample AntAcemetagen421_FD_179805 | JGI IMG/M metagenome (GOLD analysis project Ga0222654, IMG submission 179805) | Saline water microbial communities from Ace Lake, Antarctica - #421 | ecosystem: Environmental > Aquatic > Non-marine Saline and Alkaline > Saline | place: Antarctica: Ace Lake...
GGTCGGTTTGGGGGACGGGGTCAGGTCGGAATAAGTTAACTGCGCTGCGCTACGTTGAACTTATTAACGACCTGACCCCTGCGGCGATCCAGGATGTCGGGCGTAAAGACCCGACCCACGTCGGGCGCTGGGGAGGGGCGCTGGGGGTGTTGGTTGAAACTCGATGTTACGGCGGTGGGGCAGGGGCGGGCGTGGGCAAGCCTCGCCCCTACGGGTGGGGAGACGGACTTGGGCGGCGATGTTACGGCGGTGGGGCAGGGGCGGGCGTGGGCAAGCCTCGCCCCTACGGGGGGGGAGACGGACTTGGGCTCCGATGTTACGGCGGTGGGGCAGGGGCGGGCGTGGGCAAGCCTCGCCCCTACGATAAAACCGGAGCTGAGGGGCTGACGCTTGGGACGGGATTTTGAAGACTTTGGCTACTGGACTCGGTTGAACATGAGGAGGCGCATTTCGATGACTTGATTACCTGGTTTTTCTAGGGCCGAGAGGGTGAGGGTATTTCGGCCGGGTTTCAGATGCATGACGCCGAGATCCATGGGTTTGAAGTCTTTCACGAACGACTCCGAGCCTCGTTCCGATCGATCGAAGGAGGCGCCGATCAGGGGGGGGTCGTTGGCCACGGTGACTTTCTTACTGATCTTGCTTTCGCCGAAACTGAGTTCCAGGACGGAGCCGAGATCGGCCTCGGGACAGGTGTAGTAGACTTGCACGTTGTAGTGTCCTTCTTCGAGCACTTCCGCCTCCCAGGTGATGGTGTCTGCTTGGTTGACCCAATTGGTGAAATACGAGCAATTGGGCGCACGGTTGGAGCGTTGAATAGCTCCGGTGGGATTGGCGTCCCGGGCGGGAACCTGCGTGAAGTCGAAATCCTGGTGACCAATGAGGAACGGGCGCTCGTCGGTCTCGGTGTCGGGGAGTTCAGAGACGACGTTGAGATCGAAGTCTTGTTGGGCTTGGAGCAGTTCGGCGTAAATGGCGGGGTGTTGCTGGCGGACATCGGTGCGTTGACCGGGGTCGGCAGGCATATCGAAAAGGCCGCCTTGGAAGTCCAAGCGGAAGCGTTGGCTGCGGACGCTGGTTTTGCCTTTGAAGTGATTCACATACAAGCGGTCCGGCCAGGTTTCGCCGGATGGCAGGAGCAATGGTTTTAAGCTCACCCCGTCGAGGGGGAGGGTGCCGGTGCTCTTGATGCCGGCGAGGTCGGTGAGCGTTGATTTAAGATCAATGGCACCAGCGATGATGTCCGTTTTGGATCCGGATTCGATCTGTCCGGGCCAGCGGATAAAGAAGGGGGAGCGGACCCCGCCTTCGTCAACACTGCCTTTGCGGCCTTTCATGTCGCCGTTCCAACGGTAGCCGTTGGGGCCGTTGTCGGAGAAGTAGATGACGATGGTGTTTTCGTCCAACTCGAGGTCTTTGAGTTTCTGCATGAGGCGGCCGACATTCCAGTCGATGTTTTCGCACATCGCCAGAGCGGCGCGGGAGTGGGGGAGGTCTTCTTTTTGGTCGGATCGGGCCCGCAGGGGGAGATCGTTTTCCTCGAACTTGCCCCAATAAGAATCCGGGACCTGCATGGGGGAGTGAGGCGTGCAATACGGCAAGTAGACGAAGAAGGGTTCGTCCTTCTTTTCTTCGATGAAGTCCATGGCGCGGTTGGTGAAGTCGTCGATGATGAAACCTTCGCCGGTGACGATCTCGCCGTTGTGCTCGAGCATGGGCGAGTAGTAGTGCCCCCAGTGGCCGGAACTGAAGCCGTAGAACTCATCGATACCACGGGCATTGGGGTGGTAAGGGGGTTGCATGCCGTTGTGCCATTTGCCGAAGGCGGCGGTGTGGTAGCCGGCAGATTTGAAGGACTCAAAGATCGTCGTCTCGTCGAGGTCCATGCGTTCTTCGCCTTTACTGGCTGATCGCACGCCGGTGCGGGGATTGTAGCGCCCGGTCATGAATTCGGCCCGGGTAGGTGAACAGATCGGACTCACGTAGAAGCGTTCAAGCTCCATTCCTTCGGCGGCGAGGCGATCGATGTGGGGCGTGCTGAGGTTGCTATTACCATGCACACTGAGGTCGCCCCAGCCTTGATCGTCGGTGAGAATGACGACGATGTTGGGTCGGTCGGCCGCAGAGGAAATGAGGAAACTCAATGCCGATGACAGGAGGAAACTGAGGATTAGGAGACGTTTCATGGATTAAGGGAGAGAGGGGCGGTGAGGCGGTGGATCGGTGAGGCTGTGATTTTTTTTAACCACGAATGGACACGACGGAACGCGTGAGCGTGGAGCTGGTGCGATTGAAGGTCGTGCCCCGTAGGGGTGATGCAGTGGGTGCCCAGAATGGGCGATTGAAGAACAAGGGCTTCGTCTACCGACTACGCACTGAGGGGGCGATAGATTGAAGTTTTTTTTGGTGCCGAGGGGCAGGGCTTTTTAATGTCAAGATGTAGAGGGGCAGTGACGCACTGCGGTGGGGATGTTGCAGGAGGGAACAGAGGGGGGGGCAGGGCGAGAGGCACGGATTTTTTTAACCACGAATGGACACGAAAGGCTTCGTCTACCGACTACGCACTGAGGGGGCGATAGATTGAAGTTTTTTTTGGTGCCGAGGGGCAGGGCTTTTTTTAACCACGAATGGACACGACGGAACGCGTGAGCGTGGAGATGGTGCGATTGAAGGTCGTGCCCCGTAGGGGTGATGCAGTGGGTGCCCAGAATGGGCGATTGAAGATCAAGGGCTTCACCTACCGGTTACGGACTGTTGGCTAACGGATTGAAGGTTTTTTGGTGCCGCGATGGAGCGGTGGGGCGGTGAGGTGGTGAGGTGGTGGAGCAGTGAGGCAGTGGGGCGGTGGGGCGTCGAGCAGCACTTCTACAACAACGGGGCGGAGTTAGATCGTAAGCGAGCGTGGTCTGGCGCGTGGTGTATTGGAGAGGATGCCTCCGAGGAGGAGCGCAAGGCCGATACTCGTGAGCCAAAGGTGGTATTTTAGAAGCTTTTCGCTGAACCAAGAGAGCCAACCGAGTTCGACGGGAGCGGTGAGGGCGATGCGTTCGGAACCGTCACTGTCGTTGAGTTCGATCCACCATTCACCTTCGGGGCGGAATACGTTGATGGTTTTCCAACGATTGCGGGCGGATCCGTCGGGGGTGACGCGGGTGGTGCCGAGGTCGCTGACGATGCGCATCGTGATGGCCGTTTCCGGATCGCCCAAGCCGCCGTTGATTCTAAAGCGAAGAATGGGGAGAGTCGTCGCGGGTTGGCGTTCGCTGCGCCAGGTCCAGGGCTCGATTTGAACACCGGCAGGTGATGAAGCGATGATCGGGAGAGGCGTGGGCGGTAGATCCCGGGCATCGGCCGCGGAGATGGCGGCGAATGAAACGGGTTTACGCACGGCGGCGGGCATCACTCGTTGAATGGAGGGATGTTGCCAGCGGTCGTGCAGGACTTCGCCCGAGGGGTGGGGAATTTCGGGCGAAGATTTACCGAGAAGGTGGACCGGGTCCTGCGTCGCGAAATAGTTTCGGACATTGGTTTCCTGTCGGACGTTATCCTGGGGGCGACGTTGGAGCACATTTTGCCACGTTTCCTGAACATCGCTGGTCAACTGGATAGCGAGCACGGCGAGCCAGATCGTGAGCAAGGCGGTTCGCCAGCGGGAATGAGAAATGAGGGCCAACGCGACGCCTTGGAGCACTAATCCGATGAAGAATTGGTCGAGGTAGCGCGAAGACAGTGGACCGCCTTGGTTGCGGAAAATCGCGATGGACGCAGCGATGCCAAAATACCACAGCGCGAGTCCAATAAACGTGCGATCGAAGCCGTCTCGCCGGGCGGCGCGCAGGCGATTGAAAACGGTGAGAATGAGAGGGAGGGACAACAGGACGCCTACGGTAATCCAGCCCTGCATCGGCCAAGCGAAGATGGTGGTCGCGACGGATACGACATCACCGAGTGATTCGGCACGCAGGGAGTCGTGACCGGGAACGTGGGTGCGTGACAGCCACCCAATGGTGACCCACAAAAAGGAGAGTCCCAGAGTGGCGATTTGGAAGGCGTTAATCTTTCTTCGCTGCGCGCAGTCCCAGCCCACTACGCCGATGATGGCGAGGGAGGACATGAGACCCGCGCCCATGGTGCCGAGGGCCAGAAAACCACAGAGCTGGCCCAGGGTCCAGCGCCAGCCGAATCCTTCGGCTGCGAGGACACCGCGCAAGTGGAGGAAGGTTAACCAGATCAGGAAGTAGAACTGGGACTGGAATGCATTTAAGGTATTTTCCCAGTCGAGTGGAAGTATCCATAACGCGGTGACTACAGTGGCAATCGCCGCGAAAGGTATGCCGGTGACGCGCCGGCGAATCCAGAGAAGGAAAGCGGGGACGAAGAGCGCGTGGAGCAGGGCATTGAACACGGTGGTGACGTAGCTGTCCCACTGCTGGTTTATCGCGGTGAGACCGAGAGTGTAAAGTTTGGTGAAAACGATGCGGTGCTCGTTATGCGGGCGCAGAATATCGTCGCTCGTCAGGCGGGATTCAAGCCACGGACGCAGGGCGTTCTCGCCTTCACCGTCGATTTGATCCCAGACGGGGAGGCTACTACCAGCGGTATCAATGAGCCAGAGTTTCGCGCCGAAGATCAGGAGCACGAGGCCGACCCACGGGATGATTTTTTTAACCGGTCGCCAGTTGATCATGAACGAAGGTAATGCGCGCCGAGCTGGAACGATAGCTCGAGAAAACCACGGGAGGGAGTCGTCGGTGCGTGCTGGCTCGCGAGGGGGGGCGGTAGCGGGCAGGAATGAACTGGTTTGTTTTTAACCACGAATGAACACGAAAGGCTTCGTCTACCGGCTACGCACTGAAAAACGCCGACCGGACGAACAATACCAAAAATACAAGAATCCAGAGAAGATATGGGTGACGTAGGCTGGGGAAGGTTTTCTAAACGGGCTCATTCACGCGGCGCATCTCCCTAGTATTCCGTGTTTTTCGGGCAGGTTCCAATCAACCGGTTCGGTCTAGACGCGAGGGGGCGTGGCGAAGGTGAAGTCCTGATAAAGTTTGGTGAGATTGGGATTGTAGGCGGGGTCTCGGTCCAAGACGCGAGCCCAGCGATCGCGCATGATTTTTACTTCCCGGCCGAAGCGTTCGATTTTATCGGGAGAATCCTCGACGCCTCGGCTGGCGGATTCGTGGTGATAAAGCTCCGCGTGCGGAGTCCACAGATTGCGGTAGCCGGCGGCATGAATACGCAGGCAGAGATCAACATCGTTGAAGGCCACGGGAAGCGACTTGGCGTCGAAGCCTCCCACGCTCTCGAAGACATCGCGACGCACGACCATGCAGGCGGCGGTGACGGCGGTGTAGTTTTGGACGAGGCGGAGGCGGTTAAATTGGCCTGCGCTGCCGCGCGGAAGGTCTTTAAACGCGTGACCCGCGATGCTGGGGGTGCCATTGAGACCGCCGATGCCAAGGATGACGCCGGCGTGTTGGACGGTGTCGTCGGGGAAGTAGAGCATCGCGCCGACCGCCCCGATTTCTGGTCGCAGTGCTTGGGAAACCATCTCGCGCAACCAGTCGGCATGGATGATTTCGAGATCGTTATTGAGGAACGCGAGGACGGAGCCTTCGGCGTGTTGCACGGCGAAGTTATTGATGGCGGAGAAATTGAATTCACCCGCGTAGTCGATGACTTTGACGCCTTCGGTGGTGAGGGCCTTAAAGTAGTCTAGAATCGTCGGATCGTCGGATTGATGGTTGACGACAATGATTTCGAGGTTCGGGTAATCGGTGCGACCGCGAAGCGAATCCAGGCAAGTGCGCAGCATTCCGAATCCGTTGTAGGTCGGAATGATTACGCTGACCAGCGGGAGGTATTCGGGGAGGTGATACTGAAGCCGCCAGTGCCGCCCTTCGACGGGGACGAGTTTGGCGGGAATCTGCTGGGTCGCGATGAAGTCGGTGAGGGCGCGCTTGGCGGCATCGAGCGGGTAGTCGGCTTTTTCCTCGGGCGTCAGGGCGGTAGACCCGGGGATCGCGCGCCAATGGTAGAGCACACGGGCGATGTGGTGAATTTTAGCCGCGTCGAGATCCGCGGTGGCGCGGAGCGTGAGATCCCAATCTTGGCTGCCCTCGTAACCCTCGCGAAAACCGCCGATGGTCGTGAGACGAGTGCGACGGAAGACGGAGAGGTGGCAGGTGTAGTTCTGACCGAGGAGCAGGTCGGGATTCCAATCGGGTTTAAAATAGGGATCCGACCGCAGGCCCGCTTCGTCGATCTTGTCTTCATCGGAGTAGATGAATTGGAGATCGGGATGGGCTTCGAGGGCGAAGATAACTTCGGCGAGGGCGTGAGGCGTGAGCTCGTCGTCGTGATCGAGGAGCGCCACAAAATCGCCCGTGGCGAGTGCAAGGGCGGAATTGGACGCGGCAGAAATATGGCCGTTCTCGCGGCGACGGACGGTTTTGATGCGGGCGTCGCGTTTGGCGTAGTCGCGGAGGATGGCGTCGACATGGGGGGCGGGGCTGGCGTCGTCGGCAATGCAGAGTTCCCAGTTGGGATAGTATTGCCCGCGCACTGACTCGATCGCGCGGATGAGCCACTGTTCCGGTGCATTGAAGACCGGCATGATGATTGAAATCACTGGGCGCTGAGTCGGCTGAAGGGCTTCGATACGGGCGCGGTAGTTGATGGCATCGGCGAGGTTCAACGTATCGTAACGTTGCACCCAAGCACGGTAGTCGCGGCGTAAGCTGTCGGGGCTATGGGAGGCGACCCGGGTGGTTCGGGCCGCAAATCGGCGCCATTCGCCATCGGCGGTGAGCGCTTCGAAAACGGTCTCTCCTTCCCAAGCGGGAGGGAGTTCGTATTCAGCACAAAAGCCAGGATTAGTCGCGAAAGGGTGATCACGGTGAAGACTGGCCACGTCGGATCGGGGGGAGCCGAATTCGGCGAAGAGAACGAGATCACCGGCCAAGATCCGCACCTCGATGATTTCCTGTTGATCGGCGGCAATGACCCAACCCCTCATGCGACCTTGGGGCGGGATGGCAGCCCAATCGAGCGGTTCGTCCAAGGTGTGGGGAAGGCCGGGGTCGATGGGGCGATGCCCGTCGGTTGCGGGTTCAGGCAGGGCGAGGGGAATCTCGGCTGGACGGGGTGACGAGGAATCGGTGATCGGGCGGTTGAAACGGTCGATCAGGAGGCGGCGGAGTGCCCGGAAGGGGGCAGTTAATACCCAGGACGCAGATTGAGCGTAGCGCTGGATACGGAGTTCGAGTCGATGGATCGTTTTGCCGTGTTCGCGTTCATTGTGGGCGAGGAGGGCGCGTAGTTCGCCGGCCTCAGCCTCGAGCTTGGTGAGGGTGGGCGTGAGGGTCTGGGTGATCTCCGTGAGCTCGGCGCGCACATTCTCGGTGACGTGTTTTTCGGCCTGTAGCTTGGCGGTGATGTAGCGTTCGCCCGCGGCGTGATTGGCATCGCTTTGGCGGGCGGCGGCGAGGTCGGTTTGGAGTTGCGCGTGGGAGGCGGCGAGGCTTCGGACGCGTTGTCCGAGGTCAGGATCGAGTCGACCCACGAGCACGGCGGTTTCGTCCGGTGAAGGAAGCTGATCACCGAAAACGGACGAACCCGAAAGGGTCTCGACGTAGAAAGCGACCAACGAGGCGGTGTTGGCGGCGAGTTCGAAGTGCGTCCTGGCGAATTGGCGCGCTCCCGTCGCGAGGGTGGCGGCGAGGCTGGCGTCGTTGAATAATTCGATACAGCGGGCGGCGATCTCGGCAGGAGTCGATTCGCGCAGGAGGAGGGCGTTGTCGCCGTCGGTCAGCTTGAGGCCAATGTTGGTGGCAGGAACGATCGTCGGACGTCCGGCCCAGAGGAACTCGGGAATCTTGGAGGGGAGGCGGTAGGCGTTAAAATCGTCGAGTGAGCCGGGTTGCACCAACACGTCGGCGGCAGCGACAAGTGCGGGGAGGCGAGATTTAGGTAGAAACCCAAGCTGAGTCACAAAACCTCTAGCTAGAGGATCGAGCGTGGCGGCGTATTCGGGGGGATTGAGTCCGGTGCGGACCAGTCGAGTGGGGTGGCCGGATTCGTTGAGTTCGCGAATAGCCAAGCTGAGTGCGCGAATGTCGTTGAGATTCGCGAAGGTGGTGCTGCCGGTGTAGACGATGACTTTCTCGCCATCGGAGAGTTTCAGCTGGGCGCGGGCGGCAGCAATATCGGCTTCGGGGGGAGGAAGGGAGTTGAGTCCGGGCAGCAGAAGATGAATTGCCGGGCCCTCGGGAATGAGCTCAGTGAGTTTCTCGGTGATGTGAGTCACACCGTGGGCAAGCCGCAGAAAATTTTGGGAGCGAGTGGGGTGCGAGAGGTTGGGCGGGAGGATGGCAGCAAGTTCTTCGTCGGCTAGGGCGGCGAGATCGACCGCGGGACGTTGGGCGAACGCGGCGGCGAGGTGGGCCTCGTTGTCTTCGAGATGAATGATGAGGCGGACATCGGGATGGGTCGCCAGATAAGCCATGGCGAAGGCACGCACGTTTTCACGGGGGGTCCAGGCGTGGATGATGTCGGCAGGGGCACGATTGGGGAAGCCGGCGCCCTCGTGGAGAATTTGACCGAAAGTGCGGACGGGAAAGAGGCGATCGGGGAGTGCGGCAGCCGTTTCCAGGTGATCGGGGATAGCGACGACGCAAGCGTGACCTTGCCGCGTAAGTTGATTCGCAAAAGCCCCGATATGGTTGAGGCTGTTGGACGTGCAGTCGCCGTAGTTCGCAAAGAGGATATTCACCGTAGTAGAAGCGGGTTAGGCTAGGGGCAGAGACTCGATCAATTCCAGAACCGTTTTCGCGGTAGATTTCCAGCTGTAGTGGTTCGCCCGGTCGAGGCCAGCATCACGCAAACGTTGAAGGAGGGCGGGATCGCCGTCGAGTTTGAGCATCGCGGTGGTCCAAGCGGAGGGATCATCGGGGGAGCAAAATAGTGCAGCGTCGGGGCCGGCGACCTCGGGGAGGCTGGCGACGTTGGCGGCGATCACGGGGAGTTGTTGGCTGAATGCTTCGAGCACGGGTAGGCCGAATCCCTCGTGCCAGCTGGGCTGAAGGAGCGCAAAGCTCGTGGAAAATGCTTCGCGAAGATCGCGATCGTCGAGGTAGCCGGAGTATTCGACCGGGAGACCGCGAGCGCGGAGGGCGGCGATGCGCTCGTGGATCTTGGCGGAACTCCATCCGCGACCACCAACGACGCGGAGGGGACGGGGGGCGTTCGATTGGGCGTGGTAGGCTTCGTAAGCGTTGAGGGCGCACGAGTGGTTCTTGCGCGGTTCGACTGATCCGACCATGAGCCAAGGCGCATGGGGTGGTGGAGCCTCTTTGGTTGAAACGATGGGCCAGCGACTCGCGCCTCCGGCGATGGTGTGCGGGCGTTTGCGGGAGGCGAGCCAGCCGGGAAAGAGTGTTTCGAAATCGGCGCGAGTGGACTCACTGACGAAGAGAAACGCGGCGGCGCGGCTGAGGGCTTGTCCGAGTTCGCGTTGGCAGACGAGGCGAGTGGCGGCGGTCGCGAACTGCGGGTGGGTCCAAAACACCAGATCATGCACGACGTAGATCAATTTGGTGCCGGGCATTTTGGGGGCATGGTAACTGGAAGCGATGACGACGTCAGGCTGACCGGGAAGGGGACTGGTGCCGTCTTCAATCGAACGCCAGAGGGCCCGGGCGGGCTCGGGCAACATCTCGATCATGGGCATGGCGATGCCGGCGCCGGTGAGGCGAGTGCCGTGGCCGGGTTCGCCGTTTATCCAGTCACCAAATTGATGATACAGCACAAATTCGTGTCCGCGGGGTTGGCCCGAGGTGACCAAGGCGCGAGCGAGGGCATCGGCATACCAAGCGCAACCGGCGCGCTCGGCGGAGGTTTGGGCAACATCGAGTCCGATTTTCATGGCACAAGATTTCGCGCGGCGGCGTTGAGGAAATGAGCGAGACGACTCGCCTCGAAGTGGAGGGAGAAGTGCGTGAGTTGGTCGCGGCCGGCGGTGACGAGTTGCTCGCGTCGTTTTTTGTCTCCGGCGATGGCCACGAGCTTAGCGGCGAGGGAGGTGGGGCTGGCGGGATCGAACCAGAGGCAGGCATCGCCACCGACTTCGGGCAGAGCAGAGACCTGAGCTGCGAGCACGGGCACGCGGTGATGAAATGCCTCTAGGAGAGGAATGCCGAAGCCCTCGTGGAGCGAAGGGAAAACTAGGGCTCCGGCGTCGCGCCAGATTGCCGCGAATTCGGCGTCGGGAATGTGACCGCGAAATTGAACGCTGTCGGCGAGACCCAGCGCGGCCGCGAGTGCTTGGAGCGACTGCATACGATCATCGGGATGACCGGTGAGGACGAGGGGCCAAGCGTTGACGCCGGCGGTGTGTCGATAAAGTCGATACGCCGTCAGCAGCACCTCGTGATTTTTGTGCGACCAGAAATTGGCGGGGTAGAAAAAGAAAGGACCGGCGGGGGGAGTGGCCTCGGCGGACGCGCTATTACCCAGTCGATTGTGAGCGGGAATGTAGGTGTGGAAACACTGCGAGGGATGGACACCGTAGTGATGCACCAGTCGATCGGAGCCATGTTGAGAAAGGCTCTGGAGCCACGTGGCGGCCCCCACAACGCGTTTGATGGAGTCTTCGCGAAAGTTGACCTCTTCGATCGGCAGCGCACTGGGCAAATCGCGGTGGAGCAGGTCGACGATCAAGGCGACCGTGGGGAGACCGGGCCGGGCGAACGACGAGACGGCGAACGGGCAATACAAGACAGCGGGGGGATGCGCATTTTCGAGTTGCGCGATTGTGGTGGGCTGCGGTTTCGAGTTGGCGGATTGGATGCTCCAAATACTGCCGTCCTTGAGTGCGGCGACGTCGATGTCGCGAAGGAAGGAAAGCTCCGCGGCCAGACTAATATTGGCGAGGACGACAAACTTTAGATTGGGCCAGGACAGGTTGCCCATTTCGCGGAGGAAGGCGTAGACGTAGGGTTTGATGCCGCCGTTGGCGCCACCGGGCTGCATGCGCATGAGATCGACCCAGACAATGGCGGGTTCTTTTTCGCGCGCGACTCGGGTTTCGGCCTGAACCAACACGGCATGGTGGCTCGCTTTTACGGACGCAGGCAGATCCCGATCAATGAGGGTTCGAGCGCGGTGCTCTCGAAATGAACGAGCCGCGGCGGAGCGTTGCGCGGTTTCGATGGCGGCGGTGCGTGGCCCCCAGCGTTCAAGGAAGCGTTGAGCGTTGCGAAACTCGTAGGTGCCACGGCCTGCGCTGGTCGAAACGGCGTGTTTGATGACGGCGCGGTGGGCGACGTAGATAGTCCAACCCGCTTCGCGGGCGCGGAGGCAGAGATCGACATCTTCGAATCCATTGCGGTAGCGCTCGTCGAGACCGCGCATGGCGACAAACCACTGACGCGGCACGAGACAACACGCGGCGGTGACGGCGGGCACGCGCTCGAAATCGGGCTTCCCCGGGAGTTCGGTGAGTTCAAATTGACGATGGCGCGGGTAGCCCCCGTCAATAAAATCAATGCCGGCGTGATCGATGGAGCCGTCGGTGGTGGTGACCTGGACCGAGCCGATGATGCCGGCGTCGGGCTGAGCGGCGCGCCCGTCAAGCATGGCTTCGATCGCACCGGGAGTCAGTTCGGCGTCGTTATTAAGGAGGCAAAGCCAATCGCCGGTGGCAGAGCGAGCGCCGCGGTTGGTGGAGACCGCGAAGCCTTGGTTGGATTCATTGAACAGGCAGCGGAATGGGGCCTTCAGTGATCGGAGGTAGGTCTGAGTATCCGTATCACTGCCATCATCCACGAGGATGACCTCATGGGCAATCGTGGCTGGAACGTGAGCCCGCAGAGAACTAACGCACGCTTGGGTGTGCGCCAACTGGTTGAAAACGGGGATGATAAACGAGACCTGCACGATGCGTGGGTATGCCCGATCGAAGGCGGACCGAAGGCCATCGGCAACGCTAATGCCGAACCGTGGGAAACTCCTAACGGATGGTCAGTTCTTTGATGTAAGACCAGTCGTAGCCGGGGTTGTGGTCGGGACCGGCGTCGATTTGGAGTTCGAAGGTGTGGTGGGCGGGGAGGGTGATTTCGGCGTGAAGGGTGCCGCGGTCAGCTTCGTTGGTGATCGGTTGGACGAAGTCGTGCCAGACGAGGCGGGCGCGGTGGTCGGGGCCGCGGATGTAGGCGCGGAAGCGAACCCCGTCACTGTCGCGATTTTTCTCCCAGATTTCAGGGAGAATTCCGTAGCCGAGGGTGACGATGCGGTCGCGCGAAAGTGAATCGAAACGCAGTGCACCAGGAGGGTGGAGATGCAAGACCGACTCTGTGCCTACCGGCATTTGTGCGGGGTCGTATTTTTTGAAAACACCATCGGGCAAAGGCTGGACCTGAGGGAACATTTCGAGCGCGTAGTCGAGCTCGAGGGGCTGCCATTCGGGGTCAATGAATTCGAGGCGGGATTCGCCGGGACCCATGCGATCGGGGCGGCTCGGTAAAATTCTACCAGACGCAATGAGTTCAGCGATGCGGGGCGCCAGACGATCGCGGGTGGCGGCGTTGACGTAGATGTCGGCGGCAGCGGTGGAGGCCACGGGTTCGGTGAGCAGTCCGAGTTCGCGGCAGCGGTGATGAATGTAGGGGGTGTCTCCGGCGATAGACTCAAAGGCGACGAGCACGGTGTAGTCGGCTGGAGCGAGGGCAGCCCGGGAAATGCGCCAGGCGTCGGAATCGGATTCGTGGGTTTCACGGATACCGGCCATCGGGCGATCAGCATAGTAGGTGACCAAGGGATCCCATTCGCGGCCGAAGAGAATGATGTTGTCTGCAGGGGTGGTGAGGTCGTGCAGGAGACCGGCGAACGGGGGAATGGGACGGTTGCGCATTTGGCCCCGACCGAGACCATCGCGGTAGGCTTGAACTTGAGCAGCGAGTAAAACGGCGACGGCGAGAGTGATTAAAACGCGGGGGCCAGGGAGGTCGCCGAAACGTTGCCAAAGCGCGGCGATACCGAGACCTAGCGCGATCATGACGGCGGGGACTACGGCCATGTAGTAGTAGTCGTGAACGTAATACAGATTGGCGAACGCGAGCGGGCCGACGAAGAAGGTGATTACGCAGAGGAGGATGCCGAAGCGCAGGAGTTTAGTGCCCCAGATTACACCCGCCAAGACGACTAAGAGCGCCCACGTTGGCGTGATCAGTTGAAAGTGGTCGCTGAGACGAGTCCACCACGCGGGATCAAGTCGTTGAGCGAGGGTGCCCCAGTTCCATTCCTTGAGAGCCGCGGAGGTAAGGAAATCCGCATAAGGATGAGCGGCTTTGAGGGCGTCGGAGGATTGGGTCCACCACCCGGCGGCGACGAGAGCGGGTGCCGTCATGAGCCCGGCTCGGAAAACGATGGTGCGGTCCCGGCGACGCCAGAGCGCGATCATGATGAGCAAAGCGGGAGCGAGGAAGACGGCGAAGGTGGTGACTTTCGTCAGTGCGGCGACTATGCCGATTAGGGTGGTGGCGAAGAGCCACGGGCGTTCCAAACTGGGGCGGTGGAGGGATTCGATGAAGGCGGCGAACCACCAAAGCGCGAGGGCGGTGGCCGCTGATTCGATCAGCACGGCGCGGGAGTAGTGCGCGTAAAGTGGGGAAGCCAGGAGGAGGGCCAGCGCAAAGGAGCGTTCGGTGCGACCGAGTTGGGCTCGACCGAGGATGAGCCAGAGCGCCGGCAGGGCGGAAAGGGCGAAGAGTAGTGAAACAAGACGACCCGCACTGACGATATCACCGCCGGTCAGATGAGCGAACAAGGCCGTAGTGGCTTGGTAGGTGGGAAACTCCATGGGGACGGACCAAGGGGCACCAAGACCGTTAAAGGGAGTGAGCGGGGGGAGTCCGTCCTCATAGAGCATCGTCGCGGTGATCGCGGTTTGGGCCTGACGGGAACTGTGCGAGTCGGTGAGGGGGAGACTCCAGCCCCGTGCGACTACCCACGCGAAAAATACGAGTGCCGCCACCAGGATCAAATTACCGATCCAATTTGAGCGGAGAGAGGATGAAACCTTCATGACGAAGCGGCTGGATTGGCTGGAGTGGTGGACCCCCAAGCGAAAAGCGGGGCCAGAATCCAACAGGAGAAAATGAGAGGCACGACGGGCCCGAGGTAACTCCCGGTCAAGGCCCAGAACGAGGTGGCGTGGACGAGGGCCACGACGAGTAAGAGCGCGGCCGCACCGCCCCAAAGAGCGAGAAGGACGGCGACTTGGGGACGAGTTTCGACGTGGGACCATCCGCGTTTCAGCACGATGGACGTGGCGAAAAGAGCGAAGAGAGTCAGGGGCCAACCGAGGAGTGAAAACACGCGATGAAGGATGGTTCGGATGTGCGAACCGGTGGTCGCGGGATGGGGTTCCACGACCGGGTCTTCGTTGAGGAAACGCGCGTGGCGGTAAATATCGGCGGCGCTGCCTTCGGAGACGAGACCGTGAGGAACGAAGTCGGTGAAGCGCACAATCAGATCGAGTGCTTTGAACCAGTTGATGAATATCGGGCGAAGATATTCGTCCTGCCACACCGGGAAAAACCCGTGACGGCGACTCCCACCGGCGAGGGCACCTGAATTGACGGCGGCATTGATCTCATCGGCGACGCGCTGCCAGTAAGCTTGGTTGGCAGGGGCGGACTCGTAGTGGCCTTTTTGAACGGCCGCTTGGCGAATCGCCCATTGATACCAACCGCCGCGAATTTCTTGGTAGGCACGAGGGTGAGGGCTATTTTCCCCCCAACCGGGTTTGCCCCAGCTGGACGTGAGAGGACCTTCGAGGGCTTCTTCCAGTTCGGCAAAGGCGGGGCTGTGAGGGTAGATTAATTTACGAGTGGTCGAGGTGATGGGGACTCCGGGAAGCGGATCCGGGGATTCCACGCGCAGCATGGCACCATAGGCTTCGGGAAAGGAGCCTTCGCTCACATCCACGCCGATGGGAACGCCGTAGTAGCTGTGGTTGATGGTGCGCAGGGTGAGTCTGGCGCCCATGAACAAGACCAAGGGAAGCAGGATACAGACGAGCCAAGCTGCCCGTTGAGCGGCGGGTCGCTGCCAGCCGGTCCAGGCGAAAGTGCCGATCAACAGCAGGGTAGTGGGAGCGAGCCAGATCCCTTCTTCTCGCGAATACCAGAAGGCGCTGCCGGCGAGCCCAGCTAACAGTGCCCAAGGCCAGATCCACTTGGGAGACTGATTGGCACGAGTCACCATGCCGAGTAATCCTGCGAGGGTGAACATGGTGAGTGCGGGCTGAATCGCGCCACGCAGGACGCGTCCGATCAGTTCGGGCGAAAGGGCATGGGCTTCGAAGAGCAGCACCATTAAGAGCAATAGTCGCCACTCCGGTCGCCGAATCCACGGACTAAGAGCCCAGACAAAAACGATGCAGGCGATACCGTGAAAGAGGACTTCATTAAATTGGAGCGAAAGTCCGGTCGCGGCGGAAAGAGCGATGAAAATGGAGTAGGTTGGGCCCTTCGCGAGGGCGAGTTGCCAGTAGTCGCCCAACCAGTTGCCGGCGTGAATGGAGGCACCTTGATTCATGAACAACAGGTCGTCGTGCATCAGGTAAGTGCGAAGGCTGAGGCCGATATCGGAGGTGAGCCACAACTTGGCCACCAGCAAGGCCAAGACGATAATCCATTCAAGCGGACGAAACGAAAGCAGGGGGCGAAGAATGACCCAAAGCAGCAGGATGAGGGAGAGTGAAGCGGCGATCACGGCGGCCGAAAACGTCACACTGGCGCTGCTGGCGAAACGAGTGCGGAACACCGCACGTTCCAACGTCATCGGGATCTGCAGCTCATCGGGAAAGTCGACACGGGCGAGGAGACTGGCGGGTAAGGCCCAAACCAAGGCGTGACCGGTGGGGGTGGTTTCGACGGTGGCGGTCATGACCCAATGCCGATCCACCTTGGTCGGTAAGTGCTCGGGCGCGGAATAGATATACCAACCGCCGGGTTGGGCGGGGCCGGTAAATTCGAGCCGTAGTTCGTCGAGCGGAAATGACGTCGAGGGAATCTCGACCGTGCCATAGGGATCGCCGCCGGTGACCTCGAAAATACCGGTGCTCGGGTCCCATGCGAGGTGGTGGCGGTCTTCAATAATAAAGTTAGCTGTGGTGCGTTCCTGAATGATCTCTGACTTCCGCATCAGCGTGAAACCACCGGCGAGCAGCGCCAAAACCAGAACAATCAGAAGGGGAGCACGGAGCGTTTTCACCGGCGAAGTCTCAGTCTGATCATGTCGACAAAAAAGCCGGCCAAGGTGAGTTGAAGCGAGAGCACAAAACAAGTGACGGAAGGCACGACCCAGCGGAGGATTCGGGAGGGTGAGAGGTCACCAAAAGCGGTTTGTTGCCAAAGCATCACGGCCTCAAAGGTGAGCACAATACCGACGGCGCCCAGAGCGACGGCTCCGACGATACTGCGCTCGACGGTGAATCCGGAGAAAGGTGGATTGGGCGCCGAGACCGGAGCGGGGGAGAGGCCAGCCTCGTGCACGAAGACCTTAGAAATCACGGCGAAGGCGACGGCTTGGAATCCGCAAAGAATCGCGGCCGCAGCGTAGAGCAGAGTGTGCACGTCGAGGGTGATATTCCCTATTTGCACCGGACCTGAGAGCAGGGCGGCGAATCCGACTAGCCCCAGTAAGAGTGATCCGAGTCCGGGCACGAGGAAGACCCAGCGGGGACTGAACAAGAGCATGAAGCGGAGGTGGCGCCAGCCGTCGCGCCAAGGTCGCAAATGGGGGGGGCGATCGCGGCCGTCCCGGCGAAGCGAGACGGGGGTCTCGACCATTTTGAGGCCGGAAAGCGCGGCTTTGATCACCATCTCGGAGGCGAATTCCATGCCGCCGGTCCGCAGGTTCAAATTTTTAATGGCAGCGGTGGATCCGCCGCGAAGCCCGCAATGAAAATCACGGGTGGGAATCTTGAAGAGGAGGCGACCCAAATAACTGAGCACGGGATTCCCGATGTAGCGATTCTTCCACGGCATGGCGCCGGGATGGATGCCGCCGGTGAAGCGGTTGCCCATCACGATGTCGGCCCCGGACCGGAGTGCTTCGAGCATGGGGCCTGATTCGCGAAAGTCGTAGCTGCCATCGGCGTCGGCCATGATCACGTAGCGACCTCGCGCGGATTGAATACCGGTGTTGAGCGCGTGACCGTAGCCGCGTTGGGCGACGGGGACAACGCGAGCTCCGGCGGCGGCGCAAATGGCCTGGGACCCGTCGGTGCTGCCGTTGTCAGCAATCAGAATTTCGCCACTCACTTGAAGTTTATCGAGAGTGTCCTGGGCTTCTTGCAGGCAGGCTGGCAGGGTGAGCGCCTCGTCAAGGCAAGGCATCAAGAGGGTGAGTTCGAGGGATTCGGAGGAAGGTGCCGGCGACATGGGATGGGCTACTCGAAGTTGATATCGGACCACGCGGTCCAATCCCAGCTAGGGTGGTTGCGAACGGAGATTTCGAAGAGGACTTGCCCAGCAGGGAGTTCACCCGAGGGGAGAGAAAATTTAATCAACCCTCGATCAAGGGGGTTGTTCAAGGGATCAAGTTCGCGACGATAAAGTTCACGCCGTTCGGTGCCGTCGGTCCAGGTGACGGTGAAGATGGCACCATCGGTTTCGCCGCCGTCGCTATAGGCTCCGGTGGGATAACCGTGCGATCCGGAGATGGACTGGGTGCCGGCGGAAAAATCGAATGTCATGAAACTCGGAGCGTGCATGACCAAGGCCTCTCGGCCGTCGATTTCGATGGTTGAGGCCTGCGTAGCGGATTTGAAATCGGTGGGAAGCTGGGAGAAAATGGAGAACCGTTGCCGGTCCAACTGTTTGAAGTATTCGGGGGAGGTATTGCTGGGGGGAGTGCGAGAAAGGGAAACGACGGCTGAGTCGGCGAGGAAACGGCGATCTTCGTCTTCGACGAGCAGGGTAATCTGTTCGACCATGCGCGGATTCTCACCGCCATGGGCGGCCAGGAAACTCCCAAAATCGGTAATGTGAGGACTAATTTGGAATCCGGCCCGGGCCGAGGTGAGGGGAAGACGGTAGGTGAGCACCTCGCCGAAACTGGTCACCACTTCCATGCGCACGAAGGGCGGCTTGTAGAGGAAATTGCGGGCGCGCCCGAGGAGGGTGAACGGAAGATCGATTTCGAGCCAAATGTGCTCTGCGCCGTATTGGATGAGGGGAAGCGGGGCGCCGAGAGGCAGGTCGAGCGTGCGGATCAGGCGGGGACGAAGTGACTCGATGGGCGGGTGCGTTTCACGGCGTTGGAACAGATAAAAGTCACTCTCCAGCAGTTTGAACGTATAGAGATGCGGGAACAGCGACATGAGCTGCGCGTCATCCATCATCAAGGGGCGTTCGTCGATAACTTGGAGCTTGAGCAACATGAACTCAGGCGCGTTTTCGGAAATGATGAAGTCGGCGTTGAGTTCGGCCAGTCGCGGGGTGTAGACGGTGTAACTCTGGAAAACGGGTCGAGGGGTGTAGTTGAAGTCGTTGAACAGGGCGATGGCCTGCTCAAAACCCAGCACATCTATACTGGAATCACCGACGAGCTCTTGGATTTTCTTAAGTTTTCCTTGCCGGTGCCAGTCATCGACTGCGCCCTGGATATCGCCCTTAAATCGCTCCCAATCGCCGATACCTTTGATCGTTTTAAGGATGTCATCGTTGGCCACATTAGGCGCGTATTCGATCACCGTGTTGAACGTGCCATACATGCCTTTCAGGCTGAAAAGTATGACGATAATGAGGGCGGTGCGCGGAATGAAAGACGATTTGACGCGTTCGCGCAAGAGCACGGGGAACCCCACGGCGGGCACGAGGGAGCAGAAGAAAAAGCCGAGCATGTGGCCATCGGCCCGGACGAAACCGTGTTTCCAATTGAGGAAAAGAAATGCGGCGAGGATCAGCAATTGAGCGACGGAGCGAATGCGGTCGGGCTGCGTGATCAGGTGCCAGAGCACGTAGACAGCGATGCCGGCGAACACGATCAGGGCGGTCGTGAGCTGGCCGTCGGGAGTCGGGATGCCCATCGCGGCTTGGTAGCCAGAGCTCACGCTGAGCGAATTGATGGCGTAAGCGGGAAGGGCGAGGAGTGACTGACCACAGGCCACCCAAAGCGCAAGGAATCCTCCGCCATAGGCCGCGAGGAGTCGACCGGCGACGGGGCGATCGCGACGGCTCCACGCGTAGGCGATGACCACCAAAACGACGAAGCCGGTGAAGAGTAGGTTGGTGAACTTGATGACGGCGAGAAAGGCGAGGAAGGCGCCGAACAGTAACTCCCGCGGTTTTTCTCCGGCGGACAGTCGGCCGATCATAATCCAACCCGAGAAGGCGATGACGATCATGTGGAGGGCATCGCCGTAGCTGACCCCCCACAGGATAAAGAAGGCAAAGTAGCAAAAGCGGGAAAGCCCGGTGAAAGCGCGCCCGGTCGTGACGACCATGGTGGCGACGATCGCACTAAAGCCGGTTTGAAACGCGATGTAGGCCCAGAGGTAAAGGCCGGTAAAAGTGTTGCCCAGCAGGAAGCCTAACGGGCCGTAGGTAAACACCACGGCTTCTCCGAACGGGTAACCACGATGGAAAAAATAGGCGAGGGCTTGGCGCCACGAAGAATCGAGCTCGAGGACAGGTTTTTCCGGGAGATTGAACGTATGCAGGGCGATCACAATCCACAGCAACACCTCGCCGACTCGATGGGGAGACGGTGAAGAGGAGGGAGTGGAAGTGGATTGGGCCGCTTTGGGCATGAGGCGGGTGATTCAATGCATCCGGGAGGATGCGTCTAGGGTGAAGTTTCGAAGATGAGGTCGCGCCAATACGTCCAGTCGGAGGAACCATCGCCGACGGGGCCGGAAGTTATCTTGAGTATTAGCCTATCACCGGGGGTATTCGGCGGAATTTCTACGCGAAAATTCTGGTCGCCGGCATCATCCGGTCGGAGTTGCGGTTGGATGGTGCGACGGAAGAGGATCTTGTTAGCCCCATTGGCCCGTTGCAGGCGCACAATAAACTCGGCGCCGTCGGAGGGGTGGGGGTTCTCAGGCGCGTAGGCACCTGCTTCTAAACCGAATGATCCCCGGAGCACGATGGCCCCCGTTGGGACCGCGTATTCGACGATGGCGGGGGCATGCATGGCGAACATGCGGCGACCTTGGTCCACGGCAAGGCGGGCGCCAAACTGGGCTTGAATACTGAGCGCGGGGGCGGATTGAGCAATCAGAGGGATCGCGAAATCGGATTGCTGTTTGGGCGAGGCGAGGATCGCGATGGTGGTGATTTCGCGAGGATCGCTCGCTTCCCACCCGCCGCCCTCGGCGCGGGCCAAGGCACGGACCGTGATTGACTTGGTCGACGAATCGACGAACACCGGAACCGTGATGCGAGAGGCCACCCCGGCGTGAAGATCGACCGCGGCGACGACTCGGCCATCGATCTCGAGTCCAATGCCGGTGAGCTGGGTTTTGAGGTCGATCGTTTGAGCGGAGATGCCGATACTATTACGCCCCGGTCCCAACGCGTCGTCCGGATTGACGCGAGGTTGGGTGAGGAGGCGCACCTCGGTGGCATTGATCGCAGAGGCGTTGTCGGCGCCGGATCGAACCCAAACGCGAAACCCGTGACCAACGTATATTTGGGACTCGATTTCGACGTAATGCTTTTCAATCCAATCGCTGAGCACGGAGAAATTTTTGATCGGATATTTATCGAAATGGCGATGCACGCCCGCCGAACTATCGATGATGAAGCGCGGACTCGATTTATTGAGATCGGCCATGAGCTGCTCCATGGAACCGGGAACGATGGCGTAGGCCGTATCAATATCGTCGCCGATGTTGGACCACGGGATGAGCCCCGTCTGAAAAGTGCAGTAGAGAAAACGGGTCGCGGGCAGACGTTGCGAATAGTAGTGAATGTCGGGGTTGAATCCCCAAACAAACAGGCGATCGGAAGGACTGGACTGTTGGCGGATAAACTCGGAAACGCGCCACGCGGGATCGGAGCCGTCGTCTGAGACTTTGCGAGCGGCGAGAGGTGTGAACGTCACGCCCAACAGTAAGAACAAGCCAAAGAGGAAACCGGCAATACGCAGGGCGAGTTGCGGGGGCTGGGAACATGAGATGGCGGAAATGATTCGTCCCGGGATCAGGGCGGCGAGCCACGCCAAGGGCGCTAGCACCGGGAAAAAATAGTGGTCGAAACCTCGGCCACCGGCCATTGCGGCACCGAGCGAGAAGATGAGCCAAGCGAGCAAATAGATCTCCCCACTGCGGCGAGGCTCGGCGGAGGCTCCGGGGCGGGCCTGGAGCACGCGCACGGTCAGCCAAATCAACGCACTCACGGCGGTGGCCAGCAGCACGGGATAGAACTCGGCCAGCTTCGTGATGAGCACCGAAGCGGAAGTGATTTTCTCGATGAATGTGTATTCAGCACCGTAATACTGCAGGTTGTAAGTCCAGGTGTAGAAGAGGAAATCAGGCCCAGCTCCCTTGAGGTAATAGACGGCGAAACATCCGCCGATCACTGCCGCGAAGACCACGACGGTGAGGAGAATGCCCCGAACCGCCGTAGCGCGACCGCTGGTTTGAAAGATGGCTAGACCGATGAGAGCGAGAAGGGGGGGGAGGATCTCGAGGAGAGCGGATTGCTTACTCAGTGCGGCCAAACCGAGTAGCAAGGCAGTGCCGCCGGTGCGCCAGAGCGATGGTGGAGCGGGGTAGCCCCCGAAAAATACGGCGGCGGCGGTGGTGGTGAAAAAGACCACGAACCACTCGGTGTGCACGGCGAACACGTCGCCGGGGAAGAGCAGATAAGAAGAAAAGGCGACAAAGGTGAGGGCGGCTCCGATTCCAGTAGGTAGGCCGTGGATACGAGTAGCCGTGCGACCGAGCATCCAAGCGGAGATGCCGAGTAATACGGCGACAAGGATGCGCACAGGCACGAGGCTCGGACCGGCCAACGCAAACATGGCGGTGAACACGTGATAGGTTAACGGAGTGCGTTGATCGATGGCATCGACGTAGAGCGTGCCGCCATCAAGTAGGAGTTGAGCGATAGCGGCATGGATCGTCTCGTCGACGTTCCACATCAAGTGGCCGAAACTGGGTCCGCGAAGGAAGCAGACCCACCCGATGAGCCCGACCCCGGCAAACCAGGGCAAGAGACGAATCACAGAGGAAGGCAGCTTAAACGACATCGATTACCAACTGGATTCGACGCGGTCGCCGCGAGCGGAGAGGCGGTGGGGAGTGGTGCGCCGCGGGTTGCCATCGTAGTCGAGGACGGCTTCGCGGGCGAGGTCGGCATGCTTGGGTAGAACGCGATCCAGGTCGTAAGCGCGCACGACCTTAGAATAACCCATGGGCACGGTGGAGGTGCCGTGCAGGAGCTTATCGAGGCAAGTCTTCAGCGTTTTGGCGAAGACGATCGGGTCGCCCGGGGGCACCAAGTAGGCTTCCGCTTTGTCGGTCACCATTTCCGGGATACCGTGGACGTGGGTGCTGACGATCGGGGTTTCGAAAGCCATGGCTTCGAGTAGCACGCGAGGGAAGGATTCTTCAAACGAAGTGCAGGCGAAGATATTGGCGGCGCGGAAGTAGTCGTAGACGCGATCTGTTTCGTTTACGATTTCGACCACGTGGGTGAGCCCGAGGCGTTCGATGTCCTTGATGAGGGAATCTTGAAATTCGCCGGGGCGTCCACCGACGAGAAGGAACCGGTAGCTGCCCGCGGCCGCGAAGTGTCTGACGAAGTAGGCGACGGTGAGAAGAAACACATGTTGCCCCTTGCGTTCACACACGGTGCCGATGTTCGCGACGATTTGTTCGTGAGGCGCGTAACCCAATTTGGCGCGGGCTTCATCGCGAGGGTTCGCCGCCTTGAGCGCTTCGATGCGCGGTAGATCGATCCACGAGGAGACGTAGCGGAAGTTGTCGTAGTCGTTGAGTTCTTCGTAGTAAGCGCGAGTGGCTTGGCACAGGAAACAAACTCGAGTCGCTTGCCGGAAGGCGGCGCGAGCGACGCCGTGCCGATTCTTGAGCAAGGCACCCGAGAAGAAACGCTTCAGGCTGGCACTCTCGTGGATGTAGAAAAGTGAGGGTTTGTTGACGGCGGCCGCGAGGTGAACGCCCCACCAGCATGCGATCGTGTTGCAGACGAATACGTCGATGAGATTCAGGTCCACCTCTTGCTGGAGGTTGTGTCGCATGACTTCGATTTGCTCCGCAAACTCAGGGTCGTTTCTCGCTCCATGCAGGGGGTGCCGATCGATGAGAATGATCTTCGCGCCCATTGCTTCGTAGGCGGCACGGAGGGGGCCGTCTTCGGCGGCAATGATATCGACGTGGAAGCCGAGTTCATGAACGAGGAACTTGATGTATTCGAAGAGGAAGAGCGGGGCGCCTTCGAATTTCAGGTTATGCGTGACGGCCAGCAGATGGAGTTTATCCAGTCGTTTGGTGTGCGCGTAGCGGTAGGCGTCGATGCTGACGTTGCGATTCTCGGGCTTGAGGTGGCGACTCCAGAACGGGTCCTCGAATCCCTCATAGCGCTTGGCGAATGCGATGTGTTCTGCGGGATGATAGTCGGTGCCGCGTGAGGCGCTGCCCCAATGCCAGAGTTCGGCTTGCGGGGTGTAAACGGTGCGATAACCAGCGGCGCGGAGACGGAGGCAGTAGTCGATGTCGTTGTAGGATACGCCGAGCACTGCTTCATCGAACCCGGCGTGCTTTTGGTAGAGATCGGTGCGGGTCATCAAGCAAGCGCCGGTGACGGCTGAACAATTGCGGGCTAGTTTGTGTAGGCCGTAAGGCGCGTCTTCGTTGGGACCAAGTCCAGCCAACGGCACATCGGCTAGACCGTGATGCGGTCCGACGATGACACCGGCGTGGTTGATGTGATCATTGGCGTAGAGCAATCGAGCTCCGACGACGCCGATCTGGGGGTCGGAGAACCAGCCAGCCATTTCTTCGATCCAACCGGGTTTGAGGGCATCAACGTCGTTGTTTAGATGCAGAATCAATGGGGTATCGATGTGGGGCAGGGCGGTGTTGACGAGCCGAGAGTAGTTGAATGGCTGCATCGGATCGACGTCGGGGCGAACCACTTTGCAACTGAAGTCTTGGCGCTCGCTGAGGCACTTGAGGAATCGCACGGTTTTCTCTTCGCGAGAGAAATCGTCGACGATGACCAACTTCACGTGAGCCCAATTTACCGTCTGCAGCAGCGCTTCGATGCAACGCTCGAGCAAGTCTGATCGGTCCCGCGTGGGGATGACGATGGTGACGGGATTTTCAGCTAGAAAGCGAGGTTGCCAAAATATTTGGTGATCGGCCAAACCCGCCTCGCTGGCAAACGGGGGATGGAATGCTTGGCCGGGCAGGTCGCGCCGCTGCAAGGCCGCAGTCACCGCGGATTTCATCAGCTCGACTGGAGGGGTGCCGGCCTGGAAACGAGTAGGCGGTCCCGCACGATGGTAGACAATACTGGGCACGTGGACGGCGCGCTGTGAGTCGACCGAAGTTTGGAGGCGCAACGCGAGGGCGGGCAGCAGAAGGTCGGCGAATTCCGCCTCAAATCCGCCGGTCGCTTCAAAGCACAGGCGACTCAGGGCTAGGCTCTCTCCGGGATGAGTTCCGGAGTAGATCAGTTCAGGGCTCCACGCGGTTTTGAAAATGGGGTCGGTGCGTTTTCCGGTTGCGGAGATGTAGTCTTCGTCCGTGAAAACAACATCGTAGTCGGCGGTCCCGGCCTGTTCCGCGATGAGTAGCAAAGCCTCGGGGGCGAGGACACTGCCCGGGCGCGGGAAAATGAACCAGTCCCCCGTGGCCGAACCGACGGCATCGTTGAGGGAAAGGGCAAAATTTTGGCCTGGTTGACCGTGAAAGTAAGCCACGCGAGGGTCGATCGCTTGTAATTTCTGCACGGTCGCCGTGAGGGCGGGATCGGCTTCGGCACGAATGACGACGAGGAGTTGCCACTGGGAGTAAATTTGATCCCGAAGCGAAGCCGCTAGTTTTTCCACCTGGGCAAACGACGCGTCACGAGAGTCGAGCAGCAAAGAGAATTTGAGTCCGTCCGCGGCGGCGAGCTGCTGGGCAGATTTTTCAAACTCTTGTTTGAGTCGGGGCCGGATTTGGTTGTTTGTCAGCCAAGAATCGTAGGGCGAGCGCGTCTGCCAGTCATACCAAGGCAACGGGTCCTGTGATTCCTTTTCGTAGAGTTTTTGGATACGACGGGTTTCGAGGCGGAATTTGAAACCGCCCCGATCCACGTTCAGTTGCTTACACGCACTGACGATGGAATCGCGCACATGATTGAAGTGGTTCTCGTCGTAGGGCGGGAGTCGGCACTCTTTCTCCAAGCAACTCCATTGGTAGACTCGCTGGGCGAAAACCAGTTCGCGCGAGCCATCTTCGAATTCGGCGAAGATCAGAATGGGGATGGGGTTCGCCGCAATCTGGTTGATGTCGATGATGCCCTGAAAGCGGGAATTTTGAGCTTGAGGAAACGCCGGGTATTTGCGGCCAACATCTTCCCGTTCGATGCCGTGAACGAGCTCGTTGTAATTGTTGCCGTCGGTGGTGACGAGCAGACGACGAATTTCGCGTTGCTCATGGAAGATCCAACCCAGGACGAAGAGTTTATTGTATTGGGTGTGGGCGATGAGCTTTGGTTGCTCAAATTGACCGCGGAAAGGAGGGTTGGGCAGGACGTCGACACACTTGATGGAAAGGTCCTGAATCATCCGGCGGGCATGATCGGCGAGGGGCGCACCGGGGTGGAGCGCGGGGTGTTTAATCAGGCGCAGAAACAGCCCCTCGACCAGTTCGGCCGGCAGATGCGGCTTGGGGCGAGTGCACTCGCCCGTGCCCGTGACCTCGATATCGGTGCGCCAGAACTCGGCCCACTCGTTGTTACGATTCATGATCTCCAAGCGGATGCACTTGGCTCCGGCCCACGGTTCTAGGCGGAAGGCGAAGCCGGGAGCACGGTCTTTCGTCCAGCCCGCGTAGGCCTCCTGAATATCCGGACGAGGTAATCCCAGAATGCCGGTGAATGGCACGTCATCGATGTAGGCCCGCACATCGGTGTAGATGGCGTTGTTTTTGGGCACGAACCAGCCGTAGATCCAAAAGTGATCGGGGGTGAGGTTCCAGTCCGTAGGCTGCTCAATATGAAAGAGATATGATTCGTTTTCGTTCATGGCGAAACGGCTGGATTTAGCGGCATTTCAAAGTCGGTTGGATATTATCCGAAATAGGTTTCACGGGCCATTTCTACGTGATGCGGCAAGGAGATGCGAGAATCGTAGAAGCGGGAAATCCGGGAGAAGGCCATGGAGACCATTTTGGTATCGCCGGCGTGGTGGCGGTCGAGGGCCTTTTTGAGGGTGCGGGCGAGAACGTGGTAGTCGCCGGCCTTGATCAGGAAGGCTTCGTCGTTGCTGGTGAGCATTTCGGGGATGCCGTTTACATCGGTGCTGACGATGGGCATCTGGAAGGAAACGGCTTCGAGGAGGACGCGGGGAAATGACTCTTCGAACGAGGTGCAGCAGAACATATCCGCGACGCGATACCATTCGTAGACATCGGGAGTTTCGTAAATGAGTCGAGTGTTGGTGAGGCCCATGAGCTCGATATCGTTTTCGATGGTTTCGAGATAGAGGCCTTCGCGGGCACCGACCATCACGTAGAGGTGAGGGCCCCGGGCATCGAGTTCGGCACCGTGTTGTTGGTGGAGGTGATCGACGGCGCGGATGAAGATGTGTTGACCCTTGCGTTGGCAGACGGAGCCGACGTTGACGACCACGGTCGCGTCGGCGGGGATGTCGAGTTTGCGGCGCAGGGCGGCGCGGTCGGTGTCGGCGATGTATTTCTCGATACGCTCGATATCGATCCAACTGTTGATGAGGCGGTAGTTGTCCTTGCGATTGAGATCGGCGAAAATTTTGCGAGTCGACTTGGCGATGAAGATGACCCGGGTGGCGTCGGTGAGGGCATTCTCGATGAGCGGAATGACCTCGGGCGTGGCGAGTTGGTGCTCGGAGAAAAAGCGCCGAGGAGCGTTGCTCTCATGAATGTAGAGTGAGCTGGGGAGGCCGAGTTTTTGGGCGAGGGGAACGACCCAGTAAGACAGCATGGTGTTGCCCACGAGGAGATCGATGTCTCGCCAAGCGGGGAGTTGGGCGAGATCGGCGATGGCGGTGGTGAACTCGGCGGCGGTCTGGGCCTTGGTCGCTGGGGTGATGTCGATGATTTCGACGTCGAGATCGATGGCGTCGAAGTTGTCCCGGAGGGGGCCCTCCATGGGGGCGAATACCTTTACATCCCAGCCGGCGACATGTTTGAGGTGACGGGCGTATTCGACGATGAAGAGCGGGGCACCCTCGAGGTTGAGATTGTGGGAGATGATGCCGACGGTGAGCTTCAGATTGCGGGAGGCGAAGCGATGATCGTAGGCGTTGATACGAAAGCTGGGGTTGGCGTATTCGACGGACTCGCTGAAGTGGGGATCGCGGAAGGCGGGGTAGCGTTGGACAAAGGCGAGGTGCTCTTTTTCGGTGTAGCTGATGCCGCGGGAGGCGCTACCGAGGTGAATGAGGGAGGCCTGGGGGGTGTAGACGGTGCGGTAGCCGGCTTGAGCGGCGCGCATACAGTAGTCGACATCGTTGTAGGCGACCTGGAAATCGGTGTCGTCGAATCCGTTGAGCTGTTCGTAAACGTCCTTACGCGTGAGCAGACAGGCACCGGTCACGGCGGTGGTATCGCGAGCGGCGTGAGGCTGGAAGAGGTAGCCGAAGTCGTCCTGAGGGAGGCCGACGAAGACGCCGTGCGCGAGGCCACCATTGGGGCCGACCCAGATGCCGGCGTGGTTGAGGGTTTCGTCGCGATGGATGAGGCGGGCACCGACAATGCCGACCCCGTTGACGGTGGTCCAACCGACCATGTCTTCGAGCCAGCCTGGCTCAATGGCTTCAATGTCGTTGTTGAGATGAAGCACGAGGGGAGTATCGGCGGCTTGGGTGCCGAGGTTTACGAGTCGTGAGTAATTGAATACGCGATCTTCGTGGCCGGCGTGGAGGACGCTCCAGGGGCGATCTTCGCGGGCGTCGATGGATTCGAGGAGGGCGAGGGCGTCGTCTGCACTGGAACCATCGTCGACGATGATGAGCTTGGTGTGGGCCCAGTCGACGGTGCGATCGAGCGAATCGAGACAGGCGGTGAGGAGCGCGGCTTGGTCACGAGAGGGGATGACAATCGTGACAGGGTTTTCCGCGAGAAGTTGAGTATCCCATTTGAGCTGGTGAAGGCAGAGGGCGTTTTCCTTCATCAGGGGCGGCAGCATCACTTCGGCGCGGTGGCCGCGACGGGCGACGGCGTCGACGATAGCGCGGCGGGCGGCGTCGAACAGGTAGCCTTTTTGGTCGCCGCGTTGGGCGGTGCTCGCCTCGTGGGCACGCCAATGGTAGCAGACGAACGGCACGTGGATGATATTGGTGTGATCGATGTGTTCGACGCAGCGGAGGATGAGATCGATGTCCTGAGCGCCCTCGTATCCGACGCGGAGACCGCCGACCTCGGTGACGATGGAGCGCCGGATCGTGCGGAGGTGGTGGGTGTAATTGTGAGTGATCGCCATCTCGGGATTCCAGTCGCCCTTGAACTGGGGGTCGTAGTGGCGACCGGAGGCGTCGATTTTGTCTTCGTCAGTGTAGAGGAAGTCGGCGGAGGGGTGAGCGGCAATGGACTCGGCGACATGGAGGAGGGCGTCGGCGGGGAGGATATCGTCGTGATCGAGGAAGGAAACGTATTGGCCGGTAGCGAGTTCGAGGGCGGAGTTGGTCGCGGCGGATATGTGGCCGTTGGATTCGCGCACGGTAAACTTGATGCGGGGATCAGACTCGGCGGCGGCGCGGAGTTTTTTAACGACGTGCTTGTCGGGCGAGCAGTCATCGGCGAGGCAGAGTTCCCAGTGGGGGTAGATCTGGGCTTTGACGCAGTTGATGAGCTCGTCGAGGAACTTGGGCGGCGTATTATAGGTGGGGACGACGATGCTGATCTTGGGACCGGTGGTGCTGATGGGTTTGGCCTCGGCGTGGAGGAATTTCAGCAAGCGGGGGGTGAGCTTGTTGTGATGGAACCAGAGATCGTAGGGCTCTTGGCGCTCCCACGGCGTGGGAGGTGGAGGCGGGGTGGCCTTGCCGCCGCGAATCATTTTATCGGCGAGTTTGACGCGAGTGCTACGGACCGCCTGCCAGAACTCGGACCAGCTTTCCAAATCGTATTTCCCGCGGATGATTTCTCGAACCACGCGAGCCATGACGCGAACGAATTTGAAGTGGCTGTAGTAAGGGATGGGGCCGGTGTTTTCGTCGAGTTTGTTGACGAACAGGCGCTTGGAGCGGAGGAGCTGGCGGGGGCAGTCCGGGTAGTCGACGAAGATCTTCAGGCAGGCAGGGCTGAACGATTCGGGGCGGATATCGACGAGGCCATAGAAGGCGGATTTCAGTGCTTGAGGGAAAGCGGGATTGTAGCTGAGCACGTCCTCGCGCTCTTTGCCCCACACGAGGCGGTTTTCATCGATGCAGCCAATGCTGGCATGAAGGCGAGAGATCTGTTGATCTTTAGAGAAGGCCCAGCCGGAGACCCGGAATTTTTCGTAGTGCGCGTTGACCCAGAAGTCGGGGAGATCGAGGTAGCCGATGAGGTCGTTCTCCGGGAGCATCTCGGTCTGATTGATCGAAATCTCGTCGAGCACGCGCACGGTTTCGGTTTTAAGGGCCGGGCCTGATTCCTGGTGGAAGTGGCGGTAGAGGTAGAAAAGGCTCTCCTCGAGCACGGCCGATGGAATGGGCGGGGCGGGGCGCTGAGCGGGGACCTCGTCACCGGAGACGGTGACTTCTTGGCGCATGAACTCGATCCATTCGTGGTCGTGGCGGCACATGACCTCAAGGGTGAGCGTCTTGGCGCCAATCCAAGGCTTCACGCTCACCCGAAACCCAGATTTCAGGCCGGGACCCCCTGCTTCGAACGTCTCTCGGATGTCGGGTCGATCGATCCCCATGATGCCGTAGAAGATCACCCCGTCCAATTTGGCCCGAAAATCACTCATCTCTTCGCCACTCTTAGCGAGCATCCACCCACGGACATCCGCGATCTCTTGGCTCAAATTCCAATCAATCGGTTGGTCGATAAAGTATCGGCAGAAGTCGTTCTCAAACATGAAACAAGCAAACAAAGCGGGGCCGATGATCGCAGTAAAGCGTGGTTTTTCCCGGGGGATCGCAGCGCGGGGAAGATTGGAAAAATCTCAACCAAAACGATAGAGGGTTTGAGTCGGTGGATGGTCGGAAAGAGCGGGGCATCCGAACCGGCTGGGGTAGGGTGTATTACCTAAGTTATTGTTCAATCAACCTATTGACATTTACTCGTAGTTTTTTCCCTAAGTGGTAAGCTTGTCTCTTCTTTACCACTGATGACTGCCGAAACGCCAAAATCGACTCCGGAACCCTGGCTCAACGTTCGTTGGGCCAGGGGGTGTTTTTTCGTGGCATTGGCGGTTCATTTTTACTTCGTGACGATCAATTGGACCTGGGGGTTCATGTTGGGGCATGAATTTAGGCAAGCGCAGACGGCGTTGATCACGGAGTATATTGATCGGCAGAATAATTTCGGGATCTACTACGAAACGCCGATTTTGGGGAAACCGTGGGCTTTCCCACTGGAATTCCCATTCTACCAATGGGCGGTGGTGGGCGTAAAACGACTATTCGAAATCGAGGATTACGAGGCGGCCCGCACGGTATCGCTCAGTTGTTTTTATTTAGCGCTGCCGGCATTTTATATCCTTTTGGGCCCTGCCGGGGTCAGCCGGGCGAAGCGATGGATATTCCTCGCTTTGCTGATGTTCTGCCCGGTCTACATTTTTTATAGCCGAGCCTTTCTGATCGATCCGATGGCGATGATGTTCTCGGCCTGGTTTTTGACCGCATTTGTGCAAACCATGCGGACCCGTAAGTGGCAGTGGTGGGTGGCCTGCACCTTGGCTGGTTCGGTCGGCGCATTGATCAAAAGTCTGGTATTCCTAGTGTGGCTATTTCCGGCGGCAGGGTATGGCGCGGTTTGTTTGTGGACTGCGGCCAAGACGGTTCCGCGAGGGAGAGGCATGTTAACGACGATCGCTTGGGGCGTGAGCGTGGTGATTCTTCCCTATGTTTTGCTGCGATGGTGGGTGAATTTCACGGATGCGCTCAAGGCGGTGCATCCGTCGGCCTGGATTTTTACTTCGGAAGCGCTTACCCAAGGAAATTTCGGGACTTTTAGCTTATCGTCGCGATTTTCACGGGAGACCTGGAGCGAGTTGTTGGCGCGGTGGAATGAGGCAATCGCAGCGCCGTGGGCGGTAGGATTGATCGTTTTGACCGGTCTCGTCATCTGCCGCCGCGAGCGAAAACAGATCCTGATTTTTTCGGGAGTTTGGTTGTTCGGGCAATTGGCGTTTCCCTACGCCTATGCATTTCAAGACTACTACTTTTACGCGGGAGCGGCGTTTTTGGTCTTTGTTTTTGGTTGGGTGGTGACGGGAATCCTTGAGACCGCCTGGTTGCCTAAGTGGGGCAGGGTTGTCTTGGCACTACTCCCCTTTGTGGCGATGGGAAATTCGTATCTCCGATATTATTACGAGTATCAGATTGTGCAAAGTCCGGGAGGATCGGCGGTCACGCGGATTTTGAAAGAAATGCTCCCCCGGGAAAGTGTCATTGTAATCATCGGGCAGGACTGGGCGGCGATAGTGCCCTATTATTCGAAACATCGAGCGCTGATGATTCGGAATGGATTGCAGCACGATAGGGTTTACGTAAAAGGGGCGATTGCGGACCTGAATGACGAAGAGATTGGCGCGTTAGTCGTCAGTGGGGATGCCTTGGAACAGGAGGATCAAGTCAAGCGAGTGGTGCAATTGGCGGGATTGATGCCGGAGCCGGTTTTCCGGAACCCGGATACCATCGTCTACTTGAATCCGAGATATAGCACTATCGTGCGAGAAGCGTTCGAGTTGAACCCCAACGCCTATCCGGATTTGACCCTGTTGGCTGCGGCTGAACGTGACCCGAAGGTGGGTCGTGCTTTCAGGATATCCCAAGGGGGGGCGAAGATGGCGTTTCCGACGGTGCGACCTGAGGTGGAGCGCTACCGTATTTCAAATGGTTATCGCCGTTTCGATTCGTGGTCGGTTCCGCAGTTTAATTTCCACGCCAACTCCGACCTCTGGTTACGCACCCCGGCTCAGGTGAATGAATTCCGTTGGAAGTATGGGGTCTTTGATGGCGCATGGGATCGCGAACAGGATCGAACAGATGGGGTGGATTTCGTGATTTATGGAGAGTCGGAGAGTGGGGAACGTCGTGAGCTTTGGCGTGACGAGGTGATGCCGGCGGAGCGGGAGGGTGATCGTGGGTTACAGACGGCCGAGGGCGAACTGGGGTTGAGGCCGGGCGAGCAACTCGTTTTCGCATCAAGGAAGCGCGGGAATGATGCGTTTGACTGGGCCTATATTTCGTCGATTGAGGTGTGGTAGGTGGCGGTTTCCTGGCTGAGATATTGTTTGGTCCGACGAGTTTCTTTGACCTAATAAATGGGGAGGGAATCGATGGAATTAAGCGGGGAGAGTTTTTCGCAGAATTGAAGTGAGTTAGAGCAATAGCTCCTCAAGTTGAACGCATGTCGCCGCTAGTTTTCTGGAGCCGTTTAACGGACTAATCTTATGGAAAAAGAAACAATGGAGAGGATGAGCCCTAGGGGGGCGATAGCGGGGAGAAATTGGTTAGGATTCGCGTTTTTGTTTTTCGCCCTAGTTTGGTGGGGATGGTGGGCAAGTCGGGGATGGAGCACAGTAGGAATGGTGGGGCATGAATTTAGACAGGCGCAAACGGCGCTATCTATCCAAGCGATGCAGCGAGATGGATTTAGCATTGATTACCCGACCCCAATTTTGGGTAAGCCGTGGTCGATCCCGATGGAGTTTCCGCTGTATCAGTATGCGGTGGTCAAGTATAGTGAGGTTTTCGATGTCGGAGTGACGCAGGGGGGGCGATGGGTGTCCGCATGGTGTTTTCTGTTGGGGTTGCCGGCCTTGATCTTGTTGCTGAGGGAAGCGGGGTTTTCGTGGGGAGCGAGTGCGTTGGGCGTAATTCCGGTGATCACGGCACCGGTGTATTTGTTCTATTCTCGGACGGTGATGATCGAGTCGATGGCTTGGGCGGCTTCGGCATGGTTTTTGGTGGGGGTGCTAAACTATCGCCGATCCGGTGCACCAGAGGGACTGGGATTAGCCCTAGTGGCGGGGGCGATTGCCGTTTTGGTCAAAGCAACCACGTGGGCAGCATTCTGTTTGCCGTGGGCGGGGCTGTTTATCTGGGATTTCTGGCAGATGGCTCGGCGTAAATCGACACCGACTAATTGGCGACCATTGATCGTGCAGGCAGGCGGAATCGGAGTGCCTCTGTTGTTGCTGGGCTTTGTTTGGGTGAAGACGGCGGATGCGATCAAAGGCGAAAATCCGCTCGCTCATTTTCTACTGTCCTCGGAGTTGAGTCGCTTTAATTTCGGGTCATGGGCCGCCCGATGGGATGCGGCCAATTGGGGTATGCTGTTTCAGCGGTGGAGCGAAGCCTTGTTGCCATGGTGGGTGATTTTGCCGGCGTTTGGGTTGGGACTCATTGCGCGGAAAAGTAGGCTTATCACATTGTTGAGTGCGGGCGGTTTCTTGGGGATTCAGATGATATTTTTCGGACTTTATCTCTTCCACGACTACTACCTCTACGCGAACGGGGCGATGGTGGGACTGGCCATGGGGGCGCTGGCGGCGGTGGGATGGGATAACGGACGAAGATGGTTTGCCTCGGCATTGCCAGCGTTGGGGTTGTTGGTGGCAGTCGGGGCGGGGCATTTTGATTTGTATCGGAGTCATCAATACGTATATCAGACGATGCCATCGAAGGGGGTTTCAGCGCTTTCGAAAGTAATGCAGGCGATCGTAAATCCGGATGAAGTCGTGGTGGCACATTCTCCGGATTGGAACTCGAGTTTAGCATTTTATGCGGATCGCCGCATGATGATGATTCCGGATGCGCAGATGTATTTGAATCCGGATCACGTGAAGCAGGCGGTGGAACTATTGAAGGATGAGTCGACGCCGCTATTTTTGATGATGCGGGAATCGAAAGTTCACGGTGATTGGTTGGCCGATCGGATTGACGATATGGGCCTGTGGCCGGCGCCGTTGTTTACCACGAGCTCAGCGGTGACGGCCTACGCGCGGATTGATCGATATCCGGCGATGCGCCAAAAACTGGAGGTCCTCGATTTCAAAGGCATTTTTCTGACCCCTGCTTATCCGCGAACGGCGGACGCAGATAAAATGCAAACGGCGGGCACAAAAATGGCGGAGGAAATGGCGGAAATGGGACTATTTCCAACTGCGGTGGTATTTCCGTATGGCTTCCGGATTGATCGGGATAGTCAGGGACTCTCGTTGGGAACCCATGCGCCGACGGAATTGTATCTTCCGGTCCCGGAAGGAGCGACCGCGGTTAAAATCGTTTTTGGCGTTAATCCGGACAGCCTGAGTCAGAAGGACTTCGATGGGGTGGGAGTGCAATTGGAGCTGATATCACCGGAGGGAACGGCCACTCCATTTTATCAGACATGGATCTCACCGAATAGCGCTGACCATCGACGTGAGATCTCCGTGGACCTGCCAACGAGTCAATCTAGTGAGTTACTGTATCGGGTGACGGGAGGCCCGAGAGATAGTTACGCCTATGATCAGGCGTGGTTGCGCTCGTTAGAATTCGAGTTGGGCGAGTAGGAGAAAATCTATACTCAAAGAAGAAGATCCCGAGGTTACAGCACCTCGGCGAAGTAGGCTTCAGTTTTGTAGAGCACGACAACGTCTTGCATGCCCCAGGCTTCTTCAAGGTAGGAACGCAGGATGACGTTGGGGCGTTTCTCGATTTGAGCGGTGACCCACTGCGGGGAGGTGAGGGAAATACCGTAGTCGAGTTCGTGGCGGTTGAAGTAGTTTTGGTAAGCGAAACCGTCGCGTTTAAAATCGGCGAGCAAGGCGGACTTGTCCACGTCGTCGGCGATGTAAGGTTGTTTGTTGGCCAACGCGCTCGCGAAATAACGACCCTGCACCGTGAAGATAAGCACCCCGCATTCGGCGAGAGAATCGATGAGGAAATTCAAGGTCTTTTGCCACGAAGGTAGATCAAGATGGGTCAAGACCGACCCTACCCAAATGAGATCGAATTTCTGCTCGAATTTTACTTTATCCAGATTCGGGGACGAGAGCACGGGAGTGGCACCCCAATGCTTGGCGCAGAACTCGATGGCTTCAGAGTCCAAATCACACGCCGTGAAGTGGGCGTAGTGGTGTTGCGGTCGCAACCACCGCAAAACCCGGGCATAGCTGCAACCAAAGTCGAGAATATGCGGATAGTGGGGTTTATCGCAGAGGTTGGCGGAGAATTGCACTAACTCCAACGCGCGATGGCCGAGTTCGAAATACTGGGCTTCACGGCCCGGCACGATCATCGTGTCGAGGGGAGAAATCGTGTGGTCGACTTTGAGCTGACTGAAATCGTAGAGATGCATAGGACGGGAAGGCGCGAGTAAGGGAAGGTCGAAGCGAGCGTCAACGCCGTGGGACTGCGTTCAAACGAATTTTAATTTACGGGCGGCGAACAGGACCATGCGAAGCAGTAACCAGCCGTGGCTCCAGCGGTTGATATTGGTCGAGCCATAGGTGCGGTCGCGGTAGCGAATGGGAATGTCGCGGATTTTGAGATTCATGCGGTCGGCGCCGAAAATGAGATCGAAATCACCGAATGGATCGAAGTCCCCGAAGTAGGCTCGATTGGCGGTGAGTTGGAGGTAGTCGGTGCGACGGAGCACCTTGGTGCCGCATAACGTGTCCTTGATCTGTTGGCCAAGGAGCCAAGAAAAGAGGATGCCGAAGGTTTTGTTGGCCAGCATATTCAAGAATTGCATGGCATGGTCTTCCATGGGGTAGACGAGCCGACAGCCGTTGGCGAAATCGCAGTGCCCCGAGGTGAGGGCATGGAAGTATTTGGGCAACTCCTCGGGCGGCATCGTCAGATCGGTATCGAGAATCATCAGAATATCACCCTCGGCGAGGGCGTAGCCTTCACGCACGGCATTTCCTTTACCCTGGCCGGTTTGTTGGACGGCCTTGATCCGCACATCAGGGTAGGCGGTTTGGATGCGCTTAATTTCGGCCCACGTATGATCGGTCGACCCCCCCTCTACGAAGATGAATTCGATCCATGAGCCCATTAACGGGGTTCGGGTTATCGCGGCTTCGATGTTGCCAGCTTCATTGCGCGCGGGGACGACGATGGATACGCTGGTATTGGCGGCGTCTGGTCGCGCGGCGTTGGTGTCTTCGGCAGTGACGGGACGAGCGATGAAGAATTCGGTGACGCATAGCCAAGGGAGAAAGGGAGCAATAGATCGATTGATGGCTCGCTCGAGCAGTCCGGCAGCGAACGGAAACAGTGCCCGGGGCTGAGACTTCACGACATCCCAATTGGCGAGAGCAAGGAGGTTGCGGACATCACGTCCCGATAACCAACTGCTGGCAGGATTCTTTTGCCGAATTCCCAGTAGGCTGGCGAAACTAAAGAGCGGACGCCAAAGGGTGTTGGGAGCATTGATCAGGAGTCGTGTATCCGAACGGCTACGACGATGAATTTGCACCAAGGTCTCTTGGACATCGCTCAAATAGTTAACGGTATCGGACAGAATGATGACATCGAATTTTCGATCGGCGGGGAGATTCTCAATCGATCCAGTGAGAAAATCGATTCCGGGATGCAATGCCTCAGCGTGTTCAATTTGGCGCTGCGAGATATCGATGCCGACTTTCGTTTTTGCTTTCAAGCTACCGAGAAGCTCGCCCGTGCCGCAGCCGACTTCTAGCACCGAGCAGTTTTCCGGAATCAACAAAGAATAGTAGTGCGCCAGCAAGTGACGGTAAGCTTTGGCCAATGCGGATAACGGACCGGCCACGGTATTGTAGTGATCGCGAACGGATGTCGTGTGAGAATCGATAATCGAAGGTGCAGACATAGTGAGAATTGAGCAGACGGTCGAAAATCGAATTTACGAGGCGACGGTGGGAGCCAGGGCGCGGGTGATTGATGCGGCGGCTGAGATTTGCGTCTCGTCTGGCTGACCGAGATTCGTGACCTCGTGGTAGAAGGCCAGCAAGCGATCGGTGCTCCTCGCCCAGGAAAATTGTTGGGCCGCGAAATCCAGTGCTCCTTGCGCAAGGGTGTGCGCTAGATCGGGATGTTGGCGGAGTTCGATAATGGCGCGGGAGATGGAGTCGGCGTTGGCATTCTCAAGCACGTAAGCATCGCGCCCGTGGACGACGGTTTGGCCGAGGTTGGTGCGAGGAAGGATAACCGGGCGACCGAGAGCGAAGAACTCGGGAAGCTTGGAGGGAAAGCGATAGTCGTTGAAAGAGCCTGGTTGCCCAGGCTGCACGAAAACATCGGCGAGGCTCATGAATTCGGGCAGGTCCTTGGTGCGTTTTACGAAGCCAATTTCAATCACGTGACTTCGCTCCGCGGAGGTGAGACTTGTCTTAAATCCCTCCAAATCGCGACCGGTGCGAACCAGCCAAGTAGGATGCCCTTCTCCGTTAACTTGGGCAATGGCGCGATAGAGTTCTCCGACCTCCGCGGCGTTGGATTGGTGAACGTTGCCGTGGTAGAAAACGACGATATCATCGGCAGCGATACCGAGTTTCTTTCGGAGATCGAAGTTTTGGGGACGAGGGAAGAAGGCCGCGCTGGCGGCCGGCCAAATGGTGCGGTGCGGGATGCCGGTGGGAACGAATTCGACCAATTCGTCCACGATTAAGGTGACTCCTTTTGCCGTGCGGAGAAAGGACTCGGCCCGATGGGGGTGCGACAGGGACTCAGGTGTCAGTTTGGTGAGTTCAACGTCAGAAAGTGCGGCAAGATCGGAGAGACTGAGATTGAGATGACGGGCGAGGATTTCGCGTTCGTTGTCTTCTAGATGAACAATGAGCTGCGTCTTGAAAAGCGATCGCACGTGAGACGCGAATGCGTCGACCAACTGGCGAGTTGTCCAAACGTGCACGAGGGTCGGACCTTGGCCGTCACGATAGAAGGACGGGAGTTGTTCGAGGTCGTCGAACTCAATGGCAAGGAATCGAGCATCAGGCTGGGAGCCGATGGTTTCCATGTGTTGCGGGACCGCGACGATGCAGTCGTAGCCGCGGGCGATGAGCTCGTTGGCGAAGGCCGAAACGTGATTGGCGCTGTTCGAGGTGAAATCGCCGTAGAGTGCGAATAGGATGTTCGTCGGACCAATAGCGGATGTATGGGCTGATTCTTTGGATAAACGAGACGTTCGAAGTCGGGCGAAAACGTCGTCGTCCCACATTTCACCGTGTTGGCGCGCAGGGGCGAAGGAACCGGATGGCAGAGTGGCTTCGAGCGCTGGATCGAGAAAGTAGACGCGACCGCAGGTGGTGGTGACTTGAAGGCGAATAGTGCCTTTGCCGCGGGGTAAGTTCTCCTGAGTGATGAACCCGGAGAACTCGGATTCGGGTTGATCGGGAAAGTGTTGCAACACGTCGGGACGCGGCAGGCCGAAGTCCACGGGAAGCTCCCTATCACCAAAAAGATGTTTCACCTCTTTGATAGAAAACTCGGGGTGCCAACACCAGCCGGCGAGACGGGTGGTTTCATGGAGTCGCCCATTTATTCCTGCTGGTTCGAAGCTGCCCCGGAGGGGGTGCGAACTGACGGGTATGATCATGGATTTGACCACCACCCAACTCTCCCCGTGGTCAGCGGATGCTTCGAGTTGCCCCAGATGAGTCCCGAACGGAAGGAAACAAACGAAAACGAAGCCCGACTCCAAAGCGTGGGGACTATCGGGATAAAGGGCGGCGACATCTTTGCGCACCGGGGTCGATTCAGGAGCGAAAATTTTGTGCTCAACTCGTATACGGGTGAGCGTGGAGTGGTCGGCGTCTAGGATGAGGGCCCAGCCCTCGAGTCGGAAATAGTTCTGGCTGGGGTGAAGCGGGTAAGGCGTCTCCAACCCGTAGGCGATGGCGGCATTTGAGGACATCAAAGCTTCGGACCAAATAATGCACGCCAGGGTCGACAGATTCGCCAGAGCAGGGATGATTGAATCTGAGCCACTCGATCGGACTCACATTGAAGAAGCTGTTCGGTCTTACCCAGGGCGGTTTGAGTTTCTGGCAGCAAGGATGAAAGCTTCGATAACTGCGTTTCCGCGGCGTTCAATTCGGATTGAAGTTCTGCGAGGGTAGCCTGGGAGCGGGCCAGAGCCTTTTCGGTGTCGGATAGTCGCGTAGAGGTTTGGGATAGTTCTTGTTCAGAAGCACCGCGTTTTTGATCGATGTCGTAGGCGAGCTTATGGGCTTGATTGGTCGCTTGATTTGCTTCCTCCAATCGCTCACTGAGCACGCTGATAGTGGCGTTATGTGCGGCGGTTTCTTGTTTTTGTAGGTTTTCGACTTCCGCGATTCGAATGTCTCTTTGATCGATCTCGGTGGTCTTGAGACCCACCTCGTTTTCCAACTCGCGAATGCGGCGGTTGAGGGCTTCGTCGAGCGTGATGATATAGTTGATCTTTTGCTCGAGAAGGAGTTCAGCTTGCCCGAGTAGTGCGACGGCGTCGGCTCGGTCGGTATTGACGACGAGCATGCGATCTTTGAGTTCATAAACCTGAAGCTCGGCGGACGCGACTTCCCGTCTCAGGGTTTCGACAAGGTTTGGGTCGAGACAGGAACTGGATGAGGCGGAATCGGACATGCGACGCGAGTGAAGTCGAAAAGGAAAGTGCGAGAAAGAACGTTGAATCGTGAAAGACGGGAACGCGAATGCAGAATCCCAGTGATCGCACTAGGACGGCAGGGCCGGGCGCAGTCCGATCTGGGCGGCGAGTTGGCGTCGCGCGCTTTGGCGAAGGTAGGCTTCGATCACAGGTGAATTGATCAGATCCGTCGCGGTGACTTCACGTCCCCATGTGCGCAGGCGCAGTAGGTCGATCTCAGATTGGCCGAACGAACCGATTTGAGCGGCGGATTTTTGGTTGGGGTGGATCCGAAATGCCGCGAGGAAGCGAGGCACGTGGAGCATCTTGGCTCCTCCGGCTTGGAAACGCAGGAGGAGATCCCAATCGAGTGCGAAGTGAAACGTTGGGTCGATCCCGCCTACTTTGTTCCAGATGCGGCGGCGCCAGAAAAGGGTTTCTTGAGGAACGAAGTCGTAGAGTTTTAATACGTCATCGTCGTGAGGGGGAAGATGCCAACGACCGATTTCGTCGCCGGTCTCGTTGATCAACACTCGGTTGCCGTAGAGGACGTCGATGGTCGGATGTTTTGCGAAAAACCGGCGTACAAACGGTAGTGCACCGGGGAGGTAGTGATCGTCCGCATTGATCCATGCCATGAGGTCGTCGTCGTCGCCCATTGTCTCGGCAAAGCCTGCCGCGATGGCGGCGGCTTGACCCGCATCGGATTGACTGACCCACGAATGGAGATGGGGCTCTTCTGCTTTTAGCACCGCGACCGTTTGGTCGGAAGAACCTCCATCTCGAATTAAGTGTTCGATTCCGGGTTCGGTCGCGGCAGCGACGCTTTGGATGCAGCAGGCCAGCCATGATCCCTGATTGAAACTGGGTGTGACAATACTGAGTTTCGGAAGTCGCGGGGTCGGGGATGCGAAGGATGGCAGGGGGTCCGCCCGAATCTTCCGAGGTCGATGTTGGGGAGTAAGGGTGAGTTGACTAGTGAGGAGCTCTGCGTTGTTGCCACCACCTAGGGCAAAAGGAAGCCGCCAACGACTGGAGCGAGCATCGCACCGGAAGAAGGTATTCCAGTCAGTGTTATCGGTTCGGAGCTGCAGGATCACCTCGAATTTTCCGGACGGCGTCCTGGTCGATATTTGGAACCCCGTGAATTCATTTGGTGCCTCTCCATCGGCGGAGCGAACGTCGGGCCGATGGTGTCCGATGGTGGCGTTAATCACTTGATGGCCGACGAACGCTCTGATCCCAGTGGTCGGGCCTTTTTTCGGAAAGAACCCCCACCCACGGATGGTGAGTTGCCGGGGCAGTTCGTCCCATTCAGCAGGGTGATCCAGATGGAATCTTATCGGCGAAATTTGCAAAGAGGGCACCTTCGGTTGTCATTGGGAGAGCGTATTGAAATCTTCGTCGATCCCTCAGTTTGGGCAAGTCCGTCGGTTGGGGAAAGCGGAAATGGGGCACTTCGGGGATGATTTAGCCGGTCCATACCTCAAAATCATCGACGGAAACCCGGGACGATTTCCATGGCGTGGAGGTTATCATTTCCGGTCATCGAACTGACGGAAGGAATTCGAAGTAAGGTGTCTGACCCAGGTTCTGAAGCCGGTAATCGCCCAACCGAACACGATCGACTCGATTGGATGTGCTCGAGTGTTTTCACGTTGATTTTTCCAGGACCGCCAAACAATTGAAACCGAATTGAAACTTACGGTAGCGTTTCAATTCAAATCCATTGCGATTGGCCACTTCCAGGATGTCTTCCCGAGGGTAGTAATGTTTATGGTCGGCGATCTCAGGTTTGGAGATAATGTTGAGGCGAAACGCTAAGAACTCCAGCAAGGGTTTGGCGGCCGGGGTGGGCGTGGTCAGCAGGACCTGTCCTCCGGGGGCCAACACGCGATGAAACTCGCGAAACAGAATATCTACTTCCTCCACCGGAATATGTTCCAGCACTGCCAATATCGAAACTTGATCGAACGCGTGCGGGGGGAATTCAAGTACCCCCGAGAACCGAGAATTTAGAATTTCGATATGGGGGGCGATCTTGCCGGGGGCGGCGTCGTAGTCTAGGCCGATTCCCTTGGTGATTTGCGAGCTGATAGAACGAAGAAAAAAAGCTTGATGCCCGCAGCCAAAGTCGAGGAGTCGCCCACCGCGATTCACTTGTTGTCGGACCTGACGAAGCCTCCAACTTGCGATAAAGTCGTCCAGAATATTGAAATCCTTCGTGCCCATCAGTGCGGAATTTTCAGATTAGCGGCCTTCATGCGTTTGATCGTTACACGTTCCAATTCAAGTAATCGTTGATTCACTGAGCTAAGCACCAAACCGAGGGCGAGGCAGCCAAAAGAAAGGAGAAGCGTGAAGCAGGAGAACAATGCCGCCGCCACGTTCAAGACTGGGCCATCCCGCAAAATTTCGAACAAAGGGACGAATCCGGAAACGAGTGCGATAGTTGCCAGCACCAGGGCCAAACTACCGAAAAGAGTCAGTGGTTTGTAAGCCCGCAGCAAAAGAAAGAGACGCAGCAAAACTTTGATCCCATCGGGTATCGTGTTCAACTTCGAAAAACTTCCGGTGGGGCGCTCACCGTAAGGCGCATTGATTTCTTTAATCACCAACCCACGATAGAGTGTCTGGACGGTCAGTTCGGTTTCGACGTCGAAACCCCGGGACGTGATTGGAATTGACTGCGCACATTCGCGGGTGAACGCACGGTAGCCGGAGAAGATATCCGAAATAGAGGATTTAAAGATTCGGTTAATGATCACGCAGACCATTTGATTGCCAAAGAGGTGGAATTTTCGAAACGCACCTCCGGCATAATCCGTCACGCGGGCGGCGACCGTCATATCGGCGTCACCGGCTAAGATCGGCTTTAACAGGTCGTGCACCGCGGAGGCATCATAGGTGCCATCGCCATCGACCATGACGATGATATCGGCATCGACGTCTTCAAAAATCGATGCGACGACGTGCCCTTTTCCCTGCTTGTGTTCCCTGACGACCGTGGCACCGGCCGCCTTCGCGACGTCGGCGGTTCGGTCGGTGCAGTTGTTATCGAAGACGATAATTTTCGCGTGGGGGAGGAGTTGACGGAATTCTGAAACGACACGACCAATCGTTTTCTCCTCCTGGTAGCAAGGTATGGTTATCGCGATCGACGGATCGTTAGGTTCGGACTTCGTTTCCATAGATTCAATGAGCTTGAAGAGGGAAGTTGGGGGCGGTCACTGTCGAGGCAGAAGTCTTTCGAGGATTAACTCCGTTTGACTTTTTCGGGCATAAGGCCCGGAAAACCAATGACCGTTGGCGGTGGCCGACTATTGGTTCCGGAGCCGAAGCTTTGTGGCCAGAAACTTTGGTGTTTGCCCCAGCCAAAACAAGATGAAGCAGACGCACAAGGGGATGATGGCCAGTAGTTCGGGCACGAGAGTCACTGATTGCATCGTGGGCGGCCTGCTCCAGATACACACGTAGATGAGCATTATATGCCAGAGATAGATGGATAACGAAGCGGGGCCAAACTTGGTGAAAACGTTGGGAGGCGGTTGCCAACGACGCACGATTCCACCGCTGATAACCAGAATGAATGCCAGATTCATCAGCATTATGGCGGGTCGAACATATGCTTTATCGAATTCGTTATTCTCCAATCTTACGCCGACAATATTCGGATCCATCGAATTCGTGAGCAAAAAGCCGAAAACGCTTATCCCCACTAGACCCGACATTGAAATAACAACCAGTCCGATTCGTTCCGTTAAGGTGGATCGCAAAGAATCGAAGTGTAGACCGACGAAAAAGTAGAAAAGCCAGAAGAGCGCAAAAGGTCTGCCCCAGTGGTAGTAGGAGAGTCGGTCGAAGTAGCAGAGCAGTCCGATCAGGACGTGTACGATTAAAAGGACAAACGCGATATTGGCCACGGTGTCATCAAATCTGATTTTGGCACCGAACCGTTTATGAATGAATTTCGGCAGCGCCCGAAGTAGGGGAAGAATGAGGTAGAGTTGGATTACGAGGGGAATGAAATAGAAGGTGGGTTCGATTCCCACCCATCCGAGGTGGTAGAGTATCCACTGAAATCGTTCGATCCCGGTGGATAGTTCCTGCCATTCCGCATGATGATTCATGACAAAAAATGCCGCCAAACTCGCAACGAGATAAGGCAGCACAATACGACGAAATCTCCCCAGGTAGTAGGTGCTTAAGCGCGATTGCTTCCGGCTCATACCTGCGAGGAGTCCGGAAAGGAAGACGAATAGAGGAACCGCAAAACTAAAAAACAGGTTCAGGGTCAGTCCGACATAGAAGGTCGAAGTCCACGCGTATTCTTCCGCTACAAAGCTGCCGGCAAAATGCACGCAAACGACGCCCCAAATCGCCAAACCGCGCAAGGTATCAATGTAAACGTTTCGTTCCAAATTGGGCGAGAAAGTCGAGCCCGAGTGCCCTTGCTTCATTGCGAGATTCCCTCCACGCGAAGGGTTCGATAAACAAGGTAGAGGTTCTCCTCGGGAGGCGGGGGTTGAATATCGGAAAACTTCATCGGAAGTTCTAATTTTTCCTGCCGGCCCGTCATTTCGTAATGCTCTTTCGCGATAATTTCGGGAGAGCGGCCATGCTCCCTCGCAACGCCGAAGCGATCTTGATGGAGCGCGAAATAAGCGACCCAATCCGGTTCCTCAAACGGGGGCGTATCCCTGATTTCGATCTTATTAGTGCCCTCGCTGGCCGTGAGTTCGATCGATTCGTTGAACCAGTTCAAGTTCCCACTCATAACCACTTTCTGAACGAATTGGCCATTGTGATAGATTTCAACGGCTGCGTCGCTCCTTACTTGCAAGCGCATACTCAAAGCCAAACGAATACGCTTGAGGTTGGGTTGAGGTGGAATCTCCAGCATAAGCGTAGGGGTCTTATTCCAGCGAAATTGTGGGAGACTCCATTGATCGTAGGGACCTTCGAGGGCGGAAAGTCCGGTCACTTTTACCGGGGCGCGTTTGCCAGCTTCGATACAGTCTGAAACGAATATAGCATGTTCGGACGGCTGCACTTTGAGTTCGGGTTGCGATTCGAGTTCGCCGTAGGGAAGACGGGCTTCCGATATAATTTGATTTGATCCCACGGGCCGCAGGCGAAGGGAAAGCCCAGTGAAAGGGGCGTTGATAGATACCACCCGGGTGGACGATTTCGTGAATGATGTCAGGAGTTGTTGGTCGCCGGATTCGAAGTTCACAAAGACGTCCACTTGGGCGTTATCGCCGGAGTTCAGTCCCACCAATTTGAGCGTTGATGCGGCATAGCGATTTGGCTCGTTGGGGGCGTATTGCATCTCAAGCAGCAGATTGGAATCTTTCTTCGACGCCGGGGAATTATTTGGATGTGGTTTTAGCCCCCAGTAATCCCACGCCTGCACGCCACTGCCAAATGTGCCTAAAAATTCTACTCCGGCACTAGGCTTAGCTGGGAATTCTAAAGTCGTGTAGGATGAAAATGAAGTAACATTGCTATAGAGATGGTTCCGCACGAATCCCCAATGGGACAAGATGTTATACTTCTTGGGGTCTAGAATTTTACTCGCGGTGAATTTGGGATTCTCTGCGATCATCATCAGAAGCATGATTCGCTCGTTTCCGCCGTAGCTATCGATGTTGAAATTTTCGTTGTTTTCCAGCCGGTCGATCAGATCCAGTGGCAGGAGCGGGAGGGTGAATTTGGCTGGGTTTCCGGAAAGCAGAGGCGCAAGGGGACGACTGCTGTTGTGCACGAGGTAGTGGCCGCCGAACCACAACGAGGTTCCCACTACGGACCAAAGCACAAACCGGTGGCCCCATAGTTTGAGGGCGGATGACTTTCGCCAGTGATCAATGTTGGCGGCAAGACAAGGGGCCATGATCAGCAGGGGGGGGACGAAGTAGCGCTGGATATAGAGCGACCACTTGTTCAACAGGAAATACGTCAGAAACCATCCGATGCCGAGCAGAGCCAGCCATGAAATTGGGGACTTACAGCGCCAGTCTCTCAGCAGGACGACGATGGCACTCAAGAGGATTAGGGGACCGGCGAATCCAAACCAGACGTGATCTTCGTTTAAATCGGGTGGGAAAATGAAAAAGGGCGAAAACGCGTGAGCATTGTTCCAGTGGGGAAAGAGGAACTGGGTCGCCCAGTCGTTGAGTCGCCCAGTGTGTTCCAGGTCAAAAGTGAAACGATGGAGCGGCTCGATAAACAGTTGAGTTGTGTAAGCCTGAGCGGTTTGGAAGGCGCAGCCGAGGGAGATTGGTTGGTTGAGTGTGAAGTCATACGTTTTGGTCATCCATTCTCCGGTGGTGACGATATTAATCAGGACAAAAGGCAGGCCCAATATTACGATTATGATGCCCGGTCCCAGCCAAGGTTGCACGACACGGGGAACTGCCTTAACGCCGTTGGTTTTGCTGAATCTCCATAATCCGAGCGCGAGTAAAACCACCCCGGGCGGTCCAAAGAATACGAAGGTGAGCTTACTTCCTATCGCCAGCCCCGCAGCGATTCCGGCCAAAACAGCGAATCGTCCACGGCCAGTATCCAGCCAGATTTTCCCGAAAAGAATGGCAGCTAAGATCACGGCACCAAGCGGGAGGTCGTTGGTGGTGGCGGAGGCTTGCGCCAAAACTTGAGTGCTGATGAGAGCTACCCACGTTGCCATTAACGAGGCATTAAAACTACACCCGCATCGGCGAGATAGGCGGAAGAGGACGACACCACTGAACGCCCATGCGAGCAGATTGATGAACGTGACTGTTTTCAGATTGGCCCCGTAAACAAGGAGGAATAACTGCAGTAGATTGTAGTTAAACGGGAAAAAGGTTTGGCGGGGATTCCCGGTATCAAAATGAGCTAGTGACTCTTGACCGATATAATAGATCACCCGGGGGAGGTGGTAGGTTAACGAATCGTAATTATTTGGTGGATACGCGACGCATAGCCAGAAACTAGCCGCGCCAAATAGCCCCAGGCTCAGGGTCACCAACAGCAGCAAAGCCGGGTTTTTCGGGGAGTGATCGGGCGCACCAAGGTCGCTGGCGTGGGGCAACAGCTGCGATCGTCTCAGGACGAGGAACAAAACCAGGGCGAGCAGAACCGAAATTCTGAAAAACCAAGACGGTTGTCCGAGGGAACCCGCAATCGACAGAATCAAGGAAGTTGCCACGATATTGGCCCACATCATCAGGCAAGTCGCGATAAGCGTATCAGCCCTCCCAGCGATAAGTCGCCGAGCCGACGCCAAGCTAAGGCCGGCCAAAAGAATAAAGTGGATGAACAAGGGAGCCATGTCGTTCAGGAAAATTTCGCAGTCAACAGCAAGGGAGACCGGTTACTAACACGTTCAGGGGATGACGATTTATTCATTCGCAGACAGGTAGCTTTCCCAGCGGTGGAACTGGGCCTCAACCCCGTAGCGGGAGCCATTGGCTTCACGTCCGGCATTACCCAACCGAAGGCGCAGTTCGGTGTTTTCGATCAAACTTTGAAGCGCATCAATAGCCCCGAGGCTATCGCCCTTGGGCACGAGAAGTCCAGTTTGATCCGAAGTCACAATTTCATGAACTCCGCCGACATCGAACGCAACGACGGGCAGGCCGCAGAGCTGCGCTTCAAGAATGGTCTGGCCAAAGGCCTCCTCATCGGCGGTGCCGAAAAAAATGTCAGCCGCCTGATAAACTCGAGCCAGCATGTATTGGTCGGTATGATACCCAAGGCCGATTAGCTCCGGGAAGTCGTGGGTATTGTGCCCGATGGCGGCAAATGTTGCGCGGTCCCCCAGTGCTTTGACGGCAGCGCGAAGGTGATGGGCTCCTTTTCGTTTGTCCTGGTAGTTAACCGCCGCGCACAAGATTAACGGCTTACCCAAAGGGAGTTCGAGGCTGGCACGGGCCGATGAGCGATCCCCGGGGCGGAACACGTTCTCATCGGCGGCTAGGTACACTGTCTCGCATGTTCGGTAATTTGGGATTGATCGTCGAAAAGTGTCTCGCGTCCAATGACTGTTGGCGACGACCTCGATCCCATTTTCACCGCTGAATAAATCGCGCCTTAATTGCCACTGAGGCGCAATTTTTTCAGGGGGGAGGGGCGGGTACTCGGTGGCCGTTGGACACGTTTCGTTACAGCCCGTTAGAAATAAATTGCAGTCGCCCGGGTAGGGGCAACGTCCGGTGAAGAGGTAACCATCGTGCATGTAGGCAATGACTCTGGTGCCCAGTTCGCGAATCGCGGGAAGCAAGGTAAGCGACCACTGCGCCGAATGGATATTTCCCACGATCACCACGTCAGGTTTGAATCTTGCTATCTCCATCATCAGGCCAGCTTCGATGAGTGCTTCCGTCTCCAGTCGCTCCGTGGACGGGCGCGACATGCGCTGGAGGCCTAGCCAAAGATCGTCGTCGGGCGTGCGGGTCAGCAGCTTATCGAGACCCAATTCGCCGGGCTCCCACGCGAGGGCCCCGACCTCCCAGCCACCGACTAGAAAGGACTGGACTTGTCGAGCTTGGGCGATGCCGGCACCGTATTGAAAGCCCAAGTCATTTAAAAATAAAACGCGTTGTTTTGATTTCGAAGAGACGGACTGGTATCTCGTGGTCGGATTATTCGGTGGCATTTTGGCGGTCCCTTAAGCTGAAGAGTCGTTTTCCAATTCGGCGAGGTAGGTGGCGTTGACCGTCTTCAACTCGGGAAGAAACGGGAGCTCTGCTCCACCCGTTTTCTGAGCAGCATGTAGGCGGAATATGGTCGTGATTTCGGGAATACTTAGGACCTTGGCCCCGGCTTTTGCCATGCGAACCCAAAGATCGTAATCCATGCTGAAATAGAGATCTTCCCGAACTTCTCCGCCACTGCGGTCGAACAGATCTTTTGAGAAAAAGACCTCGGGTTGGTGGAAATATTTTCCCGCCATCCAACTGTTTTCCAAGTCGAGTAGACCGACGAGGGACAGCTCGGAAATCTCACCCACTGGTAAGCTACATTGATGAAAATGATGAGGAAGGGCGTCTTGATTGTTCACTCGGGCACAACGTCCAACTACGATATCCGGTTCATGGCGTTCGAATTGACTGGCGACGGTGAAGAGGCTTCCCGGGGCGAGTCGATCGTCGCTGTTGAGCCACGTCAGAATGCGTCCGGTCGCATGTCGAAAGCCTTTGTTAAGGGCCTGCGATTGTCCGTCATCCTTCTCGCTGACCCACCACTTGAGATATTTCTCATAGCGCTTGATAATCTCCACCGAACCATCGGTAGATCCTCCATCGACGACGATATATTCTAGATTTGGATAGCCCTGAGCTATGACCGATTTGAGGGTTTCCTCGAGAAAGGGCGCTTGATTGTAGCTCACGGTCACGACCGAAATTTTGGGCCAGGTAGTCCCGATGGGAGTTGCGGCCGGATATAAATCGGAGGTCCTGCGAATAGGCCAATCGTCAAATCGACGGCGTTTTTTGGTTGGGCGCGGAACGTCAAGCCAGGCCGCGGGAGGTCGCCGCAAAATGACCAAATCCTCGAGTAATTTAATGGGGGCGCAGTCTTTTGATTTCCAAATCTCGAAATCCGCTACTCCCGTCATAGCCACCGGATGGTACGGTTGAGCTCTCCCAGCCAGCAGCATTTCCACTTTTGATAGATCGCTTTCATCGAACAGGAAGGCGTCGTAGTCAGCGATGCCGGCGTCAGAATCTAGCGACGTAAAGCGCTGTTCGCGGCGACCGAAACGCATGTAGTGTTCCCAACCACTACTGAAACCTCCAGTTTCGACGCATGCGGCCACATCGGGGAATCTTTCTAGGTAGGCACGTTCATTGAACATGCTATCCAGACCACTGAGATATGGCCAAACGGATCCGGCGTGGAACTGGATTGAGGCATGAGCGCTGGTTGAAAGTTCTTCTGGGCATTCGAAGACGTGCACGGTAGTGCCAAACATCGCCAACTGTATGAGATATTTCGCTAACCGTTCGTGATAAACTGGCACGAGAATTCGATCAAAGTAGGAGGCATAAGCTGCGAAAGGATCGGTCAGAAGTTGCTCGGGACGATACGCTCTTTGGAACGAACGAAACTGATGTTCGCTTTCGGCCCAATCGTGCTGAGCGGCGTGAACTTTTTCCCACACGGTTTCGATTCCGGCTTGATTTGAATCCAGCAGAGTTTGTTGGGCTTTTATTTTCGCGATGGCGGAGTCGCGGTCCGACTCCACCGAGCGGAGATAGGCTTTGGTCTGCACTAATGCCGTTTCAAGCTCCCGGAGCTGAGTCTGATAGGTGGCGCGCGTTTTCACCAAGGCACTATCCCTCGCTTGGACGATCGACCAAAGGGACGATTCGGGAGCCCGGATATCTTGGGATAAGGGGGAGTTAGTCGACATAGCCAGCGAGTAGGTCCAATTCTTTGAAGACCGGGTGAGGGAGTGATTCTTCGCGGGGCAAGGCGGGTGCCTTAATTTCGGTCCAGGTCGAAGAGAGGGCGGGTTTGGGCAGAGTCGTGTTGCCGGTCAACTTGGTCTGACGAGCAAAGCGGCCCGAGAAATCCGGGGCGAATCCAAGGTCCAATCGGGTGCAAATTGCCTTCAATTGCGCGGGGCTATTTCTGATAAAATCTTCCAGGAAAAAACGATCCATCCCCTGGGTCAGCGTCACGAATGGTCGGTAAGCGGCCTCAAAATGGCGGATCGTAAAATGGGCGCACTCGGGAATATTTTTTCGCAACGAGTCAAACACTGCCCGACTGCGCCGCAGGAACACAATTTCCTGAAATTTGAGTTTGGAATATTGCAGGTAGATTTTTTGCTCGAGTTGCAGACTGGGTTGATCGACCCAAGGCGAGAGCCCTGACACGAAATTGGGGCCGCTCCAGTCGCGGAGGCACAGGTGTTTTCCCTGTCCCGCACAAGTCTTGGAGATTTCATGAATCGCGTCGTTGTAAAACAAGTCATTCATCTTGCTGGTGCCCGTTCGATCGGAAATGAGATTGAACCAATCCCGGGCTTGATCAGCGGGGTGAATTACGCTGTCGGCCGGATTGATTTCACTGAGTACTACGTTTTGATCGTGGCACAAAAGACACTGATTGAGCAGCGTGCCTCCCGATCGGGGGAAACAATAATAAACGGAGATATTCACGCGATACGGGGAAGTGATCCCGAGGCCGGGATGGAGAAATCCACCTCGACGGAATCGAGGAGATCAACGGTGGCGTTGACCGGTAAATCCGGTTCGAAATTTACCCGGAAATAACACGCATCCACGAGGCGATGGGCAAAGAACTCTTTCCCTTCGCCATCAATACAGAGTATGCCGGCGTTTAAGAAATACGCCCCGGGCAGTAATCGACAAACGAAGTTGAAGCGGACGCGGCAACGTGTGCCGGCGGCGACTTCAGCGATGCGCTCATGGCTACGATGCGAAGCCATGCCGGCTAGTTCGAGTCCGGTAGGAAGTTTGATCGAAGCCCCAAATCGAACTTGAGTCAGGGTCGACTTGAAGGTGACGAAATAATTGTAAGCGTAGGTGTGGCCTCGAGTGAGGTGGTTAACGTTCCGGCCGGCTTCCGTTTCTATCCAGGGGGAAGAAATTTCTGCCCCGGCGGACTCATAGGCATGGATGGAGTCATCGTTTTTGAGATCCCCAAAATACGAGTCATCTTCGGGCTTGGTTCGGTTACTCACCGTGGTTTCCCAATTTACTGTCGCCGTCGGTTCAGCGTTCGAAGTTTCCGGCTGGGCAATCTCAGCTCGTGAATCACTGGCACCGTAAATCTGCCGATGATATTCGTTCACCACGAGTTTGGGTTTTCCCACACATGAAACGCGACCCTTTACGAGGAGGATTGCGTGATCACAAAGTTCCACAACTTGAGGCGCCGCATGCGAAACAAACAAGAGGGAAGTGCCCGTCTTCTTGAGGCTGTCGAGGCGGCGAAAACACTTGCGCTGAAAGGACTCATCTCCGACGGCCAAGGCCTCGTCGACGATCAGAACCTCCGGGTCCACCGCCGTTTGGACCGCAAAGCCAAGTCTTACCACCATGCCGCTGCTGTAGGTTTTGACCGGTTGGTCGATGAAATCTCCGATATCCGCAAAATCTAGAATTTGATCTAGTTTGGCGTCGGTCTGTTTACGGTTTAGTCCCAGCAAGGCCGCGTTCAGGTAAACGTTTTCAAGTCCGGTGAATTCTGGATTGAATCCACTGCCCAGCTCTAACAGCGCTCCAATTCGTCCACGCGTCTGCGCAGTGCCGCTTGTGGGGCGGAGTGTTCCAGCAATGATCTGTAACAGGGTGGATTTGCCTGATCCGTTTCTTCCCATGATCCCCAAACTTTCGCCCGGAAAAAGTCGGAGTGACACATCTTGTAGCGCGTAGAAATCGCGGAAGTAGCGCGCTGCTTTCGCCTCTAATCGTTCGGCGACGCGGTCCTTACTGGCAGTTATTCGAGTTAAGGATTCAACGAGCGCCCATTGGATACGCGCAGCAGGGCTCTCCCAGATCCGGTAGAATTTGGAGACTCCTTTGACTTCGACTACGGGCGAGTCCGGCATCACTCAGTTCGCTGCGACGATAGCCAAAGCCGGGCAAGAAAATAGGCAAAAACACACGAAAGCCCTGATATCGCCCGCCGTATTTGTTACAATTGAGTTGTTCTTCATCAGTTTCTAAAATCGCAACGTGCTACCACATCGAACTAACGGGAATAGAGTCAACGGCGCTTTCGGCTTTGCGGTGGGGACGCCAGTTCATCGATTTCGGCTAGCCATGTTGCGGAAGATGCGTCGCTAGGCATCCGCCAATCCCCTCGGGGGGATAAGGCAACCGATCCCACTTTGGGGCCATCGGGCATCGCTGATCGTTTGAATTGCTGACTAAAAAAACGCCGAATAAAAACGCCAAGCCACCGTAGAAGAGTTTTTCGCTCGTAGCTACCGTCGAAGGCGATTTGGGCGAGGAAGAGCACCTTGGCCGGTCTTGTCCCATGTCGCACGATGTGGTAAAGGAAAAAATCATGCAGTTCGTAGGGGCCGACAACCGACTCAGTTTGCTGCAGAATTTTGCCGTTTTTTGCGGCGGGGAGGAGTTCGGGGCTGATGGGGGTATCACAGATATCGCGGAGCACCGCTTTGGTCGCTCCGGAGAATTCGGTTTCGGCGCACCAATCGATGAGGTAGCGCACGAGGGTTTTGGGCACTCCAATATTTACATGATACATTGACATGTGGTCGCCGTTGAAGGTGCACCAGCCTAGGGCTGATTCGGATAAATCACCGGTGCCGATCACAAATCCGCCGACTTGATTGGCGAGATCCATCAAAATCTGAGTTCGTTCCCGCGCCTGCGAGTTTTCGTAGGTGATATCTTGGATTTCCGGGTCGTGTCCGATGTCGGCGAAGTGCTGTTTGACCGCTGCATCGATGGAGATGACGCGCAAAGTCGTCCCGAGTGCCTCGACCAACTGTTCGGCGTTGCCCCGAGTGCGTTTGGTCGTGCCAAACCCAGGTAAGGTCGGAGCAATGATGCCTTTGCGATCCAAGCCCAGCAGATCGAAGGCATGCACGGTGACCAGCAGGGCGAGGGTGGAGTCGAGGCCGCCTGAGATGCCGATCACGACATTTTTCGCTCCGATGTGTTTGATTCGTTTGGCCAATCCGGCGGACTGAATGGCAAAAATCTCCTGACACGTCTCGGCGCGGTCAGTCGAGTTGGACGGCACGAACGGTAGTGATGCCCCCGGACGCAAGCTGCCCAGTTGGGGCTGCATCACCGCTTTGGGTGCAATAGTAACCGGAATACGTCCGATCTTTCGAGTCGGACGTGCGGCCGAAAAACTACTATTGATCAGTCGCTCGTGGCATAACCGATCTAGATCGATATCGGCAGTGATGATTTGAGTGCCGAATTGAAATCGAGCTGATTCAGCAAAAATTACGCCGTTTTCGGCGATTAGGCTATGGCCCGAATAGACGACGTCGGTCGTCGACTCACCCGCTCCAGCGCTGGCGTAGGCGTAGGCGGCCAAGCAACGAGCAGATTGTTGCTTAACCAGCTCGCGACGGTAAGATTTCTTGCCAAGCAGTTCGTTACTCGCGGAAGGATTGAAGATCAGGTTGGCTCCGGCCAAACAAAGCTCCCCGCTTGGGGGATTAACGGCCCAAAGGTCCTCACAGATTTCAATACCGAAGACTAATCGCGGATCCTCATCAACGAACAGAAGATCGGTTGAAACCGGCACGACATGAGGTCCAATAGACACGTTAGTCGGGGCGATATCCCGGCCTCCGGTGAACCAACGCTCCTCATAGAATTCACCGGTGGTGGGGAGAAATGTTTTGGGGACGATACCCAGGACTCGGCCCGATCCGAGCACGGCGGCGCAGTTAAATAACCGTTGGTCAATGACCAACGGAAATCCCACAATCGCGTGAATTTGGTGTTTTGCGGTGGCTTTGGCGATTTCAACCAAAGCCTCGATGGCTTTTTCGCGAAGTAATGACTGGGCGAACAAGTCGCCACACGTGTAACCGGTCAGGCCAAGTTCGGGAAACAACGCGATTGCAGCGCCCTGTTGGGAGGAGTCCCGCAGAGCCGTGAGGTGGCTCACCGTATTGAAAGCTATATCGGCGACCCGCATTGCTGGAGAAATGCAGGCGATGCGGACGAAGCCATGAGGAATTTGTTTCACGATATGAGACTTTGTCAGAATTTGAGTCGCGCCAAGAACCGAGAGTAGTTTCAACGCATATCACAAAGGGATTCGTCGTGGCTATCTGAATCCGCCCGGCACCCCGTTACAGCACATCGGCAAAGGCAGGGCGCAACCGTTTGAAAACCCAGTATCCAAAGACCAGCAAGATGATTGAAACCCCCCAAACATAGCTAAGGTGAGTGAAGTTAATCGCGCGGTGCCACAGAAGCGCGTCTCGAGCGAGTTCGACGGACAGGAGGAGGGGATTGAAACGTAGAAAAAACCAAATTGCCGGAGGCACCTGTGATGCCGGGAAGAATACGGCGCTGGAATACATCAAAGTCAGGGTGATGAATTGCGCGAGTTGCGCCAGATCCCGCCAGAAAACGCCCAACGCGCAAATTGCGAAGGTCAAACCCAGCAGCATCATGACTAGCGGAGCCAAAATGACCGGTAGCCAAAGTGCGTTTGAAGTGAGTCCTTGGCCGAAAAAGACGATTCCGATCAAGATCAGCGCTAAACTAATAAAAAGGTGAAAGGTCGCCGTCGCGACCGCTGAACTGGGTAGAATCTCGAGGGGAAAGACCACTTTCTTCACTAGGTTGGGGCTTCCTACGATAAGATTAGGGGCGATAGCGAAGGCCTCGGCGACAAACTGAAACAAGGCGAGTCCCAGAAAAATACCCAAGGCATAATCCACGGGGGTCTCGTCCGGCAGGACGTTGAAGGATCCTCCAAATATAAATCCGAACACCGTCACGTAGAGCCCGAGCATCAACATAGGCTGGATGAAAGACCAGGCGAGACCAAGGTGACTGCCGCGGTGGCGGAGCTCGATGGTGCGCTGAGTAAATTGCCACAGCAGATCCCTGGATTGCCAAATGCGCTTCAGCGGGGACGCGGGCACGAGGGAGGAGGACGACATGAACCGAAAGACGAACCGGAAGAAGCTTGAATGAGTAAAGCACATTTTACCCGAGAGGAATCGCGCTGACCGGCTGTCGACGTGGGGAGATTGAGCTTGCGTGTGGTCTTGTGGCTATGGCGTGCTCCCTCGTTAATTCGGTCGAATTTTAATCGAATCTTCTCCTTTAAACATCCTGCTCACTGATGCCGTCATCTCTCAGTCCCACCTTTCGTCGATTTTTCGGCAAAGTCTCTCTGTTCACTCTCGGTGTTTTTTCGCCCGCTTTTCTCCAAGCTCAGCTTGAAGTCCCAGAGACGCAATTGCCTCAGCTCAATAGACTTATCGAGCAATCGATCTCTCAGTCTCCGAGAATGATCGTGCGCAATGCGGATGCCGCGGCGGCGGAGGCGGATCTACTCACCGCGAAGGCAGCGCGACTCCCCAGCGTGAACACCAGCGCGAGTTGGGTGGCCTCTCATGAGGATCGAGGTGACTTTGCCGGGGCGGTTCCAGCCGATAAACTTTATTACAGCTTCACCATTACTCAACCGCTCTACCAATGGGGGAATATAAAGCGAAGTATCGAGAGTGCAGAAATTAGAAAAGCGATGGATGCGGGCCATACCCGCCAAGCTTATCTGATGCTGGCTAACGAGGTGCGGGAAAAATACCTGAACCTTGTTCGGGAACGGCGGAATTTGGAAAGTGCGCGTTTCAACCTCGAACTGGCAAATCAGTCACTGGCGGAAGGTCGTGAGAAGCGGCAGCAGAACATAGTCTCAGACGCAGATATCTTTCAGGCAGAACTTCACCAGCAACGGATGGAGTATCAAGTGTTCAAGACGGAGGATACCTTCATCTATTCGAGCGAAGTATTGGGCAGATTGTCGGGGACGGAACCGTTGATTGAACAGGAAGTGCCGTTGGATTTCCCGGCTCCTCCACTTAAGTCAAACGAGGCGATTATCGCTGCATTGGTTTCAGTTTTCCTGAGTGAAGCTATTCCCGAGAATACGACGATCGATATGGCGCTTAAGCAGATGGAAATCAGTCAGAATGATTTGCATCGGAATAAAACTGCGCTGCGCCCGACGGTGAACCTGATTGCTGGTGCGACTTTGGATGAGCAGTCCTACGATCTAAATATCGCTAACAAATACGAGGTGCAGTCGTTGTATGCTGGCGTGAGCATGAATTGGGCGATTTTTGATGGGTTTGCGACGAAGGGGCGTATCCGATCGAGCCTCGCGAAAATGCGGGCGGCGGAGGCCAATTTTGATTCGAAATTATTGGAAATTCAGTCTGATGTCGCGAGTTATGGGCGTCAGTTCAAGAGTCTCGCACTGGCGATTGTGATCTCCGATCGAGAGTTGGATTCCGCCCAGAATGCGTTGGCCGATGTGAAAGAGCGTTTGAAGCGGGGGGAAGCTTCGGATGCTCACGTTAATGCATCAGAAGCACATCTCCATGCGGCCTATGGTCGAGCGCTCTATGATCGCTCGAATTATTGGGCGAAATTAGGCGCATTAATAAATCTGATCGAGGCGGACCCGATCCTCAACCGAGTTGGAGGATAACCGTTTATGAAGAAAACTCTCATCGTAGTAGTCCTCCTTGCGGTAGGGGCGTTCATCTACATCACCGGTAATAAATCAGACGCGACCACGCGGGCTGCCTGGCGAGGCAAAGCGGTGCGCGCCGTGCCGGGGAGCATTATTGTGACGGCCGAATTTGAAATGAGCCTCAAGAGCGAGGTGGGCGGCCGGGTTGTCGCCTCGGAGCTCGACCCGGGAGCTGCTTTTGGGGCATTCGATTTCTTGGTGCAGATTGACTCCAGTGATTTGGAGTTGGAAATCGAACGAATCGAAAACGACTACGAGGCGACGAGAGCCAAAATTGAAGTGGGTTCAGCCATCGAGCTCGATTTGGCGACAGCGAAGGAGTCTCTGGAGGCGGCGGCTCGTTTGGTGGATTCCGGTAACATGTCGAAAACAGCCTATCGCCAACAAGAGCGCGAGGTACTGCAAATCGAACAAAAGCTTAAAAGGGAGATAGTAAGTAACCAACAGGCTCTCGCGACGTTTCAAAACACGCTGGCTTTGAAGCGACGTGAACTCGCCAAAATGACTGTCACCGCGCCCTTCGAGTGTGTGGTATCCGAAGTCTTTGCGCGGCCGGGGGATCTGATCGGGTCCAATTCTGCGATCGCGTTGCTCATTTCGACAAGCCGCACAGTGGAGGCGAAGATCAGTGAGGAAAATTTCTCCAATATTCGTATCGGCCAGCAGTCCTCGGTGCGATTGCTAGGCTATGGCAATGAGCAGTTTAACGCGACGGTCTCCAAAATTTTGCCAGCCGCTGACGCCCAGACTCGGCGCTACACGGTCCATCTCGACGTCGATATCGAGCAAACTCGACTTGTGCCGGGATTGACGGGCGAGGTGAGTATTATCACGGCCGAACGCGATAATACCGTGATCATACCGCGCCGCGCCATGATTGGCGAAAAGGTGATGGTCGTAGTCGATGGAGTGGTCGAAGTGCGCGTGGTAGAGAAGGGCTACGAGAGCCTCAACGAAGTCGAAATTCTTACTGGAATCGAAACTGGCGAACTGGTGATCACGGAAGAATTGGATCTTTTCCGTCCCGGTCAGCGGGTGAACACGGCTGAGTAGAGCCAATCCTTTCTCATGTCGCCCAATTTTCGGATAGCTTTCCGGTTTCTCACCGCCAAGAAGCGTGCGATGTTCATGAGCTTGTCGTGCATCGTGCTCGGCGTGGGGCTTTTCATCATCACTCAGGCGACGACGAGTGGTTTCGAAAAATTCTTCATCCGCACGATTCTTGGGACCAACGGAGCGATCCGGATCTCCGACAAGATGCAGGATACGATGGGACTGATGTTGGCGGCGGGCTCTGATCCGGGAGAAACGAGCATGGTGATTTCGAATCGGGAGAATCGGAAATACATTGAAGGTATTGATGAGCCCAGACTTCTGATTAAAGGGCTAAGACCGTTCGGGAATGTGGCGGCGGTCTCTCAAGTGGTGACGGGATCGGTCACGGCCGAGAGTTCGTTCAAAGACGAAGATGCGAAAATTTACGGCATCGAACTCGATGATCACATCGCGGTTTCGGACCTCGAGCATCAGATCGTGCGCGGAGACTTGGGTGAGTTTAGGATTTCGCCCTTGGGCATCATCATCGGCAGCGGCCTAGCGGTTCGTTTGCGGGTGGATCCAGGAGACTCGTTATCGATTCAGACCCGGGAGCAAAACCGGCGCTACACGATCGTGGGAATCTATGAGACGGGAGTGGCGGATATCGATCGCGAGCGAATCTACATGCATTTGAGCGAAGCTCGCTCGATGTTGAAGAAGACGACGGGAGCCTCTTTTTTACAGGTTGGATTGATCGAACCCAAGCGAGCGCCGGCGGATGCCCTGTTGATGGAGGAGACACTGCGACATAGCGCAGAGAGTTGGCAGGAGCGGGAGAAGACTTGGTTGGAGGTATTTCGGGCGTTGCGTATTTCAAGTGCGATTACGGTCTCGGTGTTTACCCTGATTGCGGGACTGGCGATGTTTAATACGTTAGCTATGATCGTGATGGAGAAGACCAAGGATATCGCGATTTTGCGGTCAATGGGCTACACCCGGGATGATATTTTGCAGATTTTTCTTTGGCAGTCGGTGATCGTGCTATTGATCGGAAATGTGTTGGGCTGCTTGCTGGGAGCGTTGGGGACGTTCGGAATATCCCAGGTGCCAGTCAATATTACCGGTATTTTCGCCACGGATACGTTTATCGTGCATGGCTCTATTTGGCACTACGTCGCGGCGGTGGGCACTGCCACGGTCATGGTCATGTTGGCGAGTCTGGTGCCGGCGCGCAGAGCCGCGCGGTTGGAACCAGGTGATGTGATTCGGGGGACGGCCCAATGAGTGAAGAGGCCAAAGATTCCGACGTCGTGCTGCGGTGTGAAGGATTACATCGCTACTTAGGCGAAGGGGAGGGGCGCGTTCACGTCTTGCGCGGAGTTTCATTCGAAGCCCGCAAGGGGCATGTTTATGCGATTGTGGGGCCTTCGGGATGCGGTAAATCTACGTTGCTCTATCAACTCGGTTTACTGGATCAACCCGATGGGGGGCAGATCACGCTGGCGGGTGAGTTAATGTCGAACAGCAGTGACGAGGCGCGGACGGCGGCGCGAAATCGTCACCTAGGATTCGTGTTTCAGTTTCACTTTTTGATGCTCGAATTTTCGGCGCTAGAGAACGTCATTATGCCAATGCGCAAGCAGGGGAAATTGAGCCCCAAGGAAATGGAAGAGCGGGCGTCGTCTTTGTTGGAGTCGGTGGGCTTGGGCGATAAATTACATCGGCTGGGCACGCAGTTATCCGGTGGTGAGCAGCAGCGGGTGGCCGTCGCCAGAGCCCTGGCGAATGAGCCGTCGGTTATTTTGGCCGACGAACCAACCGGGAATCTTGATCACAAAAATTCGGATATGGTGTTCAATTTGCTTACGCGTTTGGCGAAGGAAAATGATCAAGCAATCGTGCTCGTGACCCATAATCCAGAGATTGCGAAGCGATGTGATTTTGTGCGTCCGATGATAGATGGTGAGTTTGTAGCCGAAGATTGATCCGGCCGCCCCGGGGTGTTAGCTGGTGAGAGAGTCTCAAGAAACCTGGAAACATATTGATCCTAACGGACGTCACAGAAGATGTCAGAGTTTCGGTTGTTTCACCTTTATCCTATGTCCTCACTCCTCCTGCTTTTTCGGCGCCGTCTTTTCAAAGTGGTCTATGCCGGTCTGTTTGCTCTGACGGCGCGGGCGGATTTTGAGCCCAAAGGATTCTACGTTGATTACGCTTTTAACGTGCCGACTGACATAATGACGGAGCATTCGCGAGCGATCGTGCATCCAAATGCCCAAGTTGACCTCGCGACGGCGACCGCGGCAGGCACGACTGTTTATGCTTACATCAGTGTCGGAGAGTTGGGCGCGAATGCTCCCCACCGGCAGGTGGCGTTGGATTTGGGACTGCCATTGCGCGGGAAAAATACGATTTGGAATTCAGACCTGTTGGATTTGACCACCGGAGAATGGGCCGCGTTTCTGGTTGATAATGTGGCGCAGGCGGCGGTGCAGAAAGGGTTTAGGGGATTTTTTCTCGATACGCTCGATAGCGTAGAATTGGACGCGACGCCGACTGAAGTCGCCGAACAGCGGGCTGGGTTGGTGGCGTTGATCAAGCGATTGCATGAAACGTTCCCCAGTCGGTCGATTATCGTGAATCGGGGGTTTGCCACCTTGCCCGAATTGGTGGGAATCGCGGATGGCCTGCTGATCGAGTCGGTCTATGCCGCGTATGATTTTGAGGGGAAATTATATCGTCCCACTGCGGCCGCCGAGACGGCGGAATTGGAGGCGATTATGGAGAATGCGGTGAGCTCGGGATTCGAAGTTTATGTGTTGGATTATGCCGATCCCAGGGACCCCGAGGCGGCTTTGGCTGTGGCACAGAGAATTCTGGATGCGGGATATCACGCGTTTGTTTCAACCCCGGCTTTGGATGGAGTCGTGTTGGGGCCGTGGCAGTCCGTTACTCCCGCAATCGTGGCAGAACCATTGGGTCTGCTGCGCCCGGGACAGGACTTGGGTTTGCGGGTTTTGGCGGTCGGAGCTCCGGAGCCGGCATATGTGTGGTTTCGCGACGACGTGATGGTTTCCAGTGCAACTGGTCACCGACTGCTGATTGAAAAAGCAGGAGTTTCCGATGCGGGCGTTTATCGAATTGAGGTGTCTAATCGTTTCGGGTCGGTCAGCTCGAATTCGGTGGAAGTGGTCGTGAATGAAACTGCAGATCGTGGACGATTAACGAATCTCTCGACTCGGGCTTGGGCAACGAAAGGAGTGGCCCAGTTGATCCCCGGGGTGGTGAGCTCAGGTCGCGTTGAGTTGTTGGCGCGGGCGGTGGGGCCAACGTTGACGGAGTTTCAACTCAATGACGTGGCTTCGGATCCGGGGCTGGCTGTGGTGCGATTGAATTTCCCACGAGTGGCTAACGACGACTGGCAAGATGGTGGTCGGGGAGATGAAATCCGCATGGCGGCGGCGGCGGTGGGAGCATTCGCACTGCAGGAGGCAAGCACGGATGCGGCGCTAATTTTTGATTTGGAGGGAGCGGCAACGTTACCCGTAGATACGGGCGAGGGAGAAGCGGGAGCGGCCCTGGTGGAGCTCTACGAAATACCGGGTAGCCGCACGACCGGCCGGCTCATAAATTTGTCGGTTCGAACGAATATTCGTTACGGGGGAGAAACGATCGTGGTGGGGTTCGTGCTGGGAGGGGTAGCGGCAAGTCAGTTGTTGATTCGAGCGGTGGGACCGGAGTTGTCGACGTTTGGGTTGGCGGGAGTTTTGGCAGATCCAAGCCGCAGCTTTTTCTGGGATGATGAATTACTGGCTCAGAATGATAATGGGGGGACGTCTGTTTTGGCGTCACTTACCCGAGATAAAGGGGCCTTAGTGGAGGCATTTCCACTCGAAGAAAACTCTCGATATGCGGCGGTAGTTCTGACCCTACCGCCTGGTACCTAAGCGGCAGTTGTGGACGGTAATACCGGAGCGATCGGGGTTGTTTTGGCCGAGGGTTATTTGCTGCCATAATGGGGTGAATTTCTCGCGACGAGGCTGAGCCGAGCGGCGTAATTCTTCTCTAAGCAATTCTTGATGCTAAGTCGGTGGGAATTAGGGTGATGGACTATGTCATGTGTATTAGTAACGGGGGCAGCTGGCTTCATCGGTAGCCACACGGTGGATAAATTGCTCAAAGCGGGGCACAAAGCTGTCGGGGTGGATAACTTCCGAACCGGGCACCGGATCAATCTTGTCGATGCAGATCAGCATGAGAGGTTTTCTTTTGTGGAAGCTGATGTGGCGGAATCCGGGGTAGTGGACGGCATCGTTGCAGAGGCCAAGCCCGATGCGATTATCCACTTAGCGGCATTGGTCAGTGTCCAAGACAGTCGGGATAATCCGGAGTTGAACTACCAACTCAACGTGCGGGCTACTCACTTAGTGGCTGAGGCGGCTCGAGTGCACGGGGTCAAACGAGTGGTGTTTGCATCTTCGGCCGCCATTTACGGCGACACGACTGATTTACCAATTCGCGAAGAAACGGAGAAGCTCCCGATCAGTCCCTATGGGGGCGCAAAACTCGCGTCGGAAGCGCTGCTGCTTTCCCATGGCGCCGCGTTTGGAACAGTCGTGCGGTGCCAGCGCTACTTCAACGTGTTTGGCCCTAGGCAAGATCCTGCTTCACCTTACAGCGGGGTGATATCAATCTTCGATCAGCGGTATCGTGATGGCCGAGGGGTGATGATTTTCGGCGACGGGCAGCAGACTCGAGACTTTATTTCGGTTCACGATGTGGCCCGAGCAAATGTGCTCGCGGCAACGGCTGAGGGGGTAAGCTCGGGCTGCGCTAACATTTGCACGGGGCACGCGACGTCTCTACTCGATGTGGCGGAGATTTTTTCAACCCACTATCCGGAAGTGCGGGCACCAATTCATGGCGCACCTCGCACCGGAGATATCGTCCATTCGTTGGGACGTCCGGATAAAGTTTCCCACGATCTGGGTTTCAAAGCGGAAGTTTCCGTAAAGGATGGGCTAGCTGAGCTCATCCGTCTGAGGTGATGATCCGGTTGCTGAGAGCGCTGCGGTGGGGGTGTTTGGCCACAAGCTTGCTGTGGGGCGCGAGCCCAGAGGCTTTCTACGTCAATTACGACGTCAAGGTTCCGACCGCAGCGTTGCGACTGCACCGCGTGTCGATCGTGCATCCGGAGGCGGAGGTAGATCTTGCGGCAGCCCATGCCGCGGGTAATCGAGTGCTGGCCTATCTGAGTGTGGGGGAGTTGGCCAGTGATGCCTCTTATCGTGCTCGGGCTTTGCAGAAAGGCCTTCGGTTTCGCGGCCGAAATGAAATCTGGGGATCCGATATCCTCGACCTGAGCGATCGCCGTTGGATCGATCTTTTAGTGGATGAGGTGGCGGGGCAGGCTTTGGCGCAGGGCTACGACGGATTTTTCTTAGACACGCTAGATTCCATTGCGCCCTCGGACCGAGCGGGGGGGATTGAGTTGTTGCGGCGGTTGAGAGCCAAAGCACCCGATGGTTACATTCTGGCGAATCGCGGTTTCGAGTTGTTGGGCGAACTCGGCGAGGCGATCGATGGGGTTTTGGTGGAGTCGGTCTTCGGCACGTTTGATTTCGAACAGAGTATCTACAAACCGGTTACGGTGCCAGACACGGCCTATTTGGTCGATCGACTCCAGCGTTTGGAACGAACGGGTCTAGATGTTTTCGTGCTGGATTACGCCGACCCCGTAGATGCGGCTGGAGCTCAATCGATCGCCCGCAGAATCATGGAGAAAGGCTGGTCTGCTTTTGTCTCTACGCCGGAGTTGCAAGGGGCGGTTTTAGCCCCGTGGCGCGAGGTGCCGCGACGAGTGTTTAGTCTGTATGGGAACATGGCCGTCGAAGCTAATGATCAAATTCTTTGGCCAGTGGATTCCTTCACGTTCCTGCGAATTCAGACACCACTAGAGTGGCTGGGGTATGAGGTGGATTATGGAAAAGTTGAGCTTGGGGTTCCGTTGCGGGATTTAGGGCCCGAAACGGCGGCGGTGATTATTCCCAAAGGTTGGGAGATCCCACTGATTGAAGAGGGGCGCGTGGTTGATTGGCTGATTAAGCAAAAGCAAAATGGGAAAAAACTCGTTTTTTTTGGGGCGTTTACTTTTGCAGATGAAGCGCACTTGAAGCGGTTGATGGTCGCCTTGGGATTGGATGGAACCGGGGTAAGGTTAGCATCAGTGAAGAACTTGAAGATCGCGGCTTCGGATGCCTCGATCATGGAAAATTCGGAAACTCGATTACGGCTTTTGCCGACGGATTTCCAAAACCTGAAAGCGCCGAAAGGGAGTCGGCTGATTCACGCGGTGTCAGCGGAATCAGCGGATGGAAAACCAATCCGACATGATGCGATTTTCGCGACAAGCTGGGGGGGCGTCGCCTTAGATCCTTACCTGACTTTTCAACGCCCGGATTTTCGTGAGCTCTGGCAGTTCGATATCTTTGCTTTTTTCGAGGCTGTGCTGGGGCGAGTGAATGCGCCGCTGCCTGACTCTACGACCAAAGCGGGGAAACGGATTTTCTTAAGCCACATTGACGGGGATGGATTCGTGAATAAAAGCGAAACGACCCTGGGTAAATACTCGTCGGAAGTGGTGCGGGATGAAATCCTCAAGAAGTATCCGTTCCCGGTTACGGTCTCGATCATCGAGGCGGAGGTGCGCGTGCTGATCGAGGGAGTCGATCCCCAGTTGGCGCCGAAATTTGAAGAGATCGCCCGCGATATATTCAAGCTGCCTAATGTTGAAATAGCGTCCCATTCCTATTCGCACCCGTTCATGTGGATTCCGAATGATCGCACCGCCTATCTCTATAATCGCGCGAACCTCAAGCTAACGGAACCGTATCCCAACGTGGATCTGGCTCGAGAGATCGAGGGTTCGGTAAATTACATTAACAGCCAACTCGCCCCGCCGGGGAAACAGGTAAAGGTGTTTTTGTGGTCAGGAAATTGTCGTCCGCCGCCGGAGGCCTTGCGCCGGGTGCATGATTTAGGCTTAGTGGCGATGAATGGAGGGGATACTTTGATCTCTCGAAGGGTGCCAACGGTCAACGCCATTGCCCCTAGGTCGATCTCGTGGGGCGACGAGTTGCAGGTGCTGGCTCCTAACCAGAATGAGAATGTTTACACCAACAATTGGGAGGGACCATTTTTTGGCACCTTCGTGAATGTGATCGAAACTTTCGATCGAACAGAGTCTCCCCGGCGCCTGAAGCCAGTTGATATTTACTACCATTTTTACAGCGCCGACTTCTTCGCTTCATTACGGGCCCTGCAGGTGATTCATGATTGGGCGCTGGAGCAGGATTTGCATGCCATCACGGTATCGCAGTATGTGAACCTCGCTCGTGACGCCCGCGAATCATCTTTGTATCATAAAGGTGATGACGAATGGGCGATGATCAATCGGGGAGACTTACAGACCTTTCGGGTGCCCTTGGCCTGGGTGGACCGAATCGACATTTCCCAAAGCAAGGGATTGCTCGGTTGGGTCGCGGATCAGGGAGTGGTTTATGTGCATACTCGAGGGATGCCCGTTTCGACGTTAAAATTGGTTCCGTCGGGAACGATCGCACCGCTCCACTGGCGATTGGAGTCGTCGTCGGGCCCGATCAAGTTTGAGGTCCTCAAGGATGGGGAAATGAAATTTGCGCTGAATGATTTGCGACCGGTCACGGTGGTGCTCGGTGGCTTCGCAGCGAACGAGTCTTTGGTGGTGAGCGTGGACGGGGAAGCCGAAGTGCGGCAGGCTGGAAACGACGGTCGCATTAGCCTGAAAT
>Ga0222654_1000138_pt1 | contig 64873 bp, 54 predicted proteins | sample AntAcemetagen421_FD_179805 | JGI IMG/M metagenome (GOLD analysis project Ga0222654, IMG submission 179805) | Saline water microbial communities from Ace Lake, Antarctica - #421 | ecosystem: Environmental > Aquatic > Non-marine Saline and Alkaline > Saline | place: Antarctica: Ace Lake...
AACGTTTTGGCTATGCGTAGTGCGGGATTTTATATCACTTAACTTCCAGCCTAACTAAATGTACATTAAATGTTCGTACTTTCAATTTAGCACTAAAACCCGTATTACGTATAGCCTTTGTTGTGCTTTCGTGCTTTTTTTCTCTCGTCTATGGGGTGGATAAGGCACACTCTTTTGCAATTTTTGGTTCGTGGGTTGGCTCGTGTGAATTGCAAATGTGTGTGTCCGCTGTGCGTTGGATTTGGTGTTTAGAACAATTTGAAAATATTTACAACTCAAATGCAACAATGTTGCAATAATAATATATCTTTGCAGCATGAAGAAAATCAATTTATTGCTCGTTTTGGGAGTTCTCTCTGTGTTGTTCATCACTTCCTGTAAAAAGGATGAACCAGAAGACCCTATTATTCCAAATGAAGAAGAGGTTATTACTACACTCAATTTCACATTAACTCCAGATGGAGGTGGAACTCCTGTCGTATTTACTTTTCAAGATTTAGATGGCGATGGTGGGAATCCGCCAACAATTACAGGAGGTACACTTGATACCAATGCTACCTATACTGGTTCTTTGGAGTTGTTAAATGAGCTGGAAAGTCCAGCAGAGGATATAACCGAAGAGGTGCAAGAAGAAGCTGAAGAACACCAATTCTTTTTTCAAACATCTGCAAGTGGGATAAACATTGCATATGATGATATGGACGTGAACGGCAATCCGATTGGTATATCAACAATTGTAACCACCAATGGAGCAAGCACAGGAACTATAACAGTTACTTTGAGACATGAACCAAACAAAGATGCTTCTGGTGTCTCAACTGGCGACATCACGAATGCTGGAGGTGAAACAGATATAGAAGTTATATTTAATGTGGAAGTTCAGTAAATATGTATTAGTCTGTTCTGTCATTTTAGTTTTACCTGTACTTACTTCCGCTCAAAATTGCAATTTGGCTATTTCTGGATTTGTTAAAGATGTGAGTACGTGCATTCCTATTTCATATGCCAACATCTTTGTAAAGGAATTAAAATCGGGAGATGTTACAGATAGTCTTGGCTATTTTAATATTAAAGCGATGTGCGCTGGAAAATATCATATTTCACTCAGGCACATAGGATGTGAAACACAGGAACTGTATTTGAATGTTTCGAGTGATACCACAATAACCGTGTTTATAGACCAAAACAGCCAACTTTTGAACGAAGTGGCGATAGTAGGTCAAGGAGGAAAAGTTACAACCCAAGAAACTCAGTCGCTGAATTCAGAAAGTATTGCCCAAAATTCTGATAAGAATTTAGCAACAATGCTTGAAAATATTTCGGGTGTAAGTATCATTAAAAACGGTAGTGGAATTGCAAAACCAGTAGTTCACGGACTATACGGAAACAGACTTACTATTTTAAACAATGGAATTGCACAGAGCGGACAGCAATGGGGTTTTGACCATAGTCCTGAGATTGACCCCTTAGTTGCCAATAGAATTACAGTGATAAAAGGTGTCGGGGCATTGGAATATCAGGGGAGTTCTTTAGGAAGTGTTGTATTGGTTGAGCCAAAAAAAATAGACCGAGAACCACATCTGCATGGAGAAGGACGATACTTTGTTGAGTCAAACGGCTTGGGAAATGGACTTAATCTTGCACTGCAACAATACTCCAAATTATTGGCTTGGCGAGTGGTTGGAACGCTTAAAAAAAGTGGGGATAACCGAACTTCAAAATACTTTCTTCGAAATACAGGTAATCAAGAAGCCAATGTAGCCTTGCAATTCGACAAGTCATGGAATAAAAAGTGGTACAGCGATTTATACTTTAGCTCTTTTAATGCTGAGTTGGGCGTTTTACGAGGTTCGCATATTGGAAACCTTACTGATTTAAAGGAAGCACTTGAACGTGAAGTTCCATTTTTTACAGAAGATGAATTTTCTTATTCTATTAGTTCTCCTTACCAAAAGGTTAATCATCATTTACTAAAGTTCCACACAAAATACAGCATAAGTGAGAAGCAGTGGTTTGATATTACCTATGCTGGTCAATATAATTTGAGAAAAGAATTTGATGTCCGAAGAAGCGGAAGGTCTGACATACCCGCTTTGAGTTTAAAGCAAGTTTCAAATTTTGTTGAAGTCAAATACCAAAACTACTTACCAAGAAATTGGGAATTCAAAAGTGGTGTTCAGATGAATAGGGTAGATAACACCAATCTTCCAGAAACGGGCATATTGCCGCTAATTCCCGATTACATTTCGCATGAGTATGGGGTGTTTGGTTTAGTTTTCAAAAGTGTTGAGAAAACTACCATTGAGTTTGGAGGACGGTATGATTTTGAAAATAGAAATGTAGCTGCAATTTCTATCAGCGTTCCAAGAGAAATTATCAGATATGAAATTGAATATCATAATCTGAGTGCTATGGGTGGAGTTACACATGAGTTCAGTAAGGGTTGGAAAGCGACCTATAACATTGGTTATGCAGCAAGAAATCCAGAGGTGAATGAACTTTACAGCAATGGGTTGCACCAAGGGGTTAGCGGAATTGAAGAAGGAGACCCAAATCTTGATAAGGAGATTTCAGTTAAAAATACATTGTCAATAAAAGGCAATATGAAGAATAAGTTGTTTTTTGAAGGCTTATTTTATTATCAGAAAATTGACAATTACATTTTTCTTAATCCGCAAGATGAAATTCGGTTAACTATTCGTGGAGCTTTTCCTGTATTCAAATACGAACAAACAGATGCCCGACTAATCGGATTTGATTTAGCCGCAACTTATATGGTAACTGAACGATTTAACATTACTGGTAAATACAGTTATCTAAATGGATATGACCTGACAAATAGCTTGCCTTTGGTCTATATGCCATCAAATAATCTTTATGCAGCGTTAAACTATCAGATTCCGAAATTTAAAAAATTCCAAAATTTGGAATTTCAAATTAATAATAGGTTCGTCTTTGAACAAAAAAATCTACTTCCTTCCCAAGATTTTTTAGCTCCACCCAATTCGTATTACTTGGTTGGTTTAAAGGTGTCAGCTGAAAAGCAATTGCGTAAGCTTAGGTTAAACATGTTTGTAAGAGCAGAAAACTTGCTCAATGAAACATACCGTGACTATCTCAATCGTCAACGGTACTTTGCTGATGATTTGGGATTTAATTTGATACTTGGTATAAATATTTCATTTTAATTAATCATCTGATATGGAAGAAAAAAATCATTTAATCGAACTTTTAAGAGAACAAAAATTAAAAGCTACATCTACTCGATTAGAAGTTCTATCAGTAATTTCCGATTACAACAAAGCCATTCCATTTTCGGAAATTCAAAATGCACTTCATGACTTTGACCGTGTTACACTGTATCGTACAATTCATGCACTAATGGAAAATGGGATTATCCATAAAGCATTGATAGATGAGAAGGAAACTTTTTTTGCCTTGTCTAGCAATAGTTGTTCATCAGATTGCCATAATCACAAACACAGTCATTTTAAATGTTCAAGTTGTCAAGCGGTAATGTGTGTTCAAGTAGATAGACCTATTAGTTTTTCTATCCCAGGTCATTCAATTGAGAGCTTTGAGATTGAAGCTAGAGGTGTATGTGCAACTTGCAATTATTGAACACTAAATTGTTTTCCTTTTTTTGAGGGTGGCAAGAAATAGCTCTTTTGGTTTTTAAAGCGTTGGCATTGCGTGACGGCAAAAACCAAATGTGCTATTTGTGCAGTTGGCTTTTTTGCATGAAGCACAACACCCAAATATACGCATTGCGTATATCCAACATATAGCGTATTGCGCTTTATGTACAACAGTTATTCTCTCTGGCATTCGTAAATAGCTGATTAAATTGGCGTTACGAGTAAAATTTTATTTTAAAAAAAACACATATACGAATGTTTGATTTTATGGATGGTCTGTTTGGGTTTAGAATTACTAAATAGTTGACTTAGTAAAGGGAAAATCAAAAAATCTAAAATACCAAACCCTCTTACAAAAAAAAGAGACTCCGAAGAGCCTCTTTTCAAATAAGCAGAAAGGAAATCTGCATTTTATTATGATGGTGCTTTTAATGTCTTTTATAATTTCACTATTTTTTGTGTAATCGTATAATCTCATTGTTGGATTTTTACCAAATACATTCCTCTTTGCAACTTACTTAAATCAATTGCTGCTGTTTTAGGAGCAAAGGATTGCAGCACTTTTCCATTAATCCCAGATATCGTAACTCTATTAATTTCTGTAGAGAAATTAGAAATGCTTACCTGAGATGTTGTTGGATTTGGATACAATTGAAAGTGACTTTTACTAAATCCTAAATCATTAATTCCAGTTTTTCCTGTAGAAACACAAGCCGAAGTATCTGAACATTTTTTTATGGATATTGCAACCGCATAATCTCCATCTACCATTGCTACATAATTCGCATTGGTTGCTCCGATTATTGCAATATTTGTTTTGCAATTTATCCATTGGTATGATGCTCCAGGCGCATTAGCCGTAGCTGTAATAGTATCTCCGATTAGGGCGGTAGTTACATCAATTTCATTAATGGTTAAATTTAGTGTGATTATAGAATCACAACCCACCGAATTTACAAAAGTATCTGTGGCAGTAGTGTTGCTTGCGGTATAGGTTACTCCATTAAATTCGTAGCTCTTGCAGGCTTTTACCGTATGTGTGCTAGTGGTAGGGGTGCAGCTTAGTTTTAATACATAGGCATCCATACTCCCGTTTGTGCTCGTATAATTTGAGGTTCCCAGATCGAATAATACAGAAACCATAAAGTGGCCTGTTGTATAAAGATTGCCAGATTTATCTAAATGTAAGGCTACTCCTTTATCTTGAATATTGCTACCATAGGTTTCAGCCCAAAGAAGATTTCCAGAGGCATTTAATTGACTAATGAAGATATCAAAATTTCCACTGGCAGTCATGTTTTTAGTTCCTTTTCCTGGGTCAAAATCTGCAGTGTCACGAAACTCTCCAGTTATGTATACATTTCCAATACGGTCAAGGATTATTGCATTTGCCTTATCAAGATCTGTTCCGCCAAAACTCTTTGCCCAAACAAAATTGCCTGCCGCATCTAGCTTAGTAATAAAAACATCAAAGGCTCCATTGGGAGTCAAATTACTTGTTCCAGAACCTGGGTCAAAGTCGGCTGTGCCAGCAAAATCGCCAATTATGTAAACATTCCCCGCATCATCTACAGTAATGTCCTTTCCTACGTCATTGCTTCCACCGCCTAAGTTTTTGGCCCATGCAGTCCACATTTTGCGCGGTTGATCGGCTGCTGAATAGTACAGCTAAGCCAAGGCTAATTGTTTTTGTAAAGGAATTTAGTTTTCCTTTTTTTAGTTCTTTTGAACTCATGTAATAGTTTTTCATTTATATTTTTATGTAGTATTTTTTTGACTTTTTTTATACTTAAGTAAAGGCTTTAGAGAAAAAATAATTCCTAAGCCTATGAGGATGTACATACCATAAGTAGAAAGGAATTTACCTTGGGTTGTTTCTAAAAGTACAGGGTTGTTTCTATCATAATTAACAGTAAGCTTATCGCCATCAGATTTCATGCTACCTAAAAAAGGGATTCTAAAAAGCTCGACGGATCCCATCTGCTCTTTTCCATCTTCCAAGTTAAACTTAACCATGGCAGACTCTCGTGTTTTTCGCCCGCGGTGTATCGTTATCTCCGTTATGGTTCCTTCGGTTTCAACCTTTTCTGCTTCTTGCCCAAAGCAAGAGATGGATATCAATCCGACAAGTAGTAATAATGTGTATTTCATTATGCAGTTATTTTGTTAAAGGTTTGTTCCATTTCTTCAAATGCTTTTTTCTGTGATCCAGCCAAAAATAAATTTTTAACTTGTCCGGCAATGAGGTCAAGTATGCCTTTTCGGGCTTTTTGACTTTTTCCAAAGTAGGCGTTCATCAATTTGTTAGGTATGATATAACTAGCCTTCAATTCATTCTCTCCAGCCAAGAATACCTTCATGCCATGCATAGCGCTTTTTTTAATGACAATGCATTCTTCCATTTCACCATTGGGATCTGTTCGCACATCCCAAATGTCGTAGGCTTTTGAGCATTCGAAGGCCGATTCTTTTTTTGCAAAGTCAAAGACTTTGTCTAGTGAGTTAAACTCGTTTTTTAGCGTAATTCTTTTTTCCATTTCTTTATTATATTTTTTTGTTCTGTTATTCACTGTTTTATGGGCAAAGTAATAGCTGCTAATAGGTTTTCTATCAGAAAAGATGGCTTTGTTAAATGTTTCAGTTTAAATGATATTCTTAGTTTTTTAGCAGAGCAATTCTATTCCCTGAAGGGGGTTGAATAATTCTTGCGAAATCTAAAAATCTAAAATACCAAACTTAAATGAAGAGAGGAGGTTCCCACATTCTCCTCTCTATTTTAAGTCAGATTTAAAATCTGTTACTTGTTGTTCTTAAGTATTTTCTTGGTGTAAGTAGCACCGTCGTCTAAGTTCTTAACTCGCACAAAGTAGATGCCTTGAGATAAGTTACGCATGTCTATTTTGTAACTTCCTTGGTTTAATACATCTATGCGGTTCAAGATTTTCTTACCATGCATATCGAATAGTTCCGTTTCTAATCCAGCTTCATTTTCGATGTTTACATTAACTGTTGCAAAATCGTAGGTTGGGTTAGGGTAGGCTACAATGTTGTTTTCACTGCTGTTTGCCTGTACCGGATCTTCGTTTGTGCTAGGTGCAGAGAAGATGTAATCGTGATCTCCTATGGCAGCCTGTACTACATCTCTTGCTTCACTTGCGTTTACTCCACGTGCATCGTCAATAGACTTCATCTCGGCCATTTCTTGGGAACTTAACTTACCATTTAAGGCAAAGTTCCAAGCGGCTTTAGTGATTGTTAATTGCTCGTTTTGTATGGTATTTGAGAATTGAACATTTGAGATTAGGTGTACCGCCGTACGCATGTCTCCGTTTGCAAACTCCCAAGTAGCCTTAGCTAATTGAATATCGGCAGAGCTCATTCCTCGTTTAACCATTACATCTAACCAATCTTGGTAAGCTGCAGCGTCATTAAGTTCAGAAGCAAAGTAGATAGCACGGTGTATATCATCATTGCTAACTTCTTTAAGTACTAACTCGCTAGATTTACGAACACTTATCTTGTCTTTACCATCTTGTTGTATAATGATAAATCCTTTTGTGTAGTTATCGCAATTATCCCAAGTATTTAATCGGAACTTATTACCGTTTACGTTAACCTGACCACAACTTGCAGTACTGCTAAACATTCCGTTTGCACAGCTACCAACCACTGTGTTTACATTGGCATTGTTAAAGGTAGCACCTTGGTTACAACTTTGGTTTATAACGGATGTAGAGAATATGTCTCTAGCACCGCCACCGTGATTGTTGCTTAAGAAAGTGTTCCTTCCAGGGTTTCCTATGGTACCAATACTTCCTGTATGTCCATAGTTGCGTATACCTACTCGGTAGAAGTTATACATATAGTTGTTATGTATTTGAGGAATAGCAATTCCTGATCCTGCTGCACGCACTCTAATAGCCTCTTTGCAATCGTAAATACAGTTGCTATAGATTCTATTGGAATTGTTGCCACCATAAGCGTATACACCTAATCCATAACTATATGCTCCCCATCCGCTTGATATTTTCATGCGAATGATATTGCAATTGAAATTGGTGCTTGAAGAACGGTTGTCATAAATACCCATGGCGTTTATGTTATCCAAATCGTTCTCGTTTATGGTACTTCTGTTTAATCGGTAAGTCTGAATACCGTAATGGAATCCTTTAACATTATTATCTCTAATGTTTAGGTTAACACAATTGGCTGCGTATATGGCTACATTAAATTGGTAATCCTTATTAGAATTTCTCAATTCATTACCAAATACAAGTACAGGTAACTCACAATCCGTTACTCTAATTTGAGCATTGGTAGCAAAGTTATGATCCTTACTGTATTGGGTTTGTTCAAACTCATTATTCTCAATTTTAGAATACTCGTTTACAGCAACCATATCTATACCTCTATACATATTAGTGAATAGATTTTCACTTAATACTCCAGAAGCACCTTTCATGTAAATTCCATGGTATCGATTGCTTTGCTTATTAAAGGCAGAGTTTTTAAACTGATTCTGAGAAATTAACTCACGCATCTTCGCACCCGTTGCATGAATACCGTAGTAGGTATATGTGCCATATAATGGCTGAGCCGAAAAGTTGGTATTGTCAATTACGAAAGAGTTATGCGTAATGCCCTCAGTGTATTCCGCTGATTTCTCTATACGAACACCCGTGTTACAATTACTAAACGTATTGTCCGTAATTCTAACTGAAGTAGGCTTATCAGATTGACAGTAGATTGCATTTACTGCATTCTTAAACAATGTTTCTTGTACGGTTCCTTTACTGTTGTGTTGGAAAGTTAAGCCTTCCCAAACACTATCCAGTTCACAAGGACGTAGTACGGAGTTGTTTATTCTTGCAATAGCCTCATCTTGGAAAATAATTTCACCATCACGATCAAAAACTGCATCCACCAAAGTCATATCGAATATGGCATTACCAGTTACATATACTTTACCAGCAATGTAGTATTTGCCATCCCAAACCGTATTGGTGGTATAGGTAGTTCCATCGTTAATTACAGTGAAGTCAACACTTGGTTCAAAGCAGCAATCGCCACCTTCTATGATTACTTCAGTAGTATCGGCACAGCACTCGCTAAACCATGCTACCAATTGAACGGTTCCTGGTCCTGTAGCTGTATAGCTAGTTCCGGTATTCACCCAAGTTCCATTTAAGTACCAGTTATAAGTAACTGGGAATGGGTTAGGGCCAGCTGTTAATACTACTCCACTTGACCCCTCACAAATTGTAATGGTAGGTGCAGGAGAGTTTATAACCGCTACTGGGCTTCCAATATATTGAACGTTAAAGATATCTGAAGTAGAAGAACAGCCAGTTGTGGTATTAACCACAGTCAATTGACAATCTCCTGAAGCACTTACTATATAGTTCTGTGTTGTTCCCACGGTAGCTCCATTTAGAGTCCAATCGTATGTAAAAACTTGACTGCCAATTGGATAAGGTCCACAAACTTTAATGTTTTCGTTTGCTTGACAAACTTCGTAGCATCCTTTAGGGATATTGCTTAAATCCGGAAGTGGTGTAAATAATCCAACGTTTGAAGCAACTTCAACAATACAACCTTCGGCAGTGGTTACAAACAATGAAATAGATTGGTTGCTATGTACCCAGATGGAAGTGGTTGTTGCACCGGTGCTCCATACAAATGAAGTATAGGCTCCTGTTATGTTGGCGGTAAGCTGTATGCTATCACCATCACAAACCCAACCAATGGCACTTGATGTAATCGTTACCGTTGGAGTAGGATTAACAGTAACAACTTTAGTTGCGGTTGCCTTACAGCCAAACGAATTGGTTACTTCTAAATTAACAGTATAATTACCAGCAGTTCCAAAGTAAATGTAAGGAGCTGCTGTAGTTTCATTAAATAATGAGGTTGGTGCTGGAGATACACTCCAATCGTATGCGTAACCAACTCCTTGCAGGGCAAAGATATCAATTACACTGTTTTGGCATACTGAATCATCAGATATGATGGTAGCGTTCGGATTCGGATTTACGATTACAGTAAATGGTCCCATGGTATCGGTACAACCCGAGCCATTGGCAACAATACACCAGTAAACACCACTTTCTGTGATATCCTTTATGGCAGTGCCGCCTCCAGTATTCCAAGAATAGTAATATCCAGATGGGGCTGTTGCAGTAAGAACATCGCCCTCGCAAATAGAGAACGCAGTTGCTGCTGGCTCTGCAACCGTATTAATTGCAAATGAAAGCGCACCAGGATTAAATGTGGTAATGGTAATGTTATAGGTCTGTGTATCTAAACAACCGCTTTGGTTGGTTATGATTAATTGTACCGTATAAGTTCCTATTGCATTAAACACATGGAAAGGACTCATTAAATTACTTGTGTTTCCATCTCCAAAATCCCAATCGTAATGAACTATAGGTTCAGAACTGTTAGATTTATCATAAAATTGAATGGTTTGTCCAATACAGCTGTTATCGCAGAAACCAAAATCAGCATCAAATGGTAAGATGGTAATGGTATCGGTTACCGTTTTAGTACACCCACCATACGAAACGGTGTGAGAAGCTACATACACTCCAGGAGTGGAGTAGGTATGATTTTTTGGTAAAGAACCCGATTCTATACTTGACCCATCATCCCAATTCGTGGTATAAGTAATGGTTCCTGTTGCCAAAACAATACTGCTTGGCGCATAGTTTAGTTGAACGGTATTGTAATCACAGCTAATAGGGAAGCTATGTGACATTTTTGGTCTGAGGATATAATCTACAATGATTGGAGTTCGTACACTTTTCCAGTTTCCACAAGTGCCATCAGTAACCCAAAAGTTAAGCGTTACATAATAGGTACCTAAAGCACTGAAGTAATGTTCTGGATTTGCATCATCGCTATAGAAGCCATCCGTAAAGTCCCAAAGGTAATTGGTAACTGAAACACCCGCACCCAAAGTAATGGTTGGTGTAAATATTCCTGTACATGGATTGTATGATATAGTTGCAGTACCCGCAACATTACAAGGAGTGCCACCACCACCAGGTAATGTAATTACACATTTTGATGGAGTTGTAATAGTCGCAGTGTCTTTACACCCGTATTCATTGGTTGCAATACAGGTTATTAATGTACTTAAGGCAGTTGTATAATGGTATTTAATAGTATCTGCTGTTCCAACGGTTGGATCCCAAGAATACGTCAAATTATCGTCTGAAGATATCGCTTCAATCTCAATTGGTAATGGCGTAGATGGAGCAGGCATACAATGTTGTATCAAGCTAATATTAGGACTAGGTAATTTTGGGAACGGAGATAAGGTTTTGGTAATGCTTTTGCTACATCCATTTTCTGATATAGTTAAGGTGGCAGAGGCTGTTGGTGCTGTTACCGTAAAACATTGTGTAGTTGGACCACCAGTCCAATTGTAAGTATACCCAGGAGGGCCACATAATGTAACTTGAGTTCCTGCACAATTTCCTGGTCCTACTGTAATCTCTCCTAAGGGAATTGCATTTACCGTTACTAAACGATAACTCAATCCACCACAAATTCCATTTTGTAGTTTTACTTGTCCTGAAGAAATATTTCCCCATTGAATGGTTATACTGGTTGTGGTACTTGCAAGAATTTCACCACCAATTACAGACCAGTCCCAAGCATCACCAGGATTTGAAGTAATAGTATACGTTTCGGTAGCCCCTTCACATACAGAACTTGGTCCTGAAATGATTGGCTTAGCCGTATCAAGTACTTCTATAGCATGATCTACTTGAGTCATGCATCCAAAAGTATTGGTGTAAACTACACTAACAGTGTAGCTTCCAATAGTGTTAAATTGAGCATCCAATACTGGAGTTGATGTATTAATAACTATTCCGGTAGTTGGAGAAATAGACCATACGGAAGTGATTCCAGTCTCCACAAGGCTATTAAATATTTCAGTATTTCCTTGACATGTAATTTCTGTTCCAATAACTGGAGAAGCAATTGGTTTTGGATGAATGGTAACTTTATATTTTGCAAAATTGTTACAAACGGTAGCTGGGTCTGATGCATAAGCGGTTATTATGCCAACTCCTGCAGCTCCCCATTGAATAGTTACGCTGGTACTTGTTGAACTTACAATCGTTCCATCATTCGTGCTCCATAAACTAACGGGAACATTTGAGGTGTAAGTATGTGTTGTTTCCTCACAGGCTTGATTTGGTCCTGCCAAACTTAAAGGTCCTTGAACAACTACTGTTTTAGTAGCCGTGCCACTGCAACAAGTAATTTCATTGGTCATTTCCAAGTTTATCTGGTAAACACCAGAACCCAATAGATTCACATTTATTGTATTGCCAGGATTAGAACTTGGATCTACAAAAATTATTGAACCACCAGGTAAAGTAACCGACCATTTATAGCAAGAACCAGGAATAATATCCGTTCCAAATTCTGTGGCGCTATTAACACAAATGGTGTCTGGTCCGTAAATTGCGATTGTACTAGGGAAAACAGGGATGTTTACCATTGCAAAATTGCAAGAGTAAGGTCCACCAGTTACAGTAAGTTCTATAGTACCTACTGGTCCAGCTCCCCATAAAACACAAATGCTATCGCCATTGGCACTCGGTGTACCAATTCCACCATTTACAGTCCAACTATACGTTGCACCAGCATAATATGGGGTGTTATAGCATTTGGTTTGTCCATTACAAACGGTACCAACACAATCAATTGTAGGGGAGGTTCCGGGATCAACCGTAACATCCATAGTAGTATCATGTGAACATCCATCTCCGTTTTCAACGGTTAGTGTTACTGAATATGTACCAGCAGCATCGTATGAATGGAAAATGTAGTTTGATGGGCCATCAGCGGTGAATCCATCACCAAAGTCCCAAGCATAGGTTAATGGTGGTGTATAAGAAGCACCAGCATTAAAGTTAATAGGTGAACCAACACAAGCGCTAGAATTGTTAAATATAGCAGTTGGTCCTGGGCAGACGTCAAATACACAATAACCCGTGTCTGAGCACCCAAAAGGAGAACTCACAATCAGTTCAATACTGAAGGTCGGTCCAGTTCCAATTAATAATTCAATTTCGTTAGTTCCTGCACCATTAACTATAGTAGCTCCTGTTACGGTCCATTGAAAATCATAATAGTTATTATTTAATACTTGACCATTTAAGCCTAAAGCAGGGAAAAACAATGTAGTGTTCTCACATACACATTCAGTTTCAGTGAATTTATGAGTAGAGTCATAGTCTCCTACATTTACTCCTCCATCTGAAGTATTCCCTGGTCTACCTTTTCGAGGTAAACGACAAAAATCTCCAAGTTCTGGATTAAGCACAATCAGTATGTACATTCGTTCGGTTGAAGAACAACCAAATGCATTGGTTGTGGTTAGTTCTACATATCCTGTTCCGGCAACGGTCCAATTTACATTTACAGTAGGATTATTATCAGGTCCAACAATGGAACCTCCTTGGGCACTCCATTTATAAGCTAGTCCAGCACCACTTGCGGTGTATGAACTTACTTCATTGGTACATAAAGAATCATCTCCGCTAAATGTAGCATCAGGTAAAGGATGCACGGTTATGGTTTCAATCGCTGTATAGGTAATACCATCCAATACGTAGGTTAATAACACATCGTATGTACCGGGATCATCAAATGTATGAATCGGACTACAATCTACGCTGGTATTGGATGCACCCGAAATAGGGTCATCAAAATTCCAAGAGTAAACACCTGCACCGCTGCTCGAATTAAAGAAGCTTACAGTTAGTGGCGCACAGCCACTATATACGTTTGCACTAAACTGCGCAACGGGCGGTAAGGCCGCCGAAGCATAGTTAGTTACGAGTAAAAAGCATCCTAAAAGGTAGTAAAGTAATTTTTGTTTCATAATCTTATCCTCAATATTGTTATTTGACCCTAATACAGAGATATTGTTGCATACCCCCAATTGTAATTTTGGTAAATTTAGTTAATTATTTTTTTATATGGGTGTAACTGTCATGAATTCAATACAATTGGTGCTTTTATTTAGTGGGATTATTTATTGTTTTTTTTGCCCCAACTCTTATTTTATTAGTGTTTACAGCCTTATAATTGGCTTGGTATTCCAGAAGGTTCATGGCCATTTAAAATTTAGCTGAAATGAAGAATGTATTGAAATAGAATAGTGATGTATTTTAGATTTAGTAGGCTCTTCCTTTCCAAACCGTTTTAACCGGAATAAGAAAGAATATGGCTGTACTTATGGTTAAAATAAATAAGTAAAACTCATATTGAATGTGTTTAAACAAACTCGGTTGTTCCTCGCCTAAGAGTGAATAGATTCTATGGATATGAGCATATTGCAAGGCAAACTTAGCCAACATTAATACAATAGCAGCCAAGGGAGTAGTTAGAAATAATGCTGGAACGATAAAATAATACAACCCGAAAATTCCAAACAAAACCCACCAATACCATGGCAAAGCCTTTCCACCACTTAACCACCTTTTACGTTGATGCAATAACTTAAAAAAACCTTTAGTTGGAAGAGAATATGCCAACACTTTCGGGTTCATGATGTTTTTCCATTTCCATCCTTTTGCACATACTTCGCTGTACAGTTTATAATCTTCGGTTATACTAAATCGAATAGCACCGTAACCGCCCGTTTCCCAATAGGCTTTTTTACGAACAATCATATTATTTCCAACGGCGGTTGCTGGAATACCACTGTAACTAATTACATTTAATAAACCCATAAAATAAGCCCAGTCTATGCTTTGCATACTACCCAAAAGTCCTTCAGCTTTTACCATTGTAGTTCCACTTGCTACGCCAGTTTTTTCGCTTAACTGAACAATCATTTCTTTTGCCCAAGTTGGTTTTACAATTACATCAGCATCTGTTACCAAATATAATTCTCCATGGGCATGCTTGTCAATTTGTGCCATAACCCTTGCCTTGGCTTTAAGTTCGGGATGGTCAACCACATCTATGACTAAGATTTGGGTGTTTTCTTCTGCAAGTTCTTCCGCAATCTGTTTTGTGTTATCTGTACTTTGGTCGTTCCCAATAATAATTTGAAGCTTTTCTTTTGGATAGTCCAGGTTGAGCAAACTTTCAATACAGGCTTTAAGATTTGCCTCTTCATTTCGGGCAGCAACCCAAATGGAAATCATAGGCCAAATTTCGGGTTCGGAAAAAGGTTTTGCCTTGTATCTTAAGAATTGAATCCACTGCCATAGCTGAATCAGCAGGTAGGCAATTCCAATATATAGGAATACGTTCAAGCGCACAAAGGTAGCTGAAATTCAATGCCTATATTCAATTCACCGAATTTAAAGAAGAGTTAGAATTGGGTGTTTACATTCAATTTAACTTAAAACTTTTGCCTAAAGTCTGATTTTAGCTTTAGAAGTTTAAAGTAGGATTCTAGAAAGTCTTGAGTCAAATAATCTGAATTTATCTAATAAACATTAATTAATCCTTAAATTTGAGTCTTGAATTTGAGTCTTGAATTTGCGGATTGAAATATGGAATAAAAGAAGCGTTTTTACATTGCTTCTTCTTTTCTTTAGTATTTCATTATTTGGTCAATCCCCATCTGAAATTTACGAAGACTTAAAATCTAAAATAACAAACGCCAAAAACAATGAAGATTTAAATTTAGTTGATGGTGCGGAAGATTTAATACCAAGGCTAAGTCAAAAGAATTGGAATTCCTTACTTGATCTAGGTATGGAAAAATCAGAAAGCTTGGGATTAGATCTTGCAATTGCAAAGTTTAGGTTTTACAAGTCGATTGAATACACCAAGCAAGGACAATATGTAAAGGCAATTAGGATGGTAAAAAAAGCCATCCCAACTTTTGAAGAATATGAATCTTTTTACTTGTCACGATGCTACAATACCATGGGTAATATGTTCTCTATCATGGGTCAAAAGAAGAAAGGGGTCCTTTTTCTTAGAAACAGTCTTAGTAGCAATGCTCAGTATGCAACAGGACAAGTTAAAACGTTAAACCATATTAACAATTGCTTAGTATTAGGCAATATCTACTTTAATATGAACGAGTATGATTCGGCGGGATTGTATTGGGAATTGGCGAAAGAAGAAAGTAAAACACCAGGCACGTATTTTCTTGAGAAAGGGTTTCTCGCTATAAATCTGGCAAAGCTGAGTTTAGTAAAAAACGAAAATTTAAAAGCACTTCAGTTACTAGAAAACTTTGAATCAGAAGCTATACAGAATAAACTAGATTATATTCTGGGGTATCTATATTTAAGAAAAGGGATTGCCCTTGTGCAACTATCTAAAGAGACAGATGCACATGCAAGTTTTAATAAGGGTTTAGTGATTGCTAAGAAAAATGCATTTTCACCTATAGAGTTACTCATCTTAAAGGAAATGGCAATAGCCAATAAAGTCTTTGGCAAATATTCCTTGGCGGTAGAGCAGATGGAGGAATACTTGCACCGCAAGGAAGAATCGGATGCAGAGAACCAACATACTCAGTTTTTGCAAATTATGAACGATTATGATTTAGCAGATAAAAATGAAGAGATTAATAAATTAGAAAAAGATAAACAAAAGAGAAATTATACCATTCTTTTAGGATCCATTGGCTTGTTACTTATTCTTGGTTTTAGTGGCTTATTTATTTCACGATTAACAAGACAAAAACTGATGGGCAAGGTTAAGAGTGAAAAGTTGAATAAAGAGTTACAAGAAAGTACCCTAAAGTCATTTCGTTCTCAAATGAATCCGCACTTTATGTTTAATGCGTTAAATTCAATTCAAGAATATATAATTCTGAATCGCACGGAATTAGCTAGCAGTTATCTGGCCAAATTTGCGGGTCTAATGCGGATGTATTTGGATTATAGCCGAGAAGAATTAATCTCATTTAGCAAAGAATTAGAAACGCTAAAATTATATTTGGAACTTGAAAAATTAAGATTTGAAGACACCTTAGAATTGGTTGTTGAAGTTGATGGGAATATAGATCAAGAAGGCATTATGATTCCCACATTCCTATTGCAGCCCTATGTAGAAAATGCCTTTAAACATGGACTATTACATCGAAAAAAAGATAGAAAATTGTTTATAGGGTTCTCCCTTCAAGATGGAAATATTCTACAATGTACTGTTCGTGATAACGGTGTGGGATTTAAAAATTCTAAGATTATAAACGATAGAAAAAACAAGGAACATAAGTCTTTCTCAAGTTCCGCTATGAAGAAAAGATTGGATTTAATCAATAGCCGAAGTGATAAAAACATTTCAGTAGAAATTATCGATTTGCCAGAAGCAGGAAGAGGAGAGGGAACCGAAGTGTTGATTAAAATTCCCTTGATTTAGTTTAGCAGTTCAAAAGGGCATTTCAAAAAGTGATTTAAAAAAAATACCAGATTGGTAATAGGTTTGTAGTTGTGAAAATCTTAATAGTAGATGATGAACCAAAAGCACGCAGCTTATTAAGAGCTTTGGTTTCTACTCATTGCCCTGTGGTAACTGAAATAGAAGAGGCAGAAGATTTGCCTGAAGCTATTAAGATGATAAAGGCTCAGAAACCGAAGATTGTCTTCTTAGATATTGAAATGCCTCAGTATTCGGGACTTCAACTTTTGGATTTCTTTAACCCAAGCGAAATAGACTTTGAAATAATCTTCACAACTGCTTACAGTGAATATGCGATTAAAGCCTTCCAACTCAACGCCATATCGTATCTTTTAAAACCTTTGGATATTGAACTGCTCAAAAGTGCTGTAGAAAAAGCGATTGTCAGTATTGATAAGAATCAAATTACGCAAAAATTGGTTGAACTAAAGGAAAGTTTTACTGCTTCTAAGTTCACTAAAATTGGTTTGCCAGTGGCCGATGGTGTTACGTTTGTTGAATTTGATAACATTGTAATGTTTCAAGCTGATGGGATGTATACTAAAGTTTATACCCTGGATGAGAAGGAACTATTAATTAGCAAGCCGTTAAAATTCATTGCAGAGGTATTTAAAAGCAATTTAGATTTCTTTAGGTCGCATCGTTCCTTCATAATCCACTTAAAATACATCAGTCAATATGTTAAAAGTGATGGGAATTATATTATTATGGATACAGGAGTAAATGCATCTCTTTCCAAAGAGAAACGGGATGATTTTATTGAAATGATTAATCAATAAATCTACAATACCCTTTAAAATTAGATTGCCTATGCAATTAGCCTAGAGTAAATTCGCAGCTGTGCAATTCAGCAGCCAAATAATTGAGAATGCTACGGAGGTTTTAAGTTCATTTCCAGGTATTGGAAAAAGAACCGCTTTGCGTTTGGTAATGCATTTGATTAAAAGGCCAGAACACGAGATTGTAAATATTGCCGATGCCATTTTAAAACTTAAAACAGAATTGCATTTATGTGAAGAATGTTTCAACATTGCAGATTCTGATATTTGTGCAATTTGCAATAATCCAAACAGGGATAAACAGACCATTTGTGTAATTGAAGATTATACAGATCTAATGGCAATTGAAAATACCAATCAGTTTTCGGGAACTTATTTTGTACTTGGCGGATTAATTGCACCAATTGATGGTATTGGTCCAGAACAACTGAACATAGAACAACTGATTGCTAAAGTCATAAAAACAGAGGCTAAAGAAGTAATATTAGCTTTAAATACAACCATTGAGGGTGACACTACTTTGTTTTACCTCGCCAAAATACTAAATCCTTATGCCATTAAAGTGAGCACTATTTCAAGAGGCGTTTCTGTGGGTGCCGAATTGGAATATGCCGATGAGTTAACATTGGGAAATAGCATCTTAAATCGAATCGAATATCAATACTAAGTATGCTCTCCATTGTTATTGTAAACTATAACGTTAAGTATTTTTTAGAACAGACACTTCTTTCTGTTCAAAAAGCCATTAAAGGTTTAGAGACAGAAGTATTTGTAGTTGACAATAATTCGGTTGATGGCAGTGTTGAGCTAGTAAGAAAAAAGTTTCCTTGGGTTAACCTCATTGCATTAAAAGAGAATACAGGTTTTAGCAAAGGAAACAATGAGGCCATAAAGGTTGCAAAAGGAGAATACATATTACTGCTTAACCCTGACACTGTTTTACAAGAAGATACCTTGAAGAAGTGTCTAGATTTTGCTAAGTCTAAAGAGAATTTTGGTGCTTTAGGGGTTAGAATGATAGATGGTAAGGGTAAGTTTTTACCTGAAAGTAAAAGGGGATTGCCAACTCCACGAAGAGCATTTTACAAGATGAGTGGTTTAGCTTACTTGCTTCCTAAAAGCAAAGAATTTGGTGGATACCATTTAAAATATTTGGATGAATTTGAAAATCACGAAGTTGAAGTGCTGAGTGGTGCATTCATGTTTATGAAAAAAGAAGTCTTAGAAGAAGTTGGATATTTAGATGAGACTTTTTTTATGTATGGTGAAGACATTGATTTAAGTTATAGAATAACCAAAAGCGGTGCTAAAAATTTCTACTGTAGCGACACAACGGTTATTCATTACAAAGGAGAAAGCACCAAAAAGAAGTCGGCAAATTATGTGAAGATATTTTATCAAGCCATGATCATTTTTGCCAATAAGCATTACTCCAAAAAAATGGCTGGTAGTTTCTCAGCATTTATTAATTGTGCGATATGGATACGAGCTATTTTGGCAGTGGTCAATCAACTGGTAAAAAAGCTTATCTGGCCTATCATTGATTTTGCTTTAATCTATTTTGGATTCCTGGGAATATCAATTTATTGGGAAAAATATAACAAGTTCGTGCCAGATTTCTATCCAGACTCGTTCTATCAGTTTTTTATTCCAGTTTATATTTTAATCATTCTTGTTGCAGCTTTTCTTTCCGGGGGTTATGACAAACCACTTAGTCAAAAAAGGCTGATAAGAGGAGCATTGTCAGGTTCCATTTTATTAATTGTTTTATATGCATTTTTGCCTGCAAATTATAGATTTTCTAGAGCTATTTTAGGTTTAGGTTGTGCTTGGGCTGTTCTTATTTTGCCAGGTATTAGGGAGCTTTGGCATTTTATTAAGCACAAAAAATTTGGGGCAAACGAGCAAGAACATTTAAAAGTTGCTATCATCTCGGAAAAATCTGAGCATCAAAGAATTAATAGCTTGCTAAGCCAAAGTCAAGTGAAAGTAGATCAAAATATTTGGATAAACTCAAATGAGGCTAAACCACAAGGTGCCACTGGCCAATTAAGTCAGTTGGAGGAGATTGTTGATATATTTAAGATTAACACTATCATCTTTAGTGCTAAGGATATGGAAAATACCGCTATCATGGAGTTTATGAGCCAATATGCCAACAGGGACATTCAATTTAAGATTGTACCCGAGAAGAGCTTATTTATCATTGGGTCTAATTCAAAAAATCAACCAGGTGAATTATATACCATTGATGTTAAATTCGATATTGCAAAAACGCATATCAAAAGAAAGAAACGAATTCTAGATATTGGGATTGCTTTAAGCGCTTTGGTTTTTTCTCCAATCCTTGTCTTTATTGCCAATGGAAGAAAATTGCTTTCTCAAGTTATACCCATACTTATAGGCAAAAAGACGTTAGTAAGCTATGCTGCCTCGCAAGGTCAGCGTAAACTACCAGCACTAAAACCGGGAATCTTAAACCCGATGGGTAAGCATAAGGATAATTCATTAAGCGAGAATATTAATTTAGCTTATGCTCGGGACTACAACGTATACAAGGATTTAAGCTTATTGAGTAATTGGCTCTTTAGCTAAACCTAAATCAAATCATGTTTATAATTGGTTTTTTTCTACTTTGCTCTTATTTTAGCGCAAACTAAATGAAATCGTATAAATTTTCTATGTTCTCTAGCTTTAGAGGCGATATTGTTGCTGGTATAAGTGTAGCTTTAGTGGCCCTGCCACTTTGTTTAGGTATTGCCATGGCAAGTGGTTTCCCACCAATGGCAGGTATTACAGCGGCTGCAATAGGAGGAATATCTGGATGGATTTTTGGTGGTACTCACGTAGGAATTAAAGGCCCTGCTAATGGTTCAATTGTGGTATTGTCAGCGGCTCTTTTGTATTTTGGAGGTGGAGAAAATGGCATTCCATATGTGTTGGCTTGTATTATGGCTTCTGGCCTTTTGCTTTTTCTTACTGGAATTTTTAAATTAGGGAAATATGCCGAATTACTACCTACTTCAGCTATTAATGGACTTCTTGCTGGTATTGGGTTTATCATAGTAGTAAAACAAATAGATGAATTCTTTGGTTATACTCCTACAGGAGTCTCGCCGATGGAGAATTTTCAAGAAATCCCTGCTGGCATATTAAACTTAAACCCTATTGCTACTTCAATAGCCATATTGAGTGTAGTTTTTTTATACATACATCCCAAGGCACCTTTTAAACTTATTCGTAGAATACCGGCGGCCATATGGGTTTTACTCATGGGATTGCCTTGGGCCTTGGCTTTTAATATCCAAAATGCAGAAAGTGCGGTTTTCTTGGGTATGGACGTGCCATTGAGTAGGGATTTATTGGTGCATTTGCCTTCAGATGTTATGGACTCATTTGTGTTTCCAGCTTTTGAAAGAATAGGTGAATCTATGTTTTGGGTTCATGCATTTTCCATATTTATTATTCTATTGGTTGAAAATTTACTGAGTGCCAAAGCGGTTGATAAGATGGATCCGCTTAATAGAAAGACAGACCTTAACAAGGATTTAACAAGTAGTGGTTTTGTAACTGCTTTGTCCTCTGCCCTTGGTGGAATTCCATCAATAACAGTAATTGTTAGAAGTAGTGTGAATGTTAATGTGGGTGGAAAGCAACGATTGAGTAATATAGCGCATGGAGCATTTCTTATCCTCATATTATTCTTCGCAGTTAGTATGCTTAATCTAGTTCCAAAGGCTGCTTTAGCTGGAATTTTAGTTTTCACTGGATTTAGATTGTGCTCACCTAAGCAGTTCTATGCTGCATTAGAAATGGGTTGGGAACAATTGTTAATTTTTGTCATTGCTTTCTGGTTTACAATTAACCATGGACTAGTGATGGGAATTATAGCCGGAACTTTATTTGATTTTATTTTAACATCTTTCTTTTCTGGAATGTCATTGAAAGATTTTTGGAGGGCTTCACGAAACCCTAAGTTTTCATTTATTAAAGAGGAAAATAACAAAGTTGCCTTATCGGCGAAAGGTGTTGTTAATTTTTTAGGTGCCTTAAAGTTGCAAAAAGTAATGAATAAGATACCGAAGGATGCAACTGTGGCTTTCAATTTTGCCAATGCTAAACTCATTGATCATACGATGCTTGAAATGGTTCATAACACTGCCGATGTACATGAGAAAAAAGGGGGCTTGTTTAGCATTACTGGATTAGAAAAATTTCATAGTTCGTCTCCTCACCATCTGGCATTACATTTAAGCGACAGTGTTTGGAAAAGAAATAGAGGACTAACTAGACGCCAGAATAAGCTTAAAGAAATTTGTGCGAATAGGGGATATACTTTTCAACCAGAAATTCAACATAAAACAGCCTCGTTTCAAACATTCCCATTTTTTAGCACGCGACCACCCAGGTATAAAAAGAATAAGATTACAGGGGAATTTAAATCTAAAAGTACACCTTGGGATTTGTGTGATCTAAACTTTCATGAAGGAGAATGGGTTGCTCAAAATGAGCTACATACTACATTATTGCGTTTTCGAAGTCCTTGTCCTGTACCTGCATTTAGTGTAGAGCCTGAGCAAGTATATGATAGGTTAAGGGAATTTGCTGTTCATAGGGATGTTCATGTTTCATCTGAACAATTAGATAAGAAACTCATGATTCAAGGAGATGATGAAGAAGCCATTAAGGAATTTTTCAATGAGAAAATGTGTAATTTTTTAATGAGTAAAGAGGAGTCTTTCTATATTGAATGTAATGGAAAAGATATTCTAGTTTTTGAGCAAATTAGATATGCTACAGAAGAAGAAATTATCGTTCTAATTGATTTTGCCGAAGGATTACACAAAACAATTTGTGAGGCTAAATAACAAATAAGGTTTAAAACCTACTTCCATTCATAATTTTAGGGTATCTAATGCTGCTTGAAAAGGCTGAATTTAGTTATTTAGAGTACTCACTTTATAGATTCACCATTAGCAAAAAAGCAGTTTATGAACCCAATCCTACCATTTAGAAACTAAAAGGAGCATTTCGTAAGTTGGCAAAAAATCTACGCCCATATATACTCATATTTGTACCGACAATTAGTAATTGTTATAAGAAATGAATAATAAGTAGTATATTTTCATTGTTAAGGGTTCTCTTTATGAGAGCCCTTTTAATTTTGAAGAATATTCCAAAGCTTGTCCTTAAGTTCTTGCAAGCCTTGCTGTGCTACAGAACTAAAAAAGTGAACGGGAACATCAAATTCAATAGCAATGGCATCTTTTAATTCATCATCCAACATATCGGATTTCGAAATTGAGATCATATGCTCCTTAGATAGCAATTCAGGATTGAATTTTTCTAACTCATTTACCAAAATTTTATATTCTTTCGAATGGTCATCACTGTCAGCCGGAATCAAAAACAACAAAACAGAGTTCCGTTCTATATGGCGTAAAAATCTATGTCCAAGGCCTTTCCCTTCATGTGCTCCTTCAATAATTCCTGGAATATCTGCCATTACAAAACTTCGATAATCTCTATATGGTATCACTCCTAAATTAGGCACTAAAGTAGTAAATGGGTAATTGGCTATCTCCGGTTTGGCTGCCGAAACCACACTAAGTAAGGTGCTCTTTCCTGCATTTGGGAATCCAACTAGTCCTACATCTGCCAGAACTTTTAACTCTAAAATTAGTGTTTGTTCCATTCCAGTTTCACCTGGCTGCGCATAGGTTGGAGTTTGGTTCGTGCTCGTTTTAAAATGACAATTTCCAAGGCCACCTTTGCCCCCTGAAAGTAATACTAATTCTTCCCCTTCTTCTGTTATCTCTCCTAGGAATGCTTTAGTCTCAAAATCTTTTGCCACAGTACCCAATGGTACATCTAAAATTATATTCTGTCCACTTTTTCCTGAACTTTGACTTTCACTGCCAGGTTTGCCATGGTCTGCAAAAATATGTTTGCGAAATTTTAAGTGTATTAGCGTCCATAACTGCTTGTTTCCTCGAAGTATAATGTCTCCACCTTTTCCACCATCTCCTCCATCAGGTCCGCCTTTTGGATTGCCTTTAGATCTATGAAAATGATGACTTCCTGCTCCACCATTCCCACTTTTAAAGAAAATCTTTACGTAATCAATAAAGTTGCTTTCAGCCATATAGGCTGCAAAGGTAAGTGCTATAAATAGTGAAACTAATTTTTGTAACTGAATTAGGTAGGTTCATTCAGTTTAATTTTTTTTGAATAAGGTTCAAAATTTTAATCCAAAAGAGTGCTAGTAAAACTCCCAAAAGTGCACCAGCAAATACATCAAAGAAAAAGTGCTTCCCCAAATAGACTCGACTGTATGAAATTGCAACGGCCCATATGATTAGTCCGTATTTCTTATACCCGGATAAACTAAACACCAGAATAATAAAAACGGCAATGGCTGTGTGATTTGCCGCATGACTGCTAACAAAACCATAGGAATGACTTTGTCCAATAGGTAACCTTGGATTTAGCTCTTCAATATTGCAGGGCCTGGTTCGTTTAACCCCAGGTTTAAACACTTTACTGCTGATTAAGTCAGTACTAGCTACAGTGGCTATGAGAGCAATAATGTACAGCCAACTTTTAGCTTTGAATGTTCTAATAATCAGAAATAACAGGAGTGCATAAAATGGAATCCAAACAAATTTATTGCTTAAAATTTCCATAGGTCCATCTAGCCAATTAGCGCTTAACTTCTGATTAATTAATTCAAACAACCAGTAATCTATGTCCTTTAAAACACCTAGCATTTCTTACTTATAATTATTATTCGTGGCGATGTTGCTTCGTTAAATGAATTTAACTTATAATCTCCAAATGAGTTTAATATTTTAAAACCGGCTTTCTCATGCAAGGCCATTAATTCTTCAGTTTTATAAATCTTCACTTGTTCTACAAATGTAAACTGTTCTTCATTCCGTGTAAACTGGATTTGTTTTTTCACAAAGCCAGCCTCAATAAATTTTTCTATTTGATACGTTTTAGTTGGTTTTTCAATGGTCTGATGCTGAGGTAATTGATTTATAACCGAAGCAGCATTTAAATAGTCTTGAACAAATATTCCATTCGTATTAAGAGCTTCAAACTGGTGACTTAGAATAGTTTCATCAGTTTTAGGAGATTCAAAATAACCGAATGATGTAAATAGGTTAAAAATATAATCAAGATTATCTATAGGTAGAATATCTCTCATGTCATGAACCAAAAAACGAGAACCTTTTAAGGCATTGGCTTGAGCATACTGGATGCTATTAATAGATAAATCTAAGCCAAGTACATTCATGCCCAATTGAGCCAAAGTATTGGAATGCCTTCCCTTACCGCATGCCAAATCAACACAGTTTGCACCCTTGGGTATTTTAAGATGCTCTACTAATTTTGCAATGAACTTTTCAGCCTCTGTATAATCTCGGTGACCATAAAGTTCGTGGTATTCCTCTGTATCAAACCAAGATTTGAACCATTGGTTTTGTTCTTCAGACATGTATCAAAAATACGCTAAATAAGGCTGTTCATAGAAAAAAGGATGCAAATAATATATGCGGTTGTAACTTTCCCTGGATTGAGAAGTATAACCTTTTGAAAGTCGCCCCTGAATGAATACGGCAGAATACAATGAATGTGTGCAAAAGCACAGTGACGGAGTATTCCGATATGCCTTGAAAAATTTAAGGGACGCGGATGAAGCAAAGGATATCGTTCAAACTTCTTTCGAAAAACTTTGGGTTAAGAGAGACCGAGTAAAATATGAAACCATGAAAAGTTACTTATTTACCATTGCTCATAATGCCATAGTTGATAGATGGAGAATATCGAATAGAACAACGGAAATGACAGAACATCAAGAGAACATTCAAGTTGCCACAAATCATGAGTATAAGGGATTGAAGGAGATTATAGAGCAAGCTTTGGCAACTTTGCCTGCAATTCAGAGAAGTGTTATCATGTTGCGCGATTACGAAGGGTATTCCTATGAAGAAATAGGAGAGATAACAGAATTAAATCCTAGTCAAGTTAAAGTTTATATTTTTAGAGGAAGAAAAACACTGCAACAGTTTATTGGAAAATTGGAGGCTGTATTATGAAAGAAATAAGTGAAGAAATGCAAATGCAAATATTTGATTTATTAGAAGGCAATTTGAGCCCTAGTAAAGCGAAGGCAGTATTGGCTGAAATTGAATTGTCATCTGTATTAAAGGAAGAGTACAGTTTAATGAAAATGACATATCTACCAAAGGAAGAGAATGTTATTGTGCTTCCGCCTAGTTTTAAACAATCTTTATATAAAAAGGCTGTGTTACTTCCGATGGCGTTTTTTGCTAAAGCGGCAGCTATAGTATGTTTGCTTGGAGTTGGTTCTTACTATTTTTACACTTCTAATAGTTCCATAACACCTAAGAAAGAAGGAAAAGCAGAATTAAAAGTTGCGCAATTGGAGCCTAGATCAAATAAGATAGTTGAGCCTCTAAATCCGGTAAGAATTAAGGAAAATTTAATTAATAAAAAGGTTAATCGTGAAGCATTGACAAAGAATACATTTAATCGAAAGGACAATGGAAAAGCGCATTACATAACAGTAAAAGCCGCGGAACCAATTAACTCTAGTTTTAGCAATTTAAGTGATGGGTCAATGGCTATAGTTACGCCATTGAGAACAATAGATACGTTTAGTCCAAAAGCTTCACTAGAAGAACCTATGCAAAAGGCCGTTGTAATAAATGTAAGAAGTAACAAAAGATCATGGAAACCCGTAGAAGTAATAATGTTAGATGAACCTATGCAAAATAGTCAAACAAATGCCACTGCAAATACGAGAGCAAGTTTTGCTTCTAGGATGCTAAAGTCTACAAAAGAGAATTTTAAAAGAGGACAAACACCAGATATAGACATTAAGTTTAACAGAAAAAAAATGAAATTCAAATTTGATTTTATTTCACATTAAGAAACAATATGATTAAAAAAATACTTTTATCAATCTTTTGCTTAAGCACCTTAATCGCCTACGCACAAACCGAAACTAAGGTAATTCGCAAGAAAAGAAAGGTTATTATTATTCAGAGATCGAATAGTTCGGATACACAATTTACCAAGATTGAAGATTCTGCTTTAAAAGAGATTGAAATTGATCTTGAAGATTATGCGGATCAGTTAGAGGGCCTTATGGACTCCATGGAAAAAATTGTTATACTATTGCCTTCTGGTAATTCAGATTATAAAAAACCCACTTATAATATTGAAATTATAGATTCTCAAGTTGTAAGAAGGTATGATTCACAGCCAGGCAAGCCAAGAAGTATAACTCATTCAAACTACATTTATTTAGGTGCTGCTAATCCACGAAACGCAAATTTTGAGCAAATAGCGGGATTCCAGGAGCTCAATAATTTAAAGAGTTTACATATTGGTTTTAATAAGCAAGTGGGACTTAATCTACTCGGAGGTAAATTAAGACTGTGGTCTGGAATTCAATATGATATTAGTAATTTTAGATTTAGCAACAGTACCGATGAATTAAGTGCAGATGGTAAATTTTCCCCAATATCAGATACGATTAGTGGGAATACTAAAAGCAAAGTTGTTACCAATTATTTGGGCGTTCCATTGGCCATTGGTTACCAATCCAATCCGCATGATGACGAAAGTGGATTTTGGATTAAAGGTGGTGTAAATGCTGGATACAGAGTAAGAACGCATAGTAAAACAAAAGCGAGAAATGGCGAAAAGAGTAAGCATTTTAATAGTTTTGGTTTTAATGACTTTAGCGTAATGCCTTTCCTAGAAGGTGGATATAATAGTCTCGGATTTTATATTCGTTATGGCATACTTCCATTATTTAAAGATGATACTCCAGCTGGAAATTTAGTTCAGTTTGGTGTGGTGATAAAATAGAATTTTACCACACGTATTTTTATATTTTCTTCCTTAAAGCCCCTTTCGGGGCTTTTTTCTTAAATCCTTAATTCTAAAATGCATAATCCTTATGAATCAAAAACAATTGCTCAGTATCTTTGCTGCGCATGGGAATTGTGATAAAAACAGCAGAGCAGATTGAAGGGATTCGTAAAAGTTCTGAATTGGCAGCGAAGACTTTAAAGTATTTAGAAGAACAAATAAAACCTGGTATTAAAACAATAGAATTGGATGCCTTAGCCGAAACTTTTATTAGAGACCACAATGCAGTACCAGCTACAAAGGGCTATAAAGGATACAAACATGCCACCTGCATTTCACTCAATGATGTAGTTTGCCATGGCGTTCCTAATAATACCGTACTTCAAATAGGAGATATTGTAAATGTTGATGTAACCACTATTTTGGATGGCTATTTTGGCGATACTTGCCGCATGTATAAAGTTGGTGAAATAAGTGATTATGCTCAAAAATTAATTGACACTACAAAAGAGTGTTTGAGAATAGGAATGGAACAATGCTATCCAGAGAATCATTTAAATAATATAGGATACCACATTGCTCAACATGCACATAAGAATAGATACAGTGTTGTGTACGAATTCTGTGGACATGGGGTTGGATTAAAGTTTCATGAGGATCCAGAAGTAAGTCACATCGCAGAAAAGAATACAGGACCTATTCTAAAACCAGGGATGATCTTTACCATTGAACCAATGATTAATGCTGGTAAGGCAAGATGCAAAGTGGATAGAAAAGATGGATGGACTGCAAGAACTATTGATGGCAGGTTAAGTGCTCAATTTGAGCATACCATTTTAATTACAGACACTGGACATGAGGCTTTAACAGACATATTTGGAGATTTTTAGAATGAAAATAAGTACCATTAATACAGGATTTTTTAAACTTGATGGAGGCGCTATGTTTGGTGTTGTTCCAAAAAGTATTTGGAACCGACTTAACCCAGCTGACGATAGGAATATGTGCAATTGGGCCATGCGTTGTATGCTAATAGAAGTAGGAGATCGAAAGGTCTTAATTGATACTGGAATTGGAAATAAGCAGAGTGAAAAATTCTATTCTTACTATTATTTAAATGGAGAAGATTCATTAATAGGATCTTTAAATGCTAAGGGACTGAAGGCCGATGATATTACGGATGTAATATTAACCCATTTGCATTTTGATCATGTAGGAGGTGCTGTAAGGCATAATGAAGACGGTGCGCTTGTTCCTGCCTTTAAAAATGCAACGTATCACCTTACTAAAAAGCATTGGGATCATGCCTGTTCACCGAATCCTAGAGAAAAGGCCAGCTTTTTACAAGAGAACTTTATGCCTTTGCAAGAGCATGGAGTATTGAGATTTACGGAAAAAAACGAAGAAATAGCTCCTGGAATTTGGGCTGAGGTTGTTAGCGGACACACCGTCGAGATGATATGCCCTAAAATTGAAACACCGGATGGCATTTTATTATACGCGGCAGACTTGTTCCCTTCAGCAGCACATGTTCCAGTTAACTATGTTATGGGTTATGACATTGAACCTTTAGTAACTATGCAGGAGAGAAATAGAATCAATGAAATGGCTGTTTCAGAAGATTGGAGTTTATTTTTGGAACACGATAACACATACGAAACCTGTAAAGTAAGCAAAGACGAAAGAGGAAGATTTAAATCTTCTCAAATGGGACTTCTTTAACGATTTCGATACCTAACTTTTTTAGGTTTAATCCCTTCTGGCAATACTATTAATTCCCCAATAATATAATAATCAACTTCTTTTATTGCATTGAGTACATAAGCGGATTTAGAGAATCTACCTATATGAACCTTCTTAGAATAAAGAATAAGGACAATAGAATCAATTTGGCCAGGTCTAATGCTATCCTTTGGGTAAATTGGAGCTGTACATTGACAGCCAGGATGTACTTGAAGGATTTTTAAAGGTTCCTTAATAACGGTAAAATAATAAACGGCTTCAATAGTATCTCCTAGATAATGGGTTTTAGTGAAAATAGTATCTTCCCCTAAAGTAAATATGCCTCTTTCGGGTGGAAGCCTAATTTTAGGAACTCGATCAAAAAACGGATTTTGCAGTTCAGAATTTTGGATTGCAGATTTTTGGTCAATACGAGAACTTTTAGACCCACCACAAGCTGTGATGAATATTAAAAAAAAGCCGGCAAAGCCGGCTTTTATAAAGTTTTCTATTCTCGTCTTACTATCCACCGATAATAATTGGAGATTTTGGTTTTTCTGGTTCAGAAATTACAACACCTTTAATGGTAAGTACAACATTTCCGCCAGTACTGTTTACCGTAATTGACTTGTGAAATGTTCCAACTCTACCTCTGCTATTGTACTCTGCAGTAATAATTCCAGTTTCACCTGGAGCTACTTCTTCTTTCGTCCAAATAGGAGTGGTACATCCACAACTTGCTTTTACCTTAGTTAGTGTAATAGCTTCACTTCCAGTGTTTTTAAATGTGAATTCGTATTTTGCAATTTCACCTTCAATAATATTCCCAAAATCATGATTGCTTTGAGTAAATTCAATTGTGCTTTTTGCAGGCGTAACTGGATTTGCAGGGGTAATAACAGTTTCAGGTGTTTCAGGAACTGCGGCATCTCCTACATTAACTTGTGCTTGAGCTGCAATTCCTAATGAAATTACAGAAGCAAATAAAAATATTTTTTTCATTTTCTTAAAGTTCGTTTCCTGTTGTACCAGTATCACTCGTTACAGTACCCGTAATTGTTAATACTTGTGTAGCTCCGTTATCAAATGCAACCGTGATTGTTTTCTTAAAGAAACCTGGTCTGCCTTTTGTTCCGTAAGCCGCTTTAATATGACCCATTTTACCTGGCATAATTGGTTCTTTACTGTAATCACTCGCAGTACATCCACAACTAGGATTTGCACTTTTAATAGTAACAGGTGCTGCACCATTGTTTTTAAAATTAAATTCTGCATTCGCTTTAGGACCCATTTTAACTGTTCCAAAATCATGCGTGGTTTTAGTCCATTTTAAAGTATCTGCTACTTTAACTGGGTTTGAAACGGCAAATAAGGCTGCCATTGATATAGCGCCAACTCCGATAAATGTAAATATGCTTTTCATTTCCTTTTTATAATTATGTAGTATAAATTAAACAATCTTTGTGCCAAACTTATTGGACATGTCAATATGTACAAATATAAAGACTGATTCAGATATAAAAAAGTTGTATTCGTAAACAGATACTATATTATTAACTGTTGTTTAAACCTCATGTAGCATTTAAATCTCAGGTAAAGTATACCTAAATTGTCATGGTTTAGGTAAATCAGGCCTTATTAAGGTAAGTTTAAACGATACTTCTATTTATTGTTAATCCAATAAATTAAATTTGCTTACTTATGAGCAAGAACAAACACCTTATTCTTATTTCTTTAGCTTGTTTATCCTTAGCCTCTTTTAAAGTTGCGGATTCATTTTTTGAGATTTCTAAAAATCTTGAAATATTTTCAAGCGTTTATAAAGAAGTAAATAAAAGCTATGTAGATGAGGTGCAACCAGGTACTTTAATAAAAAAAGGTATTGATGCCATGCTAGACGGATTGGATCCCTACACTAATTTTTATTCAGAAAATCAGGCGGAGAAAGCCTTAATTGATCGTATGGGAGAGTATGGTGGAGTAGGCTGTAGAATTGCTTTAAGAGATGAAAGAATTCAGGTAACTGAAGTCTTTACTGGCTATGCATTTCACAATGCAGATGTGAGGGCAGGAGATATTATAAAATCAATTAATGGAAAAGATTTATATAAGAGCACAATCAGTGATGCAAGTGTTTTGCTTAGGGGGTCAGCAAACACTACTTTTCAAATGGTTGTTGATCGAGATGGTAATTCCATAAATAAAAGCATAGATAGAATGCAAGTGGTGAACAAAAGTGTACCATACTTCGCAGCTGTGAATAAGAATACGGCTTATATAAAGTTGGATGAATTTGGAAGGGATGCAGCTTCTGAAATACGGAATGCTATTGTAAGCCTGAATAAGGACAATGCCATTGATAATGTTATTTTAGACTTGCGCTTTAATGGAGGAGGATTACTTAATGAAGCGGTAGATATTGTTGGCTTATTTGTAGGGAAAAACAAGCAAATAGTAGATATGAGGGGCCGAACTTCCAGAAACAATAAAAAATGGCAAAGCAGCATGAATCCAGTTGCGCTTAAGAAAAAGCTGGTTATTCTTGTCAATGAGAGAAGTGCATCTGCTAGTGAAGTGGTTAGTGCAAGTATTCAGGATTTAGATAGAGGAGTGGTTATAGGGCAAAATTCATTTGGAAAAGGATTAGTTCAAAACTATTTTCAATTGCCTTATCGCACGCAGATGAAGATAACTACGGCAAAGTACTATACCCCAAGTGGCCGATGTATTCAATTGTTAGATTATAGTCACAGACAAACGGATGGCACTGTTGGAGCTATACCGGATAGTCTAAGAAGAGAATTTAAATCTGTTGGTGGAAGAATTGTTAAAGATGGTGGCGGAGTCCAACCAGATGTTACCATGGAGCCTTTTGGTGGACTAAGTATTTATAAGCAATTACAGAAGTTTTTTATCAGTTCTGATTTTGCAAATAAGTATAGAAACTCGAATGACAAACTCATTGATATAAATTTCCTAAGCGATGCAGAGGTGAACACCTTCATTAATGATGCTTCCATAAAACTATCCGAAGAACTAAAAGAGGAAATGTCAAAAAGCCTGGGGAAACAGTTCAGTGATGAGCAGTTTGTAGCTCAAATATTAACTTCTAGCGCATTGTTGACATCAATTAAAAATGAAACTACAACTAGTCTAAATGCCAATAAGAACATTATAAAACACCTACTCGAAGTAGAAATTATTAAGCGATACCATCTTGAAGATCTTAAGTATAAAAAAATGTTTCAATCAGATCCAGAAATTTTAAAAGCAATTGAAGTAATGAATGGTTCAACGTACGCAAAACTATTGAAGAACTAATTATGGATTTGACTATACTTTTATTTTTGGGATGTTTGGGTGGATTCTTAGCTGGAATGCTTGGAGTAGGGGGAGGAATAATTTTCATTCCTGTTCTTACTTATTTCTTTGAAAAAGAAGGTTTGCCAGCAACCGATGTCGTAAAAGCAACACTAGCAAATTCCCTGTTCCTAGTTTTGGGCAGTGGGGTAAGTGGCACCTTACGCCAATTATCTGATAAGTCATTGAATTGGTTAAATACTATAATTATAGGGGTCCCTGGAGGAATAATGTCTTTCTTGATTTCATATTCTATTGCTTCTGGTGATTGGTATAAACCTATTATATTTCAGCAAGTATTCCTTGCCTTCCTTCTGTTAAGTATTCTTAAAATGTTATTGCCTAACCGAACAGAATCTGCCGTAAATATTTCATCTCAATTGCCAATACTAAAATCTATTGGTGTAGGAATTTTAGCAGGAGCTGTAGTTGCTGTAAGTGGTTTAGGTGGCGGAATTGTAATGGTGCCTATGTTTCAATGGCTATTTAAGTTAGACTTTAAACAGTCATCAAGACTTTCATTATCTGTTATTCCACTATTGGCGATTTTTCCTTTAATTCAATACTTAAATACTACGAGTAGCCTAAGTGGTCCTCACACAGGTTTTATTTCTTGGGCAATTTTATTACCTACCTTAATAGGTGTGTTAATATTTGCACCTGTCGGAATAAAAATTAGCAAACAAACGCCATCAAAAGTATTACGTATTACTTTTGCAATCTTATCAATAATAATTTTTATAAAGACTTTATATGCAATCATTAATTAAGTACACACTATCATTATGTATCTTATTCATTTTTAATATTAGCCTTGCACAGGTTGATCTAGAACAAGTAAAAAAAGATATAGAATATTTATCGTCAGATGCACTAGAAGGGAGACAAACAGGTTCTCCTGGAGAAGAATTGTCAGCTCAATACATAGCCAAAAGGTTTAAAGACCTGAAGCTTAAAAAGATAAATAAAAGTTATTTTCAAGATTTCAGTATTACTCAGTTACGCATAGCTAGAAATGAAACCTCACTTAGTTTCACTTCAGACCCAAGCGGTAAACGAAATGCAGGAAAGTTTAAATTGAATAGAGATTTCTATCTGCTTACACAGACTGCTAACCAAGATAGTGCTTTTGGAAGAATCGTAGATTTGGGATATGGAATAGTTAGTGAGTCTGAAAAGAGGAATGATTTTGCGGCTTATGAAGATTTAAAGGGTAAAGTATTTTTTATAAGAATAGGCTATCCTGGAATGGATGAAAATCCACACAGTCCTTTGGCAGATGTTTGTTCGGTATCTCAAAAGATTGAGAATGCATTGAAGTATGAGCCGGCAGCAATAATTTTTCTTCCTGGAGACTCAACTGCAGAAAGGCCAAAATCAAAATTGGATAATTTTAGCAGCACCAAACAAATACCAATTGCTTTTATGTCTGTGATGAGTGATGGTCCGCCGAATGGACTGTTTTGCGCAATTAAAAGTGATGTTTTAGCTCCTGAAGTTACTGCGCATAATGTGGCCGGTTATAGGAATTACCATAAAAGAAGAACGATAGTGATTGTAGCACATCACGATCACATTGGACTTGGTGAATATGGAAACTCTAGACATACGGGAAGCCAAGAAATTCATAATGGAGCTGATGACAATGCAAGTGGAGTTGCTACCATGCTTGAATTAGCAAGAACCTTAAAGGGACGCAAGTATTGCAAAAACAATTATCTCTTTTTAGCTGTAAGTGGGGAAGAATTAGGATTGCTAGGATCTAAGTTCTTTGTAAACCATCCTTTAGTTCGTATGAGTAAAATTAACTATGTCATTAATATTGATATGTTAGGTCGTTTAGATACGATAAAGAATGCTTTAATAATTAATGGTACTGGAACTTCTCCTAATTGGGATGAATCTATTTTAAATCTAAAATACGATACAAATAATCTTAAAATTGTCAAGTCCAAGTCAGGCTTGGGACCAAGTGATCATACTTCTTTTTATTTAAAAGATATTCCTGTTTTGCACTTTTTCTCTGGACAGCATGATGATTACCATAAACCAAGCGATGATGCCTGGAAGATTAATTATGAAGGAATGGATAAATCTATTGATATCATCAAGCAAATGGTACGTTTGAATAACAAAAAGAAAAAATTGCCATTCACTAAAACCAAAGATGTTGCCAAAACTAGCAGAAAATGGAAAGTTAGTTTAGGTATCATGCCAGATTATGCATTTGAAGGAACAGGGTTGAGAATAGACGGAGTTACTGAAGGCAGGCCTGCAAGCAAAGCAAGCCTTGAATCAGGTGATGTAATCATTCAAATGGGGGAAATGCAAATAGTTGATATATACGATTACATGAAAGCATTGGGAAAATTGAATAAAGGAGATGCCTTAAATGTTAAGGTTATAAGAAATGGAAATGAAATAACTGAGCAGGTTAATTTTTTATGAAAATAATAGATCACATAAAAAACTCTGATAAGACTTTATTCTCGTTTGAGATACTTCCACCTTTAAAAGGGGAGAGTATAAATAGTATTTATCAGGCCATAGATGGACTGCTAGAATTTAATCCAAGTTTTATTGATGTTACATATCACCGCCAAGAATATGCATTAAAAAAGAGATTGGATGGAGGTTTCGATAGAATTGCTACTAAGAAAAGGCCTGGTACCGTAGCCATTTGTGCTGCAATACAGAATAAGTACAATATTGACGCAGTGCCACATCTTATTTGTGGTGGGTTTACTAAAGAAGATACAGAGAACGCACTGATAGATCTACATTTTTTAGGTATTGATAATGTACTTGCCTTACGAGGGGATGCACTTAGAGCTGAAAGAAGTTTTATTCCCGAGGAAGGGGGTAATTCAAATGCACTTGATTTAATCCATCAAATTAAGAATATGAATTCGGGAGTTTATTTGGATGAAGAACTTATTAATGCTCATGTGACTGATTTTTGTGTTGGTTCTGCTGGATATCCAGAAAAACATGCGGATGCACCTAACAAACATGCGGATATGAAGTTCTTAAAACGTAAAGTTGAAGCGGGCGCAGAATTTATCATCACACAGATGTTTTTTGATAATAAAAGTTTCTTTGAATTTGTTGAAAGTTGCAAAGCGAATGATATTCATGTACCCATAATTCCGGGTATAAAGCCAATTGCAACCAAAAAACAATTACAAATGCTCCCCAATATTTTTAACATTGAGATCCCAGTTGAATTAAGCAATCAAGTAGAAGCTTGTGAAGATAATAAGGCAGTTAGAGAAGTAGGAATACAATGGGCCATTAAGCAGTGTAAGGAGCTTATAGAGGCTAAGGCTCCAGTATTACACTTCTACACCATGGGTAAAGTAGCAACGACTAAAGCTATTTGTTCGGAGATATATTAATAAATGGATGCTCTTGTACTAAAAAGCACCGGAAGCTGGTATCAAGTAGAAACCACGGAAGGTAAACTTTTAGACGCAAGGGTTAGAGGAAAGTTTAGGTTAGTAGCTAAGGACATTTCTAATCCTATAGCAGTTGGAGATTTAGTTAGAGTAGAAGAAGATCCAAATTATCCAGATACGGCTCAAATTGTAGAGATATATGATAGAAAAAATTATATCATACGAAAGTCGAATAAACTTAGTAGTAAAAGACAGATTCTCGCTTCCAATCTTGATGTTGGATTAATGGTTGCTTCCCTGGTAGCTCCAAGTACCTCTAGAGGCTTTATAGATCGGTTTTTGGCATGTTGTGAAGCATATCATATTCCAGCAGCTATCTTTTTTAATAAAACGGATTTATTAGAAGAAGATGGAATAGAACTCAGCGTAGAAATGGCAGAGGAGTATCAGGAATTGGGATATCAAACATTTGTTGGAAGTGCCACTACAGGCCATGGAACTGAAGAATTGAAAACTTTTCTGCAAAATAAAACTACCCTTTTGGCTGGGCATAGTGGAGTAGGTAAATCTACCTTGCTTAACTACCTATACCCAGAATCTTTGGCAAGAGTGGGAAAGATTAGTTCTAGACATTTAAAAGGTAAACACACAACCACCTTTGCTCAAATGTACGTGATCAATGAAACACGGATTATTGATACCCCAGGAATTAGGGATTTTGGATTGGTGGATATCGTTAAGCAAGAGTTAGCACATACGTTCCCTGAATTTAGATCACATATGGACAAGTGTAAATTTAACAATTGCCTCCATATAAATGAACCAGAATGTGCCATTAAAGAAGCGGTTGAAGATTTAACTATTAATCCAGAAAGGTACTATAGCTATATTAGCATGTACAACAATGAGGATAGTTTTAATTAAAGGAGTAAGTCTTTAATTTGACCTGGAGAAAACCCGCACTCTTTGTATAATTCTTGATTGGAGCCATGTGGAACAAAGTCATCAGGTACACCTAGCAAATGGATAGCTGATTTTATGTTGTTTTCCTGTGCGGCGCATTTAATCGTTTCTCCTACACCTCCTTTTATGCTTCCATCTTCAACTACAATAACATTCTTATGTTCTTCTATTAAATATAAAATTGCGTCAATTGGAAGTGGTTTTAAGTACAAAGGCTGAATCCAAGTGAAATTTTCGTTGGCTATTTCACCCACAATTTCGCATGCGCTGCCAATACTTATTATTAAATTATTGCTTCCCTTTTTATGCGTGATTAACTCAGTGATTTGGCAATTTAGATTTGAAGAATTTAAGATTGATCCCTTAGGGTAGCGAATAGCGTAGGGCGTTTTAGTTTTACTAGCTTCTTCTAATAAATAATTGAATTGAAGTTCATTAGCTGGAGCAGCTAAGGTTAAGTTTGGAATAGGTAAAAGGTAAGCAATATCAAAAACACCATGATGGGTTGGCCCATCTTCACCAACAAGTCCAGCACGGTCAATAGCCAGTACTACAGGTAGGTTTTGTAGGGCAATATCATGAATAAGTTGATCATAAGCCCTTTGTAAAAAGGTACTGTAAATATTAACAAATGGAACAAAACCTTGAGTAGCTAAACCAGCAGCAAAAGTTAATGCATGCTGCTCTGCAATACCCACATCGAAACTTCTTTCTGGATATTTTTTCATGAATGGATTTAATCCACTTCCACTAGGCATGGCAGGTGTAATTGCCACAATCTTTTCATTTTTGTCGGCTAATTTGACTAGGGTCTCACCAAAGACATCTTGCCATTTCTTTTTAGCTATTTCCGGTTTGCGTATTTTAACAAACTTGGATCGTGAGTGAAATTGGGTTTGTTGTTCTTCTGCAGGTTTATAACCTTTCCCTTTTATAGTTTTAATATGCAAAACAGTAGGGCTTGAATAAGGCTTAAACTTATTAAAATGATCCATCAATTCAACTACATTATGCCCATCAATAGGACCCATGTAGTTAATCCCAAAGTTTTCAAACACATTTGGTTTAACTCCTTCAATATTTTGTAAGTGATTATCTATATTTCCTGTATTGGGGTCAATGCCAATATGATTATCATTAATTATTATTAGTAGATTATTCTGGTTTTTTGGAATGTTATTTAGGGCTTCCCAAACCATTCCACCTGTTAAAGCTCCATCTCCAACAATAGCGATGGTTTTGCTTTTATCACCACTTAAGTGCTTGGCGCTGGCAATACCTAAAGCAGCACTCAGTGCGGTGCTACTATGCCCGGTGCCAAAAGAGTCAAATTTGGACTCTTCAATTTTTGGAAATCCACTAATTCCATTAAATTGCCGAATAGTTTTCAACGAATTTCTTCGACCTGTCAACATTTTATAAATGTAAGATTGATGGCCAACATCCCAAATTATATCATCCGAAAGTGGATTGAAATTAGCTAATAAACAAGTAGTTAGTTCTACAACCCCAAGGTTTCCTGCGAAATGCCCACCTGTTTCTAAAATGGTATCAATAAATTCTTTTCGCAAAGAGTCACATAAATCAATTAATTCAGAATTGTTTAAATGGCTAAGTTGTTGATATTTATTATTTTTGGTCAATGTCAATTCCTTTTTAATCGAATATTATTCTTATTAATGAATAATTCATTTTAGTTTTGCAACGATATACTACAACTTATAACTTATTAAATTAAATGTCAAAATTAGAAAGCAAAGTTAAGAAACAGTCGTTAAAGCTTAAAGCATTAAAAGCGGAACTTAACATTTTAAAAGCAGAGCTTAAGGAGCAAAGAAATTTACTCAAGGTATTAGGCCAAACCGGAAAACTTGATGGGAAAAAAAGAGGACCAGGACGACCAAGAAAATATCCTGTTTCAACTGAACCAAAGGTAAAAAGACCAGTGGGACGGCCTAGAAAATATCCAGTGTCGGATGAGCCAAAGATCAAGCGTCCAGTGGGAAGGCCACGTAAGTACCCAATTTCAGACGAGCCAAAGATTAAGAGACCAGTGGGCCGTCCAAGAAAGTATCCTGTGTCTGATGAACCAAAAATTAAACGACCTGTAGGAAGACCAAGAAAGAACCCAGTTGTTGAAGTTCCAGTAAAGGAAAAAGAATTGGAAATTTCATAGTTTTCAAGAAACTATATAAAAAACACGATTTATGTTAGTAACATGAACCGTGTTTTTTTTTGCATGTCATTTCTAAATTTAATCTGAAATGCATCAAAAATTACACTTAGCTCTTCTCGGTAAATTGGATTTATTTCAAAATAACTCTTACCTGAAAAGTTTTGATTTTTTATTTCTTCTGCAATTCTTTTATAAAAAAGCAACGGATCATCAGTTCCTGTGAATAAAGCCATGTTTGGCTCAAACTTTAGCACTTTATCTTCCATTTTCTCTTTCTCAAAATTGGCTATATAAGGTGGGTTTGATACCAATATGTCAATATGGTCAAGAGAGGGGAATGAGTGTAGCATATCCTCTTGTCTTAATTCTAGTCTGTCACCTAATCTATGGTTAATTGTATTTGACTGAGCAATTTCTATAGCTTCAGTACTTTTATCAATAGCAATGCTTTTCCAAGTAGTGCGATTAAATAAAAGGCTTATTGGAATACAACCAGACCCAGTACCTAAATCAAGAATCATTTGCTGATTATCACTATTTTCAGTGAGAATGAGATGCACAAGTTCTTCTGTTTCCGGACGTGGAATAAGTACGTGTTCATTTACCTTGAAATCAAGACCATAGAATGGTGAAACTCCGAGTACTTGCTGTAAAGGCTTTCCTGTATTTAATTCAGTAATGATTTTATGAAATTCTTTAATTTGACTAGAGTTTAGGGTTTTATCTGCAAGTACAGAAGTATTTTTAAAGCCTTGTGAATGAAGAATTTCTCGGAAAAGTGCATGGTGTTCATCTATCCCATGTCCTTTAAGGTTTTGAGAAAAATCTTTGAAATAATCAGAAGCACGCATTTATTGTTTTTTTAATACAGTAAATACCAATTTGGCTTTTATGATGCTGCCGTCTGAGGCAATGGATTGCACAAAGGCGATATAATTACCCATGGGTGCTGCTCTTCCATTTGTAAGGCCATCCCATTCAATTAATCCTGAAACACCCACAAGTTGCTGTGATTTTACCTTGCTTAATAGTTGGCCAAACTCATTGTAAATAGTTAAGGATACCACAGAAGGATTATTCTCGTTATTTATCTTTATTAATAATTTATCTTCCCAACCATCTCCATCTGGACTTATTGTTTTTGAAACCAAAGAAGCAAAATTAGAATTGTTGGATATTGACCTGAATTGCGAGTTTATATAACCTGGAGTACCATACTTAAATTTATAGGAGGCACTTGCCCAATTTTCACTGCTTGTATCCAAATGAGTTCGTTCTAAACTTACTCCTTCATCATTGGAAAGTAATTCAAAATGCATATCATCATCATATTCAAAGGAATGAAGAATAGTATTGAATCTAGAAACTAAAATAACCGTTCCCTCGCTATTCGAATAGGTTGGCATTTTGCCTATTTCTTGAATATTTGCCGATTCTATGGGCTGATATGTTTTGGTGGTATTGTTCTTACTTGTGGTAAGTGCTAAATAGGAATTTGGTAAAATGGTTAAAGGTTGGTTTGATATTAGGTAAGAGTCCCTAATGCTACCATCGTCATTCGCATTTGCAATAAATATTTCTTGTAAGTCTATAATTTTATTGCTTCTATTGTAAATCTCTACATAGTCATCATCATAGCCTTTTGGGTTAAAAAGCACTTCATTGATAATTAAATCCCACGCCTCTGGTCTAAGCGTTGTTTTTGCACCCAATTTTATGATAATGGATTTCAATTCGCGTCCATCACAACTGATAAACCCTTTAAGTTCTAATGGATGTACAATATCAGGCAATAAAGTAAAGGAGGAGTTTAAGATGAGCTCATTTGCATTTATGCTTGTAATGTTCAAGCTTATTCCAGCAGACTTTAATTCAGCTGAGCAAGCAGAACAAGGACCAATGTTCTCACTAAAAATCACATGAATATTATTACTCGCATCCACAAAACTGTTCGTTATGGTAAAATTTTCAGTGATGTCAATTTCACCTTGGATTGAATTTTTAATTCCTGGCGTACCACCAATAGATATATTTGAGCTCCAGTTTTGAGAACCCAAGCAAAACTTACTGGTGTCTATTAATTCTAAACTCCATCCACCAGAACTTTTGATAGAATTTAAATGCCAGTCGGAATTGTAGTTTACCGAGTGAACTAAAAAGCCTGTATTGCTTTTAAAGCTCAACTCATCCCCATCATTATTAAGACTAGGCAAGCTGCTTAGTGGAATCCATCTTCCAAAACTGCTAAGGTCATCGCTGTTTTTAGAAAGGATGGCGTATGAATAAGGTGCTATGCTTGAGTCGGGGAGAGTAACCGTATTGCTCGCATCGGAAAATGTATAATTAGCTAAGTTTATATATTTAGCGCTTCTATTATAAATTTCTACATATTCCACTGCTGGAATAGTGTCAATGGAGGGGCTAGGCACAGGCATGATTTCAGTAATGATAATATCTCCATAAACGGCAGAATCGTATTGTGCATTAAACAGGTTAAAGGTAGAACTGCTATTTGTGTTTCCACTTAAGTCTTCAATATTTCTTAGTTCAATGGAAAGGTTCTGATTCTTCGGAAAAACAGAAGCCCAGACAGCAGTAATTTTCTTATTTGGAAAGGCAGAGCTAATGTTTTGTGGGCTTATTCCATTTACTAAAAGTTGTGAAAGGCTTATTGTTTTGATATCCTCGTTTAAAAAAATGTCCATTGAATTTTGACTTTTTAGCGAGGCATTAAAAATGAACGGAGGAGTAACATCAACTGGTGGTTGACCGACATAAAAATTGTCTAAATAATGCTTGCCAGCATTGCTGGTGCTTTGTTTTATAAAGACTCCGAAGTATTTGCCTAAACTCACTGAGGCATCTAATGATTCTCCTTCTTTATTAAATGAAACAGATCCAGATTCTTTGGTAAAGAGAAACCAAGAATCATTTTTATACTGAACAGAGACATCAAATGAACTACTGCTTTTATCTAAGGCATCATCAGTACCGGAAATTATTTCGGTTGAAGTTCCATTTGAAAGTTGATAAAGGCTGATTTCATCATTAGTGTTGCCTATTTTAACATAATAGCCATTATTAGCGTTTTCTACGATTGAATCGCTACTTAAAAAGACATGAACATAATTAGCTGACGAAGGATTAAAGCCCAGTCGAACTGAAAAGTTCCAAATAGAAATACTACTTCCTAGTTCTGTGCTAATTCCAAAACTTGCGGCACCCGTTTTTGAGCTTCTTAGTTCTGAATTGTCAATAGTGAAATCGCCGGAGCTCGACTCCCACAATGGATTTTGTGTAAAGTCTCCATCATTAAAGCTATCAATAAACTGTGCATGTGCAGTTGCTAGGTTGGTGAAAAATAGTATAAAGATTAGGATAAAACGCATACTGCTACGAAAATAAGAAAATGGTAGCTGGCAGCCAAGTTCGTTTATGGCTATATTTTATTTCCTTTCCATTTGGCTTTTCCAAACTGGACATTAATAAAAACCAATGGCATAATTAGTAGCTGGAAAATACTACTTAATATAGCGTAGGCTATATCAAGTTTATTAGTGAAAAATGATTTTATTTTCCAAAACCAAACTAAATCAACAATCACTTTTAACCCTAAAGTTCCAATCACAACAATGTAGTGTTGTTGATACAGAGCCCCAATTAAGAATGCCAGATAAGCAAAGAACATTGCCTGAGTTAAGTAGTATTTCCGCTTACTTTCAAGAGGATATTTTTTAACTTTTTTACCCCAACGGATTCGCTGGTTAATAAACGACTGCCAATTGCTCATGGATTCCGTAAAAACCATAGCTTCGGGCGAAGTGATAACGGTTATTATTGCACTGCTTTGTTTAAATGCGTGCATCAGAAATTCATCGTCACCACCTGCAATAGCTAAGTTGTTTTGGTATGAACCCACTTCAATAAATTTATTTTTTTTAAAACCCAGGTTAGCACCATTGGCCATACTAGGTTTTTGGTCTTTGGCATCTATCAGACCAAAAGCAACAAGACTCAGGTTCTCTAATAGGCCATAATTAGCTATAAAATTATTCTTAGCTGAAAATGAAACTGGCCCTAGAACCATGTCAGCCCCATTTTGAAATTGGGTATTAAATGCTTGTAATGTTTTAGGTGATACAACAACATCTGCATCCCAGGTAATGATATGTTCATTGGTAGCCTGTTCTATTCCAGTCTGTAAAGCGCCTTTTTTTCCTGTTTGGTGTTTGTTTTCTATTAATATTAAATCAGCTCCTGAATCTTGAATAACCGTTGTGCTTTGATCCGTAGAACTATCATTTATCAGGATAATTTCTTTGTTTTGGTATTTTAGATTTTTTAGACTTTGGATAAGGGCTGTGAGTTTTGATTCCTCATTCTTAAATGGAATAACAATGCTCAATGGTACTTCTGTTTTAGAATGGATTATTGGTTCTTGAAAACTATTAAATCTCCAAATCTGAAATGCCATATAACTAGCATAACAAAGGCCCAATATGAATAAACCCCAGATCATCTTTTTCTAATCAAGATAAAAACAATCCCAAATATCGATGGTAATATAACAGAAGCCAAATAGTTAACCATAGAAGCAGCTATTAATGTAGATTCATCTGCTCCCATTGCTTTAAAAACGATAACTGGAAGGAGAATTCTCACCGGACCATCCGTCAATACTAATCCAGGAGCAAAGCTTTGCATAAAATAAACGGCACAAATTCCAGGAATAATAGTAGTGAATTCCAAATGAGTAGCACCTTTAAGAACTATGGCGTAAGCTAAAAGAAAGCTGAAGAATCTAAGAATAGCGATTAAACTTGCTTGGGTAATAACTTTAGCTGTGAGTAGTTTAAAATTCTTGCGCACTTCATGCACCCAATTTTTAACCTTGGGGTGCCGATAGCTTAAAAGCAGCAAGAGTAAAAATCCGAATAGTAAAGACAATCCCATAATCCAATTTTGATTTTGGATTGCCTTGTTTCCAAGAATATAAAGTGCTGGAAATATGCATAGACTTAAATTTACAAAGAGTTGTATTGTGCTGCTTATAAAAGATAAGGGAATGCTAAGGGCTCTCTTATCATTATTTACATAATAGAGTTTGCCAAGGTATTCGCCAATTTTATATGGAAGTAGATTGCCAACGGCCGTTCCAGATAAAACTGCTTTAGCTGAAGTTGAAAAGGAAGAGAACTGAATGGCATTTATTAGTTTATGCCACTTTGCAGATTCTAATGTCCAATTAATAGTGGTTCCTATAAGTGCAGCTAAATAAGCCCACCACGGAATTTGTCTTAGGGACTTACCTAATTCTTCTTGTGAGGTTAGGTTGCTGATGTAGTGAAATGCCCAAGCTGCAAAAACAACAAATATGAAGTATTTGGCGATTTGTAAAATCCCGAATTTACTTTTCTTCGGTACACTTTGCATGTTTTATTTATTGCCTTTAAGAATTTTTTGCTCAATAGCAGTAGTGGAATACCCCTCCAAAAAATTAAGTGTTTTAACCTCTCCACCCCAAGAGATAACTTCTTTACCACCTACAATATCTTCAATGGCATAATCGGAACCTTTTACGAGAATGTTTGGCTTTAAGCTTGAAATCAGATCTAATGGTGTATCTTCATTGAATAGTACTATTAAGTCCACCGATTCTAAGGCTGCCATTACTAAGCTTCTACCTATTTCACTTTGCAAAGGACGGTTTGGAGATTTTTCCATCCGCCGTACACTATCATCGCTATTTAAACCTAGAATTAATTTATCGCCTAAAGACTTAGCTTCTGCTAAATAAGTAACATGACCCGCATGTAAAATATCAAAACAGCCATTAGTAAAGACTACTTTTTGTTTAGCACTTTTCCAAGAGCTAACGGTTTCAATCGCTTCTTCTAATGCTTGAATTTTACTCATTGGCTTTGTCAATTTTTTGTAGTTCAATCCACCAGAGTAAAGCACTCAAGCCTCCTAAAATAATCATTAAAATATTTGATACAGCCAGATTGAATATCCCAAACATTTCAGCATGTTCTAAAGGAACATTATAAACATTGTTTAAGCCAAATGATAATGCTGCCCAAACACCAGCACCAGCTGGAAGAGGTATTGCAATGCCAACGGCAGAGAACAAAAGAGTACACAAAGATGCCCAAAAATGCAAATGAGAGGTTACCTCAAGGGCTTGTAGTGTTCCATAAACGCCCATCCAATATCCAACCCAGATTAGGATACTATAAGCTATGAAAAGCCATGGGTTTTTGAGTGTAAATACACTGCGTATTCCTTTTAGGAGTCGTTGAACTATTCCTTCTTCGCCATCATTTGAAGACTTGCGAGTTTTTAAGAACCAAGCTAATCCTCCCAAGATTACAAGAATAATTAAACCAAATAACCAAACGGGCATAATGCTAGTTATTTTAGATACGATGTACGTATCTAAAAAATTCCAAATGTATTGATATTGTGTTGCTAAGCATAAAAAACAAAGACTTAACATCACCAATAGGTCAATGATGCGTTCTGTAATTACGGTTCCGATTAAGAAGTCCACGGGTGCTTTTTCGCTTTTACTTGCAGCGGCACATCGGGCAATCTCACCCCCACGACTGGTTGCAATATTTACAATATAACCAATCATTACCGCATAAAAACTGCGGCGAATATTTAAAGGATATCCACTTGGTTTGGTAAGCATATTCCAGCGAATTGCTCTAGTTAAATGTGCGATTATTATAGCACCAATAGCAAAACTTAACCAAGCAATATTAGCATTGTTTATGGAAGAAAAGGTTTGATCCCAATCGGTTTTGTCATAAACATAATAGAATACAACAAGCGTAAGAAGGGCAAAAATGATATTGATTATTTTCTTTTTCAGAATCTAATCTACAAGTTTGTTGTATTGACCTGGAAATACATTTTGGGGTTTCCATGCCTTGGCTTTTTCCATTTCCATAAGGGCAAAGCTCATGATTATAAGTTCATCACCTAATTGACCTTGCCGTGCAGCAGAACCATTTAACCCAATTATACCAGAACCTCTTTCACCAGCGATGATATAGGTTTCTATTCTAGCTCCATTGTTATTATTTACAATAAGTACTTTTTGATTCGGAATCATTCCAGCGGCATCAACTAAATCCATGTCGATGGTTATAGAACCCGTATAGTTTAACTCCGTTTGAGTGAGTTTAACATTATGTATTTTAGAATAAAGAACTTCGATTTGCATTAATGCTACAAAAGTACTTAAAAATAGAGATACCAACCTAAGGCGGGTATTTATGATAAAATGTTAACTAAGAAATTTAATACATCACACAATCCTTACTCAGGATCTCTAAAACTATCCATCAAATCAGCTGATATGCCAGTATTGCTAAACCCACCATCATGGTAAAGGTTCTGCATGGTTACCATTTTAGTGTAATCACTAAACATGGTAATTACATAATCCGCACAAGCATCTGCACTTGCATTACCTAGCGGACTCATTTTATCTGCATAATTAAAGAAGGCGTCAAAACCACCAACTCCGCTACCAGCAGTAGTCATGGTTGGGCTTTGGCTAATGGTATTTACACGAACCTTTTTGGCTGTTCCATAATGGTACCCAAAACTTCTAGCTATGCTTTCTAACATGCTTTTAGCTTCAGCCATTTCGCTGTAATCTGGAAAAGTTCGTTGTGCTGCGATATAAGTTAAAGCCATTATACTTCCCCAATCTTTAACTGCATCTTGCTTCCATAATACTTGCATTAATCTATGAAAACTCATGGCACTAATATCTAAAGAAGTATGCATCCAATCATAGTTGAGGTCGGTGTATGCTTTTTTCTTTCTAACATTTAAGCTCATTCCCACACTATGCAGTACGAAGTCTAATTTGCCACCTAGCTTTTCCATGCTTTGGCTAACTAGGTTTTCTAGGTCTTCCATTTTGGTAACGTCACAATAGATAACTTCAGTTTTCAGCTCTTTGGCTAAATCTTCAGTTTGACCTATTTTTTTAGCTACAGGCGCATTGGTTAAGATGATTTCTGCACCTTCTTCTATACACCTTTGGGCTACTTTCCATGCTATAGACGCTTCATTTAGGGCTCCAAATACGATTCCTTTTTTACCTTTTAAAATTCCGTTTGCCATAATCTTATGTATGGCGAAAGTACTACGAAAGAATGAAAAATTGTTAATTTAGAGCTGGAGGATTAAAAAAGGTTTGGCATTTTAGATTTTAGTTTCTTGCTTCGGTTTAGGCTTTAATGTATAAACATACTTAGCTCCTAAAATGGCACTTCTTTTTGGACTCCAGACATCAGTTCCAGCCTCAAACAGAAAAAAGAAGTTTAATTTTTGCTGATCATCAATTTTGTAATCTGTAGCTAGCCTAAAACGAGTCTTGGTGGCAAAAGTGAAAAATTTGAAAGCATTTAATTTTCCTATTTCTTTGTGATAGAACCATTCACAAGAAATGGTAGGGTCTAGTTTCCATTTCTTAAAATCGTAACCGATACTTGACCGCAGTCTAAAATCAGAAGCAGGATAATCACCTTCCAATTCACTCACTCCAAGTTCATTGCCTCTTTGATAACGCAACCTGTTTTTAAATCGGAATCGTTTCTTTTTAAATGCATGGCTAAAGTCAAAGTTATACCTGATATGATTTTCTATGCCTTGAATTTTCCCAATGTTATCATTTTCCCATGTATGCCTTAAAGCTGCACCGACTTCAAAGTTTTTAGAAATTTTATAATCTGATTCCAATTGCGAAAAACTCTTATCAAAAACAGTAGAATTCGTTTTGAATCTAAACTGCTGTTGGAAAGCCAATTTTATTCTTGGGTGAACCTTATAGTTTGCTTGCCCGGCAAACCAAGTCTCAAAATCTGGTTTGCTTTCTGTATTTGACTGAGCTAATACCAAGCAAGGGAATACTAGCAAAAGAACACATAATGAAAAGCCATACTTGAGTTTATTTCTCATCATCGTTGTAGCATTTTTTAGATTGTTTGCTGTTGCCTTTAGGGATACCAGCATTGATGTAGTTTTGGATAGTTGCCTTCCTTCCGGTTATCCAGTTTTTTAAATCCTGTATTTCGGTATCGTAATTTGGATTAATTTGAGTTGGTTTTATTTGAGCTGCATAGAAATCGATATCGGCTAATAATTCAGATTCATTCCAAATGGTTGTAATGATTCTTTCCAGTTCAGCTTTCATTTTATCTGAGAAGCTAGGAATTCGTGATAGTCTCCTAGGCAATTCGGCATTGACAAATAAACTGAAGGTCTCAACAATCTTTGATTTTGTTTTAGAATAATTCATGCCCCAAGGAATAAAATGGGCTTTGCCATTATCAGCAGGATCGAAATAAACATAGAAGTTATTTCGGTTAACTGAATACCCATCTATATGACCAAGCACTACTTCCAATGCCCAGAAAGTTATAAATTTATCTAGGTTTATTTTTTGTTCTAATGAAGAGATAAGGGTTGCGTCGGATGCAGACTCTACTATTTCTCCGATCTTTCGTATGGGTTCAAAGTTTGAGTTTGTCGCATCTGTTTTAGCCTCCCACCGAGGTAACCATGCTGGCACAAAATCTGCCACCGCACCTTCATATAAATGGCCGGAAGAGTTTCCATAATGCTGCTGTAAAAAATCTTCATTAATAGATTCAAGATGCAAATAAGGGCCAAGCGCTTCACCATTGACTTTAACATTTGCAGCATTACATCTTGGGCTTGGATATCCAACTTTGGTTATAAACTTATAAAAAACAGGCTGAATAACTCTGCTCGGATCTTCAGAATTATTATTTAATGTAAGTTTAGACGAGTTTCCAAATTTTAAGTTAGAACCTTTTTTTAAGGTGTTGATTTTGAGTGCCGGAGCAGAAGAAAATATGGATCCAGCAAATCCTTTTTTTCTAATTCCACAATTTGGAATGCTAATTCCATCAATGGTAACGTTCGCGGTATACCAGTTGTAATAAGAAGGGAAAGGAACATCGCATTGACCAATGTGCTCAAATACAACGGCAAGTGCAGTGGCGCCATTTTTTTCTAAAATACTTGGTCCAAATCGGGATTCATTTCGCATCGTCTTAAAATCCTTTCCATTCATCGTAATGTCAATGCAAAACACATGATTCCGGTCATAGCTCAATTCTCCATTCTTTATGGTAGCATTTGAAGCTGCTGGCGTACAAGCAACCCCAGGAGGTCTCTGTTCCCAGAATTCTTCATCGATTTGTTTAGCAATTGTTTCTAAAACAAATTTCTTACATCCAAAAAGCAGAAGGGTAAGTATAGAAAGTGTAATTAGTTTATGCATAATAATTTTACATTTTAGGTTGAAAAGGTAACGCTAGTTCTTTTTTAACAGCAATGGTTCTAATAACCATGACAACCAACATTGAAATAGCTAAATTCAGATTCCCTAAGTCTAAAAACTCAAGCATGAGGTAATACGTGACTGCTCCAGAAAGGCATGCAGTCGCATATATTTCTCGTCTAAATATTAGTGGAATTCTATTGGTTAATACATCTCTTATTACACCACCAAAAACAGCTGAAACAATTCCCATCATCATAGCTATGGCAGGTGAGAGACCTGCATCCATGGTTTTTTGCATTCCCAATACCGTAAAAAGACCAATTCCAACAGTATCGAATAGAAAGAAACTTTTGCGAAGGTGTTTGAAATATTTACTAAAGAAAAAACAAATAAGTAATGCAAGGGCAATAATCCATAAGTAATTTGGATCAAGCATCCAGGCTGGGGGAGTAGACCCAATTAACATATCACGTAATGTTCCTCCTCCAATGGAAGTTACAATTCCAATAATGGTGGCACCCACCAAATCGAACTTCTTTGCTGTGGCGGTTAAAATTCCACTTATTGCAAATACAAACGTTCCGAATAATTCTAAAAAGTAAATTAAATCCATATTTATTTAATACATGCGGTGCATCTTGGTTCCTTTTCCTGGCATTGAGAATACACTTCCCCTGCAAAACTTGCAAATGGTAGCTTAGTGTTTACAGCATTATCTAAATGATATTTATTAAGAGCATGATAACCTCCATAGTAACCAAGGAGTCCACATAAACTATTGAACATATTTAAATCCTTAATTATGATTGGTCGGCAGCAAGTATTGAACAGAAAACAATAGGATTCTTTTGTTTTTAAAGCCCCAATCTTATCAATGGTGTTTGTTAAGATGGCGGAGTCTTGTGTGCTTGATAATGTCTTAACTAAGCCGTCTAATTTTGATTTCCCATTTTGATTTAAGCAATCCAATTGATAGGGATTGGCAATTGAATTGATATTCATGTCATCCAGAACAGCTGTTGAGTCGCATTGAGCCCAGGAGGAATTCAATGAAAACAAGATGGCAAGGAGAATAAACGGTTTATAGATTCTCATGGTGCAAATATACATGGAAGCTTTGAGTGATAAATCTAAAATGCCTCCTTAAAATCTTATGAAACCTACTTGATAGCCCTGCAATAAAAAGTATCTTTGCCGCATGTTACGAACGCATAATTGTGGCGAGCTGAGAGCTGCGAATATTGGTGAAAATGTAAAACTATGTGGATGGGTTGCTAAAGTGCGCGACAAGGGTTTTGTGTTATGGGTAGATTTACGAGATCGCTATGGCATTACTCAACTGGTTCTAACAGAAGATGATGCTAAATCTGAGCTAATTGCAAAGGTAAAAGAGCTAGGCCGAGAGTTTGTAATTAGTGTAGAAGGTTCCGTAATTGAACGCGAAAGTAAAAATGATAAAATAGATACTGGTAATATTGAAATAAAAGTAGAGAATATAGAGGTTTTAAACGCTTCTAAACTTCCTCCTTTTACCATAGAAAATAATACGGATGGCGGCGAAGATATTCGCATGCAATACCGCTATTTAGATATTAGACGTGAATCGGTTCGTGATAAATTAATCTTGCGACATAAGGTTGCTCAACTCGTAAGAAACTACTTGAGTAATGAAGAGTTTTTAGAAGTAGAAACTCCAGTCTTAATTAAAAGTACTCCAGAGGGAGCAAGAGATTTCGTTGTTCCGAGCCGATTAAATGAAGGACAATGGTATGCATTGCCGCAAAGCCCACAAACCTTTAAACAATTGCTTATGGTTGGTGGAATGGATAAGTACTTTCAGATTGCAAAGTGCTTTAGAGATGAAGATTTAAGAGCCGATAGACAACCAGAATTTACACAGATAGACTGCGAAATGTCTTTTGTGGAACGAGATGATGTTCTTGAAATATTTGAAGGCATGTGCAAGCATGTATTAAAAGAAGCCAGAGGTTTGGATATGCCCACATTCGATAGAATGAGTTATGCGGATGCTATGCTTAATTATGGAAGTGATAAGCCAGACACTCGCTTTGGAATGACTTTTAAGTACATAACTGAGCAAGCTCAAGGAAAAGGGTTTGGAATATTTGATTCGGCAGAAACTGTAGTTGCCATTAATGTAAAAGGGGGTAATTCGTATACTCGAAAAGAAATAGATAAGCTTACTGACTTTGTGAAATCGCAGCAAGTTGGAGCTAAAGGGTTGATTTATTGCAGATGTAATGAAGATGGGAGCTATAAAAGTTCTGTAGATAAATTCTATGATCAAGATGCGTTAAAAGAATGTGCAACGGCTTGTGAAGCAGAGGCAAATGATTTAATCTTTGTTCTTTCGGGCGACTTGGCTACAACACAAAAGCAAATGAACGAATTGCGTTTGCATATTGGAGAAGAAAAAGGCTTAAGAAACCCTGAAGATTACAAAGCCCTTTGGGTTTTAGATTTTCCATTATTAGAACATGATGAAGAAAGTGGCAGATGGCATGCAATGCATCATCCATTTACATCACCATTAGCAGAAGATTTAGATAAGATGGAATCGGCTCCCGGAGAGGTGAGAGCCAATGCTTATGACTTAGTTATAAATGGGGTAGAAGTAGGTGGAGGAAGCATCCGGATACATGATAAAACATTGCAATCTAGAATGTTTGACTTGCTTGGGTTTAGTAAAGAAGAAGCAGAGGCTCAATTTGGGTTCTTAATGAGTGCTTTCGAATACGGTGCGCCTCCTCATGGAGGAATTGCCTTTGGCTTTGATAGACTATGCAGTTTGATTGGCGGAACCAATAGCATTAGAGATTACATCGCTTTTCCTAAGAATAATTCAGGAAGAGATGTTATGATAGATGCACCCTCGGCTTTAAATGCAGAACAATTGAAGGATTTAAGTTTGTAAGGTAGATTTAAGGATTGATCTTCACCAATATTTGTTAATCAACATTTAAGGCATGATTTTGCCAATTAGCGCCATTCACTAAATCAAAGTTTATACTTGGATTTGTGCCCTGGTTTTCAATTGCAGTGAAATTACAACCTAGGTTAATTCCAACTTGGTATTGTGGGGTACTTGCGCAACACTTGTCAATAATGTTACTAAGCAGAAGCTAAAAAGCATTAGTTCATAATCCTTCATAGAATAGGTATATGGTGTAAAAGTAAAGATTTTTTTAATATGGCTTCCATAACTGTTCATTCGTTTAGACAAGTAAGGCTTTGTTTTTAGGATTTAATATGCGGTATTTCAATTAGTGTTTAAACGAATGTTGACAAGTTAAGTTGAAAAAAATTAATCATTTAAGGTCTTTGTACGAACGTTTGTTAGTTATTGGCACAGTATTTGTACTGTTGTTAATATATTATTAACAACTACAATGAATGTAAATATGAATAAGAATATCTTTTTAGTACTCATCCTTCAACTATTTAGCTTCTGTATATCAGCGGCAACGGTTCAGTGGACGGGAACAAGCGGAGATAATAACTGGAATACTGCTGGGAATTGGAATACGGGTTCGGTGCCATCTAGTGGAGATGATATAATATTTCCTATTGATGCCAATATAACTTTTAATATTACGAACGGTAAGGATGACTATGAAAGGTTAGAACTTAGTAATAATTCAAATGTTACCATTAATTTATTGGGAAAAGATATGGAATTTAAATCAGATGATATATATAGTACAAGCACAGCATCTATTATTCTCAATGGCAATTTAACAATTAATAATTCTACAAATAATTATTCAAAGTTTAAATTTAGAAGTGTGAGAATTGAAAAGAATCATTCTTATTCTTCAAGTGCTTATGTAGACTTTGAACAAAAGGAGGGAACCATCCATATGAATGATGAAACAACAATGGAAATTGGAACTAATTCGGGTGGTAAAGACGTGAAAATAAAGGATATAGAAATCAATAACCGCTGCCTTATATTCTTTACGGCAGATGTAGATGTTGATATTGAAAATTTATATTTTCTTGGACAGTCTTCTATAATAGAATGTCCTGACGGTAGAGAGGTGGAATTTGACAAAGCCCAAGATTGGGATGCCTCTTCATTTGGTTCAAGAAACAGAATAAGAAGTAATGTGGCTGGAATAGTTGCTGAGTTAAAATTTAAGAAAAACAGTACAGGAGATTATAATACGTATGAAGATATTGAAGTTACTGTTGATAAAGATTTAACTGCTGACAGCGCATATTTATTAGGATGTACAAATATTCTAGGATCTGCTATAACAATGGGCGCAACAATAACGGCCATTTCAGATGGAGATTATAACAATGATACAGTGTGGAGTACTGGTTGTGTTCCAACATTCTTGGATTCTGTTATTATCAATAATTCATATGAAATAAGAATCCCTTCTTATTATTATGCTCAGGCTAAATCATTAAACTTAAACAATAATGGAAAAGTATATAGTCAGGATGTTACGGGTCGTTTAGAAATTCATGGAAATTTGGTTACGGACGATGCTAATCCTTTTAGCATTGGAAGTGCAAACATGACTTGCGCACTTGAAGTTAGACCTCCTGGAGCAGCAAATGTAAATAGTACACAAGATACCATAAAAGTATATGGTCCTTTTTATCATGAAAATGTTAAAGCAATTACCTCTCAAAACTGCCATATTATTATTAACCCTGATGTAGCAAGCAGAGGAGATTATTTCTTAGAAAACGGAGAATGGAAAGTTATTGGAGCTAAAGTATTATCTCTTACCCACCAATTTGACGAAGCTGGCAATGCAACCTTCACTCCTGCAACGGGAACAGTAGAGGTTTTTTCTCCAGCAGGTACAGATGCGATATTGGATATGGATGGTTCCGGGCACCTTTACAATTTACATATTAATCAAGCCAACAAATTCAACATAACGGATATTCAGTCAATTATTGAAATTGATAATGATGCCAAGTTTTACAATGGCATTGTTACAACTACTGCTACCAAAAGACTAGTTTTTTGGGATAATGCAACTGTATCAACTGTATCAAATACTTCATTTGTTGAAGGACCAGTAGAAAAAATTGGAAACGATAATTTCACCTTTCCAGTAGGCTCTATAGTGGGCTCTGCATTCTACTATGCACCAATTGGTATTTCAGGGCCAGCTTTAACTACAGATGCTTTTATTGCAAAATACAATCCAATGGTTCACCCTGATTATTATTCAATTAAATCTCCAGATTCACTCGTTTATGTGAGTGAGTATGAGTACTGGGATCTTGACGTAAGTAATGGTACACCATCAACTGAGGTTTCCTTACACTGGGATATAGCAAGAAGCAGTGACGCTTTTACATTTGATGCAGTACGAGTAGCACATTATGATGGCGCCGATTGGCACTCTACAGGATATGGTTCTATTAATTCTAGTGGATCTACTGGTTATGTAACTTCGCCAATGCAAAGCAACTTTAGCCCATTTACTTTTGGGGATATTGAAGGAATAACACCATTGCCACTTTATTTTATATCTACTAATGCCATTGTTAAATCTAAAAAAGCAGATTTAGTATGGGAACTAGCTGAAATGGATCATTTAAGCCATTGTATTGTTGAAGAATATATCAATGAAGAATGGGTTCTTATTGAAACAGATATCAGAGATAAATTTATATCGGAAGTAGAATTGTCGGCCAATTCATCCGTATTTAGAATTGGAGCTGTTATTAATGCTGGAAAGATTGTTTATTCGGAAAACATTATAGTAACACGTGAAGTTCACTTTACTCCGACTTTTATTAACAGCACTGACTTAAAGCAAATAACAGGATTGAATCCATTAGCTCAGTCTCAAATTATGATTGTTAGTAATGCAGGACATGTATTAGAACAAGTTGATTTTAAATCATCTACTTATACTTTAACTACAGATCAGTTGTCTGTGGGAGTCTATCATGTATTAATTAAGAATGGTTTGAAGAGTTATTCATACCACTTCAATAATTAAGAAGGATCTTCAAGGTCACTATTTTGTGCAGCAAGTCTATTAAGCTTATGCTGCATATAAATGTAAACGGTGATTAGAACAATTGTTCCTATAAACAAAATAGCCAATTGAGAACTCAATTTTGGATGTTGTGGAACAATAAATAACACTACTGCATTAATAACTCCTTGAGCCAGCAAATAATAAACACTTACTCTTAAGTGTGAAAGCTGACGTATGTGAACTAGTTTTTTAAAGACAAAATCTCGGTGAGGAACAAAAATGTTTTCACCAAGAATTAGTTTATAACAAACCGTAAGACCAGCATCTGCTCCAAATACACTGAATAATAATAAATAGGCATAGTTGCCAGATGTAAGGAGCAAGCTAAACATGAGGTAGAGTATAATAAAAGCAATACTAATAGCACCTACATCACCAATAAAAGCTTTTGCATGCACTCTTACATTAAATAGGGCAAATATGGCCATAGGAACTATTATGTTAATTATAAAGTCTGAATCTGCAAACGGCTTATAGACTCCTTCAAAGTTTGTTAAAGTTTCATTTAAAAATAAAAAAGAAAGCAATACTAAAATGCTATGTAAGGTTAACATACCATTTACTCCATCCATAAAGTTATAAGCGTTTATTACTCCTATACCTAAAATTAAACCAGCTAAACCATTAGCAACAATTTCTATTCCTGTGCTCTGAAATGGAAGGTACATGATCATGAGTCCTAGTCCAACGCATTGAAAAAGTAGTCTTAAGCTATGTTTTAAAAAGTAAACATCATCTATAAAACTGATGACACTAACTATAAGAAATCCTGAAATAAAACCAGTGCTAAGGGCTGTTGGTTGCCAAAAATGGTAAATTAACACAGCAATTGGAATTAGTACTCCCATCCCAGTTACCGTGGGCGCCCCATGGCTACTTCTGTCGTTTGGATGTGCAACAAGACCCCAAACATTTGCAAAGCGCATGAACGCAATAGCTGCCAATCCTATACCAGCAAAAGACACTGCCAATAAATTGAGGTTTAACTCTTCCATTCCACAGCAAATGTAAAGTAAATAATAAAATCTAAAATGCGCATTTATGAACCGCCCAATGAAGGGTACAACTTAATTCTTCGGATTCTGATACATACCATCTATTTCGCCTTTGTATTTCTCAAGGACAACTTTTCGTTTTACACTTAGTTTGGGTGTCATTTCACCAGTTTCTATACTAAAAGGACGAGAACGAATGATAAACTTTTTTATTCTTTCAAATTTGGCTAAACCCTTACCATATTCTTTTAATCCATCAGTAAGCCATTTATGGATTTTATCATTTTCAAGAATGTCATCTGCTTTTTCAAAAAAGTCCTTGCTAAAATCAAAAGTTTCAAAGGCTTCTTCGTGGTTAGGTATTACTATGGCTGAAAGGGATTCTCTCTTATCACCAATTATAAAAATTTGATCAATCCTATTACACTTTAATAATGCGCTTTCTATTTGGGTAGGATAAATGTTCTTACCCAAACTGGTTTTGAGCATATTCTTAAGGCGATCAGTAATTTTAAGATAGCCTCTATCAAAACGGCCTATATCTCCTGTATGGAACCATCCATCTGCATCAAATACATTGTCAGTTTCTGCTTTGTTCTTCCAATACCCTTGCATAATATTTGGCCCTTTAACTAATATTTCACCTTCTTCACTCTCAAATTTTGTGTCAAAACTATCATACGTTTGTGTTGTAATAAATTTCTCGGTTTCTATATTTTGAATAGCTACTTCTTGACTTGGAGCAACTCTCCCAACTGTACCATAAAGTTGTCTTTCCCATTCGTTAACAGTAACAAATGGAGATGTTTCGGTTAATCCGTAACCTTCTTGTACTTTAAACCCTAAATTGGCAAAGAATTCACCAACATGCGGCGCAAGTGCACCACCACCAGAAACGAATAGTCGCATTCTGCCTCCTAGTTTCGCATTTATTTTACTAAACACTAACTTATTCGCAATTTTGTAATTAATGCTATCAATTATGCCAATTCGCTTGCCAGCATCTTTAGTAATACGCACTTTGGTACCCACTCCTAAGGACCAGAAAAATATTTTTTTCTTTACTCCACCAGCATCGCTAGCATTTTTAATTACTTTATCATGCACCTTTTCCAATAATCGAGGTACGCAAGCCATGATTGTGGGTTTTATCTCACCAATATTTTGGGCTACTTTTTCTAAGTTCTCGCTAAATGCAACTTGGGCACCTATATAACTCGTTAGATAGTATGTTGCCATTCTCTCATAAACATGACTTAATGGTAAGAAACTTAAGAATAAATCATCTTTGTTAATTGCAGGACATAATGTTTTTGCATCATAGCAATTACTCATAAAGTTGAAATGACTAAGCATAGCACCTTTTGGAACACCGGTAGTGCCACTGGTATAAATCAAGGTGGCTAAATCTGATTTTGTTACCGTTTTAAATTGAGCTTCCACCTTTTCGGTATATTCTTTTGCAAGGTTCTTGCCTTCTTGTAAAACATTTGGCCAGTACAGAAATTTTTCGTCCAAGTCTATTTCGTTGTTAAGATGAATAATCCTAAAAACATCAGTACAATCGGCCTCTACTTTTTTGAACTTTTTGTATAAAAAAGGTGTCCCGACCAATAAAATTTTGATGCCTGAATCATTAATAATAAATTTTGTCTCATCAGGTGTTAATGTAGGGTAGATGCTCACATTAACTAAGCCTAATTTAATCAATGCTTGATCAATTATATAGTAATCTGGACAATTGTCAGTAATCATACCTACTCGATCCCCTTTTTCTAATCCTTGGCTCAGCAGCCAATTTGCGAAATAATCAACCTTGGTTAAAATGTCAGCATAAGTATAGTATATCCATTTATCACCTACTTTTTCGTGTAAATAAGGCGAATCCATAGAATGAATATTAGTGGCAGAGTTAAGTAAAAAATGATGGAGAGAAGCAAAAGGCATCTCATCATACATGGTAGATTTATCTGTCATAAGTTTTGATCTTTAAGTGTAAAAAGCAAAGATGCAGTTTTAAGGATGGATTTACAACCCTAAAATGAAGGCTGCTTTGAAATTGAAATATTTAGGATTCATCTTTTTATATTTTAGATTTGAAGCATTGAAACAGCTTTGTATTATTTCATTTAGTGTTGGAGTTTTTATTCTTGGTCTGAGCTTTTTATTTAAATTTATGCATTGGGCGGGAGCAGTTCCAATGCTTGCAGCTGGCACTGCTGCTTTAATTATTGGAATTCTATTTTATATGCTTTTAAAAGTAAAAGGTTGAAAAATCAAAAAGCTACACTCAAAGAATGTGGCTTCAATTTATTCTAATGTTAATTTAGGATTTTGCGCCCTTTTGAGGCCAAGCGCCAATCACACCACCTAAAATGACCCAGGTTAAAAAGGTATATGAACCGTCAACCATTGTTAAACTAAACGAATTTGCAGCAAACAAGTTCCCTGTCATAATACCAATAAACATAACAACTCCTATTGCGATACCTAAAGTTAGTCCGTTTTTTAAGGATCTACCACCGGTCTTATTTTGCAACCAATGCATAAAAAAGGCAAATAGCAACATGGAGATTGTGTTTACAATCATTGGGGTAGCACTCATTGGAATCTCTACTCCGTTTTTAAACATTTGTTCACCTTTAATGACTATATCATTACCAGCTGCCCAATTGTTTAGGAATAATACACCATACCAGAGGAAACCAAGAAAAAAGCATAAAATTGCGGCCACTACAATAGCAAGCCAATTAAATTTTTGAGAGTTCATAATTGTTTTTTTAATTTTTCTAAATCAAATGTAATGGCTAAGTCTCTAATTAGCAAATGATTGAAATATTCAGCCCTTTGTCGAACAATGTTTAATATCTGGTTCTCTGTTGAGAATAAAACCCTGCGAATATGGCAGGATAAACTTTTTTGCCTGAAATTTGCACTGTTAATCCTGGACGAGTAGTCCAACAAAAAAAAGATAAATATGCCTTACCCAGAAATGTTAGTTGCACCTATGCGTGCCGAGTTAACCGATAATGGTTTTACTGAATTGAAAACTGCCGAAGAGGTAGAAAATATGTTAAACACTAAAAGTGGAAGCACTTTGGTTGTTATTAATAGTGTTTGTGGATGTGCTGCAGGAATGGCAAGACCTGGAGTTGTTCATAGCATAAAAGGAGACAAAAAACCAGATAATTTGACCACTGTTTTTGCTGGTCAGGATCTTGATGCCGTAGCTAAGGTTAGAGAATTTACAGCTCCTTTTCCTCCAAGTAGCCCTGCTGTTGCTTTATTTAAAGATGGCAAATTGGTTCACATGGTTGAACGACATATGATTGAAGGTAGAACGGCAGAAATGGTTGCCGACAATCTTAGTTCTGCTTACGCAGAGCATTGCTAAATGCTAAATTTTGAGCAAATAATTGAATCTGTTCAATCTTCTATCATGGAGGTTGGAGAGTATCAAATAATACAGCAAAATTCGCTTTTAGGTTTAGAAATTGAAGATAAGGGGTTAAATCAACTGGTAAGTAAAGTTGATGTTACCAGTGAAAAAATGTTGGTTAATGCTTGCACTAAAGCTATTCCTAAAGCCACTTTTATTACGGAAGAGAACACCATAAATCAATCCAAAGATTCTGAGTATTGTTGGATAATTGACCCTTTGGATGGAACAACGAATTTCCTTCATGGACTTGAAGTGTTTAGCATTAGCGTTGCGCTTTTTAAAAATGGAGAACCTGAATTAGCATGGGTGCATTGCCCAAAAATGAATCAAACTTTCTTTGCCCAAAAAGGCAAAGGTGCCTTTTTGAATAAGAGTAAAATCAGTGTTTCTAAAATCGCTACTTTAGAGAAGTCATTACTAGCCACGGGATTCCCTTATTATACATTTGAAGAAATGCAACCTTATTTAAATTTGCTAGAAGAATTTATGAAAGGTACTCATGGGTTAAGAAGAATGGGATCAGCGGCCATTGATTTGGCTTATGTAGCTTGCGGAAAGTTTGAAGGGTTCTTTGAACTTAACCTAAGCCCTTGGGATGTTGCCGCAGGTGCCTTATTGGTAACCGAGGCTGGTGGAATCATGTGCGACTTTAAAGGCGGAAACGATTTTGTTTTTGGTAATTCTATCTTAGCGAGTAACTTCACTATTCACCCTGAATTTATGGAAACCATTCAAAAACACTTTTAATATGAGAGACCTACTGCTTTTACTTCTATTTGTATTGCCCATGAGTTCCTTTGGACAAGTATACTTGGAAGAAACTGAAATCCAGATTCCCAAAGAAACAGCCTTTGCCTTGCAAAGCAAGAGTAAAGACTTTAGTGCCACTGTACGCTTAGGAAATGCAAAGTTAAATTTAGTAGCAGATGAACATAACAGCAGCGTAGATTGGTATAGTTCCGCTATTATCTATTGCGATACGCAAACCTTGGCAACTTTAGTAAAGTCGGATGCTATGGTGCGCTGGGCGCTGGTTCATGTTCCTCGAACAGGACCAATTTTTCAATCTAAAATACAAAAAAGAGCTTCATGTGATATGCCAACTATTATTTCGCAAAACACCTGGAGAACTGGATTGCCAGACCCAACACCTGGCAGAAACAGCACACCTACAAAACATTGCATTGTTCACCATAGTGCTGCCAATAGTGGCGATACAAATTACACCCAAATAGTGAGAAGCATTTATACCTATCATACCCAAAGCAATGGCTGGGACGATATTGGCTATAATTATTTAATTGCAGGCAATGGGGCAATTTATGCAGGAAGAGATCCCGAAAAAGTTGGAATAGAACAGGACAATGTGCAAGGTGCGCACTTTTGTGGTAAAAATGCCAATACCATGGGAGTCTGTTTAATTGGTGATTTACAAACCAACCCACCCACAGATACCCAAGTTACATCCTTAACAAAATTGATTCAATGGAAAGTGAAGAAAACCGGTTTGGCTCCTTTGCGATTTGAAGCACATCCAGGTGATACAGATCCTTTGTTGGCAGTAATTGCTGGACATAGAGATGGCTGTAATACCGCCTGCCCTGGTGATAAACTTTATGCTAAATTAGGTCAATTGCGTCATGATGCGAATGAATGCAGTCCGTTTTTAGGAGTAAAAGAATTAGGAGGCATTTCAGATTTAAGATTTACTTATACCGATTCAAAACTTAAGATCACTTCTGAAAAAATTATAGATTTATGGGAGGTGTATTCCCTGTCTGGTCGTTTAATCCACAGGTCTCAAAATGATTATATAATAATTACACAAAGCGGTATTCATGTGCTCCATTATTCTGTAAACGGAGTTCATGAAGTTCGTTTATTTTCTTTGTAAGCAGATTGAATCCCACATTTATTTTTCCTTCTAAATTTTCCTAAATCAATGTAGAGTTTTACCTTGCAGAGGTTGGAGTGGGCAATAGCAATATTTAAAGGAATATGGCAAGGCTTAGTAGTTGGTCTACTGAGTTTTGGCCCTTCGTTCTTTACCCTAGTAAATACGGGTATGAGCTCAGGAAGAAAACCAGCCACTCGAATGGCATTGGGTATTTTTCTTAGTGAATTTACTGTTGCAATGGCTGTTTTTTTTGGATTAAGTGATTACTTTACCAATCAATACTTTCAGATGGGCTTTGCGCTGGTTGCTTCCATAACAGTGTTGTATTTAGGTATTCAAAGTTATATCACTAAGTATAATCGATTTTTAAAAGGCTTGGCTAAACCACCATCAAGTTCTGCATCCTTTCTAAAAGGATTTCTTGTAAACTTAATGAATCCATTCCCAATTATGCTTTGGATTGGTATTTTGGCAGGGGTTTCCATTGGATATGGAGCAGGAGGCCCAAATGATAAATGGCTTCTGTTTGCTAATGTATGTGCTATTTTAATAACACTATTAAGCATCGATTTAGGTAAAGTATATCTCAGCGAATTTTTAGGTAAGAAAATATCTAAGAAAATTTACTTTTTCATTCAAAAGTATTTTGGTCTAATTCTCATTTGTATAGGTATTTATTTTCTTTATCTTTTTTGGAATCTATTATGCGAGTACAATGTGGTTAACATCTGATCTTGTAAACACAGTGCTCAGTTTAACCTTGGCCGCTATCATGTTTGGCTTAGGGTTATCCCTCACCAATACAGATTTTAGAAATCTTTTTGCCAAACCCAAAGCATTAATAATTGGCTTATTGGGACAAATGATATTATTGCCTATTATCGCATGGATTCTTATTCAATTTACTAGCCTTAGTTTAGAATTGAAGATGGGTATTATGATTTTAAGTATTTGTCCTGGAGGAATCACAAGTAATTTAGTTAGTTATTTTATGCGGGCAAATGTGGCCTTGGCTATAAGTCTAACTGTGCTTAATGCTATGATTTCAGTGTTTAGCATTCCTATTTTAATCATAGTGTTTAGCCAAGGTTTAGGCATACAAGAACAATCGGTTCAGTTATCTTTTTGGAGGACTTTGTTAGAGATATTCTCAATCACTCTTTTACCTGCTATTCTTGGAGTTTACTTTAGAAAAATATTTAGCCATGCTGGCTTTATTATTAACAAGTATTTAAACTGGGTTTTACCTGTATTACTAGTTGTAATATTTGCAATTAAATTTTTTGCATCTGAACAAAATGGAGGATCAAGTATCACGCAAGAAGCGGTTCTTACCCTAGCTCCTTGGGTAGTCATACTTAATGTGCTGTCAATGCTGGCTGGATTTTTCTTCGGTAAGGCATTTAAACTAAGCAATAGAGATACCTTAACCTGCACCATAGAAATAGGCTTGCATAATACTGCACTAGCTTTGATCATTGCAGGAGATAAAATAGGAAACGCTACTATGGAACAACCGGCATTGGTTTATGCCATGTTTAGTTTTGTAATAACCTTAGGTTTTGGTTTTTTACTCACCCGATTTTTTCCATTTACAACAGATGCTGGTTAAGGTTTCCTAGATCAAAGGCTTAATGGATTTTAAGAAAGGGTTTTAGGTATTTTAGATTTTCTGTTTATTCCAATGTGCAGTAAGAACTGGTAAAGGGCATTGGTTTATGTAACGTATTAGCATAGAAAAAAGGAATTCCATATAATTATATGGAACTCCTTAGGTCATTTATCTTAAATTTAGATTTGTTCTACTTCATCAGCAATACCTTCGTTTGTATCACTTTATCTGCCAAGTCAAATGTAATGATATACAATCCATTGGAATGACTCGATAGGTCAATGCTTCCTTCTTCGTTTGGACTTTTAATGTCCTGTATAAGAACTCCTTTTGAAGAATATACTTTGATAGTTGAGATAGATTTTAATTGAGGGTTACGGTAGTTAAAGATATTAGTAGAAGGATTAGGGTAAACTGTTAGACCTTCTTCTAACTCTATTATGCTTCCCTCATCTTCACTTTGGTCTGGCACTCCACCTTCTTGTTCTTCTATATAGTCATCACCATTATTAACACTGTTGTAATCTGCTGGTGTCCAGGTATGGTATTGATTGAGGTTTTCATTAACCAAGGTTGGAATGCATCCTAATTCAAAAAGCTCATCAATACTTATGTTACCATCTAAGTATTCTTGCTCTGTGGCAATTAAGCATCTCCAATTCTGTAATTCTCTAACCTCATGGGGTACTTGAAAATGAGGTATCTCTTGGTCTAACCATGCTAGAGCCAAGCCTCTTTCTTCAAAATGTCTGTGAACCAAAGCCCTATCCCTAACCAATTCAAACTTAAAATGTCTCCAATTTCCTGCGGGTTCATTGCTCTTAAGCATAAGTGCATTGGACCAACTAATAAGTTTGTTTTTAATTACAGGAGCCATAACTGCCCTCATCGTATCCGAGTAGTGCGTATCACTTTGCAGTTCTGTGTATAAATCTTGTGTGAGTTGATAAGCATCATAGTTGGCAAGAGCAATAGTATCTGGGAATGCAATCATACTTATTTGTTGAGCATAATCTATCAGACTATCATACTTTAAAGGCCATACAACTGCTGTTCTGTAAAAGTCATCCCAGGGCAATCGACTTAAAATATTAGGATTTGTTGGTAAAAAATCGGGATTGTGCATCAGATAATTCACAGCATTGCAAAAAGAAGCAATGGAATTAATGTTATCAAGTTTTAGCCAATTAGAAGA
>Ga0222654_1000140_pt1 | contig 64305 bp, 60 predicted proteins | sample AntAcemetagen421_FD_179805 | JGI IMG/M metagenome (GOLD analysis project Ga0222654, IMG submission 179805) | Saline water microbial communities from Ace Lake, Antarctica - #421 | ecosystem: Environmental > Aquatic > Non-marine Saline and Alkaline > Saline | place: Antarctica: Ace Lake...
TTCCGAAAGATCGTTTGGGTATACTGTGTCGTCATCAACAGTGATAATGTTTTCATTTGGATACTTTATTAATGTCGGTATTAGTTTCTTGGCAGCTTTAAGGTCATCTACAAAATTAATTTCAACCGTTGGGCCTAGGTTTAGGTTGAAAGCTTTTCTGTCTTCTTTTGATATGTTCAAGACAATATTTTTTGCTTGAATCTTTTGATTAATCAATGAGTCAATTACCTGACTTAGGTAAGGAAATCTTTCTGGATATGACGTCAGTGAAAATATAAAGTCCATTTTTTCCCTAAATTATAAAGTCCCGTACAGGGAAATTCAAGCACGAAGGCCCGATCTAATAAATGGTAACTATCCATCCTAAAGCATCCTGTACGGGACAATTATATTATATCAGCTTTTTCCTTCTTCTGGCAACTCATCTATTAGTTTTTTATAAGCTTCAAACAAGGTGCCGAACTTGTCTTGATCGATTGGCTTGTCTTTATCTTTGTAATAATCTGTAGCCATTGGGTGAAAAATATCTTGAAAATTTTTAATTGAAATCTGAACACGCTCGATGTACTGAAAGGCCCAATCCCTGGACTCCGATACAAACTTTAAGAACCCCTCTGTCTTTTCAATACTCTTGCCATCATTATTCTTTACAGTGTCTTCATGCTTTTTTGCAAGAATCATATACTCCAAAATACCCTTGTCAATCTCTTTGTTTAGTTTACGATTCTTTCTTCTCGTGCCAATGTCATCAGCGACAATAAAAAAAAATAAGGCTATGAAGATTGTAAAGAATATGGCATCAAAGATTGATCCTTCAAGGGGGCCGATACTCATTCTAATGCCTCTCGAACAATCATTACGATTGCTCCGTTTTGTTCTAAAGCACTCTTTACCCTAACAAGATACTCTACTGCTTGTCTCTTGCCGTAATCGTCTAATCTCATAAACTGTTTTTCATCTGCCTTTACTGCAATGAAGTGTTCGTTATCAATTAGCTGCACCGCAAAGTTTTTGGGTGCTCTAATAGTGTGGAATGCCATCGCCATTTTTTGTGTATACATCGTTTACCTCTTATCCATAGTTAAGTATTGCCAAGTTTCTGACCACTGTTCTTTTGTTTTATGTCTATTAAACTCTCTAGATATCTTGCCATTTTCTAAGTATATGCCTCCCCAGACTCCCCATTCTTTTTGAGAAACTCCCACAGCAAAGCATATGTTGGCTACCGGACAGGAGGCACAGATCTTTTCAATAGCTGGCCTTAGAGTAGTGTCATCTTCATATTTGTCAAAAAACAGATTGGTGTCGTAGCCTTGGCAGGATGCCTCGTCTTTCCACTCATTCTTGTTCATCTAGCCCTCTAAGAACCTTTCTGGAATATCCCAGCCAGATTTGGCTACTTCAAACCTTCTTTGTAGGTGCCACTCTCCACCAACATAGGCACCATACTTAGACGTGCTGCCTTTCTTTGATGGGTAGGAGCTAATAACCGTCCAACCATCCCAACTTAAATACTTAGACTCTTTAACAATAGATTCCATCTTATCAAGGGAATTAATAATCATGACTCGTCCTTCGTGTAGATTACTCTTTTGATGTTGTTTGTTTTTATAACTACCTCGCAAAGTATGCAAGGTTTGCTATTACGATCCTGACCCTGTTTGTTGACTCTCGCAACATAAAGGATTGCACCCGTAGCGTTACTGCCTGCGTCTCTAATTGCTTCTACCTCAGCATGCCTAGAGCAGTGAGGCTTAATGTGTTCTGGTGAAACAACGAAAGGACTGTTCCTATCCTTGTTATACCCCGTACCGACCACCCTGCCTGACTTAACAAGCACAGCTCCATGTGTTTTTCTGGACTTAGATCTGCCAGCAAAATACCTGGCGGCAGAAAGAAAAGCCTCTTCTTTTTTGCTCAACATCTAGTATCGATACACTCCCATTTCAACATTCTTCCTATCTAGAAAGTTTGCCAAGTCTGAAAGATTTTCTTTAGGCTTACTAAGATAAACAAAGTAATCCAAAACTTCATAGTTGCTTCTTATCCAACTGGCTGGTGCCTTTTGCATCTTGATCTTAAGACCTCTAGACTTCATACTACGCTCTGTCACGTTGCTGAACTCCATAGCCATTGCATTAATATTTGCCGGGCCAGCAGAGTAAATAATAATCTGCTGATCAGACGTATCCATCATAGAAAGGGCGGTGCCCATGGCTCTTAGATAGATCTGGTAGTCTGAAAAATTACGACTTCCCTGAACTCCAATTATCATCGTCATCCTCTCTTAGTTTTTCTACGATAAACATTATCTCTTTTAATTCTACCTTATCCATAGCCATTGTGTCAACTTGTTTAGCATTTTCTTTTACGACTTCTCCCTCGACAACATCTGTCACATAAAAGGTATTATCTTTAATCCAATAAGCTTTATTTTTAACAACCATTACTTTCATGTAAGAATTCTTCAAGAAGTTAGATGATTGCCTTTTGACAGACTCTTCCATCGGTGGTAGCAAATCTAAGTAAGGAGCAGTCATTTCATAGATATAACTTTGATTGTAGGACATTTTTAAGACATCCTGATCTTCTTGAAAATCTTTTCGAACAATCCTATTAGTTATGATATAAACTATCATTGTTATGGCTGCTCCTACAAAATACTCCAAAGCTAAAGACTCCCCTCAAAACCTCTCATTATGGTATTCATAATTCCGGATTCTCCATTAGACAAGTCCTTCCAATTGGATCGATCAAGCCCCTCCTCAGTTGGAGAAATTTCTGGGGAATCGCTAAGGATATCCATATTAAGCAAACCCTTATGCCACAGGCTCAGGATGTCTCGGTAGGCTTGCTCCGAGAGTTCTTTATAAAATGATGGGGCTATCTCTTTAAGCCTGTCTGTGACCCTGTATACAATTTCTCCAGTCTCAGTGTCCATAGCATCGATCTCTAGAGCACCCTGTTCAACCATTGCAGAGATAACTTCTTGTGGGTCTATCATTATACCCCAGCTCTCTTATCAGATAGTTTGTCTCTTTGATCAGAGATAGCGTAAGAAAACGACTGAATCTTGTGGTAGGCTTCTGGGTTTTTTTCAATCTTATTAAAGTGATGGGCGCAAAAGATTAGCTCGCCCGCCAAACCAACAATCAAAACATAGGCTTGTGAACCACATTGATCGCATCTATCGTTAGCATCTAGACCTCTAAGCTCTTCTACTTTGTCAACTACTTCTTCTTCAGTCACGATAACTCCCTATTTGTCAGTGGAATAAAAGCCAGAACCATTAAAGGTAACACCTACACTAGAGTATACCCGATTTAGTGGCTCCTTGCAAATTTCACATTTATAAAAACCCTCAGGGTCTGTAATAGATCGATTAATGTATAATGATTTATCACAGACCCTGCAGGCATATTGATATGTTGCCATATTTAGTTATAACTTACTTGTTTGATGCCTTGCGCTTTGCTGCTGCTGCTGCCTTTTTCTGAGCTGCCTCAGCCTGACGCAGTGTTTCTAGCTTGATTTCTCTGCGAGCTGCTCTAACGTCTGGGTTAGGGGCAACTACTGCGGTAAGAACTGAAACAATTGCAGCAAGAACTGCAACTCCACCAACCTGTGTCCAGTCGACACCAGCGACAGAAAGTAGCTCATTCGCACCAATCACACCAAGAGCAGCTGCTGCTGCGGCCTTGATTGCAACCTCGACGGTTGACTTCCAAAATGTACTTGTCATGATCATATTTTTGTATGTCCTTTCGTTATGACTTACTAATTATAGCCCATCAGTGCTATTCGTGTCAAGTTCATCTGGTTCTGATTCTCCAAATCGAATACGTGGCTGATGATTCCACAAACGAACATCTTCGTATGTTGCCGAGGTAGTGTAGGCAGTAACAATAATAGCTAGCAGAGATACTCCACCAATTACCATTTCAACCCCTACTTGGCTGGTAGTCCAAAAAGTAACAGCACCAAAAACAATCATAGCAATAGCAACAAAGTATGCTCCATAAATTAGTTTACGACGATGCCTCCAAGAAGGACCAGTAGCAATTGCTTCATCAGAAGCATCACGATTCTTTTTACTACGAGTAATAGAACTATTAATTGCTAGAATTAAAGCTGACCACATGATTAGATCTTCCCTGCGTTAATAGCTCTCTGAAGGGCACTGATGGTTAGTCTTCCCCATACCCCGTCAGCTTTTACTCCTAGCTTTGCCTGGACAGCTTTACGAGTGTTTGGACCAATGCGTCCATCTACCTTTGCTCCAGACCATTCCTGGATAGCTCGATACGTCATAGCTCCTGGGCGTCCATCTGGAATACCCTTGTAGTGTCCTTTGTCTTTCAGGGCTTGCTGGAATGCTTTCCAGGTGTTGCGATCAAGCTTACCGTCTACCTTTAGTGGCTGAGGCTTCGTGCTTACTGAAGATGTAGAAGAGCCTTGGAGGTATGGAACTGGGTCAACCTGTCCACTGGATCTTTTGGTACGAACCTCAAAATGGAGGTGTTCGCCGGTTGACCTACCAGTGGTTCCAGAAGTATAGATGAAGTCTCCAGTCTTTACCCGATCTCCAATATTAAGTTTTGACCTGTCTGCCCCATGAAAATAGGCGGTAAACAGGTTATTCTCGTGCTGAATAATAACAACGTTGCCACCGCTCTGCCTTCTTTTTGCTCTTGGGGAAAGGGTTTTCCAGTCTTTCGCATTATGAACGACTTTCCCATCTTGTGCGGATGTCACGGGGAATTCTCCTCGAACATCAACTCCACGGTGGAATCTTCTTGCTCTGGTAAATGGGTCAGATCTCCATCCAAATGGACTTCCTGCATTGATCTTACGGCCTTTAGGCCAGGGGTTATAAAGTTTCATATATTCTCCAATGCTTGGCGAACTCTTTTAGAAACCACTTAAAATAGTTCATATTTAATTATATCATCAATCTTTAATGATCAAGCCAAAATCCCCTCGATCTTTGCTGGGTTAAAACCTGCCCAGGACTCCCCACTCTCTGTAATTACTACTGGTGCTGCTCGATATCCTAAAGCAATTAGTTTATCTAATTCTTCTGGGTTATCTGTGATATCGACGGTATCATACGGTACCCCCAATTTGTCCATCATTCTTTTTGTAGCATCACATTGGACACAATTATCTTTAGTATATACAATAGTCATTGGTTCTCCTTTATTTATTAATGTTTAAGTATGTCTTAAATGTCTCTGGAAAGATACCCTCCGAAAGTTTCAAGACTGCGTCAGCGTACTCTCTGATCTCTGACTGGGCATCGTGTGGCAAACGCTGTTCAAGGAATGTCATGACGCCCTGCAGAGATACCGTCCAACGCCAACGGACGTACATGGAGTATGCTGGAAGGAACAAGCGTGCCTGCTCAGGGGCAATCCCATCAAGCATTGCCTGCTGATAAAGTCTTTCACCATTCTGAATATGAGTAATTAAATACTCAGTGTACATGTGACCATCATCAGAATCTACTGGAGCACCGCTACCCTGCTTGCTATTCTCTGGCTTGCTACGCCACTGGTTTGCTGATGGAATATAGAACTCCTCCTTTTCTGTAATATACCTGCGAGAAGATTCATTCCACCCATTCTGATCATCAACATGAGAAGATGCCACAGCATACTTCCACCACTGCCTAGCAATAACAAGCGGGGCATAAACTTCAAAAGTCATAGCAGCATGTCTAAAAGGAGAGGTATGCTTTTCTCTAACTAAAAAGTTAATTAGTTTAGCATCTTTCTCTGTAAGTTCTGTTACTTCTTTATCATACGACACCCTGGCGGCATTGACAACAGATAGATCACTACCCATACTATCTACTAGTCGTACATAACCTTTATCTAACACATCGATTTTCATATTTCTCCTTTTCCGTACTCTGGGCAAGGATTGAACTTGCGTGAACCAACTAACCTTTCTACACCTTATAAGAGTGAGGGTATACCAGAGCTTATTTATTTAATTATTAGCACCCCTGGCAGAATTCGAATCTGCGACGGCATACCTTAGAAGGGTATCGCTCTTCCACTGAGCTACAGAGGTATATTTAGTTATCGAGCCCCCAGCAGGTAACGCTCCCGCCTTTCCTGTTTACAAGACAGGTGTTTTACTAATAAACTATAGGGGCATGTTAAATTATAAAGCGACCTTGACGGATCCTGACACCGCAACCTCCACATCGACAGTGTGGTGCTCTTCCTTTGAGCTACAAGGCCAAGAACCCCTATCCAGTGAAATATCGTTGAGTGATGCCAGGATAGGAATCCGAGGGAATAGCGGGGATCGAACCCGCGTCATAACCTTGGTAAGGTTAAGTTTTACCACTAAACTATATTCCCGCTGAGATGGAAAGACTCGAACTTTCAACCTAATGGTTAACGGCCATTTGCTCTGCCAATTGAGCTACATCTCAATCTTTAATTAAACCATTAGTCTAAGAACATGCTGACAGGGATCTCCCCCGTCTTCCCACTCTTGCTGCTCTTCTTCACTCATATATGGGTCAAGATCGTGTGTATTACAGAATGGCTCTGTAATCCATCCCTCGTCAATGCCTTTTACGATCCATTTTCCAAATTCTTCTTCATTAATCATTCTTCTATTATAGCCCATTCTTTTTTATCTGTCAACACATAGCCAATGGACTCTGTTATTGCAACACCAATAAACTTGTTAAGATTTTCTGGGTCTGACAAAAATTTTGCCAGCTCGTTGTCAGAAGTCCCAGTCATCATCTGTTGTGCTCTCGTGTTTGCCAATGACATAGCTTGATCCGCTACCGCTGAAGAAGTCATGGTTCTCATCAGCATTAGGAGACAGGGCAGACAGAATGGCTGGGTTTACGTTAGTCACTTCTTTGGGGAACAGCGCATCATAGCCCAGGTTCATAAGGGCTTTGTTTGCATTGTAGTGCAAAAACTTCTTGACATCCTCTGTAAGACCTACCTCGTCATATAGCTCTGCCGTGTACTTGGTTTCGTTCTCAAACAACTCCATCACGAGATCATAAGTGTACTCCTGAAGCTCTGCTTGACGCTCTGGGGACTCTTCCGCTAGTGCTAGCTGAAACTTGTAGCCAATATAGTATCCATGAACAGCTTCATCACGAATGATAAGCCTAATCATATCTGAGGTATTAGTTAGCTTAGATCTGGATGATAGGTACATAGGCCAGTAGAATCCAGAATAGAACAAGAAAGACTCTAGCAGGGTGGAGGCTACCTTTCTTTTTAGTGGGTCGTCGCCATCATACTTATCAAGAACTATTTCAGCTTTCTTATTAAGGAAAGGGTTTTCAATGCTCCATCTAAATGCTTCATCAATTTCCTCTGTAGAGCACAAAGTAGAAAAGATTGTGGAATATGACTTGGCATGAACGCTTTCCATAAAAGCAATGTTTGTAATCACTGCCTCTTCATGTGACGTTCTAGCATCTGGCATAAGGCTCATCGCACCTACGGTACCCTGGATTGTGTCCAGCAGCGTGAGCCCAGTGAATACCTTCTTGGTAACTTCCTTCTCACGATCGGTAAGAGAGGCCCAGGACTGTATGTCATTAGCCACAGGAACCTTCTCAGGGAGCCAAAAGTTAGCTGTTAGCCTATTCCATACGTCCAAATCGATTGGGTCTTCTACTTTGTTCCAGTTAATTGGTTTTACAACATGCATGATACGCATTCCTTTACATCGGTTCCTTCTAGTGCCATCTGCCTAATACGAATATAGTAGATAGTCTTGATACCCTTTTTCCATGCCATAATCTGAGCACGGTTTACGTCACGGGTAGTGGCGGTGTCCTTAAAAAATAAGGTTAGAGACAGCCCCTGGTCTACGTGCTGTGTTGCAGCAGCATAGGTATCAATGATCTTGTCTGGGCCAATCTCATAAGCATCCTCGAAGTATTCCAGATTGTCGTTTGATAGGTATGGGGCAGGGTAGTAAACACGACCAAGCTTTCCTTCCTTACGAATCTCAATCTTAGAAGCAATAGGATGAATAGAGCTAGTACTATTATTAATATAACTAATAGATCCAGTTGGTGGCACTGCCTGAAGGTTTTGGTTATAAAGACCATGCTTCATTACAGACCTCTTAAGCTTCTCCCAATCACCCTGTGTTGGAATCTCAATGCTTGAATCTTTAAATAACTTAGCAACCTTCTTAGTAGCTGGCTTCCATTCTGATAAGGTGTACTTATCAAAGAACTCTCCAGAAGCATACTTTGAATTCTCAAAGTTGTCAAATGGATCTCCGGTCTTCTTTGCCATCTCATTAGATGCTTTAATGGCATGATACACAACAGTATAGAAATACATGTTGGTAAAGTCAATACCCTCTTCAGAGCCGTAGTGAATCTTCTCTTTACCAAGGTAGCCGTGAAGGTTCATCTGTCCTAGACCAATAGCTCTAGACTTCTTGTTACCCTCGGCAATGGACATGACAGATTCAATGTAGCTGATGTCTGCAACAGATGTCAGTGCCTTGATAGCTACCTCTACGGTCTTACCAAAGTTTGGAGACTCCATAGCCTTAGCAATATTAAGAGAGCCAAGATTGCAACTAATGTCCTTACCGATCTGGTCATAGCTAAGGTCTGCCTTGTATGTTGTAGGAGTGTTTACCTGCAAGATCTCAGAGCAGAGGTTTGACATATTGATTCTTCCCTCAATAGGGTTGACTCTATTGACAGTATCTTCAAACACGATGTATGGATACCCCGACTCAAATTGCAACTCAGCAATGGTTTCGAACAAAACCCTAGCCTTCATCTTCTTTTTACGGATGTCTGGATTGTCAACCATTTCCTGGTACTTTTCTGTTACAGAGATATCTGACATGGGAACGCCATAGACTCGCTCTACATCATATGGAGAAAACATGTACATGTCTTCATTAGTTTTGGCTAGCTCCAGGGTAATGTCTGGAACAACAACACCAAGGCTAAGGGTTTTAATTCTAACCTTCTCATCGGCGTTCTCCCTCTTGGTATCAAGAAATTTCATGATATCTGGGTGGTGTGCATTAAGATACACTGCACCCGCACCTTGACGGGCACCAAGCTGATTAGCATAGCTAAAAGAATCTTCCAATAGCTTCATCACTGGGATAACACCAGAAGACTGGTTCTCAATCTTTTTAATGGGTGCTCCGTGCTCTCTAAGGTTTGTTAGGTTGAGAGCTACGCCCCCACCACGCTTAGATAGCTGCAAGGATGAATTAATGCCACGAGCAATAGACTCCATGTTGTCTTCGATACGAAGCAGGAAGCAGGATACGAACTCTCCCCTCTGCTTCTTGCCAGAGTTTAGAAATGTCGGGGTAGCTGGCTGGAATCGTCCAGAGATAATCTCTTCTACCAGATCCTGTGCAAGCTTCTTGTCACCCTTAGCAAGCATCAAGGCATTCATGCATACACGATCTTCAAACCTTTCAAGATATCTTTCTCCATCAAAAGTCTTTAGGGCATAGCCAGTATAAAACTTGTATGCACCAAGGAATGCTGCAAACCTAAACTTATGAGCATAAGCTTGTTTAAACAAAGACTTAATAAAATCAAAGTCGTATTGGTTCAAGACTTCTTCGTCGTAGTATTCATTCTCTACGAGATAGTCGATCTTCTCTTCAAGGCTATGGAAGAAAACGGTATTGAGATTAACATGATCTAAGAAGTAGTGCTTAGCTGCTAGCTTATCCTTATCAAACTGAATCTTTCTATCCTCATCATAGAGGTTGAGCATTGCGTTGTACTCGTGGTAACTATAGTTCTTGTCCATAAAGCAGCGTTAGCCTTTCTTTGATTATGTTTACGTCGTCTTCTGTGCCAAATATTTCTACCTTTGCAATGACTGGCACCCCTGTCTTTGCACTAATTAAGTCTGCGGCTTTGCAAAAATGCTCACCAAAGTTTCTGTTTCCAAAACCGACCACCCCCTGAAGAAGGTTACGATTTTCTTTTATGTTTAAAAAAGATCGTACTTGTCGGGGTATTGCTGCTCTTCCTTCGCCACCACCGTAAGTAGGTACCATAAGGACATAAGGCTGAGTAGCGGTAATACTATTACGATCCCAATCAATAGGAATCCTAGTTGCACTGCTGTCATTTAATTTCTCCACGAATCTCTTAGTGTTTCCAGAATAGTTGGAGAAATAAATAATGTCAATAGGTATCAATTGTACTCTCCGTTTATACTAAATCTAGTGGTTTTGCCTGAAAAAATACCCTACATCTAGATCATTTTGAACTGATCAAGATAGTCTTTAACTTCTTCGGTTATTTCTTTAGGCTTATAGTTTATCACATTATCGGGCAAGTCTTCAACTCGCCTTGGCTTATCCCTGAAGGTATGAATTTCTATTTCTCCAAAGTTATCCCTGGGCGTGTGAGAGATAGCTCCAAAGATAGACCCACATACAGCGTCGGCCAGGTCTTTAGAGCTTTTGCGGGGGTGATCCACCCTGTTGTTTTTCATAATCTTAAGCTGGGTAAGTTCGTCAAACAACAACTCAATCGCTGGGAGGGCTACCCTGTCTTCATAGATAAGCATGGCCATATCTTCATAGTGCTTCTTGGCTACCGATACCGTCTCTGTTCTAATCCCTACAGCGTTTAGCTCATTTTGAATATCAAATGATTGCCAGCGGTCAAAGCTAACCATACCCAAGTCAAAGCCCTGTCTTCTTAAGTTTTGAATCCACTGCTTTACTTCTGAAAGGTTGACTGGCCCCTCTACCCTTGGCTCCCACCAAGCAACAGCATCTACCACGACAACGGGAACAACCTGCTCATAGTCTTTCATTACTTGAATGCTTACCCACTTGTCTACGTGAGCAATGGCTACGGCACACTTGTCATGCTTTTGAGCAAGGTCGGCGTGAACAAAATATTTTACTCCTTCTTTTGGTTTAAAGTTTGAGTCGAATCTTCTGAAAGTGTCCAGAGGATTTCTGATTGTCATTGCAGACCTTACCTTGTCTTGTTGCTTAAAGAAGGCATCTGATGCAAAGGTAGGGACACAGGCAAAACGCATCATGGCATCTCCAATGTCTGTGTAGAATGCTAATTTAAAGTCATCAATTTTTCTAGTGGGGTTTACTTCCCAGGTGGGCCTCTTTAATGCAAAGATTCCAGGATACTTGTATTGCAAGATGTGATCTTCGTCCCACGAAATTTCTAAATTGTTTCCGACAGAGTCTTCTGGCAACTCTGGATTCATTACAAACTTATGAGTTCTTTGAATAATTTCTTTGTCCATAATGGCATCGTCGTATTTGGTAGATATAAAGTCTCCTGGATACCTGGGGAATGACAGCAACACCACCTTGCCAAGATCTGGAAAACGAGAATCTACAGTACCACGGAAAGCCTTGTATATGTTGTCAGCTGTCTTGCCCTGTTCGTTGCCTGTGTTTGTTTCACTAGCGAAACCAGAGATCTCATCAAGGATAGCGACCATCAGGTTCAACCCCTCATGAGACTCCCGTTCGGAGTGCCCAGAGTAAACAGTGACGGAATGATCAAACTCTATAGAGTCCATCTTAGCATAGTACCTACCAGCAAACCAGGGGGACTTCTCAATCTTGGTCTTAAAGCCCTTAAAAAAAACGTTCTTAGCCTGCTGTGCGTTGATAGCAATGTTGATAATATCAATGGCGTCACCAGATGGCTTACCGTAGTATCTAGCTGGGTCTTTAAGGCATAGTAGTTTATATACTATATACGATACTGCAACGGTAGATGTAAAGTCTTTTCCGCTACCCTTGCCAAGCTGAAGAATAATCTCATTCTTAGTAAACTTATTATAATATCTAGCCCCCTCTTCAAAACCCATCAAAGCCTGAAGATCTTCTTTTTTGTATATCTGACTCATGCCTTCTACAACGTCATATTGAATAGAAGATAGTGGTGGCTGGGCCAAATAATTTTCTCCCTCAACAAATGTTTTAGCATCTACCGGCTCTTCGTTAAAGGGACTGTCCTGAAGAACTTCTAGGAAATCATTAAAGTCACTAGGCATCCTGCACCACTGTGATGGTTTCTCCCTGTTTTGCTATCTGGGAAAGCTTACGCATGATCTTATCTCTGATCTCTGGATGCTCTGAAGCGATGTCCATAAGAATTTGTTTTAATATCTCTTGCTTTCTTTCAATCTCAATCATTTCTTCAGCCAGTTCTTTATTTTCTAATAGGCCAGCCTTCTGCAACATTTCAATTCTTTTAGACTCAATGTCCATAACAAGCTTAATAGCGCCAGCCTTAGATCTCAGGTCGCCGTTGGTATCTGCGTCATCTATCACTTCGTATGACTTACCAATTAGTCTGCCGTAGTGTTCATCTGCGGCTGCCAAGGCTTCTCTTGCCCTAGCTCTAATAGTATCATTTGCTGAAGCAACTATTTTCCATTCGTCTATGTATTCTACAACCTGTTTCCTAGGTATAGATAGTTGTTTAGAAATTTTGGTTGGGTCGCTACCCTTAAGATATTCTCCAACAACTTTGTTTATTGTCTCAAGACGTTGGAGTTGCTGTTCTTCGCTTTGCACTGCGTGCCCTTCTCTTTGGAATTCTCTTTACTCTGTCAAGACTGAATGCCCTAAAGCATCCGGCCTGTTGCTTGTAAACCTCAAAGCAGTCTACCCACTGTGCACCCGTTTCGGTGTTTGTTGTAACAGAATCAAACTTAAATCGCATACCCCACTCACCCTGAATCTTAATCAGGTCACCGCGTTCAATTGTGAAATTGCCAAAAGGCATTTCGTAAACACGTTGAAATTTAGTGGACTTTGGCTCTACCTTTATGCGACTACGCAATTCTACTCCTTAGCGTGTGGTTTAGTTTCATGTAATGAATTACTCGATACTTTATTATACACGCTATCGGCTTGGAAGTCAACAAGATTCTCTACCCCCGTATACGACAGGGCACTTCGCAATCCATTAGCAAAGTCATTAATAATATTACTAACACTTCCAACAAAAGGAACCCTAGTTGAGATACCCTCTACACCAGAAACAAAGCCCCTGCCGTCCTCCTGTGCCTCCTTAGACGCCATTCCTCGAAAGACTTTATGTCCGTCTACAACATGTCCTGGAGACTCTTCTGTTCCGGCAAGCATTCTACCGACCATTACGGCGTTTGCCCCAGCAGCCAAAGCCTTAGCAGCGTCACCAGAGTTCCTGATCCCACCATCAGCGATTAAGCTTGGGCCTTCTCCATAGTAAAACTTTTCTCTAATGTTCATGATAGAAGCAAGAGTCGGTACTCCGTGAGCACTAACCACTCTAGTGGTGCAGGCTGAACCACCGCCAATACCTACTCTGATAGAATCTGCTCCAGCATCTCCCAGCCTAGCAAATCCATCCCAGGTTGCAACGTTTCCAGCCATAAGGTGAACATCCCTAGGAATCTCTTTCCGCAAAAGCTCAACGGCGGTTATTGCATTTTGATTGTGACCATTTGCAACATCTACTAAAATAAGGCTTGCTCCAGCCTCGATAAGCATCATAGCGTCTGCTACAAATGCTTTACGAGCCCCGACAGATCCGCCCACATTCCTATGGTCTTTCTGTGCCCTAGACATTCTAGCCATAGAAAGCTGTTCTTCGAGTGGCATATACCTATGAAGGATACCCATCCCACCAAGATTATCCATAGCCTCTACCATTTCCCATTCGCAAACGGTGTCCATTGGTGCTGCAATAATCGGCAGCCCAAGCTCTATTCCATTTCCTAGATTAGTAGCAAGAGAAACATCCTTTCTGCTTTCTATTTCAGAATGCTGGGGTACCAGCAAGATGTCGTCAAATGATAAATGTTCCTTATTACTATACTGTTTCATTTCTCTCCTTAGCAATTAAAAGTAATACTAAATACCCAATGAGGTCAAAGATGGTGTCGTCTCCTGGATACTCGTGACCTCTCTGTACCCTGGAAAGTTTGTCGTCAATACGAACGTAGAGCTGTTCAATGTTATCGTTCTTTGAAAACATTCTTACTGGCTCTAAGGCAGAGTCTCCATACGCCCTGTTCTTTTCTATTAACATCTTCTGGATGCCAGACATTACCCGCTCTATGCTCTCTTCTGTCTCTTTACTCAACGTTTAGATTTCCTTAGTTTAAATTTAGATAGATATACGTAGATTGTTTCTACGCTTACCCCGCACTCTTTTGCGATTTCTTCTGGTGTTTTGCGGTCAAGATGATATCTTTTCTTGAGCCATATTTCATTTGTATAAAGTTTAGCAGCCACAGTATCTCCTTGTCAAGTCAGCTTGTTCCAATTATTTATGGCATAGTGCCCTATACCAACGGCATCTGCCACGTCGTTGTCTTCTATCTTTCTGTCATAAATAGTATTAACAAACCTAATAGTTCTTTGTTTCCTAAACTCTCTCTCCCTGGTCTTATACCAAGACTCACTTCTCTCAGGACTACCGACTCTCAGGTTTGCCTTTTCTGGATTGGTAAGCCTACCATTTCCTATAAAGGTTTGCCAAGCAATAGGATTAATTGATTTAATAATCTTTACCCCAGACATAGACATCGCACCGAGCATAGCCCCTTGAACCAGTGCAAGATCTGCGGCGGTCTTTGGACTGTTGATAAAAACAGTGTGCTCAATTACAATGGCTTCTGGTATTCCATAGTGATCAAAGAATGCCTTAGTCTTGGCTGCGGCGTCTCCAACCTTGTTGTAGGTTGTGTACCCTGTAAAGTTAATCTTTCCAATAGATTCTAGGTTGTCTTCATAGAAAAAAGCAAAGGCAAGGTTATTCGTGCTTGCATCAATAGAGCAGATGGTTTTTGGTTTATTCGTTATCTGGCTTAGCTTTACCATTAGCCAACCCCTTTATTTCTCTAAGAGTTTTATGAACATCTTTTGGATTTACTAAACAAGAAAAGCAAAGAGAGTCATCGTTGTATGCAGACAGCTTGGACTCGCATAGCTTGCAAAGTCTTTCTTGTTTCATCCTACGATGACGTCTTTCAACAGAATAGCGTTGAGCTATCTTTTCTTTTGTTGCTTCTTCCCTGCATTCGGGAGAGCAATATATTTGATAGGTTACTTTTGGATTAAATGATGTGTCACACCATTGACAATGCTTCATCTATAGGCTCCAGAGATTTTAGTTTTATGTCTCCCTTGCCAGCATCGTCGCAAACTGCCCGCAGGGGACATGATTTGCAAATCTTTGAATTAGAACGATATACCTTCTCTGGCATGGTTTTATTTTCCCATGCCTTACGGACGGTTCTCATCCATTCAAATGCTTGATCTACCCACTTTATGTAGTACTCGTTTACTTCAACAGGAATAGCCAACAGCTCGTGGTTATTCTTGTTCTCATAAATGAGGACACCTTTTGCTTTCTTAAGAATCTTCATATAGATAAGGATCTGAATCAGGTGACCAGTCTTTGCCTTACGACTATTCTTTCGATACTCAAACCCCTCGGCCATTGCCGTCTTGATCTCTCCGAGAAGTTCTTCTCCCTGCCAATCAAGGATGACGTCACCGTAACCAAAGATAGGAGGGTCTTCATTTACAATCTTAAACTCTGAGTCGATAAGGATTCCTGCATCGCCCATAGCCTGCTGAATTCTTTCGTGCGACTTAGTGCCATTGGTCATGTTGGCACCAGCAAAGGCGTCTGCGTTGTCTTCAAAGGTACCGCCTTCAAAGGCTAGATACCAATACCTGGCACACTCTCCATGCCCATAGGCAATTGTAGATGGAGCAAAGCTTTTCTTTTGCTGATGACGAGGACCACGCTTAGCAATATATCCAGAATTAATCTTTTGAATTAGTGCATCCATATTAGCTTTGTCTATCTGCTTGGGACCCATCACTTGTTGCAATAAATTTTTTGACATAATCTTATCGGGTAATATATTTCAAAGCTGCTACCAGATCACTGATAGCTGAAGCTGCTGTAAAATATATATTCTTTTTAGCCCGATCTCCTTTATCTACGTTAGCCATCCAGGTAGCTCTGAAAGACATCTTTGCTGCAATTGCTTGCAACCTAACAATCTCTAGTGTTGCTACATTAATCGGGATGTCTGGCTTTAGGATAAGCTTTGCAATTGTTACGAGAGCCTGTGTAAGCTCTTCGTCCTCCATGTAATCTGCTATTTCCGAAAGACCATTTACCAAATCAATCGTTGTTTTGTTTTCTTCCACCATATTATTATAGCACCTTCTCAGGGTCTGAGATTTCTCGCTTCTCTTTAATGCTTACACTGCTTGCACCAGGAAGCCAAGGAACAAGAACCTGGTATAATTCTTCAAGTAGTACTACGTCTTGGATCTGATACTTTTTCATTTCTGCCCAGGACTTGCCGTTGCCCTCCATGCAGCCAATCCAAAGATCAAAGCCTGAGTGCTTGAACTTTGACCCAACGCCTAGGGCTTGTGCCACATAGTCAAGCTTGTTTGATGGGAACTTGAAGTTAGCCTTAACAACACTCATAAGGTCAAGATCTTTAACTACAGATGGTGGAGCCATTCCATTTTCAAGGAACTCCCTCTTAATATGCTTGTGGTCAAAAGCCGCTGAGTTCCACCCAATAAGGATGTCTGCTTCTTCCATCATGGAGTGTAGCTCTTTAAGCATAGCTTCCTTGCCATCGTGATGTACGGACTTAAAGGTTACCTTCTTTTTGCCCTGCCACTTGGCACCAAAGCACAGCATTTCGGTAGGCTTGATGATTTGATTAATACCAATATTTTGGTCCCAAAGGCCCCAGGTATAAACTTGCAGAGGTGTTGTTTCAATATCTAGCATTAGAATTTTCATTTGCTATCTCTCTCTTCTATCAATTGTTCTAGCAAGGACATCTCTATGACCGCTAGTCTTGTTTTGTTTCCTGTTTCTCCTAGTACTACTACTATAGCAGGATCTTTGTGAGACTTCAAGGCATCAGTTGTTGCTTTTGCCCAGACATCTTTGTTTAAAGTAAATGACTTGCCGACTTCTTTAAAGTCAATGACAAAGTTGTGCCATGAGGCATCTCCCTTTTTTGTATTACGGCCAGAGTTTTTGTGTAGCTTTGCTCCGATACGTTTACCTTCAGACCTTTCGCTCATAGTCTCTCCTCTTTTTTCTTGTTTCTAGTGAGACTACGCTCAAATGTTTGTCTTTACAAACCCATGTAAGCTTCTTGTCTTCAGGATAGTGCCTAAGAGTTGTTGCAATCCCCTTACAGGTTTTGCAAACAAATACTCCAGGATGTAGATTATAGCGAGACATCGAGCCCCTGCAGTAGTTTTTTTTGCAGATCGAGATCTTCTTTTACTCGCTCTACAAAGGCGTCTCTTCCCTGAAGCTTTGTACCATCTTCAAGCTGGTACCATGCCCCAGTCCTATGGACTAACCCATTGGCTTCTGCTGTATCTACTAGGTCAGCAATGCTGTCCACCCCGATGAAGGGACCGCGATAGTAGAAATCATACTCTCCAGAATCTCCAGGAGCTGATGTCTTTGAGTTAGTTACTTCCCAACGAACTTTTCTACCAATCTTTTGCTCAATTAGCTTGTCTCCAGATTTAATCTTGCCCTTAATGGCTTGAGAATCTGACGCAGAAGAAAATAGCTTTACGATAGTAGAAGACATAAACTGTGTTGTTTGTCCTCCAGTGGGCACCTGCTGCGTATACATTGCGTTAATGCTGTTGCGTGACTGAGAAATGGCAATTATCAAAGTTTTATTATCTTTGTTATTTGCCCAGTTAATCATAAGCCAAGCGTGCTTAAGGTCTTTAGACTCTGCACCAATCTGTTTTGTGTTTTCTAAAGGCTTTAGCTCATCAGAGTCTTTTTCAAAGTAGACTGCTGGCAAGAGAGAGCTGATGCTGTCAATTACAATAATGTCTACCCCTGCAGAGATCAGCCCCACGGCTGCCTCAACCATATCGTTAATGCTTCTTGCCTCAGAGTAGATTAACTCTTCTGTCTTAACTCCAAGCTTCATCGCCCATGCCTCGTCATAAGACATCTCTGCATCGATCCAAGCACACAGCTTTCCTTCTTTTTGAGCTAGAGCAATAGTCTGTAAACAAACAGAAGACTTGGCACTAGACTTGCTGCCCCACAAAAGAACCTGTCGCCCATAGGGAAAGCCCCCGCCTAAAGCCCTGTTGAGTCCAGCACTAGGAGTCGGCTGCATCTCTGTAGTAATGTTGATGGCTGGGCCAACTTTTTTTCTTAGCTTGGGATCTAGCAGAGCTAGAGCCTCTTCAATAGTAGTCATTAAAAACGAACACCATGCCTTTCTGGACGTGTCTTGTTGTATTCTGATTTTCTTTCCATAGCGTCATCCAAAGAATGCTCTACATAACCATAATCATACATTCCTCGCCAAAGGTCAAGAGTCCTGATTAGAATGTCTGCCAACTCCTCGACGACTTCCTGGCTGCCCTTGTCTTTACGAACTGCCTCCATTACCTCTGTAACCTCAGACACGATCATCATGCACTGCTTGGCAATAAAGATATCGTCTACTGTGTGATTCCAGAAGCCTTTCTCTACCGCTGTTTCGTGTAACCTACCTGCAATTTCTTCAAACATGTATTTCCTCCAATATGACTGTTCCATCTTTTGTTTTTCCAAAAGAGAATTTGTACGCATTACCCTCCTGTATTTTCATATACGCCTGAGCAAACGTCGTTGGAAACACAAGAATAGAGTGTAGCTCTCTCGACGAATCTGCTAGCGTTAGCGTTGCCATTTTCTTTCCAGCCTTAGTAATCCTTGGCTTAAAAGAAACAACAAACATTTCTTCTTCACTAAATGGCAGTTGCCTATAGTTTAGAAATTTAATTAAAGCTGCATCAGATTTCTTGATATCATCGGCTGGAATTGCAGAAACAATCCTGTTATCACTAGCAAGAAGAATGTATGTCTTCCCTGTTTCAATAGTGGTCTGCTCTTCATCAAAGATACCAACCGAACCAGTCTTATCCAAGATCTCTACCCTAGACCAGCCCTTGCCCCTCTTGATGGCTTTTACCATACCGATTAGGACAAACGAACCTTTCTCCTCAAACTCTTCAACGTCATTAATAAATGCGTGATAGTGCTGAGGAATAGTAATGTTGAACTCTGGCAGGTTTAGATATTCATATAAGTTTTCTCTAACCTCGTTGTCGTTTCTTGGGTTGTCTTGAAAAGTTGCTGCACCAATAATTCTAAGTGCTTGCAAAGATCTACTGTTTACTCCCGTGCCCTTTTTTGCCACAAAGTCTTCTAGCTCTGCATAAGAGTTGAAGGGCCTGTTCCCTATTAATTTAGAGGCAACGTTATCTGATATGTATTTAATTCCGGATAGTCCGAAACGTATACCCTTGCCTTCAATCTTAAAATCATTATCAGAATCGTTGACATGGGGCAAACGAATGGGAATGTTCATCCGCTTTGCCTCAATCAAATAGTCAGTCCTAGTGTCTTTGTCTTTTTCGTTCTTGAGAAGAGCAAACATAAATTCAATTGGGTAATAGTACTTTAGCCATGCTGTCCAGTAGGACAAGGTAGAGTACGCTACAGCATGTGATTTGTTAAATGAATACCCAGCGTGGGCCTCAAAGTCGTGCCACAATTCTCTTGCCACGTTTGGAGACATAAACCTCGATGCACCGTCTACAAACTTATCCTTAAAGATATCAAACTCTTTGGCATCTTTTTTCTTACCAATGATCTTACGAACCTGGTCTGCCTCAACCATGGTCATGCCGCCGAGCTCCACACAGGCTTGCATGACCTGCTCCTGGTAAAGAATACACCCGAATGTTTCAGCAGTAAACGTCTTCACAACATCGTGAGAATACGTTGTCTTTTGTCTGCCGTGCTTTCTTTCGATGTAGTCTTTTCCAATTGTGTTCATTGCTCCAGGTCGGACAAGTGCGTTAGAAGCCGCTAGCTCTGCAAAGTTTCTCACACCCATCTTGACTAGCAGATTTGTATACGGAGTAGCCTCACACTGAAACACACCTTTTGTATATCCATTAGAAAGCATTTCGTAAACCTTAGAGTCTTCCATAGCAATGTCTAATAGTTTTATGTCTTTGCCATAACGTTCTTTAATAATGTCGAGGACGTCTTTCAAAACACTCAAGGTCTTAAGGCCCAGGGCATCGATTTTAATCAGCCCAATTCTTTCTGCCTCTTCCATGTCTACCGCTACTACAGGAATACGCTCGCCGCTACCTGGAGAGTTGCGAGTTTCCATAGGAGCATGTCTAAAGATTGGCTCCTTGCTTGTAACTACTCCTGCCGCATGGATTCCTGTACCGCGTATCCTTCCACGAAGAAGATCTCCATACTTAACAACTTCAGGATACTTCTCGCGGAACCATGATGTGTTTCTTGAGGTACAAAAGTCTTCCCAAGTATCCACAACCTTGAGAACCTTGTTTACGTCAGCCAGAGGTATGTGGAGGACTCTGGAGATGTCTCTGACCACGCCTTTACCCTTGAACTGCAAGAATGTGGCAATAGAAGCAACGTGCCTGTATTGCTTAACAAGATAATCTTTAACCTCTTCACGACGAGTGTCCTGGATATCAGTATCGATATCTGGGAAGTCATTACGATCTGGGTTAATAAACCTAAAGAAGAGTAGTCCATGCTTGATAGGGTCAATGTCTGTGATTCCAAGAACATAACACAGCAAAGAACCTGCAGAAGATCCTCGGCCAGGGCCAACAATAATACCCTGCTTCTTTGCCCAGTTAATCATGTTACGAACAACTAAGAAGTATGGGCCAAAGTTTTTGGCTTCAATGATGCCCATCTCTTCTTCAAGACGTTCCATATAGCCTTCTTTTTTGTATACACCACGATCCTTCATGCCCTCAATGGCGAGGCTGGACAGCTCCCCCATCGGATTTTGATACTGTGCTGGCAGGAGGTCAAGGTGATCCTGAATGTTGTATTCCTCTACCTTTTCTGCAATTTCAATTGAATTTGAGTAGATGTCTTCTCTGTCAATACCCTGTGCCGTCATGGCTGAGCGCATCTCTTCATCAGAAAGAAGATGTATGTCGAAGTTGGCAAAGCTTATCTGCCTCTCGCCATACAAATAGTCCAGTCTTTCCATCAAGTTATCGTATTTTTTAGACTTTTCATATGTCGCTTCTTTTTGAACCTTATTGCTATAAGTATTAAGAATAAGCTTAATCTCTTGTATTTCTTTTTGTCCCGTGTGTGCATGATGGCAGTCAGGGGTCACGACTGGTTTTACCCCAAATTCATCGGCAAGAGCCAGCAACTGATGATTAATTTCTGCTGGGTTGTGGGGCATAACCTCAATATAGTAATCGTCACCAAAGACATTCTTGTGCCATTCAATCTGTTGCTTTGCTGCTGCTAGCTCTCCAGACTCAATAGCTTTTGCTACGGTACCACTAAGGCACCCAGAAGTAACAATGATTCCTTCTTTGTACTTTGACAAAACGTCGTAATCAATACGTGGTTTCTTGTAGAATCCCTCTGTCCAGCCAATCTCGTTTAGCTTGTTGAGATTCTCCAAACCTTTTTGACTCTTGGCTAGGAGGACTATATGATTGTAGACAAGATCAAGGGGACCCTCTCGACTATCCCGATCCCTTTGGTCAAACCTGTCTTCAGTTATATAGCCCTCCACACCAAGTATTGGCTTAATGCCCTTCTCTTTCGCAGCCCGAAACATCTCCCTGTGTCCAGAAAGAGAACCGTGGTCTGTAATTGCTAAGGCACTCATACCCAGTTCGTGGGCACGATCTACATACTCTTGTGGGGTAGCTATCCCATCAAAGAGTGAGTAGTGAGTGTGAACATGTAAGCCAACATAGGACATACTAGCGCTTACCAGTCAAGGTTAGAGCTAGTAGTTGTACCTGCAGACTGATCAAAGCCCAAGTAAAAGGCTTCCTGTTCTGCATATGGAATGTTGTTGAGTGCCATCTCAATTGGGTATGGCTCAGCATTGTTCCATTCAAAGGGCTCGGCATCTGGAGCCGATGGGATCAACGTATAGCTGGTATCTGTACCGCTACCGCTTCTCTTAAGTTTCCACTCCATGTTCGAGACGCTGCCAGTTTCAATGGCGTATTCACGAATAGTGTTGAACACGGACATCTTGCTGACACCCATCGACCAAATTGCAACATATGGCTCTTCGATACCATCGTTAACCATTACGTTGCAGTAGAAGCGAAGACGTCCACGCCAACCCGCCTTGGGGTCTTTGCGATGCATCTCTTCTGCCCAGTCACGTCCTTCAGTTTCCATAGTGTCTACTGCACGACGGCGGAAGTCTTTTGGATTAGTATGCTCTTTTACGACCATCGCTAGTCCACGATCTTCTGAGTAGTTGGCAGAGTCTTCGTCAAGCTCTTCGAGGAAGCGAATCTTTACTGCCTGTCCATCGGCAAGCTTAAGCCAGCGTACTTTTGGTTTGTTTTCATCATATCTTGGTTTGTCGAGCAGGGCATTGATGTTTGCTAATCCCTTTACTACGCTCATGTTTTCTCCTTATTGTTTTTGTTTTGGTGTTTTATTGTAGCATGGCAGTGATGAGTTTGTCAAAACCAACGTCTATTGACCTGATTGCTTCATCGTCCATGTCTCCAATATCTTTGTATTGTTTATCTAGTTGTACTACGGAAACACGAGGACCAATCTTTTCGATGATTCGATCTTTCATGTTTCCGCCAGCTTCGTCATTGTCTGCAACAACATAGATGTTATTGAAGTACTTGCGAAGAAGTTCTACTTGGATATTTGATACGTTGGCCCCAAGGGTAGCCACTGCTGGCATACCCACCTGATCTAATCTTATCACATCAAACGAGGACTCTACAACAAATACTTTGCTGGAGCTTTTAACTCTGTGAAGATTAAACAGAACCTTGCTCTTGGGTAAGCCGGGAGTATTCTTGAAGTCTTTACCTTCTACAGACCGACCAACAAAGCCCACTAGGAGGCCGTCAGGGGCGTGTACAGGCACTGTAACCATGTCTCTGGTCTCAGAGTACCCCAAAGAAAACTTGTCCATAGACGAGGCAGTGATGCTTCTGCCGTCAAAGTATTCTACAGCTCTACTGGAAGACTTTGCCTCAGTGGCAAGTCGATTTACAACAGTCTCGTCAAACGCTAGGTAGTCTGGCTTCTCCAGAAGCTTACTAACTATTTCGTTTCTAAGATCGGACTCAACCTCATTCTTTTTAATATACCTGGCTGCCTCAAAATATGTTTTTCTAGATACCGTCATTACGAATTCATAAACATCGGCAACCTTGTGGCAAGAAAAGCAGTAAAAGGTTCCTGTGTTCTTGTCTATTTCTCCAGCGGGAGTTCTATAGTTTCCGTGATATGGACAAAAAATAATGTAGTCTGTATCAACTTCACCCTCTATGTCTACGCCGACTCCGGCAAGGATTCTTTTAGTTTGTTGGGGGGATAGTACAGTGCTCGGCTTCCCACTACTCCTGATATGCATTGGCTCTTTTTCTTTCCTAGGTATATTCCATATATTGATAATTCAAATTCAAAGTATTCGCTTTTATTATTATAGCCTAAAGTAAAGTCTGTATCAACGTCTAGCCTTGGAACATATCCAGACATTTTCATTTGTGACAGTATTAACTTTGTGTACTCTAGCTTTAGCCTAATAAGATCTGAATCATCATAGATTTGTCCACTTAATCCAAATCTCTTTATAGGCTTGTGGTGTATGTTTTCCATATATCTATTATACTAGATATCTTCCAAATCCTTGTATTTGTACCAGCCTTTATCAAAGTCTACCTGTACCATAAACTCCCCCATAAATCCATTACGGTTCTTACGGAATACACACTCAATAACATCACTGTTGCTACCCCGCCCAAGAGCCAAGACCCAGTCAGCGTCATAAGCAATCTGTCGGGACCATGCGGTCTGACCCAGTGTAGGGACGGTCTCTAGCTTTGTAACGTCGTCTGGCGTAGCAGAAGAGATGGCTATGATAGGAACCTCTTCCGAGATAGCCATAAGCTTAAGCTCACGAGAAAGATTTTTCATTCTTACAGTTTCGTTGTCTGACTTCTGATTGGGACTCATGAGTTGTAGGTAGTCTACAATAACAAAGTCTGGCTTGTATTGGTCAATCTTTCCACGCAACACCGATGGATTGATGTCTCCACCAGTATCGTTAGAAATAATTCTGAATGGTGGCTTGTCCTTAATGTGTCCGGCGTGCCATCTTTTAAGATCCTGAATATCCATCTCTCCATTGCTAATTTTTCGGTGTGACCAAAGACCTTCCCCCATAATAGTGTAGGTTCTATTACGAACCTCCGTCTCTGACATCTCAAGGCTAACAACCATTGGCGATCTGCCCTGCTTCCAGGCTTGCACAGCAAAGTAAAGAGATAGCCAAGACTTACCAATACCAGGATATGCAAGAAATACCCCAAGCTGTCCAGGCATAATACCAGCAGGAAGGTAGTTGTCAAAGCCTGGCAAGCCAGTCTTGATACCAATAGCCCCAAGCTCTTTTTGTTTTTGCACTGCTTCAAAGTAGGCGACAGCACTATCAATATCTGTAGCGTCAATGTCTTTAACGACAGAAGTATTTTTCTTTAGCTCAGATGTCTTTGTAATTAGTTTATCAAGGACGGTATTGGCCTGACCATTCTGAACCTCTGTTGCTGCCCCTCGCAAAATATCTCTAAGGCTATCATTGAGATACTCCGCCTGTAGCTCTTCTAGGTGATGACGGGTTGCGCCAACATCTTCTGCCGGAACAAAGTCTTTAAACTTTTCGGAAACCAAGTGTGTGGGAGGAAGCTCTGCATTATTTTCTGCATACTTCCGTATGAATTCCCAAATGTCATTATGTGTTTTAAAAAGAGCGTCGACGTTTGCCTGTAGCAGTACGTGGATCTGCTTGTCCTGTAAGACTGCTGAAATTACCTTTGCCTCTACATTATCCATTAAGCCACTCCTTAGCTAACTTTCTTCTCTCTGCTCTCTCGGCAGTATCTTGTTCAATTCTTTGTCTTGATTTTAATATTTCTTCTGCGTAATTGGCAAAATATTTCCAACTAGGGGAGATCGCAGACTCAAAATAGTAGTCAAGCAGGTCATAGCACTGTGGCAAGCCGTAGGACTCTACGAGCATGTCTGCAGACCACTGCTCTTTATTCAGGTTGTGCGTTGGCTTTTCTTCATACCTTTTGGTATGTAGCTTTGTGTATCTGCTAAGCAAAGCCATTCGGTCTTTGCGTTCAGCCATTACTCTCCTACTTCAGTCTTTGCTTCGTTGATCTTTGTAATAAGTTTGTCCTCAACAAAAGCATATACTCTGTTGAATGCTTCTTCTACGTGCTCGTCATTACGAAGACTGTCCTCAACACCGATGTCAATTCTTAAGGACTGAAAGTTTCCAAGGTTAAGCGTATAGCCTAACGCAACGTTTACCTTTGTCTCATTGTCTTTCATCTCATACCCTTCTAGTTTAAATGGATTCCATCCATACGGGGATAAATTCCCCATTTTCTGATCTCGTATATGTAAGCATACCACTCCCCATCCTGCGTGTCAACTCCTGTTTGGTGGGGGTTATATCGTTTGTAATAAGGCCGTCTCTTCTTGGTCTACCGACATGAAAGCTAGCAAGGATATCTCTAATTTCTTTTACCTTTGATTCAGAGTAGTAAGATCTTAGACCAAACTTGCTTTCTCCATCTTTCTGCGAACCAACAGGATAAGGAATTGATCCAGATTGCATAAGCCTAGGAAGATATTTCCTGTGTCTGTTTACAAGCTCTGCTGTTTCTTTTACAGTGTAAGCTCGCTCTCTATTTTTTTTAAAATCAGAAATAAGGCAGCTTTCAATTCTGTCTTTAGTTATGTTGTAAACAGACATTATTCCATTAGATCTATTAAGGTGATAGCTTCTAACCAAGCTACCGTTTAAAAACCAAACACTCTTGCTGCCCACAATTACTGGGGCAGAGTTGTATCTCTCTCTATCCAAAACAAACTCCTATACTGGGATGCCAACAGCCAGCAGGTTAACCCCTACTGATGCAATACCAATTGTATTAAACTTTACGAGGCCCTCTACCCTATTTGTAGTAATTTGTGTAAGGATAACAGATACGTCTTTTCCTGCTTCAGTGTTCGCTTCTCCAATCAATACTGGTGTTGCGGTGACAACGGGAACATACTGAAAGTCGCTAAAGTTATAAGAAAAAGACCCCTCCCCATCCGGAGAGGTAGCACTATTGTTTGACACCGTAACATATCCACCAACAATTCTGGCATCGGATGTCCTTACACTTTGTGTTCCGGCAGACACAGTGTCTATACTGGTATACCGTCCTGCCGTAGGCGATAGCTGTACGGCTATTTCATTAATGGCATTAGACAATTGATAGATGTAGGCAAGATCTAGTGGCTGCCCTCGTTCTGGTAGTGGTATTCTCGACATATTTTCTCCTATAACATTATAGCACTAAGTTGCTGGTGGTGATGACGGTGGAGAAATATCTTCGTTGTCTAGTTTGTAAACTAAAAGTGCAGAGTTCTCTCGACTTGGAGGATCGGCTCTAACATATATTTCTACAGAAATTCTTGTGGGCTCTACCGCAACTATTGTTGGGCTTGGTATTGTGTCAAGAGTATACGATTTTGGAATGACTAAGCCCTGTTGATTTCCAGCAACCCTATCTGCCTGAACCCAAATTGCATTTGCTTCGTCTACATCCCAACTAAGCCAAACATCATATAGATCTGCGATTTTAACAAGGTTATCTGTAACTCTATTTAGTACAGAAACCTTTGGCCAAACAACGGTTACGTAGGGGCTGTTTCCTGGCCTTATTACTGCTATCTCAGTTAAAGACCTAGACTCTGGTCTTTCAAATTTATAGTTTGGTCTTACTGTATATATTGGTGAATAATGGGAAAATCTGTTTCTGTCTTCAGATACTAATCTATATCTAACACGATATCCGTTGGTTCCATCTTTAAAGAAAGAAAGATTTGGCAGATCAGACTCTAGTACTACGGCTTTTCTTGGACCGCTTGTTGACATTATTCAACACCCATTCCAAACCTAAACTCTATGGAGGTGCCGGTGTTTGCTTCTTTAATTACTGGCCTGCCGTCTATTGTTTTTATAACTGAGTATCCAGTAAGACCATACAGTGGATTCTTGATTGTTGTGTTCTCAAATCTGAACCCATCTAAAGAAATATAAAAATTTTCTGAAGGGAGAGAGCTTGCAGTCTGTAAAACAGTTGCATAAATTCTTACAGAGTTTACAGCTTTCCAAGTAAAGTTAGAGCTTCTGATTAATTCTGAAAATTTCTTTTTAATAACAAAGTACCTATTGCTTGAAAAATCAATATCAGGATCCGACTGATTAAGAACTACCTCAAACTTAGCAAAGTTTGTCGGGGATGGCACATCCGCATTTACAAATTCAACTAGCAACCTGACAGACTCAGGGCTTTGCTCCTGAACGTCTTCTTTGTTTAATAGAGAAAATGCCAGACGTAGCTCGTCCTCTGTTGAGTTTGAATCAAAGTCTGGGGAAATATTGTTGTAATGAATGTGTGCCCCTGCATATTCAGACGCAGAGGGATTTATTTCAAGATTACCGCTAGTTGCATTTAGACTTAAAAAAGAAATGTCTCCTCGAAGCATCATTGCTGTATCTAAAAATCTAGGATTTTCAAGAAGGTTCACACGAATCGGTGAACTGAAAATAGTATTGTTGGAATTTGTCCTAAAGACCGTTTCTGTTATGGCAATTCGACCACTAGCCTCATCCCTGTTTAGGGGCTCTACAAATTTAGAAATTTCAAGTGTTGCAGTCTCTGTATGATACTCCCAGTTTTCTGCTTCAGAAAAAGAATAAACAATTTTGCTGTCATTTCCTTCCGCAGATGGATTGACTCTTCCTGGAAAAATTCCTATTTCTGTAATTGAGTATCTCTGCTCACTCGGCAGTTCTGCAACAAATACAATGTTTGGATTTCCGTTGTCATCGTAAACAAATCCCCTAGATGTTATAGGTGTTCTCAAGACTTCAAACTCTAAGGCCTTTTGACTAGCAAAGCTTGACATTGGTTCCCCAACCGCTAAAGGTCTTTGTCCAACACCAATAGCGACATAAGACGCATAAGACTGAGCTTGACCAATTAAATACTTAGTCAAAATATTTTTACCAATGTCAGTTATCAAAAAATCCTCCTAGTATATTGTATCATCTTCAAGAATACCACGAGACTGGACCTCAACGTCTACCCTTTCGTTTATTTCCATTCTAGTTACATCTACGACTATATTTCCCGTTAGGGGATCGCTATAGACAATATTTCTAACAAGGTATGTTTCATCAATATATTTCTGGGCTTCTGCAAAAGTAACAAAACAACCATCCACAGAATCGTCATAGGAGCCCAATACTGGAAAACCTGAACAACCATTTGAGTTTTCTTCTCCAACATAGTATGGTGATGGACCAGTACCACTTTCTGGAACGTGGACAGAAAACCTAATTGCAAAGTTTGCAAAGAACTCTTTGATTGTTCCAGACAACTTAAACATGTTGCTGGTGTTATATAGTTTTTGAACTGTGTCAATTCTTCCAATAAGGCTATAGGATATGCTTTGTCCATTAATAATGTCATTTCTGGCAATGTTTATAATTTCTTGGCCGCCAACTTGCTCAAACAAAAGATTAGTAATAAGCTCAATTGGAAAGGGTTCCTCCCCTGTTTGGATTAAGTCTGGCGTAGCAATCCTGACAGAAGAATCTATTACTGCTGATGAAATTCTTTTTTCTGGTATGTTGGGAATAGCTGATATACCTGTCACTCTGTTACCTCCGTAAGAAATACATTCATTCCGACTTCCTGAAGGCTCCTTGTATATTCAATATTATAAACCACAAACCTTTGATCTGCATCCGAAACTTCGTTAAACCCGTTGCTAGAGAGATAGTCAATTTTTACTATATCTCCAAGCTGAAGAATTGGCATTCCGAATACACTAATGCCAACAGATTTCCTTGGCTTCATGATTTTTCTGACAAGCCAGTCCATCATTGAGTTAGCAGAATCCTTGCTTTGTATGTAAGTAGCTGCAATTGAAAACTCTTTGCTACCCTGGCTTAGCCTGCTAAGCTTAATGTCTGTAAAATATTTTTTGGCATCTACTGGAGAATCCACAAGAGTTTCAGACACGAATTGCGGATCTGCAAAATTTGATTTCTTTTCAAAATAATCATCTACTGTTAGCTCATTTACTGATTGTTGCGTAAAGGTAACCCCCTGAATTTTTAAATAGTTTCCACTTGTAGAGTCTAGGTTAAGAACCGTATCAGTATGATTAAAGACCAAGAACTCTGCTCCATATGAGCTAGCAAAAAATCCTGCTGTTGTAAATCCTTTAACTCTATTAAAAGTTGGAGATATCTGTGCAGACAAAGCTGGATAGGCCTTATCATATCTAATATCAAAGTATGATGCCTCGCGCATAATTGTTCCAAATTCTTCAAAATAAATATTGTATTTTGGTGGTTCGAGGGAGCTGATTCCACTAAGGTATGTAGCCTGAACTAATCCACTAATTGCATATTTTTGCAAAGAAGATTGAGCATTTATGTCTACGTTTCCAAAAGCACTGCTTACTGGAGTATCTAAAGAGAACGTGGTGTTTTGACTATAGTTTTCTGTAAGGGCATAAACATTCTCAAACATTACTTTGGCGTTGCCCCTCACAAAAAGAGCCATGTTATTTATAACTGGTAAGGGATCTTCGTCTCTAGCTATACCAACTATTACGTTATTAATATAAAGATAGAAAGTTCTTACTCCGTCAAAGTCTTCATACTCTACAGCCAAGTCATATACTGTTGGAGTCGTGTCTGAGGATAGCCTAGATTGACCAACAAAGGTTCCGTCATCTACCGTGACGCTCGCAATCCCCGAAAAAAGTTTTATCGGAATTGCCTTGTCTGAGTCCCTGCTCGCACTGACATCCCTTTGAATCTTATAGAATAAAACATTACTAACCGTATCTTCATTCAGCTCGTCGTCTTGAGAATATTCTGTTAGGTTGTTTTCTGTAAGGGCCGCAAGCTCAAAGTAGTAACCCGTGTTTGTTTCTGGATTAACCATAATAGAAATTCCACCAGAGCCACCCGCAAGAACCGGAGATTGACCAGTCTCCGCGTTTTCGATTGTAAAGTAGGTACTGCCGCCCTCCGGTATTTGGCCTCTGGTTTCATTGTTTTCAATTCTTCCTATAATTCTAAGGCGTGTACCAAAATGCCTAAACCTATTTTCAAGTGGCTTGTATATGTAAGAAATATAGTTTCTGGGGACATCTGTCGTGTTGATGATGTTGCCCTTAAAAACCAATGCAGAAGACTGTACTGTAGCTGGGTAGCCAGAATCTTGAGAAGATTCTTCTACATAGCTATTTGCAAAAATGTTTTTTATTACACCAGAAACAGAAGAGTTGTTGTATACCGAAACATCTAGCCCAGATTTGCCGTTAACAGTTTCTGGTCTTATTTCAGATAGAATAATTTTGTCTAGTAATATTCTGCCTATTTCAATAGAGACTGTTGTTCCTAGATTGGGAAAAAGCAAAACGTTGCTAATTGTTACTCGATTCTTTGCCCGATCTATAGAAACAACTTTTGTGTTTGGCGGAATAATGTTTTCTGTTTCGTCATCATCTCTGTTTTTAATATAAAACCCTACCTCGAAATTCTCAATGTCTTCGGCATCGTCAAACTGCAATACAGCATTTACCCTATTGCGAAAAATGTCTACACTAGAAATTCTGTCTACATCATCAAACTCTTGATCGGAAATATCTGTGATGGCTCTGTCTAAGGTTATTGTTTGATTAACAGCATCGATGCTGGATATTCTTGTTTTTCCTGGTATTAGGTTTGTGGTTGGTGCCAGCTCCCCATCTTCCCCGTCAAACTCTCTAAAAACATAGTCTCCTACTTTTGCTAGCGTAGCATCAGAAACGTTTAAAACAGCAACCCCGTCATTAGACTCTACGGTTACGTCTTCATAAATAATCCTATTAATTTGTTGGTTAAGAAGATACTTAAAGTCCATGTAAACTCCACGACGATTTGAACTATCGCTCCAGTATTCCGGAAGGGTGGCGTGGTGGCTTATGGTTTCAGTTCCAAACTGCCCCCTGCCATGTTTTGCCACGACGCCATTCTTTAAACGAGTTTGACCTTCAACAACTTCAAAGTGTGGTTCTGCATAAATTCTAACTAATCCGGTAGGAAATATTTTTCCATTAAAGGGAATTTTAGAAAAGTATGTTTGATATTCCGAAGCACTAGAAATCCAAACGTTATCACCATCTGCGTCTGGGCTGTTGGCTTCTATCTGGCTTAAACCAGGAATGCTAAACTGAATTGCGTCGTACCTTATGATTTCACCGTTAGCAAAAAAGTAACCATCATATCGAGCTGTCCAATAAACCCCATCTCCAAAGTTGATAGTGTTATTTACAACTCTGTGATTTTCTACAACTGGCAAGTCTATGCTTAGGTCTGAGTTTAGGGGAATTGCGGTAAGGGCGTATGCCGATTGAGTCGATACCTCGTCTTGCTGGGGCCTCACGTTTTCGTCACCGGTGACCTCCCACAAAAGAACTGGCTTGTATATCCAAGTCTTTTGGCTATCCACAAGGCTGGCTTGTCTAATTGTTCCGTAAGATCTTTGAATAGACCTGGTAGTATAGTTGACACTTCCACCGTTAAATATTTGATTGTTAACAAAAGAGATGTCTAAAATGTTAGCTAGCTCATTTTTTGTTTTTTTATTTCTTAATGCTCCATCTATCTCAAAGTCTTTAGATCCACGGAGAGTTATATTGGTAGGCCTTTCTTCCTCTGTTGGAAGAATGTATCCTTTACTCATTAGAACAAAGTTGTTAAACTCATCAAAGAACATAGCGGTTTGTGTCGATACCGCTAGTTCATTCAAAACTGAGGCTATTGTTTGATCCGGTGCAATAAAGAAAAACGGTATAACTTCTTCGTCTTCTCCTAGGTTTCTTAAAAAGGTGTAATTGGAAAATCCAACGAAGTCTAAAAGAAGGGAAACTGCATAGCTTAGAGATGCACTAGTTGCAAGTATTTGTGGTGCAGTTATAGACTCAAAATAAAAAAACAAATCCCTTAAAGTCATTGTAACAGTTCTATCTTTGTTTGATATTTCAGGAAAGCCTTCAGAGTACATAGTTTTTATTGGTATAAAGAATGTTTTATTCTGTACTTCTTTTACAACCTCATAAAACTTAAACTGAATATTTTGAGATGTATAGCTAGAAACAATGCTGTTTCTATTTTCTGGGAAAAAGGCTTGGTCAAAGTCGAAGATAGTCACAGATCCAACAGATGCGAGAAGCTGGCCCACTGGCAATCCTGTAATTCCAAGGTCTGATGCTGATCTTGTTACAGAGAAGGCAGAAACTTTGTCCGTGATGTCCACGGTTAATCTAGGAGACATCTCTATCAAGTCAAACGTTGAATCAAACACATTCATAGTATCTACAACGATCCGAAGACCTTTAATATATTGAAACTCCCTAAACTCTCTTTTTTGACTTGAAAAATTTATAAAAGAAGGTGGTGACGTTAAGTCTTTTACAAATCCAGTAGCAGAAGAAACGTCTTCGTTTTCAACACTCCATCCATATATTGCAGGGAATGTTTCATAAGTTCCTGCAATCATTAAGTCATTATTAACAACAACATGGATTGTTCCAGCATCATTCTCATTCTCTCTAATAAGGTATGCTGTTCCATTTGGCATGTTTAGTGGATCTGGAAGAATGCTTGCATTAGAAAATTCTTTTTCATAGTTAAAGTTTTCTCTAAATATTTCTGGAACAGAAAGTCCATAAAATAATTCCAGGTACCCATCAGAGCCTACTATTGGAGATCCATCATTACGAACAGAGTTTTCACTAAAGGAGGCAGCATCCACCCAGGTACTATCTGTTTCTAGATATTGAATCTTCCATCTTACCGGAACGGTCTTGTTGACTTCTCCAAAAAATGGATCTGCAACATTTGTATTATCTTGAACAAAAGGCCCTAGGTCAAGGTCTCCCACGTTTGTTTGCATTTTTACGACAATCCTGTTTGCAGGAATTGCTTCTTTGTATGTTACGAATGGTGCTGTGTCTTGTATAAAGTTTTGATCATTAAGAGGAATGTTTGCAATGCCCCTTTCTATACCGCCTTCTGTTCTATAAGAAGTCCAATATTTAAACAAGTCTAGTTTATCTGACATGTAGTATCTTGGTCTTTTTGCCATCTCTATGTTAGAAAAATGAGAAAAGTTATTTTCAAAGTACCTTAGCTTATTGATTCCAGAACGGGGGCGGAATCGTCCAAAGCAATCTTCTAATGAATACAGAAGTCTTTCTTTTTCTTTCTTGGATATAAAAGCCAGGGGTATTCCTTGGTCGTCTACTCCTCCGTCAATAACAACATCTGCATCTGTTGCACCGGTATAAAAATTATTTACTTCATCATTAATACTAAATGATTGAGATATTACGTTATACTGTGGGGTCTCTGTATCATTTAAACGATATCGATAATTGCCAGAAATCAAAATGTTTTCTGCTATGTTCATGTTCCACTCAGCAATTACTGCTGAATTTAACTTAATAACAGGGGAGGTTTCTAAGTGTTCTTTCAGTTCTTCATTGACAAACATCTAAACCTCTTCCAGGGAAAGAGATACGTTCCAAAGATCGTGATTTTCACCACCGCGTTTTTCTACACTGTGATCGAACGATCCAAAGAAAACCTCTAGGATGTCCGAATATTCTGCTAGTCTGTCTCTTTCGTTATTTAAATTAGTGTAGTTGTCATATGATAGGTACACCCAAAAAGATCCTTGGTTGTTTTTGTACCACTGTAGAATGTCTGCGCCTCCAGCCCCTCCATCGGTGGTGTATTGCTGATCTTTAAAGAATGGCGAACCAGAAGATCTTACCGGTCTGTCGGTTCCTTCTATATCAATAGAGGGAACTAAGTTTACTACATCTCCAAAATTTGTGTCAGTATCTTGAAATTCGGGAACATCTATAAAAGCTCTTGATGGCAACAAAGACCAATCAACAGTGATAGTAGATTTATCAGCTATGTGATAAGACCTCATACGGCCATTGATCATTCTCTCTCTTTTTTCTATTCTTTGATTACTAATAGAGATAGGGTTTCTATTGTTGTCTGAAAGAATAATAAAGTCTTCTAGCTCGTTTCCTTCTGGGATTCTTTTGCCATTAGAGATATACCCTGGGTTATTTGCCAACAATAAACCCTGTGGTCTTTTATATTGCTTACGACCTGCCATATATTCTTCAGTAGCCATTAAAACCTATTTCCTCTAATTCTTTGAGAGTCTACCCTCTTGATTTGATCAATTACTGTCTTTGCAATTTGATCTGGGTTTGACTCAGACTTGACATTAATACTTACGCTATAATTATTATACATTACGGAATTGTTCTTTGAGTCTGAAATTTTTGGAGAAGATGATCCTGAAATGGATGCCTCATACCTAGGAGCTGAAAATTCTGTTGGAGAAAGTTTAGCACTATTGATCATTTGCATAAACCCTTCTCCGTATTTTTTCACAGCGTCTTGGCGCATGACAAATTCTCCGGGAGTAAGTAGTGTCCTAACCTTGTCATAGTTTGCTGTTCCAGGAACTTTTCTGTTCATTGTCAGCCTTCCGCCATTTGCAAATTTTGGAATAGCTCCACCAGAATTAAAGGGGGTGCCTATGCTTTGCCCATAAAAAACAGGGCCACCAGAATTACTAGTTAGTTCTACGGAAACAGTTATGGTTGGCTTAAAGTCACGAATTTTTGCTTTAATTTTGTTAATTAAACTGTTTCCAAATCGTGTGCCAGAAGATTCTCCACTCGTTGCAAAGTCCTCGGGAAGATCTTTCAATACGGCATCTCTAACTCTTTGATCCTCTGGAATTTCTCCAATAGTTTCAGCAAGAATATCCATAGACTCGGCGCCGGCTTCAGCACCGGCATTTACGGTCTCGGTAAACTTTCCGCCTTCGCCGTAAGCCTCTTCAATATCTCCATCGCCCATAGCAGCAATAGTAGCCAACATTGTGTTATAGCTTTCTTCTCCTTCGAGGAAGGCCCCTCTAAGAGCATCACCTATCATTGTTCTAAGTTTTTCATTTTCAATATTGTCGTCAAGATTAGCCAGGAAGGTGGAAACGCCAGCCATTCCTTGAACAGCACCTACAGCCATGTCATTCCAAACTTTGGCAAACCCTGCATCCCACTCTGCGGCAGTTTCGCTTGGAATCGCCCTAAATCTTTCTAGTAGAAACTCGTCTACGCTCATTCCCTGAATTCCTGCCTGCTCCTCAATAAATGGAGTTATTTCACCTTCAAAAATTTCTTTAATACTTGATGGCATAATCTCCCAGTACTGACCCATTGTGCCCTCAAAATCTGTTACAGCATTCTCTCCAAGGCCCAGGATAACATCCTGTATGGGACCTTCGACCTGCCCCTTAACGGTATCTGAAAGGCCAGCCCACCATTCTGGAATATCTGCCATGTCTTCTGGGAACTTTTCTGCTCCATAACTTTTAAGAATTGGGCTTATTTGCGTTTCAAGGGCTGTTACGGCGGCTGGAGCCATTCTTGAAAACACTTGTCCGATTGTTCCGATATTAACATCAACATTCGCCGCCAAAGTGTTAAAGAATCCACTAGCCGTGCTTGTCATTTGCTCAAACAGTCCTGGAAGATTTGTTTGAAGATGTTCGAAGAATCCTGGGATTGTCTTTAAGAATGTCGGTACATTTACTCCAAGGTCAGAAAACAGTCCTGCAATATTTCCACTAATGACGCCTTCAGAATTTCTTTCTATATTTTCCATTGCAAATGCATAAGCATCCATCATGTTCATGGCCCCAGTATTGTAGGCGGCCATCGGGTCTCCCTCAGTCCTGATTCTAAGCATATCGTTGTATCTTGCTTCAGCGGCTTCAGAATTAATTCTTGTTTGTTCTATCAGACTTTTTGCGGCGGCTATCTCTCCCTCGAAAACTGTGGTCTGATTAGTACCGTCGTAGTGGTTATCGGGACGATCGCCTTCTTTGACGGTTGCCCCCCCATATGTAACCTTGTTTTCCAATTCGGTAAGCGCTGCTTGTGCATCTTGTTCTCTACGCTGTGCGGCCACCATGTCGTTTTCCACCTGTATAGCTGCACGTGGATTTGGGGTTCTTACTGCCCCTTCCTGAATGGCCGCCAATACTCCAGACGGAGCATCTCCAATTGCAGAGCCTATAGTTTTTCCCTTATAGGCATCTAGGATTGCCTGTCTGTCAGCATCAGACGAGCCTCCGCCAGATGGGTCTGGAGTTGGTTGTGGTCCCTGAATTGCATCTTCAATATCTTCTACAGAGCCCTGCTGCTTTACATTGACAAATAGGTCTACTTCTTTATCTTCAAAATTATTCCAGTAAGCAGTTATGTTTTCAACAACGTCCAAAGCATCTTGCATAGCTTGCTGGAATCTGTCAGAATTTACATTGGCAAGATCAATTTCATTTTTAATAGTTTCCCATTCGGTTCTTGTTCTTCCAAGCACCGTCAAGTTTTCAATTAAAACAGCCTGCTCTCTGTCCAAAAGCTCTATCTGCCTTTGAGCTGGCTCTAGCCTTTGCTCTTCAATATTAAAGACTTCAATTTGCAAATCTTTAATTTTTTGTTCTAGCTGCTCCCTAGTTAGCCCCATGTTTCCAACTAGATTGGAAATTCCCTGCTCTCTAGCTAAGTCTAAGTTGTCTCTACGCTCTTTCATGCTGGCCTCTGCCGCTGCCTGAGAGGCTTCTCTTACCGCCCTTGCGGCTGCTGCTATGTCACCCTGAGACAGCGCGTCGGCTACATCCAACTGTGCTTTTTTATTTTTATTTATTTTTTCATTAGCTTTTTCTACTTCGTCAAGTGCTTCAATTCTCTTGTCGTAAGTTTTATTGATCTCATCTTCTTGTCGAGAAATTCTTTCTAGGTCTGCTTCCAGGTCGTCAACTCCACCAACCCTATTACGAATATCAGAAATTAACTCTTCAGCTTCCTGTATTGCATCTAAGAATGGTTGCTTGTCTAAATCAAAACCTAGTGTTATTTCTTGTTCTTGAGCAGAAAAAGCTTCCATGGCTTTTGAAAAACCGTCTTGGAAAATTTCGACTAGCCCGTCAAAAGTTAGTCTTTTAATTCTAAGCTCTAGGTTTTGCTCATTGGATGCATTTTTTAATGTTTCTCGAAGCGTTTTGGGATCTACGCTGGGATTCATTATTAGTGTTTGTAAATCTTTGTCGCTTAAAATTGCTGACTTTTGAGCTTCGCTTAGTGATTGAGCATTTTGTTCTATAAATTTTACGACCCCCCGCAGATCGCCACCCTCAGCATTTTTTGTTGCGAGAGATTGTGCCGAAGCGAATGCCCGGCTTAGCTCAGTCGCCTGCTTTGTCAGCTTAATGGTTTGTCTAATTACGTTATTATCTTGTTCTCTTGCCACTGCCGCTGCAAAGGCTGCATCCTTAACTGCCTCATACGCCATAGCTGAAGACAGCCCAGCAGCAGTAAGCTTTCTGAAGGCAACAAGCTGTTCGTTAATTCCACCAAGAACTCTTTGCTGCTCGCTTTGGAAGTCTCCAAGGGCAATAGATCTAAATGCCTTGCCCATGTTTTGCAAAGCTGTTGTGGCCCCTATGATATTTCCGGTACCGTCAAACTGGAATAGCTCGTTTTTTCTTCTTTCATAGTCTTCTGGATCCATACCAATAATCATTGATATAAGATCTTCTCCAGCACCAAGTCTTCTCATTTGTTGCTCAATACCCTCAAAAATCTTAATCTCTCCGCCATCATTGAAAAGCCTGTCTAAAGCATTCCTAGACTCTACCCAGCCCTGAGTCATTTCAATAGTGCTTTGTCTAATTTCTTTAAGTCTCCTGAGAAGATCATCAAGATCTGAGGCTTTGGGGCCTCCTCCACCGCTGCCGCTAGCCTCTTCTTCCACCTCTACGTCTTCAAAGGTGGCGTCTACCGATGAAAGCTGGCTGGTAACCTTGTCCCCCATTGACTCTGCATACAGTCTTTGCCACTTTGCAAGGCTGTGTCTTCCTGGGAAGGGTCCATTAACCTGTCCTTCGTCTCCTGTCCATTTTTTAAAGTCATCGCTAGCTATAAGCTCTGCCTGATCCATTTCAAGAATCATGCTGACTGTTTTTACATACTGCTCTTTATCGGTTTCTGGGAGCATATCAAAGTACAGTTCGTCAAAAGCCTCTGCGTTTTGTAGTTTTGGATTAATTTCGTAAGCCTGATTAGTAGTTATTACCCCCATGTCTGCACGGTTAAAAATTTCTTCTAGTTTTTCAGAAACCTCTTCGTTTTCAGAAACATATCGAAGAATTACGTCGGTATCAAAGACTGCGTCTTGTTTTTGTATTTCTCTTACAAAGTCTAAAATTTCTTGAGCTTCTTGCTCATTTCCTGCACTAGAAATTTTAACAAAAATATCTGCCGCAAGACTTTCGTCGTCGACTAAGGATAGGATTTGTCCCGCTTCGTCTGCGAAGACTCCTCCAAACGTACCAAAGATATTTAGAAGAGCGTCTTTCTGAGCTCCATCTTCGCCTATAAAAGTAAGTAAAGAATTTAAAGCTTGTGGAGATATAGCTCCAGTTGCTAGCTCTAAATTAATCATATCTTTATCTGCTTCTTCAAAGGTCTTTAGCAATGCTTCAATTCCTGGCATTACTAGCTTTGCGTCTGCATCGTCTTGGAACCTAGTTTCTATTGCTGCGCTGACACCGGCTCTGGCTGCTTCTGCACCCGGTCCGCTTATGACTCCCTTCATTTTTTCCCGGAGAGCCATCTCTTGCTCAGACATTGCCACTTTCTTTTCTTCAAACTCTGACTGAAGCCTAAGCTGCTCCGTTATGTCTCCCTGAATTTTTGCCTCTTCTATTTTCTTGATATAATAAGCATCTACTGCGTCTGACATTTCTTGCTGTTGCTGCAAGGCGTTTGTCATTGTGGCAACAAGAGCTCCAGAAAGCTTTCCCGCTTCTTTGGCTGCCTTATTCATTAAAAGTACGGCAGCGCCGACTCCCAAACCAGCCCCAACAGCCGCCCCGATTGCGAGGCCAATTGGCCCAGCCATAGCTGCTCCGACTGTTGCACCCATCTTTGTTCCGACTAGGGCAAGTCCTGCGGTGGAAACCGCCATTGCACCTAACACTGCTCCCCCAAGACCTGCGCCAATGTTTCCCGCCCACCTCTCTCCGCCTGAATCTCCAAATACGCCATCTAGCTCTTTATTCATAAGCTCTTGTTGTTTTTCAACAGCGTCTAGGTTTTCAATATTCATACTGGCAGAAAATTCTACCAAATCTCCAGCTGTAATATCTTCTCCGTTTGGACCAACAAGCGCGGCGATGTTTGCTCGGACCTTTAGCCCAATTTCCATATTGTTAAGAGCAAAGCCTAGGTTTGCAGCCATGCTGGATGCTTGCTCTTTAGTTAGAACTCCACTCATAACTGCTGTTGCCAACTTAGATGTTAATGAATTTATAGTTGCTGCTGCACTGCCGGTTTGAGCCATTTGAGTTTTTGCTGCCTCGATTAAAGCCTTGCCCTTTTCATCTTCAACAAAAGATTCTCCAAAAGTAGTTTTTCCCGGAGCGGTCTGTACTCCAGTAAGTCGTTCTTGTCTGGCTTTATCCATAAACTCACCGGAAGAAACGGTCCCCGCAAATTCTGCAAGTTCTTTCATGGCGTCGGCACCAGAGCTCATTGCTCGACCAAGCTCTAGAGCCTCCTCTTGAGCAGCTTTCATTCTGCTATTAAGAATAAATATTCCAGCAGCTATGGCGACCACAATAGCCAACAGGGCGACTAAAGGACTTTGCAATGCTTGGAACAGCATTGGGGCGGCAGACAGGGCCATTAGCCCCGGCATAAACTTTTGAGCCTGCTCTCCTAGGGCTCCCGGTGCCATTGATGCTCCCATTGTTAAAGCACTCAGCCCCATGCTTAGCCCAGCACCGCCACCAGTAATTCCTTTTCGCTTTGGCTTTGGAGCATCCCTATTGCCCGTTTTTCCTTGGCGGCCTCCCCCACTGCCGCCGCCGGTAGCGTTCATCTCTGCACTGCTTTGTGTAGCAGCATCTCCATTTTCTCTAACTGACTGTGTATGTTGATCAACGTTAGTCGAAGCCTCTTGAGATGTATTTCCAAGCTCCATAATGTCTACATCAAGAACGCTAAACGAGTCTTTTAGCCCCTCCATTTTCCCAGTGGTGGTGGCAAACATGGTACCGGTCTGCTGATCAAAAGTAGCGAGCCTGTTATCAACCAATGCCTGGTTTCTTGCTTGGATTTCAGCAATACTTTCACCTGGAGGAACTTGTCTCGGAGCTCTTTGTGTTTGCTGTTGTTCTGGGGCAGAAGTAACAACCTTACCCTTACTATTAACAATGTTGCCACCGCTAGTTTCTGCAAAGTAGTTTCCAACGCTTTGGCCAGGGCCAGTCTCCATAAACCTATCTAGGGCTTCGTTTCCGATACTTTTTGCTTTGTCTTTAAAGTTAGAGAATCTACCACGTTTTTGGTTGCCAGCAGATCCTCCAAGTGGCGGTGGTGGTGGAGGAGCAAGAGAGCCAGATTGTCCACCGGCTGCGACGTCAAAATTTTCTCGATATTCTTTGCCATCGTCTGATCCATCTTGACCGGAAAGTCTGTGTGGACTACTTCTATCTCTAATTCTTGGATAAGGATCATCTTCTGGAGTTACAGCAGATTCTGCTCCCTCAATGTAGGCCTCCATGTCCTGCATTCCGTCTGGACCTGGCAGTGCCTCGGAAGGTTGCTCGGAAAGTATTTGCTTGTTTTTTTCTGCAAGCTCTGCCTGACGCTGAGCCTGCTCTTCAGAGAGCCCTACTTTCTTCCTTCCACCGTAAGATTTTGGAAGGCCTCCACGGTCTTTGGTTACCGTAGCTTCTGTGGCCTTTAGTCTTCCATTGCTACTAACACGTCCAATCTTAACACCGTCTTTAGTAACAACCTCTTTACCGCTTGAAGTTAGTTCGGCATCTCCCGCATCAATTCTTGCTTGCAATTCTTCTGGAGCATTTTCAAACTTACTCCTTGTCTTTCCGGCAGAAGTTCTTCTCTCTTCTAGCCCCTCACCGGCTTTTCTTTCTGTTGGATCTTCCGATTTACGCAATATGTCAATTTCTTCTTTTGCAGCGGCGGCTACAATTTCATCGGTTACCGTTGTTCCAGCAGCGGTCGCCATTGCGGCGGCCCTATCAACAACCCTTTGCTGAATACCGTCTGCAAGCTTGTCAACATCTGGGCCAATTTGTCCCATTGCAGCTTCTAATGTTTTTCTAAATGCACCAGGAATTGCGTCTAGAGACATTGCCTCTGTCCAAATTGCTGGATCTACCCCCTGGCCCCCCTCTTTCAAAGCTTGATTTATCCAGCTTGGCATGTCAATGGTCAAGTCTGGCAGGAACATAATGTTCGGGTCTACAATATCTTTTTCAGAGAAACCTTGGTTAACTAGTTTTTCGAATATGGCTGGGTCTGCTGTATCGAGCTTTGGAGCCATGTGTCCGCGTTGAGTTGATGATGTATCTGCCCCTGGTTTTCCACCATTGTATCCGGGAATGTTTCCGGATATCATTCCTTCAATTATTGGTGCGTATCTCTTTGCCATCTCTGCCGGAATAACAGCTTCTCCCGGAGTAAGAAGTGATAGCTCAGTATCTTTATTTCCTGTTCCTGGAACTGAAAAAATTCCATCTGCATATTTTGGTGGCATAAACGGATTGGTAGATGGCTTTGGTGCCCTAATCGCCGCCCCACCAGCTGCTTTTGCTGTTGCTGAAGCTGCAGGCGAACCCTGAGCTGACAAGAATGCCTGCTGAGCAGTAATGGCTCTTCCGTATGCGCCGGTCAGGTTTGCAACCGCCCCTGCTTCAGCGTTAAATGTTTGAATAAGTGTTTGATGAACCTGGTCAAGCGAGGCGGCTATGGCGGAAGACTCAATTTGCTCAGAATTCATGTAATTTATTTGTTCAGTTAGAACATTCGATGCCCCGCCGACTTTGCTAAACGCTCCAGAAATCTTAGTGCCAAATAGCAACAGGTTGGCTATACCGTTAGCCAAAAGACCAATAACCATAAGAACTGCTGGGGCAACAACTCCCATTACTGCTACAAGGCCTACTACGAACTGTTTTGCCCCGTCACTCATACCGTTAAAGCGATCAAGAATTTTTGTTCCAAATTCAAGAATCGGAGTTGCTAGCTTTAAGAATGCTTCGCCTAGAGGTGCAAGAGCTACCTGAAACTCTTCTAAGGCTTTTTTGAACTGGAACATTGACGAGGCTTCAACTCTGCCAAGCTCTCTTTCGGCAATAACTCCAAGCTCTCTAGCATTGCTCGAAGCAATTTCTAAAGTTTTGCTTGCCTGGCTTCCCTCTTTAGTTATGTTTTGAAATAACGTAGAAATACGAGCAAACTGAAACTTTCCAAACAGCTGCTCAATTGCCCTAGCTCTGTCTAGTGCATCTAAGTTGTTTAGCGCACCAGCGAGAGACATTACCGTTTCACGAAGATTCCCTGCATTCTGATCGACAATTCCAACAACATCAATTCCAAACTCTTTCATCTTGTCGATAGACTGCTGAGTTGGGTTAATAATACTGGCAAGACCAGACTTTAGTGCGTTAGCCGACTCGCTTGCGTTAATGCCACCTTCACGCATTGCAGTCAAGAAAAACGCTAGATCTTCAACGTCTCCACCCAACTGTTGAATAACAGCACCGGCTTTTGGAATTGCAACGTTAAAGTCTTCAATTGAAAGAATGGTCTGGTTTTCTACGGCATTAAGAAAAGCAATCTTGTCTGAAAGCTCTTCCGTTGACAAACCAAAGGCATTAGTCAAGGAGATAGTGGTATCTAGTGCCTCTTCCTGTTCGATACCGCCCAGCACAGCAAGTCTGGTGGCCTGTGTGACCTGGTTTGTTAGGTCTGTTCCAGTTGAACCTAGCTGTGCAACCGTAGCGGCGAGTTCTACTGTTTTTTCTACTGCTATGCCGTATTTGGTAAACTCTGTAGCAAGCTGTTTTATGTCTTCAATTGCTTTTTCAGTTTCTGCCTCGGAGGTGAACATGTCTCCATAAACACGCTTAAACCGAATAGCCTGCTCTTCTAGCTTCATGAACTCTCGGCCAGCCATAGCCCCCATGATTGTCAGTGGAATAGTAAAGCCAACCATAAGTTGACGACCAGCCCACTGAGTGTTCTTACCCCAGTTAAGCAGGTTTATTGAACCCTGTCTAACTAGCTGATTTAAAAGTGCTTGTTTTTGAGCAGCTATTGCTGTTTGTGTTCCAAGACTTTGAAGATCTAGAGTAAGTGGACGAACTCGGATTGCCTGCATTGCGCCATTGGCATCACGACCCATCTTGATATACTGAGTCTGAAGACCTTTAACTCTTTCTCGGGCGACCTTGTTGATTGTGTTAAATTCAGACTTGAACAGCCTTCCAAAACTTTTTGTAGACGCTCCAGCAAACCTAAAATACTGTCCCATGGACAGCTTGTTTTTTTCTAGGGCATTCGTAAAAGACTCAGTAGTGCTGCTAATTCGAGTCATATTAGCACTAAACTGGCCAGTAGCATTTATGCCATTGACCAGATTGCGCTGTAGATTTTGAGCTTGAGCAGCGGCGGCGGCACCGCCTTTTGACATTGTTGAATGGAAAAGGGATATCTGCCGTTGCAGCTGCTTAATTTGTGCTAACGCTGCTGACGCATCAACATCTATTCTAATATTGGCGTTGGTATCAGCCATTCATTAGCATCCCTTCAAGTTTTTTGTCTACGTATTAACAATATTGTTAATAGCAGACATGTTTACCCCCGAGGCCTCTTCAACAATCTTATAAACTGTTGGCAAATCTAGGCTGTCCTCAAGTGCTTTTGCGTCTCCAGCGATCTCTGGCTTGTACTGCTTCATAGCGATCTGTACGCACTCCATTAGGATATCCATAGACTTGTCGTTGTTCTCGGCAACCTTTGCGATGCCTTCAAATTTCTTCATAAATTCTCTTAGTAGTGAAATTTTTAGTGGTCTGACTTGTAGCTCTGTTCCATCAAGGAGCTGTACTGTTTTTGCTTCGTTAACTGTTGTAGTCATTTGTTTGTTTTTTCCTTTCGACGAGCTACATCTATAATTATAGCATAGCTGGATTATCTTTTATAGCTTTTTGTAGTCGAGGCCCATCCCAATTCCAAAGCCAGCTTTAGCAGCAGTTTGTCCCTGCAAAGCCAAAACGTCATTTGGATCCGATGTTCCTCCACCACTGAATACCCTTGCTTTCATTTCTTCCCAAGCATTATTCTTTCGGTTGTTCTTATCTAGATCTACCCCTTGAATTGCGGCAAGAAATTTTTTCTCTTGGTAATCGATGTCTCTCTTAGAAGAAAGTATAGCAGTTATTTCTGGCATTGACAAGGAGGACTCCAGCTCTTCGTAGTCTTTCCATATACCCAGTAAAAATACCTCAGACTCTAAGCCGACCAAGTCTAGTGTTTTCCAAGTCTCGCCGCTGCTTTGGGCCTGCTCTTTAACTGGCTCGCTTTTATCTTCGTTAACTTTAATTCCTGCAGCAATATCAATTATCTTGTATACCGTTGGCAGGTCTAGATTGTCTTCTAAGTCTTCTATTGTTTTAATAGACGGATAGTACTGTTTCATTGCTATCCTTGCACACTCAGAAAGAACTCCTACGGCATCTTCGTTATCTGAAATACTGTCTAGCTTTTCAAAAGCCTCCATAAACTCTCTTAAGAATTTAATCTTCAATGGCGTAATATATACCTCGGTGTTATCTACCAGTTTAATTGTTGTTGACTCATATACCATGGTTGCCATTACTCTAGTATAGCAAAATAAAATCGCCCTGGCTAATGCCAAGGCGATCTTATCGTTATTAAGTTGTTGCGGTATTAGCTACCAGCTGGGATGGTACGGTCCACAATCTGTCCGTAGGATGCGGAGGCATCTGCGGGGAGAAGTCTAAACGATACCTCGAACATTGTTGGCTCGTCGCGCTTAGCTGATACGGTAACGCTCTCAATTGAGAGTGCACGGTATGCAACATAAATACGCTCGATCTGGTCACCAAGTGCACAGTCTCCTGTACCTGGGCCAACCGCTACCAAGCCACGCTCGACAGCACACTCTCCAATGTCACCGGCGGACATGTTCATTACTGGGTTACCAATAGCGAATCCGGCTGTAGACGTTGCGAGGTCTGCATCTTTACCGGCGAGGGCAAAGAGAAGATTCTCTAGAGTGGACTCAGCAAATGCTGTGTTTAGATTAACCTGCATACCTTGCTTGTAGAGTTTAGCTACGTCAAGGAGCTGGTCAACCTGGACCTCACCAAAGTCGGGCTGGAAAACAATTTCCAAACCGTTCATGGTGTACCCAACGTTACGAAAATCTGTGTCCGTTGATAGTGTTTCACGGAAAGATACATCGTCAATAACGTCTGGCAGGTCTGCTTCAGAAAGCTCGGAAGCTCCTGCAGCTGGCTCGTATGTAAAGAGTGCTGCTGCACCAACAATAATGTTAGCACTTGATCCTCTTGAATATGCCATTTTTTTTCACCTCTTTCTTGTGTTAGAAATGGGCGCGTTTCCTCGTTATAAGTATAACAGCCGTTTTACAATATTTTAAGATTCTTCTGGTGGTACATTGAGGTACCTGGAAACAGGAGATGGGTTAAAGTCTGGAGCATGATAGCAATAGTCGATGATTATCTTATTCCCAAAATAAGTTTTTGCTGTAGCAAAATCTATAATGTCCCTAGTCTCTTCTAGCTGAAAAACTTTGGTATTATGAAAGTATGGAAGAAGAAAGTCTAACCCATCGAAATCTACGGTCTTAGGTTCGGTGCCTGGAGACTGCTCGGCTTTCTTCGCAATCCAGTAGTTAAGCTCCTCAGCTGACTCATCTCCTCTATCTAATAAATTATAAATCATATCAGTTGTTTCAAACAAAATCCCTGCTTGAACTGCGTCTGTTAGGGACCCGTTCTTGTAAAGATAATACAGCACCTGCTCTTCTTTCTTATGAGGAAAGGGGCCACGGCTCATTCTGAACATTCTTTCGTATACCGCAAATGGCTGGTCTTCGTTAGCCTGGGGAAAGCCCTCATACAAAGCCTGAATATCGGTAGGGGTTGATGGAACAAAAAACATCGGCATACCAAAATAATCTGGCAAAACCTCTTCAATTTTTTCTGCTAAAAATTTATTTATAAAAACTGCTGGGTTTGAAACTGGTCTGTGCATGTTATCCTGCCTTCTTAGATATCCACTTGTAGCCGACACTATAGCCAGCGGACCTTCCACCATGTTTTCCTCTATTAAGATTTCTCTTAAATGGTACTGGATTATTTAGGTGATCAAGTATCCCTGTTGTTCTTAAAAAAGATTGCTTAAAATATATATTAAAGAAAGCATCAAAGGCTCTTTCAAATCCCCCCTCTGCATCCTGACCTCCTGGATCTGTTATAGTAATTGGTTTTTTAGTAAAAACCTGTTTTTCATTATCGTTAAAAGAAAGAACTTCTGAGGATACCGGCCTAATAGTTACAGGAATTCCATTTTCTATTATTTGAGCTTTGTTATAAAATGGAACTTTTGATCCACTTTTAATACTTACGGATTGCCTGAAAGTAGAGTTAAAAGAAAGACCTATCTGATTGCTAATATAATTAATGTCAAATAGTCTTGCTGCTGGGCTTCCTGTCTGGTACCACTCATATACATGGTGCAATGCGGTTGGGTTTACTCTTGCGTTTGCATCAATAAAATCTTTGATACCCTCAACAACCTCTACTCCAATATTGCCCAACAAGGCAGTCTTCCCCTGATTCACACCTTCAATAAAACCTGTAGAGTAATTAACAATATTGTTTAAATCTTTTGCAAACTGTTTGTTATTAAATTTTACGACAATCATTATAGAATCCCCTGATTCTCTGATCTACGCAGCACTACCGTGTAGTGTTCAATTTTTCTAAACGGATTTATGAATGGTTGCTGTGTAGCAATTTCAAAGACAGTACCCTGTCCTTTTCTTTTCCCAGAGCTTTCAGAATAGTACAAAGTTTCGTCTGTATGCCTGATGTTTGTAATAAGAATATTTGTAAGACCATTTTCTTCTTGGGAATCTGCAATTCTCAAGTCTGTTCTTACCCTTGCAATAAGTAAAGACTCTTGGGTTAAGTCTATGTTTACAATAAGCTCTTCTTTTGTTTCTGCTCCAGCACGAATAAAGTTACCGGCTATAGTCCTGTCCAAAAGCCAGCTTTTAGATATTGCACCATATGCTCCCGGTTCGATAACGGGATGGTATACATCTGCCAACATTGGAAACTTAAAGCTTGTAAGCTCACAGCTAACCATTACAGAACTCCGATGATTCGGATTGATTTTGCATACTTAGACAGAATCTTATCCACTATCATATTGCCAGTTCCCTCAAAAACCCTATCGTCAAATTTAATCTTAAATTGATCAGTGTTGTAGTCTTTAATATATCTTCCAGCATAATCTAGGTTGTTGCACTTAATGTCTTCAACCAGCAATTCTGCGGCTCTTATAATTTCTGAGGGGACCTTCTTGTATCCAACTTCTAAATGAATTGTATAATCGAATGTTTTTGCGAATCCACGGTAACCAAATGTCATGTCCCACAAATCAGACATTGCTTGCGGTAGGACCAAGTTGGCTCCTTCGGCCCTATTGATTTGACCGTTATAGTCAATAGTGATTGCGGTCTTGTCGTCGGTTAGCTTATATAACATAGACGCATTATCCAAGTCTGACGAGTCATACATTAAAACATTGTTTTCATAAAGTTTGTTTAGTTTCTTGACGTTAAGCCACATGGGAAGATAGTCTGCACCGAGTCCGACTATATCTATGACTCTTTTCTTGTAATAAAATCCTTCTATTACGACAGAGTCTATAATTGCTCTGGCTAGCTCTTCATGCCTCGTGTACTCTGCTACCTCGCTAAAATTTGAGGCTATCTTATTTGGGTCTACGTATGGTCTTACCACGGTAAAGAAATGCTCTGATCCATCTACAACAACTCTATATTCACTATCATAGTGACTAGAGAAAGAAACAGTTATTTCAGAATCACCGTTAGAGGTTGTGGCTCCAGAAATACTAGATGAATCTGAAAGATTTAAAATAGTATAATTATACTCTGTAGCAGCTTCAGAAACCTCAATAGTAGCTTGGGGCTCTGAAGAAGCAATTCTTAATATTTCCATGTATTACAAACCAAACTCTGATGCAACCTCTTCTGGCGTAGCCTCTCTCACATGGTTACGAGTAAGCCATTTGTCTGCCTGATCTTTGGTTACAATATTATAGCCCTTGGAAATTTTTCCTACACCTATCCAAGATACATTGCGATCAGAGTAAATAGCTACGGTTGGCTTTTTGTGCCCCGCTTTTGCGGATGGCTTTTGGGTTTCCCCATTTGTTCCTATTACGGATGACTTGTTTTGTGTTTTTAAAAATGGAGTTTTGTCTTCTGTTGATCTTTCCTTAGAAGAAATTGCAGAAGCTCTATTTTTCTCTTGTAATTCTTTTACCTGCTTTGTGTATTTTTCAGCTAGCTCTTTTGGAATAAGAGCTTCTCCATCTTGAAGTTTGGCGAGTTGTATATCCGCAGATACCTCTGTTTTTGCCATAATAAAACCTTTCTGTTCTACATACAATTATATCAGAATAATAATGAATAAGGGGGCGGAGACGATGTCCCCACCCCCTATTCGGGTATTACCTAAGAATTAGGAATCTGAAGCTGCATCGGCAAATGCGATGGCGTCTTCTTCTTCCAACTGAATACCAAAGCGAACGAACACTGTGTATTCAATGGTGTCTTTCTTAGCAACATATTCACGGTTTACTGTGATGTCTCTCTGGAAGCCCCAAATACGGTTTGCGGGGAAGGTTAGGTCCACGAAACCATCTGGGTAGTAAGGAACCTCCATGACGTCGATACCCAAGACACGAGTGGTGCGAGCTGCACCGAATGTCTGACCAACACCGTCAAGGTATGACTGAGTGTTTGCCTGAGTATTTCCGTTGGTTCCTAGTGCTTCAGCGATAGCATCTGACAGAGTACCGTTGTTCTTTACAATGCCCTGGAATGCGTCGGTACCTGCGTAGAACTTAAGGTTGTTCTTAAGTGCGCGATACTTACGAGGCATTGCCAAGATAATGTCCTGCATGACGTCTGGAGTCCAAGCGTCATCGGTTACGGTTACAACAGACTCGTGAGCATCGCCACCAGTCTTTTCTTTGTTAACGAACCCGTCCATAATAGACAAGAAGTTACCGGTTGCACCGTCACCGTTAATGGCTAGGTCTTCAATGTCATTTGCAAATGCATTTGTCATCAAACGAACCAGGTGGTCTTCTAGAGCAGCACCTTCGACGTTGTCTTCTAGCGCTTCTGCTGTAACCTCCCAGTCAAGACGAATCTTACGAGTTGTAAGTTCTACCTTGCTGAATGTTGCACCAGAGTTGGTGTAGTCACCAATGCCTTGTGAAGCTGCACGAATAACGCGCTCTCCAACATTGACCTTTTCGAGCTCCATGGTGTTGGCACGCATAGTTACGCGACGACCATCTTTGGCGAGAACAGTACCGTCCCAAACATAATCGATAAAACGACGTGCTTGTTCTGGACGTAGGATACCACTAGCTGCATCACCCGAAGGATTTACGGCGTTGGGTCCGGTTGTCAAACCAAACTCGGCGTTTGGAATGTTTCCTAGTGTGTTTGCACCAGGATCTGTTACTCCTCCAATGCCACCAGATGCGAATCCACCCTGGGCCTGAAAGTTACCAGGAGCAGTTGCGCCTAGTTCAGCAGCTTCACCTGGCTGATTTTTGATAATCTCTTCCGACATTTTGTCACCTCCTAAGTGATTTTGTTAGTTAAATAAATCGGCAGTTTTGAGGAAACGACCGCCCCATAGGGATTTTTCAACCATATCTGGTTGATCCTGCACGATCTCGCCTAGATCGCCAGACTTGCGGAAAGCGGTGTCTTGCTCTACAGCATCGACCCTCTTTCCAAACTCATCAAATTTTTCGGTAGCAGACTGAAGATCCTGCTTGGCTGCAGTCACATCTTCAGTAATACCGCTCATTGATTTCTTCAATTCAGAGACCTGCTCGTTAAGAGACTTAATGGTTTCTGACAGATCGCTAAAGGCTGATGTAAGAGTGTTCTTGATTTCAGTTACTGTCTCTGCGACAATAGCGTCATCTGATTTTGACACCTCTTCGGTTTCTTCAGATTTGGCAACTTCTTCATTTTCTTCAAATGGAGCTTTTTCTGCCTTCTCTGCGTCTTCCTCTTCATCTTCCATTTTCTTGTCTTTTGCACTCTTCATTTCTTCTTCTGAGTGCACAGACTTTTCAACGTTAGACTCTGTGGCATCTGCCTCTGGAGCGACCTCATCTGATTTTTCTACAACCTCTTCGAGGTTATTGGTTTCATCAGTCATGGGGTTTACCTCCTTTGTCATCTCAATTGTATTAATGCCTTTAGCACTATCAATTAAGAACTTTATCATATCTGTTTTTTCGCTGTCATTTTTTTCAACGAAACCTATGTTGTCCATTGGCTCACCGCTAATTGGGCTAAGCTCTTTTTCGTTAGAAGATACAGTTACAAGGCCAGACTCTTTATCCCAGAATACATTCTCTAGTTCTGTTTCTAGAGATGCAGACTTAACAACGTCTACCCCGTCAACTTTTTCAATGGAAAGAATATTTGCAAACTGATTTGCTGGATTGTCAACTAGTGAGAGCTCTACCAGGTCGTACTCTTTAACAATACGAATCTGTGCATCCATCTTCTCGTCATAAGCGTCATCCCACTTGTTCATCTTTCCGCCAATGGAAAAACCAGAAAGAGTGCCGTCAAGAACCTTCTCCCAAGTGTCCTGTGCACCCTTAGATACGTATGCAGATACATACACGCCACTATAAAACTTTTTGCTGTCTGGATCAAAGTATTTGTCTTCTTTGAAGTTCACCATTTTACCTACCGCTGTGGGCTGGTGCATTTCTCGAATGTTACCTCTAAAACGAGTAAAGGCAGATACGCTAGCCTCTGAGGTAACGATGTCTGCCTGTTTGTCTACGTTGTCAAGGGTCGCAAAGCCGGAGACAATGCGTCTCTCAATATCAACCTTGCTGAAGGGGACAGAGAAACGAACGTTCTCGCCTTCCGTGTCCCAATGTGATTTGAACATAGTCATACTAACTTAATTATAGCATCATTTTTACAAAGTTACAATAAAGTAACTATTCTGATGCCCGTCCCTCTCCCTGTGCATTTCTACCACTAATTGTAGCAGATCCATCGGACTGATTATTAGATCTTTCTGTGTCTCTTTCTCTGTTTTGATTTGTGTTAGCCCTAGTGTCTGTTGCTTGTCTTGGAGACATACTAAATGGTTCGTCTCCATCTTTTCTTTGAGGAAGGCCGAGAGATTCCCTAGCTTCGTTAGGTGTCATGATTTGCATCTTGACATACCGCTCAAGAATCTGTGACTGTGCAATTTCATCTGTAAGAGTTAGCTCATTAAACTTAAAGTTAACAATGTCTGTTTTTTCTTTTACCATTTTGCCAATGATTTTTTCTAGATTCTTTTGAGCTGGTCTTGCAACCTGTTCTTTAAACGTTCTATCCTGAGCAAGAGCTGATGCAATGTTTGCGGTATCAGATCCACCAATCTTGGACAACGGAACCTGGTGTGCCATCAAGACATTGTCTCTGTTTTGCTTAGAATATTCTTTGAAGGATGCTTCCTGGATACCGCTCTCGATTGGCTCCATCTTAAATTCAACCTTGTTGCTGTCGCTATCTCCTGGAAGGGGAATGTACAGAGTTCTGTGAGACTGACCTTTCAAGCTTGTCTGCAAGAAACGAAACATCTTGTCTTCGGCATCAGAAGAAAGCTTTGCCCCCTTAAGTGTTACAACATATCTTGGAACAGCTTTGTTTCCAAAGTAGTCAATGTTATATTGTGAAGCTAGCTGATCCCCGTGCAAAGAAGTAATAGCAGACATAATGTCTGGAATTCCATAGAATGTATTTAGAGGAGAGTATTCTTTAAAATGAATAATTTCATTTGGCCTTGCGTCAGTAGTAATGGGGTTAGGGTTCTTTGCCCCGAAGTTTCTAAAGTATACAACCTTCTGACCAATGATTTGGACATACCCATCCTTAAGTCTACGAACTCTCATTGTTGTTGCTGGTATGTGACCAAGGTAACCAATATCTCCATTTACTTTTCTACCAACTTCAAGGTAGCCGTTTCCGGTGGCCTGAACGTCTGTATAAAATTTCATCATAGTTCCAGTAAAAGAATCATCTTGATTAAGATTCTCTAGCCAATCTCTTAACTCAATTTTAGATCTTTCAATTCTTTTTCTTGCTCTGTCAGTAGAAGCTTCGTCAGTATTTGATTCTAGTCTTAAGACTGTTCTTTGTGAAATTTCAAAATCATACCCAAGGCCTACAATGTTTTCTACCTTGGCATCAATAGCTGCGTGATTTGCAAATGATGTGTCATAATAGTTTGCTAGTTCGTAAAGATTCCACGGAGGTGTAATGACGTCAAACATGCCGTAGCCATTACGGAATACGGTTCCTGGATTGATCTGATTCGACTGTGCCCCATCTTGACCGGCGGGGACAGCTCTTGCACTCGCTAGGTAGGCATCTGTTGGCTCTACGGACTTTGCTATGCGTGAAGCTCTACGTTTAAAATTAGCATCCAAACCAGAAAAAGACTTAATGCTATCCCAAGATTGTGTAAAAGGATCTTGCTTTTTAAAGACATCCTCTTCTTTTGCCAGCTCGTCAACACTTGCCCCTATGATCCACTCGCTAGACATTAGCCCTCGTCTCCGTATACCTGTAATGTTTTCTTTGCCGCAATAAGAGCTCCTAGATCATTCATGCTAGGAAGCAAGCCCTGAGACATTCTGTCTACCTGCTCGCTGTGCTCTTCTTCGGAGATCTTACGCATATTGGGATAGAATACCGCTTTACCCTCTGACTGCCCCCAGTGAATGGCGGCATCTTTAAGTTCTTTTACTCTAGATTTGTCATCTCTCATTGACTCAATAGAAAGAGCATTGCCCTGACCGTCAGTAAAGGCTTTGCCATTAGGCTTGTGCCAAACATACGTTCCAAAGTTAGAAAACTTTTCCTCTACAACTTGTACTTTGGTTTCTCCGACTTGACCGGGAAATCGTGGTTTATTCCTTTTCATAACCACTAGTATACCATATTAAACAGGAGTGGTCGTACTCTGTGTCCATCCCAAACCATTGAATATACTATACTGATAGTCTTTAAGAGTAAACAGTTGATCGCTTTCTGAAATTGTTCTGTTTGTTCCGGTATATATATCATATATATTTCCAGCATCAAGTTCTTCCCTCAGGGTTGTTGACAAGAACAGCACCTCCTGCCAGTCAAAAGCTTCTCCTACAGGAACAGTCTCTTCACCAATGACCTCTTTACCGGCCCAGTATCCCCAATCAATAGGGTCTCCCAAAAAACTCCTAACTGCAAACCACTGCCTAAAACCAAAACGCTCTTCGTCGTCTGCAAGTGTTGTTTGATAAAAGCTAAAATTGTTAAACATTATTGGGCTTGTTATTCTGAGTGCTCCGACAAAGCCTCCGATATCAAGAAATCCTGGGAAGGATAAACCTATGGCATTCCAGGTATTAGAATAAAGAACTGGTCTTTTAGACGGCACACCATTATTAAAGAAAACAAGGTTACCCGATAGTTGGTTTGTTCTTGCATTCAGCGCATAGATTTGACCACGTTTTCTATTTGCACTATCTGCTATTAAGAAAAACTTGATGTAAACATCTCCAGACTCTATTTCAAATATTTTTACAGGAACTTCTGGGAACAGATCTTCTCCATACTTTAGGGAGATCTGTAGAGAGCCAATCTTGAAAAATGAAGATGCGTTTGTATTGAGGGGAATAGAGATACCGGCATTATTTCTATTATCATATGTTGTCCTAACTTCTATACCGCTATTTGAGGTGTTGTATAGGTATGGGCTACTTCCTTTATAGATTGCAAATGGGGGAGCTGATCTATAGTCGAAGTACCGACCAACCTTTCTAAAGGGTACTAGGTTGGTTCCAAACTTTGTTCCAATCTTATTAGGGGAGTTGCTGAATGCTTGAGATGATATTTGTAAAGATCTTGTTGTAACTGGGCTAAACCTTATACCGTCTATTTCGTATTCTAAATAAAGATTTATTGAAATATTTTTAAAATTTACATTTGGAGGTGGGTAAACAATAGTTCCGTCAACAACCTCATATTTTGTATTGAGCCAACTTGAGTTTGGTCTTACGATACCTGAAGAGTCTAGCAATTGCTTGCTGGTAAAATTATCCTCTACAGAGTTAGAACCATCTCTTAGGTATTGGAATGCTACATAGGCTTTTACTAAATTCTGAGATGTGTCATACTTGTTAGCAGAATTAAAAATCTTCATATTGGGATAATCTAGGTTTACCTGCAAAAAGTCAACCCTGGATTGCTTCCTTCCAAAAGCGTTTACAATTTCCTTGGAGAAGTAAGATAGTGGAACATAGTCTTCCCAGAAAGAATTAACGGCAATGTCTAACATAAACATCCCCATGTTTATTTTTGGCAAAAGGGTATAGGTTGCTATGTGGTCAATAGCCCTTATTGCTTGGAAGTCGTAGGGGTCTCCGCCGTCCAGGGCAAGTTCCCAGTAGTCTGGGTCGTTGCCAAAATATTCATCCCCCGCATCATATATACTGGGGCCAAAATGCTCAAACACATTTTCGTAATCTACGGGTATCCCATCTTCATTAAATAGATGGGATATTTTTTTAAGATTTCTTGCACTAGTAAAACCAATCCTATAAATATACCCACTAAAGGTATTAGCTAGATTCTCTGATCCAGCAATGTATATTGCTAAATTTTGCCTGCTTCCAAAAAAGTTTCCTAACTCTCTTCCATTTTGCCTTACAAATCTTGGCAAATGTATTCCAGCCATAAACTTTTTTCCAACAGAGTGTCCTGGAGCGGTATAGAATATAGTATCCTTAAAAGAACCGTTGGCTAACTTAGTTATAAAAGAATAATAAATAGTTGAGTCATAAGCATAGATCAAGTCTGTGTCTGCTACTGCTTCTATAGTTGTAGCTTGATTTGCCTGAACTTGATAAGAAAGCGAAGTATCCGATATTACGAATATTTGATAAAATCCTGTGGGGACTGTTTGAGAGCCTTCAATAAGAATCTTCATACCAGTCTTGAGTCCATGCCTTATTCCAGATACGGTTACTGTTTGTCCTAACTGACTAACTGTTATTGAGTTATCTAAAAATGGACCTATTGGGTTACCTCTGTAATACACCTCTACTGTGTTAGAAGTTGTAGAGTTTGTTACTTGAAATAAAGTTTGTTTACTTAAGGATATTTCCTTTGATTCAAATACCCCATAGAATGATCTTGTTTGTTCTTGCAAAAAGTTCATGTTGGGAAACGATAGATGTCCCCCAGTGCTATCCCAAGAACCGTTGGGCTTTAGAGTAATTTTTAAATTTTCTAAATCTTGTGACGCTTCTAGATCAGAGAGCCATCTGGACTCTGTCTTGTCTGTGAACCTAACCGTTGGGGTTGGGTGATTTGGGGGGCCTAGTGCGTCTCGCTCTGTTACAAGATTTTCCAAGCTTCCATTAGCCCATCTGCTGGATGATGGAAAATAAAAGTTTTTTGGATACTTGGCAAATGGGTAATCTACAAAAACAGAAGAGGAAGAGTCTAGCCCTTTAATATCTACGGGAACCTGAACACCTTGGCCATATATCCATCTTCTTTTTGCAACTATGGCTGCTACCTCGTATGGGTAAACTCCAACGCAATCTATTTGAATAAGTGGGACATCTTCGTAAGCATAGAAACCTAGCCAGTCTTGATCTAATCCATCCTCTATACTGGCTGGGAAGGCGTATGACGAGGGATCGAGGTCTAGTTCAAGCAATATGGCACCGTTAATTATAAGCTCCCCCTTAGTCGCTGAGAGCCTTATATCAACAAGCATGGGCCTATCCCATTCTCTAATAAAGTGTGACACAACCTGATTCCCAATTCTTAATTTTAAGAATGGTCCTTCTACATAAAGTCCGTCAGTAGACTGGATCGGGCCAAAGATTCTTCTAGCAACTATGGCAGAAGATTTTATCTTAATCCAGAACTCAGCAGTGAGTCTGTTTAGCTGACCTGACCTATTCATAAATCCAAAACCTGGAACAATCAAGGAGGGAGAGTTTGCTTTAGGAGTAAGGTAGGTTGCATTTTGAGACCCAAAGACTAAGGGTAACCCATAGTTTCTAGCTACCAGGGCGTTATCATCTGCAATGTAGTATCCATTTGTGCCCGGCAAGCCGTAAGGCTGTGCCTCTATTCCTTTTGTTGCTTGTATTGCAATGCTATCTGGAACATCTATAAGCTGTGCACCAAATGATCTAAGCTGAAATTCTTCTGCCCATTGACCAGCGGTAATACCGTTAATTGAAAATTCGTATGAAGAGTTTTGATCTTCATAATAAATTTCAAATATTAGCTCTAAGTCTTGAAAGCTTGTCGGCAAAATAAAAGTTTCCGATACCGCTGCCCATGCCAGTGCGGAGCTCAAAGCCGCCGCTTTAATTACTTCATTTACTTCTGAGGTATCTGGATCTGTATACCTAAATCCAACTCTAAAGTCTAGAATTTTGTCAAATGAATAAACATATGCAGATGCAGAAAATGTTTGCTGTTCTGCGTTTACGTCTGCTGGATTTATAGCAAATGGGCTAGTAAAAGTGACAAGACCGTTATTTGTTGGATCAGTAATAACTCCATTGGCAAACCTGTCGGAGAATGGAAAACTTGGGGGAATAAGAGAAAACACCTGATCATCTCTTGCATTTACAATGCTTGTGACACCGGTGCTTGTCCAATTACTCAATTGTTGATCTGAATCAGACAAGAAAGATATGTAGTCGGCCTTGTCGTCCAATGCCCACAAACCTAGAGGGTGCTCAGAAAAAACCTTAGTGGCATATAGATTTAAAGGATTAGCCATATATACAATTTTATCACAGTAGTGGATAAAATATCTGGATTAAGCTTGTGCTTCACCCCATGATAGTTTTGCAGATGTTCTGGTGTCATTCCCAGTAAGTCTGGAAACTGCTACCGTCAAAATGTCTGGACCATCGGGGAAGATGTTATCTCCACCTAGGATAGAGTTAGACAACTCAAACAGCTGATCGATGTTTACCGATGTTGTCCCCTTGTTTCCTCCAGTTCCACCTTCTGCCTGGAAGTTATAAACCTGAATACCCCCGGAAATTGTATCCTGTGGTGTATGCTCAACCAACTCAACCAGTGACGGATTGGGCATTGCCGTAAATCCAAGGTTGTTCAGTCTTCCATTAAGGACTAGCTTAACTTCTACTAGCTCATCAGTGGATACTCCAATTTCGTTCATCCGTAGCTGCATTCGGTTAATAATATCTCTATCTCCAAGTTTTCCGGTAATGCCAGAGTCTGCTGATGGAGAAAGCCTAATCGAAATTAGTGGCTGATAGTTTGGTCCAGAAGTGTTGTTTAGCGAACCGTTTGGATACAAGAAGTAGGTGTACTGGGTGTTACCCTGTGTCGTAAAGTTTAATACTTCTGATATAAGTGCGTTTGGTGCTGGTGTAGATTCAACAGTAAAGCTTCCTGTAGCCGGGAATGTGAAACTAGTTCCATCTATTCTTGTTACCGGCCCCACATAAGATTCTGGAATATTTGCAACGGAGGGTAGTCCGTAAATTCCTGTGTTGTTTTCATCCATGATTCCGTGATCGGTTGCAGTAACAACGGTGACCGTTCCCCCGGATCTAGAAATAGTCGCTCCCGCAGTAATCACCGCATTTTCTGGCGTAAGGTGAATTCTGTCTGGAGAGTTTACGAACACCCTGTATCTTTCGGTGTTAGACAGGTTGGGTGATGTGCTACTTCCCACCACCTGGGTCGATGGGTTAAGGTTATTGCTGCCTGGAAAACCGTTGGCAGCGATTGACTGGAACTGAACAACCTGTCCTGTTTTAAATCCGTGAGTAAGAGATGTGATTAGGTCGGTAGTTAGGTCGATTCCGTTAGAGGCAAAAGACTTTGTCGTTGTTCCTGAAATATTTAGGGTTTGGCTGGCCGCAGTAAATAGATATCCACGGTCATCGTCAAACCTACCATCCATAATAACTGATGTGCCCCAGTGGAATAGGGATGGGATGTACGTCGGATTAAGTCCGGTAGCAACCTCGTATCTTGCTGGAAGGTTTCCAGATCTGAGATAAGACTCGAAAAGTACGTTGTTGTGCTTAAACTCGTGAACATATCTAACCAAACCGTCATCAGTCTTGAACCCAAAGCGAATCTTTCCAGCACCATACCAAGAGTAGTCAATATATGCCATCTGGATTCTGGAAAGGTCCAGGTTATATCCAGAGGGGCCAGTTCCATCGCAAACGTCGACATTCCAGTCTTCTTGAGGAACTTTTACATCTACAGTTTTTGTTACAATAATTCCTGATTTTGCGGGAATAAAAGAGTGAAGATTTGTGGTTCCAACACTGGAAATGCTAACATCTGTTTCAGCATCTGGAGAGGCCTTAATCTTAAAGTTGTTGGCATCAATAAAGTCTGCATAGTATGTTCTACCATTAATCAGTCCACCAATTGGGTTTCCATCAATAGAGTTATAGGCTATAGGAAGATTCTGGCTAAGTCCGTGCCTGGTGACTGTAAACACATCGGTTGATGGGTTTACCTGAGTAGAAGGGTCGAAGGTTATTTCTAGACCTGTTGATCCACGGTATTCTGGCCTAACGGAAAGGGTGGTGTCGTCCTGAATATCAATTACCTTATAGGTTTGACCACGCAAAACAATACTGTCACCTTCTTCTAATTGAGCTGTGAATCTAGTCTTCTCCCCGAAGATTAGCTCGCTACCTCGCAAAGCTGAAATTGTACCAGATGTTTGCTGGGTTGAGCTTCTACGGACCGCATAAATTTTTTGTCCATCATACTCAAAGAACATTCCATTTTGGAAGTCAAACATTCCGGAACGGATAGCTCCATTGGTCCAGGATGTTACGTGGAACTGAGGGAATCCGTAGGCCCTTGATTCAGCACCAGTTGGAACAGTCCCAGCTGAAGTAATTGTAAAGGTTGTTAGTCCATCTACCGCTTCGGGGTTTACGACTACATCGAAATCTCCATTGTAGATACTGCTTACTTGTCCGAGAGAGTCTTTTGCTTCTGCAACTCTAATCATAAGTCCGGAAATAAGATTATGAGTTCTTCTAGTTTTACATTCAATTGTGGTCGGGCTAAGCCTTTCCATGCTTTCTATATCTACTGAGGGCTGAAAGTTAATGGCAAAGGACGTTTGGATACCTTTACCGGACTGATACCGGAAATATTTACGAGTCTGTCTAATAATTTGAGCAAACGAGTTTCCTGCGCCGGTAGACATTTCTACTCCACCATCAAAAGGTCTGTGGAGGGCATACCCAGATGGTCGAACATAAACAAATGTTGGATATGCGTAAGCAACCTGGACATAGGCGTCAGAGTATGGCCTATCTACTGTTACCTGAATGTCGGATCCAACTGCAGTAATTCTTCTAATAATTGGACCAAGCGGAGAAGTTTTTGTAAGAGTAAAGTCCGTTCCGGTTCCAGCTTCGCTAAAGTCGATAAAGCCAGCCCCGGAGTTTGCTGCGTCAAGGCTTGTGTATATCCTTAATGTGCTGGCGTCTACGGCCTCTACGTAGTAATAATAATTATTTGTTAGGGGAATTGGCCGTAGTCCGGTCCCTTGATTAAACTTAACAAAATCTCCTGTAACAAAGTTGTGGGCTTTTTCAATTCTGTTAGCCCCTAGGTTCACGTTATCGTTACCAAACGTAAGGACTACCTCTTCGTTTTTGGGGTATAGGGTAAAGGGATCTCCAACCTTAAGAATCTTGGAAAATGAAGTTCCAACACCGTCAACCAAAACAGATCCAGCGTCCACAGACACATTACCAGAACCAACAACCCTACCATTAAGTTGACTCGTAGTAAATGTGTGAGCGTCCCCGGTTCCAAAGTTAGCAGTACTAAGGGTAATCCCAGAATCGGCATTTTCCTTTGAGGAAGCTAATCTAAAGTAGTCTTGGTTAATTACAACTGCAAAATAGTCTGTGTCGGTTACAAGACCACCGATGGAGGTTCCGTCACCAGCACTGTAGCTTAGCTTAATCCCTGTAAGGAATCCATGAGAAGGAATGAAGAATGCTTCAATATCAATATTGGCAGATTCCCTTGGGTTAAATGTCTTTGAAAGGTTTTGAATCTGACCCCTAGCCTGAACAGTAAAGGTGTCTCCTGTTGGAACCGTGTTGATTGAGTAAATCCCGTCGGGAGTTTGATTAACGGCCTCTAGAGAGTGCGTACCAACTCCAGTAGGAGTAGATGCCAAGTTTATGGGTATGTCGTTTACGGCATCTTCATCGGATAGTGCAAGCTTGATGTTGTCGACGTCTACCCTTATTGCGTAATATGTTTGACCTGAGGTTAAGCCGCTAACTACGTCCTGGCCCCTGGAGTCGTACTCTACGATTTCTCCTGTATCAAATCCATGACCAGGAAGGGTAATTGTTTCGGTGGTAAAATCAATTGAAGCGATGACTAGAGAGTGAGAGCCGGTTCCTGTAGTTGTTAGGTTCGTAGCGCTTGTTCTTGCAGCATCTTCAAAAAGCTTGACGGTGCTGTTATCTATACGCTGTACAAAGTAGTCTGCTCCACTGGTCAGCCCTCCGATACTTGAGCCACCGTTGTTTTGATACTTTACGAGTTGACCAGAAACAAGTCCATGGTTCTGGATAAACAAAGTGTTTTCAGTAGTGTTAACGGTAATAAAGGTAAAGCTGTGTCCTGTGCCCGTGCCTGCGGCAGTAAGATCAAACGGGGTTGGTGAGTTTATGGCATTCTTTATCTTAATAGTGTTTGCATCTAGAACCTCTGCAACATAGTAGGTTGGATTATTCGACTGCAATGGGGCAATTGGTTCTCCACTACCGGTGCTGTACTGAATTGGTTGATCGACAGTAAACCCGTGGTTTGGAATAAAGATAGTGTCTAGGTCAAGGTTTACCACAATTTCCCTAATTGTGTCGGACGAAGATCTCTTTGTGGGTACCGTGAAGTTTACTGCTGGGGAATAGACAAGGCCAATAGAAAAATCGTCAATCCTGTTTACGTAATATGTTGCACTGCCCACAATATCGGGGGTACCGGTTGCAAGGCTAAAGGATATAGCCTGTCCATTTAAGAAGCCATGTTCTGAAGAAAAGTGAATTTTATCATTTTGAATATCGTAGCTAATAGGAACTAGTGAGTGATAAGAGTTTCCATTAGCTACAATTTCGATAGCATTTGTTCCATCCTCAGCATCTTGTGCTGTTGGGTGAATTGTATTTCCAGATGTAAAGGAATTCACCAGGGTCATTACAACAGACCCATTACCAGTATTGTAAGAGTTTAGGTTTGTAATAGCAACATTGTTAAAGCTAGAAGAGTCCTCGTATGTACCGTTGGAGGTTGCAACAAGTGTAGCAGATGGAGTAATCCAAGAACCACCCCCACCACCGGAATAGTTTTGGATAGTTGTTCTTGCACCAGCACCCCCTGAGTACCCACCAGCGCCACCGGACTGGCCAGAATTAGTTCCATCTGAGGATCCAGCTCCACCGAAACCACCGTTACCACCTACACGACCAAGATTGTCTTGTGAGGTTAGGCCATCAACAAAGGATCCTCCACCCTGCTCTCCCGAAGTAGAGTTTTCTCCTCGTCCAAGGAATCCTCCACCACCGGCAGACCATCCTCCTTGAGCAGATCCACCTAGGCCATTTGCCCCTCCTGGTCTGTTAAAAGCACCTAGCCCACCACGATTTGTTAGTTGTCCATCTTTACCGTTTCTGTTCTCAGCATCAATATTAGTTTTTGAAGATCCTCCACCGGCTACGAATAATGGATTATTGTTAGACTTTTGAACAACAAACGTTCCACCGCCAGAACCACCGTAAAATCCAGATTCAGGGGCCTCTCCGACTTGGCCAACAGCAATGGTAACTACTTCACCCTTGATTAGCTCTACGCGACCACGGACTCTTGCTCCCCGGCCAACCGTGCCCTGACCAGTACCGTTAAAACCAGATGCACCAAGTACATCAAACTCATATAAGCCAGATACCGGAACTGTCCAGTCTTGGTACCCCTGAAAAGCGCCCTGTTTCAGGTTTTGTCCGTGCCAGCTAGTAGAGTATCCTGCTAAAATTTGTGAATTTGTAGGTCCGAGTCTTCCAGTCTGCCCGCATGTAGTAAAGGTATGAGAGTTTCCAGCTATTTCATATAAGGCTTGAGTACCCGAAAAATCTGCGGGGACGTTATTTAAAAAGTACGTATTTCCACTTACTAGACCAGTAATTGGAGAACCTTCGGTGTAATACTTTACAGCTTGATTAGTTGGTGTTGGAATGTTAATGTTAAAGGTAGAGTCAAAAATTACGGGTAGGTTTAGAGCTATAGTTCCAGCAACGGCACCAGTAAAGTTTAAGGTATTTGCTGTTTCTGGATCTGCCCCATCATTAAATTTAAGAATTTGATCAGTTTCTAAAAAGGCATAGACCAATCCTTGATTGTCAATACCATCAACTGAGCCCAAAACATCGCTGTAGATATAACTAGAACCTTCCACAATTGTGTCGGGGATGTCAGAGTCTTTAAAGTAAATATAGTTAAACTCAGTGTTAACGTTTACTTTTTTAAATGAGTGTACCCCGACTGCTCCAGCAGATGTAATATCTATAGCCAATTAAGAACCTCCATATATAAGTATATCATCATTGTGCAACTGCTATTGCGTAGCGAATAATTACAATACCAGAGCCACCGTTACCGCCTTGGTTAGTTGCAGTGTAGTGGGAGCCACCTCCACCGCCACCACCAGTGTTTGCGCCTCCATTGCCGCCGGGGCTGTTTGCATATGAAGCAGTACTTCCGCCGCCGCCGGGCTGACCATTATTTAGCCCTGCGCCTCCGCTGGTTGTGCCTACAGCACCTCCACCACCGCCACCAATACCACCGTTTCCTCCGGTGGCGGTGAACCCGGAGCCTCCACCTCCGCCGGCCCAAAAGTAGTTAGTTCCTAAAATTTCGTTTGATACCCCTGGGCCACCAAATGGTGCACCGTTGAATGCTCCTTGACCTCCGACGCCGCCCGCTCCACCACCACCACCCGAATAGTATCTATAAACAGCGTTGCCCCCCCCAAAACCTTGACCAAGGGTTCCATCCCCTGAGCCTTGATTAGTTGGTGTATTGTACCCTGATGCACCACCGCCGGAGCCACCATCACTTCCACTAGCGCGAACGGTTGAGTGGGGGAAGTGTGACATACCTCCCAGGCCACCACCAATTGCGGTGAGGCCGTTAAAAGTAGAGTCACCACCGTTGCTACCTCGCACTGTGAAGGTGTGTTGAGTCCTACCCTGAGTCCCTGGACCAGTTCCTGCTCGGGGTGACCCGTCCCCTCCCGCTCCAACAACTACAGGGTACGATGTTTCTGACACAGTGCCAGTACCAGCCAAAACGCCACCGCCACCGCCACCACCACCCATGTCCATACCGCCACCGCCACCACCAGCTACAATTAGGTACTCAAACTCGTTCCAAGCACCAACATTAGATACTGAAAAAGTAGATGTGCCAACAGTAGTAAAGGAGTGAACTCTATAAGTAATGTTACCTTCAGTTATTGTTGTAATAGTTCCGCCTGTTGCATCAGCAGCTACAAATTCAGCTGGGGGAGTTATTGGGTAGCGAACAATAACAATACCGGAACCGCCAGAAGCATTTAAGGCTCGGGAAC
>Ga0222654_1000142_pt1 | contig 63544 bp, 57 predicted proteins | sample AntAcemetagen421_FD_179805 | JGI IMG/M metagenome (GOLD analysis project Ga0222654, IMG submission 179805) | Saline water microbial communities from Ace Lake, Antarctica - #421 | ecosystem: Environmental > Aquatic > Non-marine Saline and Alkaline > Saline | place: Antarctica: Ace Lake...
GTTAAAGATCTGATTTTTGGCGCTTTCAATAGCTACGGACCGTGCTATTATTGGAGCCACTTCGTCTATAAAGCTGAAGGCTCTTGACTGCTCTCCATCACCGAATATCGTTAATGGTTTCTGCTGTAAAACTTGATTCATGAAAATGCCAATTACGTTTCGATAACGATCCGCAATATTCTGCCTTTCTCCAAAAACATTGTGTGGTCTAAAGATTACGTAATCTAGCCCGAACATCGATTTTGCTGCTTTTAGGTCCATTTCAATGGCGTATTTAGCAATGCCATAAGGGTCTTCTGGTTGAGGGATTTGTGTTTCTCTATGAGGTGATGCTCCATCACCATATACAGCAATGGAAGAAGTAAACACAAAACGTTTTATGTTAAACTTTACAGAGGCATTGATCAGGTTTACGCTTCCAGTAATATTGTTGGCGTAATTGAATCTACGAATGAAATGACTTAGTCCTTCTGCCGCGTATGCTGCTAAATGGTAGACATAAGTGAAGCGGTGTTTTTCGAAAAGCGTTTCGATCAAATGATGATCTAGAATACTCCCTTCGATAAAAGTAGCCTTAGGATTGATGTGCTGCCTGAAGCCACCGCTTAAATCGTCCAAAACAACCACCTGATAATCCATTTCGATCAAGTGATCCACGATATGAGATCCAATGAATCCGGCCCCTCCTGTTACTAATGAAGTTTGATTTTTCAACCTTCCTAAGGTATGCACTTTCAGTTTGTTGAACCAATATTGAGAGTGGTTCTAGCGGAACCTATGCAAGTTTCTGAAAGTTAGATATACATTTTACTACGGTAACCTTGCGATAGCCCTGTCGGAGACCATAATTATATCGTACTGTGTATTACTGAAGCTCTTGTTTTGTTAGGGTATTTGTTTTACAAATATAGATGTTATAAGTTTGATCTATGTTTGTAAATCTAATTGTTGAAAAATGAAAGGGACTAACATTGGAGAGTTAGAAGAATTGGTGCTGCTAGTCATTGGTGTGCTTTATGAGGGTGCTTATGGTGTTTCCGTTCTCAAGGAAATAAAAGATCAGACGGGGCGAGAGGTCAACATCAGTGCAATACATGCTGTGATGAATCGCCTAGAAGAAAAAGGATTTTTACGTTCTGAAATGGGTGGTTCATCAAGTACCAGAGGAGGTAGGCGTAAGCGTAACTATTACCTTACTTCCAGTGGGCGAGCTACTTTAGACCAGGTCAGGTCTGTTAGAGAAAAACTTTATAATCAATTATCTCCTTCGGCTTCATATAACTTTTCTAAATGAGTTTAAAAGAGCCACATCCTCCCAAATGGGCAGATCGCTTTCTGTGCTGGTTCTGTAACCCCAAGCTCCTTGAGCAGATCCAAGGTGATGTGCATGAGTTATTTTATTGGCGATTAGAGGAGAAGGGTGTGCGTAAAGCAAAAAGGTCATTTACCTGGGATGTGGTCAGACTTTTCAGGTGGTCAAATATTAAAGGAAAATCAGGTCAAACTCAAAAATTAAACAACGTAGCCATGTTCAAAAATTATTTTAAAATCGGTATCAGAAACCTGTGGAAGCAGCGAATGCCTTCCTCCATCAATGTCATAGGATTATCCCTCGCTATAGCCTGCTGCCTAGTGGCCTTTAAATACATTGAATATCAATTGATAAGAGATGCTTTCCATGAAAAAGGCGATAGAATCTACCTCGCAACGCATGAAGCATTTGAAGAGAATGAAGTAGCCACTTACGGCTATTTGTCATGGGAGATAGGAAATAGAGTGAAAGAGAATTACTCAGGGGTTAAAGAGGTAATTCAGTTCAACAATGCGGGGGTTGAGGTCAAATTCCAAGATAAAATCTTTAGTGAAAATTCTGCCTTTACCAATAAGGCCTTTTTTGATGTGTTCTCCTTTGATATTATTCATGGAGATCATGAGATGTTAGCCAGCAAGGATAAAATAGCGCTGGCCGAAGAGACTTCCAAAAGATACTTTGGGGATGAATACCCCATTGGAAAAATTGTCAAGGTAGTCGTTGATGGAAAAGATCGCGACTTTGAAGTAGCCATGGTTTTTGCAGAAGCACCTAATAACTCGAGTCTTCGAGCTGAAGTTGTGATGCATCCCGATTGGTTGAGAAAGGGGCGGGATCCCAAAAATCTGATTTCGAACTTTTTTGTTGAGCTAGAAGAAGGTGTAAACCCTCAAGAGGTCATCGGTCAAATGCAGTCATTGGTTGAAGTTCAAAATGGCTTCAATCTAGATAGAAAGTACAATGCCTTGGGTTTGGAGCCTTTAACAACAATGGCTAAGAACTCTGATCAAATTATTGACGGTGTGGGTTCAACACCGCCTTTAGCTCCTGTGATTCTGCTAGCCTGTATTGCCACGTTTATGCTCATCCTTGCTACATTTAACTACATCAATATTGCCACGGCAATGGCGACTAAAAGGGTAAAGGAAATTGGTATTAGAAAGGTAATAGGAAGCAAGCGTGGACAGTTAGTTGTACAATTTCTTACCGAAAACCTCATCCTTTGCGCCTTGGCAATGATTGTGGGTTGCTTATTAGCGGCAGGTTTCTTCATACCAAAGTTCAATACGATTTCTGGAAGTACCATCAATCTAGATCTCTTACATCATACTAATCTGCAAATTTTCTTAGTTAGCCTCTTGCTTTTTTTAACATTCGCTTCAGGAGCCTATCCAGCATTTTTTGTCTCAAAATTCAAACCAGTAAAAATCTTCAGGGGTTCTGAGAAAGTTGGTAGTAAGCATAGGTTTACTATGGGGCTGCTGACCTTTCAATTTGTATTGGCCATGATCACCATCGTAGCAGGAATCGCAGCAGTTCAAAATAATATTGAGTATGAAAACCAGTCCTGGGGCTATAATCAGAACGACAAATTAGTTGTAAATCTATCAACGGATAGTTTCGGATCATTCAGGTCTGAGGCAATGAAAAACCCTAATGTCCTTGCTTCTGCTGGTAGCTATAACAGCCTTAACCGACATTGGGACTTTAGAAATATGAAAGTGGGTGCCATAGAAAGTGATGGGCAATACCTTAGAAGCGATGCTTCGTACCCGCAGTTCATGGGACTAGCGCTCCTTCAAGGGCGCTACTTTGATGAGTCAAAACCTGGCGACTTGATTTCGTCAATACTGGTTAATGAGACTTTCGTCAGTGTCTTTCAATTGGAGGATGCCATAGGCACACTCGTGACCATAGATAGCACCAATTTTCAAATTGTAGGTGTACTGAAGGATTACTTCTATAGTTCCTTTCAAGATGGGATTGAACCTGCTGTTTTTAAGGCAGAGCCAGAGTCCGTCCTTCAGGCAATTACTTTTTTGGCGCAAGAAGGAAAGACACTTGAATTAAGGGATCAACTTGAAGAAACTTGGGAAAAACTCTATAGTGATGTTCCGTTCTCTGCTCACTTTCAGTCAGAGGTAAGAGAAGGGGAGTTTACTGATATGCGAGGACTAACAAACATCTTGATATTTACAGCCTCTTTGGCAGTCCTACTATCCGCTATGGGATTATTTGGCTTGGTGTCCCTTAATATCTCAGCTAAGTTTAAAGATTTTAGTATCAAAAGGGTATTGGGTGCTTCAGCCATGAGTTTATTGAAAGATGTCTATAAGCAGTTTTCATTCATTCTCATATTGGCTGTAGTGGTAGGAAGTGTATTGGCCATAAAAGTCGTTAACCTTCTTTTGGTTAGTGTTTATGGTGAGCATACTCCTGTAAGTGTGGTTCCATTGGGGCTGGCAGGTATACTTTTGCTACTGATCGCTGCAATTACCATCAATATTCAAATGCGAAGAGTACGACTCATGAACCCTGCTGAAACCCTAAGGAGAGATTAAGAGGGTAGTGTCGTTATGCTCTATTGGCCGATGAACGATGCGTCCTTTGAAAGGGTACAAGCATTGGTTATATCCTGGTTCTAGAAAAAATAGGCATTGATCGAAGTAGAATAGCTCAGGCGTATTGAGGTAGTTATCCGAGTTATATCGCTCACAATGCTTAATCTAGCACATAAAGATATCGCTTAACCCCAAGTGGCTATAGTAGTTTTTACTTGGGCTTAGTAAATAGCTTCTCGTTGCGCCATATAAGACTCATTTGCAATGTACTCGTCATACGTACAAAGCTTGTCTACAAAGCCTTTTGGTCCGATCTCAAGTACTCTATTCGCTACGGTCTGAGTGAACTCATGATCATGAGAACTGAATAACACTGTACCCGGAAAGTCTTTCAATGCATTGTTAAAGGCCTGAATAGATTCTAGGTCCAAGTGACTGGTAGGTTCATCAATTAGCAGGAGGTTGCCTTGTGCTAACATCATTTTAGAAAGCATACATCGAACTTTTTCTCCACCTGAGAGTACATTAGACATTTTGAAAACTTCTTCCCCAGAGAAAAGCATTTTTCCTAAAAAGCCTCTCATGTATACTTCGTCTTTCTCACCATCTGTAAACTGTCTTAGCCAGTCCACAAGGTTTTGTTTTCCTGTGAAGAACTCCTCATTCTCATTAGGTAAGTACGATTTTGTAATGGTTTGGCCGTATTTGAACTCTCCACTATCAGCTTTTTGCTCTTCCATCAGTATTTGATAAAACGAAGTTGTGGCCAATGAGTCCTTGCTTAATACTGCAATTTTATCGCCTCTATTTACGAATAGATCGAGACCACTGAAAAGTGTCTTTTCGTTACTTGATTTACTCAAGCCCTTAATCTCAAGGATTTGATCTCCAGCGTTTCTTTCTTGCTGGAAAATAATAGCAGGGTATCTTCTTGTTGAAGGTTGAATATCTTCAAGAGTGATTTTGTTCAATAACTTTCTTCGACTTGTCGCTTGCTTGGACTTGGAAGCATTTGCTGAGAATCGTGTAATGAATTCTTGAAGCTCTTTTTTCTTTTCTTCAGCCTTTTTATTAGATGATGATCTTTGTGAAAGAGCGAGTTGACTTGATTCATACCAGAAGCTATAGTTACCAGTAAAGAGCTTTACTTGACTGAAGTCGATATCAACTATACTCGTACAAACAGTATCTAAAAAGTGCCTATCGTGAGAAACAACGATAACGGTATTTTTAAATTCTAATAGAAAATCCTCTAGCCAAGCGATGGTATTAATATCCAAGTCATTGGTAGGCTCATCCAGAATTAAGATATCAGGATTACCGAAAAGAGCTTGTGCTAAAAGTACACGTACTTTTTGGCTACCATTCAAGTCCTTAAGCAGGCTGTGATGTAAGTCTTCGGTAATGCCGAGTCCGCTTAATAAAGCTGCAGCGTCAGATTCAGAATTCCAGCCATCCATTTCAGCAAATTGAGCTTCTAGTTCCGATGCCTTGATGCCATCAGCTTCTGAAAAGTCTGGCTTCATATAAATTTCATCCTTCTCCTTCATGATGCCCCAAAGCACCGTGTGTCCCATCAAAACTGTATCTAGCACAGAGGTTTCGTCAAATTCGAAGTGATTCTGACTAAGTACAGCCATTCTTTTTCCGGGTTCGATGATGACCTTTCCAGAATTTGGATCTTGTTCGCCAGAAAGAATTTTAAGGAAAGTAGATTTCCCTGCTCCATTGGCTCCAATAACCCCATAGCAGTTATTGCCAGTGAACTTAATGTTTACCTCATCAAAGAGGACTCTTTTACCAAATGCAAGAGAAATGTTTTGTGCTGCAATCATAGCCGTATTTTTCTGGCCGCAAAGGTAATGGTATTGTGTGTAAAAGGGAACCGTGGATGGGATTTTAAGTTATGATCAATGATTATACTCTGTAAAATGTTTCATTTGTTATCAAAAGCCCACTTCAGAATATAAGATTAGTACCTAATGGTATAGACTTAAGTGTCTTAATATCAATAATATAGTTTAAGAGATTCTTTGTTTTTAGATGGGAGAAGGATGAACTCATACTTTGGTCCCTCTTCCTAGGTGTATATTCGTTATTCTAGGGGAACTACAATCTAATCACCATGTAATGAGTTATTTAGGTCTATTTTTTTGTTTTTATAAGGTCAGAAATATTGCTGGTATTTAGTGCTCTATATATCAATAGTCACTTCTCTCTTTCCATTTCTCTACTTATCTTTCCAATAAATCAATCTTGAAAAAATGAGAAAGTCCCTATTGACTTGCCTGAGTCTGTGCATTAGCGTTTTGGTTTTTGGCCAAACTGCTGAGGAGTATTTCAAGCCCTTAAAGTATCGGAACATTGGTCCATTTAGAGGTGGTCGATCCGTTACTACAACAGGGGTGATTGGGGAACCAATGACCTATTATATGGGCACAACAGGTGGAGGCGTTTGGAAGACTGAAGACGCTGGGCAACGTTGGTCTAATATTTCAGATGGATTTTTTAAGACGGGTTCGGTGGGGGCAGTAGCCGTCTCTGAGTCGCACACTAATGTTGTTTATGTAGGTATGGGAGAGCATGCTCCGCGAGGTGTTATGACTTCATATGGTGATGGTGTTTATAAATCAACAGATTCAGGTAAGTCTTGGACCAAGGTTGGTCTCGATGCTACTCAGCATATTGCTAGAATCGTGATTCATCCAACCAATCCTGACATTGTATTTGTTGCAGCTCAAGGGGCTTTACACGGTCCAAACAAGGAGCGTGGTATCTATAAAACTATTAACGGAGGTAAAACTTGGAGGCAGGTACACTTTGTAAACGAATCTACAGGGTGTAGTGAGCTGTCTATGGACATGAATGCACCAAATACGCTATATGCCACTATGTGGGAGCATGAAAGAAAACCTTGGAAGGTGATTAGCGGAGGAGAAGGTAGTGGGGTGTATAAGAGTACTGATGGTGGAGAAAGCTGGTTTAAAATAGAAAAAGGGCTACCAGATGAACTTGGTAAAATGGCGATTTCGGTGAGTAGAGCTAACTCTGAGAAAGTCTATGCTTTGATTGAAAGTGATTCTGAAAAAGATTTAGGAGGGCTATTTGTCTCGAACAATGCTGGGGAAAATTGGGATCGTATCAGTGATGATAATCGGTTGACACAAAGGTCTTGGTATTACACTGAAGTATTCACCGATCCAAATGATGAACACACAGTGTATGTGATGAGCGCACCAGCCTTGCGATCAATTGACGGTGGTAAAACTTGGGAAATACTCTCAGGAACACATGGTGATTATCATGACCTCTGGATCAATCCAAAGAACTCTAAGAATATGGCGATCGCCAACGATGGCGGTGCAGCAATCAGTTTTAATCAAGGGAAATCTTGGTCTACACAGGCCAATATGCCTACTGCCCAAATCTATCGCATTAATGTAGATAACCTCTTCCCATATAATATTTATGGAGGTCAACAAGACAATACCTCACTGCGGATAGCGAGTATGAATATGAGCGGAGGAAGTATTAGTGAAAGTAACTGGATGGCATCTGCTGGAGGTGAAAGTGCTTTTCTGGCATTTGATCCTGACAACCCTCGTTATGTGATGGGGGGAAGTTACCTCGGAACTATCGAGGTTCGTGATATGAAGACTGGCGCTGGTACAGGCATAATGGCAGCACCCATTCAATACCTTGGCCGGGAAGCACGTCAGATGAAATATCTATATAACTGGAATGCTCCGATCATATGGTCTAAGCACGAGCCGGGTACATTTTACCATGCGGCACAGCTGGTGTTACGCACAAGAGATATGGGTGAGACTTGGGAAGAAGTTTCTCCTGACTTAACTAGAAACCTTGATGAAAAGCAAGGCAATGGAGGTGGGCCGTATACCAACGAAGCTGTCGGTGCTGAAAATTATGGAACGATTGCTTACATGTTAGAATCGCCTTATGAAAAAGGCGTGCTTTGGACGGGAAGTGATGATGGTTTTGTACACATAACGAAAGATAATGGTGAGACATGGGAAAATGTAACACCAAAAGGGCTTGAGGAATGTTTGATCAACGCGATTGAAGTTTCTCCACACGACCCTGCTACAGCATATATTGCGACTACCCGGTACAAATTCAATGACAAAACTCCGGGCCTCTACAAAACCACCAATTATGGTAAGACTTGGGCAAACATTAGTGCCAATATTCCTAGTGGAGTGATTACGCGAGTAGTTAGAGAAGACAAAGAGCGTAAAGATTTACTATATGCAGGTACAGAAACGGGTATTTACATGTCATGGAATGGAGGTAAGAGTTGGGAGACATTCCAGCTTAATATGCCTGTAACACCTGTCAATGACTTGATGGTGCATCAAGGTGATTTGATTGTGGCAACTTCTGGGAGGGCATTCTGGATTTTGGATGATTTAAAATTGGTTGCTCAGTATAAAGAATCAGATAAAACGCAGTTTTACGAGCCAGAGAATGGTATTTATGGAAGCTGGAGTAGCCCATTGAACAGTAGTAATGAAAGTTTTGATGGAACAGATCCATTTGAAGGAATCAATCCAGCAAGTGGTATCGTGCTTTATTATGAGTTACCGAAAGGTTTTGATTCAGAGGTAAAGCTCGAAGTGATGAACAATCAAGGTAAATTGATAAGAACGATTAGCACTAAAGACCAAAAAGAATTTACAAAGTACCCAGGTGGGCCGAATGCAGTTGCGAAACTCCCAAAAAAGGAAGGTTTGAATCGCTTCGTTTGGGATACACGACATGAGACCATGCCGGGTATACCGACAGCTTATATTGAGGCGAGCTACAGTGGGCATAAAGCACCTCCTGGCGCCTATCAACTTCGATTAACTGCCGGTGAGGATGTTATAACAAGGAATGTGACTATTGCTGAAAATCCTCTGTATGAAATGAAGACGGGCCAACATGACGCTTTTGATGTATTTATGACGGAAGTTGAATCAGAATTAACAGTTATGCACAATATGGTCAATCAATTGCATGGTGTTCATGGGCAGCTAAAGACCATCGTTGCTGATTTGACAGATGAAAATCTAAAGAAAGAGGGAGAAGCGATCATCCTTGCCTTAGATACATGGGATAAAGAAATGGTTCAGCGTAAGTCGAAGGCTTATGATGATGTCGAGAACTTTCCCAATAAGTTTACAGCCGAGTATATGTTTTTGATCAATGCTACTGAAAGCAGTATCCCTAGAGTGAATCAATCCTCACGTGATCGGAGGGATGAATTAGACTTACAATGGAGAGGTTTGAAGGATCAAGCGAGCAGCTGGATCGAAATAACCTTACCGGCATTCAATAAGAAGCTTTGGGGTGCTGGAGTTGGCGCTATCAGCATCAAGTAAGAAGCTTCTGTTTCATTTTGCATCACTCTTGTGTTTCATGACGGAACAGGTTTTACCTTATGAAATTCCGTAAGCATCAGGTATTCAGGAGTATATAGATCTGGCAGGCGTTTTGTCTGTAGTTACTAAAATGATAACTATGAAATCAATAGCCTACGCAGCACTCATACTTCTTGGAATTACGTTCAATCTAGATTTGACGTCCGATCATTTAAAAGTTTATGATGGCGAATGGAACGGGACACTTACTTATCTGAATTATGGTGATGATAAGACCATGGTTGACTTATCTGTAAGAATGGTAGCCAATTTTGATAAGGGTCGTTTGAAGTTCGATTACTTCTACGATGAAGGAAATGGTACGATTGAAAAGCGATCAGGTGTCTTCAAAATAACCAGAAGTAAAATCCTCTATAATGGTAGTTGGACTTTAGACAGTAGCAATATCACAGACTTAGAAAACTGGGCCTTAATTATGTCTAGTCAAGGCAAAGACAATAATAGGAAGGCTTCTTTCAAACAAACAGTGGAGGTGAGCCCAGAACGTATTGTCTATATCAAGATGGTGAAGTATGATGGTGAATCAGACTATTTCATGAGGAATAGACATGTGTTCGAAAGATAGATCAAGTACTCATTAAAATATGATTGGAAGTACTAATGGATTATTTGGTTGCTGATTCAGCCCATCGTTCTTTTTGCCATTCTGCCTTTTGGGTGTCTGTCAAAAATGTCCAAGAGACAATTCTACTGGCTTTATTGCCTTGGCTCATCGCGATCACTTTTACTTCAGCTGCTCCAGCAATGTGCAGATACTCTTGAATAGCTCTCAGATTGGATTGCTTAGAAATCAAGGAAGAAAACCAAAAACATGACCGTCCGAATTTCTTACTCTCCCTAATCATATCACCAACAAAACGTCTTTCTCCTCCCTCACACCAAAGTTCGCTACCTATACCTCCGAAATTGAGGGAAGCTTCCTTAACCTCTTTCTTTTTAAGGTTGCTTACTTTTCTGAGGGAGCCTTCTAGGGCTGCTTCCTGCGAAGCATGAAAAGGTGGGTTACATATGATGATGTCAACTTTTTCCTCATGATCTATTACTCCGTAAAGGATATCTTTCGGATTCTCCTGCAAGCGAATATCCACCTTACCCTCAAGTGAAGTGTTTTCTCCAACTATTTTTTTAGCGGCTTCAATGGCAATAGGGTCAATGTCTGATCCAATGAACGACCAGCCATAAGTACTTACTCCAATGATGGGATATACACAGTTGGCACCAATACCAATATCTAGACATTTAATCTGAGGTCCTCTTGGTATTTCTCCAAAGTTACTTGCAGCGAGTACATCGGCTATGTAATGTATGTAGTCTGCACGCCCTGGAATAGGAGGGCAGAGGTAGTTTTCTGGAATGTCCCAAAAATTCAACTCATAATGCTGCTTGAGCAGTGCTTCGTTTAACAATCTAACTGCCAAAGGATTGGAAAAATCTATGGTATCCTCATTCCTTACACTCTTGATAATGTGCTTGTTTAGTGCAGGGTTTATTTTGACGAGTTGCTTTAGGTCGTAACGCCCGTGATGTTTATTACGCTGGTGCAGCTTAGACCCTTTCTTGGGTTTGATCTCTTTGAGCTTTGATTTTTTAGGAGCAACCTCTTTTGCTTTATTTCTAAGGGCTTGCGCAAAGCTGCTCGGTTTGTTATCGTTATCAGGAGGGGTGTTCATAAGCTAATTACTTGATGCACTTAAGGTAGTACTCTTCTACTTTGGTTCTTGCCCATGGTGTTGTTCTCAAGAATTTCAAACTAGATTTTATAGTCGGATTATTCTTAAAGCAGTTAATATCAACTGTTTCAGCCATCTCAGGCCAGCCTTTTGTAGCCACTAGATATTCGAGGATATCTATGAGTTTAATGCCATGAAGCGGGTTGTTTGCTGCGCCTTCCTGAGGAGCAGTTCTTTTATATTCTAACGCCATATCAGCTGACAAAGCTAATTATAAAAATGAGGTAAATGGAATTGTATAAATACTTCCACTTGTTTAGCGCCAGATTTAATGGGCTGAAGTCCAACCGAATTTATCTTGAATAATGCTCTCCTTCTTTTCTTCTACATAAGTCAAAAAAGCCTTTGCTCCAGGAGATAATTTTTTCTCTTTCATCCAAACCAGTTGCCACGTGGATTGAATTGGGAAACCTTTAACAGGAATAATCTTCAGGTCATTCAGTTCTAATTCATTTTTGATACCAATCAAGGGCATAATCGAATAGCCAAGACCAGCGACTACAGCCTGCTTTACTGCTTCGTTAGAAGTTAATTCAAGCTTTCTCTTTACGGATAGATTGGCCTTGTTGATATGTCTCTCTACGGTTTGGCGAGTACCTGACCCTTGTTCTCTGAAAATAAGGTCAATTTCCTCCAATATTTTTGGTGAATGAGGCTTTTGAATGCTCAGTTCACTTTGCGCATTGCCGACAAGAAATAATTTATTCTGCATCAGTGTAATATGGTTCAATGCCAGTCTCTCAGGAGGTATAGAGACCAAAGAGAAGTCTACCTCATTTTTTTCAAGACTTCTCACCACAGTGGACTTGTTAGTAACATCCATTTTGAGTTCTACTGCTGGGTTGTCCTTAAGGAAGTCTGTCAGAAAGTAGGGCATAATGTACTTTGCGGTTGAAACGACAGATAATTTCAATTTACCTGCAATCTGGCGATTAAAGGTCACTAGCTTCTGGTTAAGTAGGTCTACTTCATTCAGAATATTCTGACTGGACTCTATTATCTCCTTTCCAAAATCTGTGATATAGAGTTGTCGACCAACAACTTCTGTGAGTGGAATATCGAATTGATCTTGAAAGTTTCTAAGCTGAATTGAGACGGCCGGCTGTGATAGATGCAAAGCTTCAGCCGCTTGAGTGATGCTTTTGTGTTCAGCGATTGTCAAAAACACCTTCAACTGATGCAAGGTATAGTTCATAAATAATATTTATGTTATTCATAATAAAGATAAATAAAAATATATGAATTAGCCTAAGCATATTTGCGCTCAGTTTATTAAAAACTGAACTATGAATCTGAATCTATTGGCAGAGAATCTCACCAATCCTGCACTACTTTTTTTCATCCTAGGTATTATTTCGGTTCAACTCAAAAGTGATCTTGAGATCCCAAAAACTTCATCAAAATTTATCTCTCTTTACCTATTGTTTGCTATTGGCTTCAAAGGAGGTCAGGAGCTGGCGCACAGTACATTTACTGCTGATATTATCTGGAGCATTGTCTTCGGAATTGGTATTGCAGTCATCATTCCATGTGTGGCTTTCTTTATCTTAAAACGAAGGTTGTCAATTGATAACTCTGGCGCTATTGCAGCGGCTTACGGATCCGTAAGTGCAGTGACTTTCGTAACAGCAGTAGCGTTCTTAGAAATGCAGGGAATAACTTTTGGAGGACATATGGTGGCTGTGATGGCATTTATGGAAGCTCCAGCCATTGTGGTGGGTGTGATCCTAATTAGAATGTTTTCTAAAGGGCAGACACATAGCTCAAGCATCAGCCAACTGGTTAAACATGCTTTTACTAATGGAAGTGTTATCCTGATTTTAGGAAGTTTGGTGATTGGCTGGCTGGCCAGTGATGAACAAGCTCAGGGTATCGCTCCTTTTACAACGGATTTATTTAAAGGATTCTTAGCCATATTTCTTTTGGACATGGGTATTGTGAGTGGTAGAAAACTAAAATCCTTTTTGGATCAAGGTTGGTTCACTACCTCATTCGCTATTCTATTCGCCTTATTTAATGGGTGCGTCATTGCGCTGCTGAGTGGATTTATTATGGATGATGTCGGTAACCGCTTCATCATGTCAATATTAGGTGCTAGTGCTTCTTATATTGCTGTTCCTGCAGCGATGAAGATTGCTGTACCAAAGGCAAATCCGGGTATCTATATACCTATGGCATTGGCCATTACTTTCCCGGTAAATATCACACTGGGTCTCCCTATATATATGTATCTAATTCAAATCACCTGATTTAAAATTACGCCCTATGAAGAAGTTTGAAAGATGGATGGTTGGTGTGGATGTTAGTAATCCAGAAGCTAATCTTTTAAAGAACGTTTCAGCACTAGCCGATCGTTTTACTCCAAAAGAAATTCACTTAGTCTACGTGACTAAGGAGTTGGATATTCCGAAAGAAGTGTTGATGGATATTCCTGATTTAATGCTTCCAGACTTAAAGCTAACGAAGGCGAAGCTAGAGGAAATGGCTTCGAAGGCATTCCATCCTGAGCAGCCAGTTTCTATACATGTTCTATCGGGCAATCAACTAACTGAGCTTTTGAAGTTCGAAAATGCACGAAAGATTGATTTGGCGATTCTCGGAAGGCGAAACATGAATCGCGTAGGTGTATTGAGTAAAAAAGTGGTGAGAAAATCAGCGTGTAGTGTGATGCTAATGCCTGACAGTTACATAGAAGATGTGAAGTCAATCCTAGTGCCCTTGGATTTTTCCGATTATTCGGATTTAGCCATGGGCGTGGTGAATGATTTTGAAAAAGCTGACTTAGGACCCGTAGTACATGCTTTGCATGTCTATAAAGATGCCACAAAGTACCTGGCACAAGTATTTGAAACAGCAGATGAAATAGATGCAATCCTTTCAAAAAGAGGCGAAATCAATGAGCGTTTGACCGCTTACGCCAAGCATGAGCTAGAAGAGTATCTGACAAAAATGAAGAAACCTTCGGTTCAGAGGCATATAGCGAGTATTGAGCGGGGTAAAAGTGTCGGGCAGCCTATTGATGCAATGATCGATCGATTAAGACCTGACCTGTTGATCATGGGTTCCAAAGGAAAAACTACTTCTGCCACGGCATTATTAGGTGAGGTGTCAGAGAGCGTATTGCCACATAATGGTCAACACATGACACTGATTATTAAGTTGGCAGGTGAGAATAAAGGATTTCTGAGGAGTCTTCTAAACTTAGGGAGATAGACCTTAAGAAATAGAAAAGGGCATTTCGACTTATCGAAATGCCCTTTTTAGTACCTTCTGTTATTGATTATTATAAGAACTCCACTTCTCCTGTACTGAGTTTGTAGTAAGCGGAGTATACTTCAACTCCAGCGTTTTTGACGGCATCTGATATTATTGGCTTAGTTTCTTTGAGTTCTTCTCCCACGATCTGGGCATTTACCTTAATAGCATTAGTCAGTAAGTCGCCCTCCATTCTTCTGGCCATATAAACCGCTGGTTTGATTCTATCAATGATTGAACCGATATGTCCACCAGGATCGGCATCGCCTAGACTAGCATTGACCGCACCACAATTTTCATGTCCAAGTACAACAATAAGCTTTGAATTAAGGAATTTAACTGCATACTCTATGCTACCGAACACCTTGTCTTTTGCCACATTACCGGCTACTCTAATTACAAATAGATCTCCAAGACCTTGGTCAAATAAAAGTTCAGGTACCACACGAGAATCAGCACAACTGAGTATTACTGCAAAAGGATGCTGTGAATCAGCGACTTCGTCTCTTCTCTGATTATCAGTATGGGGGTGCTTTAGCTCACCTTTTACATATCTTCTATTGCCATCCTTAAGTTGTTTTAATGCTTCTTTTGCCGTCATGAATTCAGAATTGGTTGTTTCTAGGCATAAGATAAAGAAGTTAAAATGGTTTTGATAATTTCTTTTGGGCATATCCCAAGCGCATTCCTGTGGAAGGACTTTCAAATTACTGGTCTTTTGGAGTAAAATGTGAGATCGAAATACTGACATCTACGGTTGAAGAAACTATCTTTGTTTTATATGAGTCAGAGAGATTTCAAAAGGCATACTGTTACTGCAGCACTGCCATATGCCAACGGGCCAATTCACATCGGTCACTTGGCGGGTGTATATATTCCAGCAGATATTTACGCCAGGTACTTAAGGTCAAAGGGTGAGGATGTGGCATTTATATGCGCATCAGATGAGCACGGCATGGCTATTACCATGCGTGCTAGAAAAGAGGGTACAACACCTCAAGCCATTGTAGATAAGTATCACGGTATGATCAAAGACTCAATGAGTCAGTTGGGTATCTCTTTTGACATCTATTCAAGAACATCTAATGAGGTACATCACGAGACTGCCCAAATGTTCTTTAAAGAGCTTTATAAAAAGGGTTTGTTCGAAGAGAGAACAAGTGAGCAATATTATGACGATGAGGCAAAGCAATTCCTTGCCGATCGATACATCACAGGAACGTGTCCAAGATGTAATCATCCTGCCGCTTATGGTGATCAATGTGAGAATTGTGGTGCCTCGTTGAACTCAACAGACCTTATCAATCCTAAATCTACTTTGACAGGAAATGCGCCTGTCATGAAAGAGACAAAACATTGGTATCTGCCACTTCAGGACTACGAGGAATGGCTAAAGAAATGGATTGTTGATGGACATAAAAAGGACTGGAAGCCAAACGTTTGGGGCCAGTGCAAGTCGTGGATTGATGGCGGTTTACAGCCAAGGGCTATGACACGTGACCTCGACTGGGGCATAAAAGTTCCTATCGAAGGCGCTGATGGAAAAGTACTCTATGTCTGGTTCGATGCACCAATAGGCTATGTTTCTGCAACTCGCGAGTGGGCCGAAAGTCAAGAAAAGGATTGGGAGCCTTATTGGAAATCAGATGACACCAAACTGGTTCACTTCATTGGAAAAGATAATATCGTTTTTCATTGCATCATTTTCCCGGCTATTCTGAAGGCTATGGGCGATTATATCTTGCCCAATAACGTTCCGGCTAACGAGTTTTTAAATCTTGAGGGGGATAAAATTTCTACCTCAAGGAATTGGGCTGTGTGGCTGCATGAATACTTGACGGATTTACCTGAAAAGCAAGACGTGTTGCGCTATGCGCTCTGTTCTAATGCACCTGAAAGTAAGGATAATGACTTTACTTGGAAGGATTTTCAAGCCAGGAATAACAACGAATTAGTAGCCATTCTGGGGAATTTTGTGAATCGGGCAGTTGTCTTGACGCATAAATATTACGCAGGGAAGGTTCCTGAAAGAGCGGAGATTTTTGATATCGATAAAGACGTTTTGGATCAGCTAGGTCAAGTGCCCAAGAGAGTAGGAGAGTCGATCGAGCGATATAGATTTAGAGAAGGGTTGGCTGAAATGATGGAATTGGCCAGAATGGGTAACAAATACCTGGCAGATACTGAGCCATGGAAGCTTATTAAAACGGACCCTGCACGTGTTGGTACCATATTAAATATTGCCTTGCAGCTAGTGGCGAACTTATCTATTGTTGCAGAACCATTTATTCCTTTCAGTGCTGAAAAGCTTAGAAAGCTACTTAATCTGGAACAGCTGGATTGGTCGCATGCGGGTAATGACGAACTACTGGAAGTGGGTCAACAACTGGAAAAGGCAACGTTGCTTTTTGAAAAAATAGAAGATAAAATGATTGAAGAGCAAGTCGCAAAACTTGAGCATACTAAGAAACAAAACGAAATGGAGAACCAAGAGATCGTATTAGCACCTCTCAAAGAGGATATCGTATTTGACGACTTTATGAAATTGGACCTAAGGGTAGGTACTATCATAGAAGCTAAGAAGGTTGAAAAGTCGAATAAGCTGTTACAATTTCTGGTGGACACTGGGGTTGACAAAAGAACCATTCTAAGTGGAATCGCCAAGCAATACGATCCAGAAGAGATGATAGGAAAGCAAGTGACTATCATTGCCAATTTGGCTCCTCGTAAAATGATGGGTGTTGAATCTCAAGGTATGATTCTGATGGCTGAAGATGCTCAAGGCAACCTACGATTGATTCAGCCAAATGAAAAAGTTAACCCTGGTTCGGTCATTAGCTAATGATGAAAATTAACGGTCAACGTCTATTGGTAAATATTGCCCGCTATGCCGAAATTGGTAAGGTTGGAGAGATAGGCGTTGAGCGTATTGCATTGTCAGATGAAGACAAGCTCGCCAGAGACTTGCTCAAAGAACAAATGCTCCATCTTGGTCTCGAAGTACATATTGATCAGTTGGGTAATATGTTTGGGGTGAGAAAGGGCAAGAAGGACCTATCTGCTGTTGCCTTTGGTTCACACTTAGATACTGTCTATGCAGGTGGTCGTTATGATGGTGCTTTGGGAGTTTTGGCAGGTTTAGAGCTAATTCATTGCCTGAATGATACAAATACCGAGACTGATCGTCCATTGGTGTTGGTCAACTTTACCAATGAGGAAGGTGTAAGGTTTGCGCCAGATATGATGGGTAGTCACGTCTATAGTGGACAAGCTAAATTAGAAGATATCCTTAATTCGGTGGCCTATGACAATCCTGATGATACTGTTAGATCACGGTTAAAGGCCATTGGGTATAATGGAGAAATGAAGCTTGGCTCAATCCCTTTTGATAGTTTTTTAGAACTTCATATTGAGCAGGGGCCAGTTTTGGAGAATGAGTCTGTTGATATTGGCGTAGTTGAAATGGTGCAGGGAATTCACTGGACGCGCTATACCATTGAAGGGGAAGCCAATCATGCGGGAACTACTCCGAACATTTATCGTAAAGATGCTGGCTATGCCTCTGCCAAAATTATCGACTACATTGGTGACTACTCTCGGAAGCAGGAAAACCCAGTCCTGACAACTGTAGGTGCTATTGCCTACGAGCCTAATACGATCAACATCATACCAAAGAAGGCTACCTTTACTTTAGACCTTCGAAGCCCAAATGATGAAGCGCTTTCTAAAGCCCAAATAGAAATTGATGCTTACATTAATGACCTAGTGACTACTGCCGAACTTGCCTTAAATAAAGAAGTACTGGTACGGTTTAAGCCGGTTCATTTTCCTGAAGACATGGTTGAGTTAGTTCAGACTGCTTCTGAAAATCTTGGTTTAAGCAGTAAACAAATGCCTAGTGGTGCTGGTCATGATGCACAAATGATGAGTGCTTGTTGTTCTTCAACAATGATTTTCGTTCCAAGTGTTCGAGGAATTAGCCATAACATTGAAGAGTATACCCAGGATGAAGATGTAGTCAATGGAGCTAATGCTCTCTTCAATGCAGTGCTTTCTCGGACAAACGCTACAAATGCACTAATAGGGAAAGCTTAGTTTCTAAGCAAGTAGCATTAGAAACTCTAGAATTTCTCAGTCTTATCAGTTGCGTAAACATCTTCGTCACGCTTGGAGTGCATTCGGATGTTAATGACCGTTTCGGGACTAAGGTCATTCGCCTTTCGGCAAACCTGATCTACTAATGCCATGATATCCGTATAAGGTCCCTCTAGTACTGTTTCGAAAGGTGTGACTTGGTATTTAATGCCAGAGGCTTGGATCAATTCGATGCATGCGTCAATTATTGGATAGCATTCATCTGCATTCAAGATAGGTACTACTTGTATGCCTAGGTTGATCTGTTTCATTCCTTAGTCGTTGAATTGTGTCATGGCCCTACTTATACCAATGCTACAAAAAGCGAGCGCCATATCAATGGCTTTGTCCATGGTAAAAGGAAGTTCCTCGAATTCTTGTTTGGTGAAGTTGCTGAGGACATAATCTACTTGTCGTCCTTTTGGAAAGTCATCGCCAACTCCGAACTTCAGTCTCGGGTAATCTTGACCTCCAATCAGCTCTTCGATGTTCTTTAATCCGTTATGCCCAGCACTAGAGCCTTTAGCACGCATTCTCAGTTTAGCAAAGGGTAGGGCAAGGTCATCCACAATAACGAGTACGTTCTCTTTTGGGATTTTCAGTTCTTGCATCCAGTATTTCATTGCTTTGCCACTTAGGTTCATGTAAGTGGTAGGCTTGATCATATGGATAGTACGTCCCTTGAATTTAAAGTCAGCATGGTAGGCGAGGCGATCCATTTCGAATTTGGCACCTTTTTCATCCGCTAACCGGTCAAGGGTTAAGAAACCAATGTTGTGCCGAGTCAATTCGTACTCGGGTCCAATATTTCCTAAACCAACTAATAAATACTTCATGGGTTGAAAATAAAAAAATCCTGATCAGTGAAGAACAGGATTTTGAATATTCTAATCTTAAACTGCTTATTCAGCTGCTGCTGGTGCTTCGCCTGCTTCTGCTGCTTCTGCTGCTTCTGCTTCTTCAGCCTCAAGCTCTTCTTCCGTCTTACCTCTAAGGGCACGTGGAATAGCAACTGTTACAACCGTTACGATTGGGCTAGTTAAAATTTCAAAGTCTTTAGTTTCAATAGTTCCAACCTTGATAGACTTACCCATTTTCAATTCTGAGATATCAATAGTGATAGACTCAGGCATGTCTTTAGGCAATGCCAATACTTTCAATTTTGGATTCTTAAGTACTAATGAACCACCGTTCGCAACACCTGGTGCTATACCAGTAGTTAATACAGGGATGTCCATTTTTACTTTCTTACCTTTTGTTAACTCCATTAAGTCAACGTGTAGCAACACATCACTTACTGGGTGCCACTGCGACTCCTGAACGATAGCACGGTAAATTGTGCCTTCGATATTGATGTTAACGAAACATGCATCTGGTGTATATAATACAGGACGGAATTGAATTGCTGGTGCGTAAAATTGCACCAAATCGTCTCCACCATACAATACGCCAGGAACGTGTCCTTCTGCACGAAGCTTGTTAGCTTCTGCTCTACCGAGATTTGCTCTTTTAAACCCTATAACCTCTACTTCTCTCATGATATATATGTATTAAATAAATAATTGACTTATTGAACCGTCTGACGTTACATTGTCGATGGCTTTAGCAAAAAGCTCAGCCACGGTTAAGACTCTAATTTTATCCGATTGCTGTTGCAATGGAATAGAGTCACTGACAACTAATTCGTCAAGCACGGAATTGTTAATGTTTTCATAGGCATTTCCTGAAAGTACCGGGTGAGTACACACCGCTCTGACAGACTTGGCGCCTTGTTCCATAATAATTTTAGCCGCTTTGCAGAGTGTACCGCCAGTGTCGACTAGGTCATCTACAAGCACTACGTTTTTGCCCTCAACATTACCGATGATTGTCATCTCAGCAACCTCATTGGCTTTTTTTCTTTGCTTGTCAATGACAACCATTTCTGAGTTGAAATGCTGTGCAAATGATCTTGTTCTTTTTACACCTCCAACATCGGGAGAGGCAAAAAGTAAGTTATCAAGGTTAAGACTTCTTAAGTAGGGAACGAAAAGGGCAGAGCCATTTAAGTGATCTACTGGGATATCGAAGAAACCTTGGATTTGACCTGCATGCAAGTCTAAAGTCATGATTCTATCAGCACCTACAGCTGTCAAAATATTAGCCACCATTTTCGCTCCAATGGCTATTCTTGGTTTGTCTTTTCTATCTTGGCGGGCATAGCCAAAATAAGGAATTACTGCAATGGCTTTGTAAGCGCTGGCACGCTTAGCTGCATCAATCATCAGGCATAATTCAACCAAGTTGTCACTTGGTGCCATTGTAGATTGAATCAAAAACACATTTGCACCACGAATTGATTCATTGTAATAGGGCGCCATTTCCCCATCACTAAACTTTTGTAACTCGATGGCACCCAGGCTTTCACCATAGAATTCACCTATTTTCTTACCGAGATCGAATGATCCGTTTCCAGCAAATAATTTGTTGACCTGAGATTTGTTTTTCACAGCACTAAAAATTGAGCTGCAAAGGTAGGGAATTATCTTATAAATACCAGTAATGCTTTCCCATCAGTAAGTCGAGCGGGCCGAGGTAGTTTTCAAGTAATACTCTCTGATTTTCAGGTGGATATACTGCTATCAAGAGTTTTGGTCTTTGAAAATTTTCAATAGCCTTATAGCTCGAAATAGGATGATTGAATATTTCTTTTGAATTATCTTCTTCAACCAAGCCCATCCATGTGAAGTCTATTCCAAGTTCATTGAGTATGCTTGCAGTTAGTTTAGCCTTGGTATCTGTACCCCAAAGTACGAGCGCGGAATCGCCTAGCTCATGCCTAACGAAGTGCTGCACCTTCAAGCGAAAGAAGTGCTCTTGGTTGTAGTGTTCTGAATTGCGAGAGGTTCTGGTCGGGTGTTCTCTCCAATGTAAGGTGATTTGATCAAGCCCTTTTACAGTAAAGCCATGTTGATTCCATCTTAAAACTAAGTCATAGTCCTCAGGGTATGTCAAGTCATAAAAACCACCTATTGCTGAAAGCTCATTTTTCCTCATGATCCAGTTGGGAGAGGCAATCACACATTCTCTATAAGCCCATTGCCAATGATCTTTTTGATCGATGCGTTCGTTAAGCCACGCTTCATAGGTTTGATAACCTTTAGAAATAGGTTGATCACTAAAGTATTTGACTTTACCCGTAACAATAGATTTTTCAGGTGATGACGCTAGGGCTTCAACCATAAGGGCCAATCGATTGTCTGGCATAATATCATCCCCATCAAATCGAGAAATGAATGCACCTTTAGCGAGACTAAAGGCTAGTTGAAGTGCAGGGATAATACCTATTCCGTGATTTGAGTGGACTTGAATTCTTTTATCTGCTAAAACAAAACTATCTAAAAGACTCCGGGTGGCATCGGTAGAATGATCGTTAACGATGACCAATTCCCAATCTGTGAAGGATTGGTTTCGAATAGAATGTATGCAGTCTTCAATGTATTCTGCTACATTTTTGACAGGCATAATGATGCTGACCTTTGAAGTCATTACCTACTTTTCAGTACTCCGATATAGAAGTTTTCATCAATGGATAACTCATTTCCTTCTGTAGCCAATCTTCCCCAACGGGTTGTAGGCGATAGCCTGCTCTTTTTTCCGTTGATAACGACATCCACTGGCATGTCGAAAGTGTCAATGGCGTTGATCCATCTATACATGAGGTTACCGTCTTTAAAGTAATACTCGAATGTTGGTAAGCGCCTGTCTCTTAAAAACTGATCGAAGGTAGCCTCAAGATTCATTTCTAAGGATTCCGCTATCTGTGCTTCGAATTCAGCGGAAGTCACTGTTTTATGATAGAATACTTCGCCTAATGTTCTTAGCATGCCACGCCACTTCTCATCATCGTTTGTAAGTGTTCGAAGGGTGTTAAGCATATTACCACCTTTGTAATACACATCACCAGGATAACCATCATAGTTGACGTCATAAGGCCCAATCATTGGTAGCTTGTTGCCAATGGCTGTTCGCGTGCCTCTGACGTACTCCTGACCGGCCGCTTTCCCAAAGTGATAGTCAAGGAAAAGACTTTCCGAGTAATTTGTGAAGCTCTCGTGAATCCACATGTCTGCATGGTCTTTATGGGTGATGTTATTCGCGAACCACTCGTGACCTGACTCATGTACAATGATAAAATCGAATTTTATTCCCCAACCGGTGGTGCTCAAGTCTCTGCCGAGATAGCCATTCTCGAATTTGTTTCCGTAGGTGACTGAGCTTTGATGTTCCATGCCGAGATATGGGGCTTGAACTAATTGATAACCATCTTCATAGAAAGGGTAGGGACCAAACCAGTGCTCAAAAGCGGCTAGCATCCTTGGTACTTCTTTGTATTGCTTCTTGGCTTTAGACTCATCAGCCTTTAATGCCCAGTAGGTGATGTTTAGATCTCCTTTTTCACCGTCATAAGTTTCCTTCCAGCTGACATAGTCACCAATATTCAGGTTGACACCATAGTTGTTGATTGGGTTTTTTACTGCCCAATGGTAGGTCTTTGTCTTTTTCTCTTTGTTGTGGTCTATACCTATTAATCGGCCATTCGATACGTCTATCAAATGTTCTGGCACTTCTACACTGATGTCCATGCTATCCACCTCATCGTACATATGGTCTTTGTTGGGCCACCAAACAGACGCGCCAAGTCCTTGACATGAAGTGGCAATAAAGTCAGTGCCATTTGCGTCTTTCTTCCAGCTGAAACCGCCATCCCATGGTGCACGAACAGCTTCTTTTGGCTTGCCTTCATAGTAAACGACAAGCTCATAGACTTTACCAGCTTCTTGCTTGTCCCAGAGGTTAACGAAATGCGCATTTCCATCCGATCTAAAATCAAGTTCTCTATCGTTTTGGGTGACTTTGGTGATTCTAAGTGGTGCTTGCAAGTCAACTTGTAGCTCATCACTACTGATGATCACTTTGTATTGAATGGTATTACTACCCTTAATTGCTTTTTGCTCAGGCAGAACTTCCACGTCTAAATGATAATACGTGAGATCCCACCAGGCGCGTTCTGGCGTAATGCTTCCACGCAGTGAATCTTGGCGGGTGAATTCTTGGGCGAAAGATGAAACGGAAATAAACAGTGCAGTGAGTAGTAGTGAAATTCTCATGAAAGGGGATTACTATTTTTACCTAAATATGTAGAACGCAATCTGTACAAACAACATGCAGAAAAGCACAAGGGCTAGGCCTAAATCTGTAAGTCTTCTTTTTTGCCGATTGAAAAGCTTCATGCGAGTCATTTGACACAAGATACAGTAATATGAGGACTAAGCGTATTTTAGAGGTGTAAAAGTGCCTTGGTAGTGTTGTAACCAAAATTTGAGTCCCCGCTTTTGTTGGTGTTGTCACCAATAAACTGAATGGATAGAGTCAGTGCCTACAAACCGAAGTTATAGAGAGTTCCTTTGCTATTGCTAAGGATGGAAAGAATGGTGGAGACAACTAGGGCTTCCCGATATCCGCTGCGTTTCATCGGGATATACTTTTTAACTGCCGAAATTGAATGGAGGCATGTCTCGTCCAAAAGCATAAAAAATAGAAAACCCCACCTAAGGGCGGGGTTTTACAATTTTAGTTGGTCTACTAGGGCTCGAACCTAGACTCTTCTGTACCAAAAACAGACGTGTTGCCAGTTACACCATAGACCATTCTCGTTTTGGAAGTACAAAAGTAGTATTTGGTGCTTTATTTGAAAACCTTTTCTGTGAAATTTTTATAAACTTTTATCATTTGTCAATCTTCCAAAAAGCGATGCCTCCAGCTTGCTTACCAAGGTAGGCAGTGTCAATTACTTTAAGTGTCTTAAGGTCAATTACATCAACCATTCCTGGGTCGTCATTCTTGCCTTCGACAGACACAAAAGCGTACCTGCTGTCTGAAGAAATGGCTACGCCATGCGTTACTTTTTGACTGTTGTCTAAACTTGCTAATTCTTTGCCTGTTTCTAAATCCCAGATGCCAGTCTTTGCAGCAGTTTTGTAAGAAACCACCATGTACTTGCCGTCAGGGCTTAAATCGATGTTGTATGGGCCCTTATCAGTCATGAACTTACGTGTCGCTTTCCAAGTCTTGGTGTCAATCTCTAAAATTTCGGCAGCACCGTTTCCAGCTACATAAACTAAGTCTTTTGATGGGTGAGGGCTAACCCAAGTTGGTTTGAAAGCTGAATGCTTCATTTTTGTCATATCCATTCCACCCATGTCCATTTTACTATGGTCCATTTTTGAATGATCCATTGGCTCGGCTTTCTTCTCTTCCTTTTTCATATCCATACCAGAATGGTCCATTTTGCTGTGGTCCATGGTGGAATGATCTACAAGTCCTTTAGAAGCTTCATCGAGGTCTAGTGTTCTTGCAACTTTCAGGTTGAAAGCATCAATCTCAAATAGCTCGCCTGACATCATCGCAACAGAATAATGCTTCATGCCATCAGCAGATAATCTACTTCCATGTGGCATTGCTCCAGTAGTGATCTGATCAAGTTCTGTCATGCTTTCTACGTCAACCACAGAAACTGTACTCGGAACCATATCACCATGCAGGTTAAAGTTTACGACATACAGTAAGCCCGTTACTGGAGAGATTTGCATCGAGGCAGGGAAGAGGCCTAGTTCAACAGAACCCACTACTTCATCCGTACCAGTCTTATACTTATATAGTCTTCCATAGGGGTTTCCGTGTGCAAGGCTCAGGTACCAGTATTCGCCTGCTGGGCCCACTGTAATACCATGTGGGCCTTCAATTTCTTGAGGCCAAACACCCACTTGAATGTTTTTGATCGTTTCAGCTTTCTTACCATCAAATTTTATGATGGACACTTCATCTTCCGATTCAGCAGTCACATAGACATAATAGTTCTGTGCTTGAACGGCAGTGGCTGCTAGCACAAATAGTGCTGTCAAGAATATTCTTTTCATACTCGTTTTGGTTATGAAGTGAAAAGGTGAATAAGGGATGAAGTAAATTTTACTTCATCCCTTATTCACTCAATTACTTTAATTACTTGCTTTGAATCTTAGTTTCTTTTGGCTTTTCTGGCTCTAATTTGGCAGACCACAGTCCACTGTTAAAATCAGAGTAGAAAACGTGTCCTTTGTACAACTGAGCACCCCAAGTAAATGGTGCGTTTGCAGTGTAACCATTCGGGTCATTAGGTACAATCCAAGCCATTTCTCTGCCTTGTGCTCTTAGATCACCCATTAACTCACCACTTAAGTCTACTATACGTACACCCTCGTTGTAGAACGCAACGTAAAGAATATCATCTTCTATCCAGTAGTTATGAGAACCTGCGTTCGGTACTTCAAAACGTGCAATTTCTTCTGGATTGTCAAGGTCCGTGAAATCAACAATGTGAAGGTAACCAGCAGCTCTGTTTACCCCACCTTTTTGTGTATTCAGACCGTATGGGAATATTTCGTCACCACCAATCACATAAAACTTACCAGTAGATTTACTTCTATAAGGGAAGGCTGCGTGGTTTGCATTGTTTGGATATGCATAGCTAGCAAACTGTGTTGGATTCTTAACAGAACCACCAGCGATTCCGTTTCCTACATCAACTAATTGCAGTCCATCAGACCAGTTAGAAGAATATGCAATACCATCTTCTACCCAAACATCGTGAATAGAATGGCCAGGCGTGTCTAATTCGAATTTAGAAACTGCATATGGCTTGGTAGGATCTTCAATGTTGATGATGTAGTACTTCTGTCCACCACTTAGGGCGTAAATGTGATTGTCTGCAATAAATACATTGTGTACACCACCAGTCATATTTTCGTCAAATCTTGAGATGATTTTAGCGTCTCTTGGATTCTTAACATCAATTATGACCAAACCATTTTTCCTATCTGAAGCACCTTCACGGCTAATTACACAGATCGTACCATCTTCAGAAATCTTAACATCATTTACTGTTCTCGCATCCACTTGAACAGAATCAATCTTAGTCATGTTAGCAGGATCAGTTACATCCCAGAAATAGGCAGTACCATCAGCACCCCAAGTTCCTGTGACAGCGTAGTCTCTTCCGTCAATACCTTCCCAAACCCAAAAGTCTGAGGTATGCTTGTCGGTTACAGAACCTTGACCTACTACTTCAATTTTTCTAGCCACGTCTCTAGGGCTTATTTTAAGTGTTTTCGAAGCAGATGCCACACCACATGATACAGTTACTGTATACATGCCGGCTTCGTCAGCTACGAAACGTCCATCTTGCTTGATTAGACCTGCGGCATTATGACTTGTATTATCAGATACGCCATAGTAAGAATAGTATAGTGGAGCGTCAGTCACTACGTTTCCTTTTGCATCGAGTGCCTTAGCAGTGAAATGGAAAACGTCACCCGTCCTTGCTTGATCGCCATCAGCAGTCAATTCAATTCTTACGATTGGATTTTTTATAACATTGATGTTCACCGTGTTGACTACATCTTCAGATTTTATCTCAATACTGGTTTTACCAGATTTATAGGTAGTAATCATCCCGAATGAATTTACCGTAGCAATAGATTCATTTTTAGAAGAAAAGGAAACGCTAGGGTTTTCTCTTACTAGGTCAGCCTTATCAATTACTGTATAGGTCAACGTGATTGGTGTACCAGCATAGATTTTGTTCGGCACATCGTCAACTTTAATTTCAGCTATAGGAGGGAAGTTAACGGTTACTTGAAAAGTTTCCCTTGCTGCTCCAGGAGAAATTGCAATGATATCAAAAGTACCCGGTAATAAGGCTGTCAGTGTATTCTCATCATCAATCGAAAGACTCTTACGTGCTCTTGAAAGAATCCTAACAGGAGTTTCCAACTTTTTTCCGTCTTGGATCACATAGGCATTTAGCTTTTGCTTTGCTCCAACTTCGAGCACTATGTTTTCTTGCTCGAGAACTATTTTTTGGCCAAAAATGGCTGCTGGCACAGTCAGTAAGAAGGCCAGTACATAAATGCGAGTTAACTTCATCATATTCAGTTTAAAGAATTTAGATGATGAATGTACTCAATCTTGCATAGTGATACAAGGTGCTAGTATGTATGCGGTTACCAAATGGATTTTAACTTGTAGGTTTTGAATTCTTTGAACCAAACCTCATCATCCTGAGCGAAAATTAGCGCCTCATGAAAGGGTTTATTAGGAAATATAAGTTCAGTCATGACAGATTGCCCGTCTTCAATAAAAATCTCGACAGATGATCGATCCACAATCATTTTTACCTTGAGCTCTTCTTTGCTAGCATAGTCAGAAATTATGCCTTTATGTGTTTTATCAGCAAATTTATCGCTAAAGTCAGTTTTTCCGGCAGCCGTTCTATCACTTAAGAAGGCGCCATCTTTTATGACTAGATAGTAGTTTTCATTTAGTTCATTGGTGAGTTGAATACCGAATATTTTGCCTTTTGAATTTTTTAGGTCGAAGGTTACTTCAGTTATGTACGGTACTTCGAATTCTAATTCAGAACCCTGAAGGTCAGACCCACGGGTAAGGACAAAAAATACTCCTGGTTCAACATCTCCACCACCATGCGTAATGCTGTCTTTTACAATAGTGTTAATTTCATCGACTAATCTAGATTCTACAGTGTAAATGCCTGTTTGACTATTTCTTTTTAGGTGAAGGCTCCTCGGTAAAGTCATGGCACTTCGCCATGTCTCTGTTGGAACCACTTGGGCATAGTCCCAATTACTCATCCAACCAATAAATAGTCTTCTGCCATCTTCTTTGGGTATGTCGGACCACGTAACACCAGCATAGTTGTCTCTACCATAGTCTAGCCAAGAGGTTCTTTCAGGAAATTGGTTATTGGTGAATGACTTACCATCAAAATCACCAACAAAATATTGAGTACCAGATCCACCGTTTGGTGCTCCAGGGTTAATGCTCACAAGTAAAACCCATTTTTCACGATCTTCCCCTTCAATTCGCAGCTTGAAAATATCTGGACACTCCCAAACGCCTCCGTGAGCACCTTCTTGCATGCCAAAATCACTTTCGAATTGCCAATCGATCAGGTTAGGGGAGGTGTAAAATTTGATACGGTCTCCTGCAGCAAATACCATTACCCATTTTTCACTTTCTTCATGCCAAATTACTTTAGGGTCACGAAAGTCTTTAATACCAGGGTTGGGGATGACAGGGTTTCCGTTATATACCGTCCAAGTTCGTCCTTTATCTAGACTGTAAGCAATGCCTTGGGTTTGAAAGTCAATACGTCCAGCGCGTTCTCCTTCCATTAGGTGCTGAGTGAAAATTGCCACCATGGGTGGGTGTTCTCCGTCCTGAAATCCAGTCGTATTATTCCAATCGATTACTGCGCTACCTGAAAAGATATCACCTTTACTGTCTGGGTAAAGAGCAATAGGTAGGCGCTCCCAACTTATCATGTCTTTACTTACCGCATGACCCCAGTGCATCGGTCCCCAAACATTACTATCGGGGTAGTATTGATAGAATAAGTGATATTCATTTTCATAATATACCATCCCATTCGGATCATTCATCCAATTGGCTGCAGGTGTAAAGTGTATCTGCGGCCTGTATTGCTCGTTCAGGTCTTCTATGGCCTCTTTTCCTTGACAACCGAGAAGGATTAAGAGGAGCAGGACCACTGCACCATTGAATCTGTTTTTCATGTTATTTAATTAGTTCTCTTTCTAACTCCTCTAGTGATTTCCCTTTGGTTTCAGGCATTACTTTCCATGTGAAGAGTAACTGCAAACACATCATAAAAGCAAAAAATGCAAATACTGGCCATGGGTTTTCTCCGAATATTCCTTGTTCTTTGTCTATAAAGACGGGTGTGAGGAGCGTGATTAATGCAGCAAAAACCCAGTGTACTCCTGAGCCAAAAGACTGACCAAAGGCACGGACTTGGTTAGGGAAAATTTCAGAAATGAATACCCAGATTACAGCGCCTTGTCCAATAGCATGTGATGCGATAAAAATCAGAATAAAGGACAGGAGCAGGGTTGGGTCTGCCCCACTATAAAAGGACCATGCAGTACCTGATAGGCCAATGATGTAGCCAACAGAACCAATGTACATAAGGGTTTTTCTACCTAGCCTGTCAATTAGGAACATGCCCAGCATAGTGAAAATAAGGTTGATACCGCCAATCGAGATCGAACTTAATAATGCGTCCTTGATACCAGCGGTGTCAAGTAGTTCTGGCGCATAGTATAAAATGAAGTTGATGCCTGATAGCTGATTGAAAAATGCTAGAAAGAAGGCGAGCATAATAGGTTTTGAATACTTCTTTGAGAAGAGTCCTTTGTGTTTACCTTTTGGTTCTATATCTAACTCAATGACTTTGAGTTCGGCTTCGGCATTGCCTGGATTAATGATCTTTAGGACCTTCAGCGCCTCATCGCTGGCCTTTTTCTTTAAAACCAACCAGCGTGGACTTTCTGATACGCCAAGCACCATAATAGAGTAGAAAATAGCAGGGACAGCCTCAATTCCGAGCATGTATCGCCAATCGTTTTCTCCACCAATACCTTCAAGCAGGTAGTTTGAAATGAATGCAATCAAAATACCGAATACAATCATGAATTGATAGAGCGCTACCAGTTTACCTCGGTCTTTTGAACCTGAGATCTCAGAGATGTAAGTAGGGGCCGCAACAGACGATGCGCCAACACCTAAACCACCAATAAATCTAAAAAAGGAGAATGTATATGGGTCTGTGGCTAAGCCGGAGCCTACAGCAGAAACCAGATAAAGGATACCAATCCAAAACAATGTTTTCTTTCTGCCGAACTTATCACAAGGAATACCCCCTAAGAGTGCTCCGAAAACAGTTCCCCACAATGCCATGGACATAATGAATGTACCATGAAAAAATGGCGTCATGTTCCAAAGCTCTTTGATCGGTTGATTGGCACCAGAAATCACCACGGTGTCAAAACCGAAGAGAAAGCCAGCTAGGGCCACTGTAATGGCCCAGAGGCGTAGTTTGTTAGATTTCATATGGTTGTAAAAGGTTAACGGAAGATAGTGTTTTCTATCGAAAACTATTTCCCAGTATTGATCATTTGCATTAGGGGTAATCCGCGCCCTTCAGGCTTACTAGGTATCATCTGGAGAGTCTTGAATCCAAACTTTTCGTAGAAACCTATGGCATTGGGGTCAGAGAGCACTTGAATTTTTTGATTTGCAAAATTGGGCTCCGATAAGGCTCTTTTTAACAGTTGAGAGCCATTTCCTTTACCAAGGTGCTCTGGTAAAACCCAGCAATGCTCAATGTTGAAATGATCAGGTTCTGCGATAATGATGCAGAAGCCTCTGATCTGGTCGGCTAGTTTCAATACCAAGACAAAATGCATGTTTAGGAAGTCCGTGGTAAAGGACAAATCATCTTTCCAAAGGGCAAGCCATTCTGCGGGGTAGCCCCAGTGTGCTTTCGCCTTTTGTGCGATGCTGCCTAACAAAAAAGCATCCTCTAGGGATGCTTTTTTAAGTCTTGATATTTCCAATTAGTAATTAAGTTTCTTTAGATATTTAAGGCTAGTAGCTAAGCTGTCTAATGAGTTGTTAGCAAAGTTTCTGTCCTGTTCGATGAAGAAGTATTTCATCCCTGATTCTTCTTTATGCTTGAAGATTTGTTTCCAGTCAATAATACCATTTCCTAATTCTGTCATCGGTTTTCCTTCGTCCAACGATAGGTCTTTTACATGCCAAAGCGCAACTCTACCACTATTCTCTTTGAAAATTTTCAGAGGATTTTGCTCTGCAAATCGTGTCCAATAAATATCAAGTTCAATTTGAACTGCAGATGGGTCGGTATCAAGTAAGATATCGAAAGGAATCTCACCGTCCATTTCTTGGAATTCAAATTCATGGTTATGATATGCGAAACCCAAACCTGAACGAGCACACATCTCACCAGATTTTTGAAGAAGCTCAGCAAGTTTCTTGTACTGATCTATGTTCTCTCTCTCTGAGGTATTTAAATATGGGCAAACTAAATATTCAGCACCTAGTTCTTTGGCATCATCAATAGCGCGTTGGAACTCATGGTTAATGGTTCCCGAAATTTTCTTGTCACCCGATCCAGTCGGAACGTGGATACTCTTGACATCAATTTTTGACTTTTTGAGGATGGCTTTAGCTTCTTGAATAGGCTTTCCAAGTATTTTCCCACCCTGGAAATCGAACAATTCTACATGGTCATATCCAGCTTTCTTGAGTGTTTTGAGCGTGCCAGCCATGTCTTGATAAATAACATCTCTAACGGTATAGGCCTGAAAACCGAAAGTTTTTATGACACCATCGTCAAACGGATGGGAAAGTAGTGGTGAGGCTGCCATAACACCTGCTGAGGCTAAGCTAGCCTTTTGGATAAAATCTCTGCGTTTCATTTAATACAAATTGGAATTCGACTCAAACTAATAAAAAACAACCTTTCAAACTACTTATCTCTGGTCATTGAGCCTATTAATTCAATAAACGTACCATTTCTAGAAGCTAGAAGCTAGAAGCTAGAAGCTAGAAGCTAGAAGCTAGAAGCTAGAAGCTAGAAGCACAACTATATCTCCTCATACATCTCTATAAGCTTCTTCCGTGTGATGGTATCCTTCCAGTTACTACCGAGTGACCGAGTGCATTTTTCCAAAGTGGTTCTAGGAAGAGCGCGACACCATTCATTTTTTCGAATTGATCATTGCTAAAACCTGTACAGATGTCTTGTGGTATATCAATTTGGTGTTTGTCTACCATGGCTTTGAACTTCTCAATGCCTGCGGGATATAACTCTTCTAATTGATCAAAAACAACGCAATTGTCAATACTGTGTTTGGTGCCTAATAAGAAACTTAGACCACCTTAACCATTGGCAAAATTCTTGAATGCTGTCATTCGTCTTCGATAAATGCTTTCGCGTTTTCTAAATCTTCAGGAGTATCGATCGCGATGCCCATGTATTCAGTTTCTACCATTTTGATCTTTTTACCAATTTCAAGATAACGCAGGCACTCGATTTTCTCGGTGTCTTCCAAAATGGTCATAGGTGTATTGTAAAAATCAATCAGTGCCTGCTTCCTAAAGGCATAAACCCCTATGTGCTCATAGTATTTTGGGTTTGCAGCGTTATTTCTTGGATAGGGTATTGGTGAACGAGAAAAGAGCATGGCGTAATTCTCTTGGTTCACTACGACCTTCACATAATTAGGGTCCTCAATTAAGTTTACTTTGTTGAGGACTTGCATAAGAGACGCTAAATCAATTTGGTCTGCATCAGGACCTTCAAAAACAGATAATAATTCAGTAAGAGGCCCCTCCTTCGTAAAAGGCTCGTCACCTTGAACGTTTACGATAATGTCCGCTTCAATTTGTTCTGCGGCCTCGGCAATTCGATCGCTACCGCACTCATGTTCTTTCTGACTCTTAATCGCTTTACCACCATTATCGATTATTTCATTGTAGATGATATCTGAGTCAGTTACTACGTAGGTTTCTGAGAAAAGGCCAGTTTTGATAACTGCTTCGTAAGTTCTAAGAATAACAGACTTAGTGCCAAGCTTGGCCATTAGTTTGCCAGGAAACCTAGAAGCCTCATATCTAGCTGGGATTAGCGCAACTACTTTCATGAAAGCACAGATTTGATAGTTGCTGCGATTTTCTCAGTACGCTCATTTACTTCTTTTCTTTCTTCATGACCGAATATTTCAAAATCTGGCATATGGGAGTGGTTTTAGTTTCAAAAATAAATAGAAAACCTGATGTCTCATAAGGAGTAAAGCGAATAGAATTTTCATCATAGTAGATTGAGTTTGATTCTGAAATAATATTCCAGATCCCTTCTCGGTTTTGTTATGTAATCAATTGACAATCAATATTATAGGAAGGGTTCTTCTTTTGTTGGACTGCTTGTCACAAGAGGAGTGTAGCTTGATGGATAAACAAAAGGAGATTTTGTAGGTGAAGTTGATGGTTGTTTTCTCTATTCGGTTGAGGTGGTTTTTAATAAGGATGATTTAGGTTTTTTCATATAGCCTTTCCAAAATATTAGGCATAAAAAAAGCCCCGATTTCTCGAGGCTTTTAATTTCGTATCGATTTGATTTTAGTTGGTTGTTAAAACACCTCTTAACGCCAGTACATTCACCTTAGGAATCGAAGATCCTTTGCTTGAGTTAAGCGCTTCAATGATAAGGTTAGCTACAATAGCATAGCCACGTGGGTTAAGGTGCACACCATCCGTAGAGAAGACACCATTTGGACTGAAATCAGGTGCAAGGTTCACACCATCAACTCTAATTCCAAGTTCTCCATCCACAGCTGCTACAGCTGCAGTGCCCATTGCTGCTAGTGTAGCATTCGCACCGTTTGTAGGATCAACTAGGAAACGAGCAGTAGCTGCATCAAGTCCGGCTAGATCTACAAAGGTAGGTTGAACATCTACTAGCGTCAAAGCGCCTGGTGCAGATTGGTTAATACCCGCTACAACGCCAGCGATAGTCGCATTGAAAGTAGCACGTGTCCCAACGACAGTTTGAACTTCTGATGCAGATAATATTAAGTTATCTGGAGCAGGATAGCTAACACCGATAACAGCAGTAGCTTGTGGTACACCACCGACAACTAAAGGTTGGCCTAAAGAAGCAGCTGCACTAAGTGTTGGTAAATCGCTTGATGTTGCTGGTCTAGATTGTCTATAAGGATCCAAAGCGGCTCGTTGCGCTGCACTTATCGCGCCAGCACCGACTAATTGGTCAAATAAAGGGCCGATGTCAGCTAGTGCATCATCAAACATTAGTATCGGGTTAGCACCTAGGGCGTAAGTAACTTTTCTAGCATTGGCTTGCTCAACAGTTAACAATTGAAATTGAGCTAAACCATCCAAAGCAGCATTTAAACCTGCAAAGGCTCCATTAAGTTGATCAACAGTTGCTTGATCAGTCATAGGAATGGCATTATAAGGCACAGCTCTAAAGAATGGCGCCAAGATAATTTGAGGTATTGTCATTACGACTCCTTGTGCTCCTGACTGAACCAATCCGCCCAAAGCTTGTGTCAACGAGGTTTGAAAAGCACCAGCGCTTGTAATTAAAGCTTCATTTGCTCCACCACCAGCTGCATATCCTAGGATATCGTTGTTTCCTAACCAAAAACTGAAGAAGGTTGGATTCGCTGCAAGCGCATCACCTAATACGGTGCTTACACCCGGCTGACTAGCAAAACGACCATATAGTCCGTTTCTCGCTGCTAAACCAGCGTCAGCGACATCAACCAATCTCATACCTGGAACACCAAAGTTATTCAGTGCAGCTTTGTCACCACCATAAGGAGTTGGTAATTCACCCACCGTAGGAACAGGTCTTAAAAGACTCAGACTAAGCTCTAATCTTCCAAATATATTTGTACCGTCAGTTCCTGAAAAACCATTTGCAGATCCAATATCTGGCTGATTAAATGCTCCACCACCAATTCCAGAAATTTGAAACTGCTGGGCCAATAGGTTAGGGAAGGAGTGAGCCTGCCCACTTGTATACAAAGCATTATCCATGAAGCCCGCAGTCAGCGAGTTTCCAATTGCCACGTATTTACTCAGGTTTAAGTCGCCTGATGTTCCTGTTACTTCACCTGGGAGCGGGTTTTCCTCTTCCAGTTGTGCTAATAGCGCTACGTCTTCATCGCAAGACTGAATGACGAAGGTCAATGCTAAGATTGCAAATAAATATATCTTAATATTTTTCATGTTCGTTTTGAGTTTTACTTGAAGAATTCGTCAAAAGTGATTTGTAGGTAATAGATACCGCCCACACTTGGGTTACCAAATGAAGTAGTATATCTCTCGTTCAATAGGTTACTCGCACCTAATTTGAATATTGTTTTCCACTCAGGCATATTATAGCTCACTTGAGCATCTAATGCACCGTACTCAGGAATAATACCTACACCGAATGAAGACTCCCACAAGAAGGCTTGTTGCCATCTGTAGTTAATGTTAAAACCAATTCGTTCTGTAACTTTTCTATTACCAAACTTCAAGTTATAACGATACTTAGGCGTATTATAACTTGCTCTAAATCCCTGTGACAATAAATCATCTTGAGAAATCAATTCGTTGTAAGCGATGTTACCACCGAAGAAGTAACCACCGTCAAGCGTATAGTCAGCCGAAGCAGCCCATCCTTGAGATTTTACTTGTCCATCAGCGTTGATATCAAATCCGAAACGTTGCGTTGCCACGGTACCATTTACAACTGCACTTCTCTGAGCAGGAGTTCCTGAATCAGGGTTTGCGTTTGTCAAACCATTCGGTACTGCTTGTGTAAAGTCGATTTCTGCAATAAAGTCGTTATAGATACTGTAGTAGTAATAGGCATCTATTAATAACCTACCATCCATGAATAGGCCTTTATAACCTACTTCGAAAGTATTTACTTTCTCTGTTTTGAAATCTTGGTTTACGCGTGTTTCGTTCACTAGGAGAGAAGGGTCACCAGCAGCACGAGCAGCATTTACACTATTCGTCTCATAGATTTGATTTGTTTGGAAGTTGTATCGATCGACTAATAGATCATTACTACCAATTAATCTTCTTGTCACAACATCAAGGTCGATGAATTGATCTTGAGTTGTTGGGATACGGAAACCTCTTTGGAATGAACCACGAATATTATGGTTACCAGAAATTGTACCTACTGCCGAAAGTCTAGGAGAAAGTTGTCCTTCAAAGAACTCATTCTTGTCATATCTGACAGAACCTTGCAGCTTTAAGTTATCATCCATAAAACTCTTGCTGATCTGAGTGTAAGCTCCCCATTCGTTAAAACTAATCTCATCACCGTTGTTGTCTAGGGCGAAGAGTGTTCCTTCAGAATTTAGGTTGTAGGTTCTAGCGTTAGCACCTACTACTATATCTGCCCAGTCAATTCGATCAGATAAGTTCCAGCTACCCTCAACGTGGACTAGGTTTGATTTGTCAAGGAACTTTGCACCGCCATCGGCAATGGAAAGTGCTCTTATTGCATCTGCTCTGTCATCAAAGCCAGGAGTGCCTGGCTGCGGCTGCACAGCGTCTGCAGCTAGTCTTGCTGCTGCATGTGATGCTTCAATACCTGCTCCTTGTAACCTTGCACCGGCAAAAGTTTCGAGGTAAGGTGCCAAGTAGGTTTGTTGGTTTACTATTGAGGCTAGCGTATTGGCTGCATAACTATCTCCAGAGTTTTCTCTAGTTGTATAAGCTCTAACATAGAAGTCAGAACCTTTTAGCTCTAATTTTGCTGTTGCGATAGTAAAGTCATCGAGTACAAATCTATCATTTGCAGTATATACTGTACTTCCTGAGCCATAATTAAATTGACCTAAAAGCTCTAGATTATCATTCAGTCGATAATGCACGGCACCACCAACCTTGATACTTTCTGTTGTGTTGTCTACAAATGAGGCTTCATCGTATCCAGTGGCAGTAAAAAAGCCATCTAAGCCATCAGGAAGGAGTGTTCTAACGGCACCGAGGGAAGTATTACCGCCTGCAATTGCGATATCTGCCACTCTACCTACACTGATTCCGAAGTCACCATATGAGTTTACACCATCATAAAACCTATTGTTTCCTCTTTCTGTAGCTCCACGTTCAACAACACCTGCAGTAGCCAAACCTTGATCTCTTCTATCTGTGCCGACAAAGTCGTTCGCTCTTAGGAATGAACCTGTTACTTTGAATGCAATTTTGTTATTAAATGATTTTGCCCATCTAAAGCCGTAGTCTTGGTAAAGCTCAGCGCTTTCCGTCAGTGGGCCATTTTGGTTAGTCTCTACCGTGTTAACACCTGTTTTAGCGTAGGCACTGAAACCTTGATATTCGAACGGGTTCTTTGATTTAAGAAGTAGGATACCATTGATTGCATTTGGTCCGTATAGGGCAGAGGCTGCCCCTGGGATTAATTCTGCAGACTCTAAATCTAGGTCGTTAATCCCTACAATGTTACCCACTGCAAAGTTCAAGCCTGGTGCCTGATTGTCAATACCATCGATCAATTGAACAAACCTTGTATTGCCGTTTGCTCCAAAACCACGCGTGTTAACAGATTTGAATGTTAAACTCTGCGTACTGAAATCCACTCCTTTTAGAGTAGCTAAACTTTCATAGAATGAAGCAGCTGGGGTATTTTGAATATCTAAAATGTCAAGCTTTTCAATAGATACAGGAGAGCTGAGTATACTCTCTTCGATTCGAGAAGCAGATACGACCACGTCTTCTCCGAAAAATACTGATTCTTGCATTCTTATCTCTAGGTTTGAGACTTCATTTTGAGAGATCTCTACCTCTTGAGACTTGTAGCCTACATAGGAGAATATTAAGGTAAGCGGAGCGCTACTGTTTACAGAGAGGGAAAATGTTCCATCGGTCACTGTAATAGTTCCAACTACTTTGTCTTTTACCCGGATGTTAACCCCAGGTAAGCGTTCTCCAGTGGCATCGTCCACTACAGAACCTTTTACTGTTACTTGTGCTTGAGCAGACAGTGTAATCGTTTGCATAATCAGCAGTACAAGTATAGTACAGGTGAAAATTCTTTTCAAGTTCATGATCATTAAGAGTTTTAAAAGAAAATAAAATTTGGCTAGACTAAGTCTTTAAGATTGTAAAACATAGGCGTAATTCCAAAAATAAGATGTTTTCGGAAGTAATAATGGCAATCATAAAAATAAATGCTCGTCATGCATAATATTTTTATAAACGGCATAAGACGATTATGCTCAGAATTGTCTGTTGGTTATTATTGTTGAGGGTTGCGATTCTCTTCCTCAAGATGCTTCACTAGTTTTTCACAAAGCCTGTTCATGGCAGTCGACATAAACTCGTCTCCAGTAGAATTAAGGACGCTTTGGGCTAATCCACCAAGGCAATCTACATAGAAGCGCTTCATCTCATCAAGGGGCATTTCCTTATTCCAAAGGTCTATTCGGAGGGTGCTTTTATTCTTATCGTCCCAGATGGATAGACTAAAAGACTTCGTCTCTTCTTCTTGATCACCGTCTTTGTCCGTAGCGTTCCAAAAGATTTTTTCTGGTATGTTTTCTTGGTCTAGTTCGACCCTAAGTTTGATTTCTGATTCTTTCATGCTCTGAATTTAGCGATACAAATATAGTATAACTGAACTTTGATGACAGGTTATGTCTGAGACAAATTGTTCATTTTTTGTCTTGGGGATCTATCTTATAAGGATAGGGTGTTATCGAAGGTTAATCGATTTCCATTTCAGGTATTTCGCCCTCTATGATAAGTGTGCCTTCTGTAGCGGCCTGTATTTCTTCTACCGTGACACCGGGGGCTCTTTCTAAAAGTTTGAAACCGCCTTCGGGAAGTATATCAAGTACTGCCAAGTCAGTTACGACTTTTTTTACGCAGTGAATTCCTGTAATTGGTAAGGAGCAATTTTTTAAAAGCTTTGAGTCTCCACTTCTACTGGTGTGTTGCATGGCAACAATAATATTGTCTGCGGAGGCGACCAAGTCCATGGCACCTCCCATTCCTTTAACCATTTTTCCTGGGATCTTCCAATTGGCGATGTCACCATGCTCAGAGACCTCCATGGCGCCCAGGATGGTTAGGTCTACATGTCCACCTCTGATCATTGCAAAACTCTCAGCAGAATTGAATAGGGAGGAGCCTTTGATTGTGGTTACAGTTTGCTTTCCAGCATTGATTAAGTCTGCATCTACCGCTTCTTCTTCCGGGAAAGGACCGATTCCGAGTAATCCATTTTCGGACTGTAGGACGACACTAATATCATCTGCAATAAAGTTGGCGACTAGCGTGGGAATTCCTATTCCAAGGTTTATATACGTACCATCTTGAACTTCCTGAGCGATGCGCTTCGCGATTCCGATTTTATCTAAAGCCATAATCTCTACAGTTTGGTTGTTCTTTGTTCGATTCTTTTCTCGTAGTCTTTTCCTTGGAAAATACGTTGCACGTAGATTCCAGGTGTGTGTACTTGGTTAGGATCTAGCTCACCAACCTCAACTAATTCTTCGACTTCAGCGATCGTGATTTTACCCGCCATAGCCATCATCGGATTAAAGTTTCTTGCAGTTCCTTTGAACACAAGATTACCCGATTTGTCACCCTTCCAAGCTTTCACTAAAGCAAAATCTGCTTTAAGCCAACTTTCTAAGAGGTGCATCTTTCCATCAAACTCTCTGACTTCTTTTCCTTCGGCTACTTCTGTTCCATATCCAGCAGGAGTGAAGAAGGCAGGAATGCCAGCGCCACCAGCTCGTATTCTTTCAGCAAGCGTTCCTTGAGGAATTAAATCTACTGCTAACTCTCCCGATAATAACTGACGTTCGAATTCTGCGTTTTCACCGACATAAGAGGAGATCATTTTTTTGACTTGCCTAGTTTGCAGCATCAAACCGATACCGAAATCATCGACTCCAGCATTGTTAGAGATACAAGTGAGTCCTTTTGTTCCTTTTTTGACCAATGCCGATATACAGTTCTCAGGTATACCACATAAGCCAAAACCTCCGAGCATGAGTGTTGCATTGGCTACAATATCGTGAGTAGCTTCATCGGCATTGCGTACTTCTTTGTTGATCATGCGAAGTTTATTTATAGTTTACTTAATCGATGTCTTACCGCCTTTTCATCTTCCGCCAGTTGAAGTTTTAGGCTATCTAATGATTCGAATTTTATCTCATTTCTAACGTGATCTACAAATTCGATTGTGATCTCAGTATTATAAATATCCTGATTAAAGTCGAATATATTAACTTCTATCGTCTTGTTCTCACCTCCAATGGTTGGCTTTTGTCCAATGTTGAGCATTCCGTCAAACTTTGTGTACTTGTTGCAAACCTTGACAGCATAGACGCCATCAGCTGGAATAAGCTTGTAGTTTTCCTTCACTTCAATATTGGCAGTAGGGTAACCAATGGATCTGCCTAGTTGATTGCCATGAATCACTCTTCCTGAGACACAGTAATTTCTACCCAGGTAGGTGTTGGCGGTGGTAATGTCTCCAGACTGTAAGGCGGTTCTGATTTTGGTTGAACTGATGCCTATCTCGTCAATATCCTGACGGGAGATTTCTTCAACATCAAAATTATATTTAGGAGCAAATGCTTTTAACTCATCTAAACCACCACTTCGGTCCTTTCCAAATCGGTGGTCATACCCAATGATCATTTTACGGGTATTGATTCTTTCATTGAGCACAACCTTGACGTATTCCTCAGGAGACATGGACGCAAAATCTCGCGTAAATGGGATTTTCACTAAATGGTCAATGCCTTGAGCCTCTAAGAGGTTGGCTTTTTCAGGGAAGGTAGTGAGTAGAAGGAGCGTATTGTCCCACGGTTTTAATACAAGCCTTGGATGTGGCCAATAAGTGATTAAAACGGTTTGTCCTTTGGTTTTATCGGCTACATCTCTAATACGATTGAGTATCTTCTGATGGCCAATGTGTACACCATCAAAAGTGCCTGCAGTGACAACTGCATTTTCAATTTCATGAATCTTTTCTGTACCCAGGTGGATTTTCATGGCTTACGAAAGCTCTTTTAATAGCGTAACTAATTCTTCAAGGTTGTAGGCATTATCAACGTGAAACTCACCTATTTTGGTTCTCCGAAGGCTACTTAAATGTCCTCCAACGCCTAAGGCTTCGCCAAAATCGTTTGCTAGACTTCTGATATAGGTGCCTTTGCTGCATACTACCTTAAAGCTGATGATCGGTAAATCTACCTTTGTCAACTCAAATTCTGAAATATTTACGGGTCTCGTTTTACGCTCGATCGTTTCCCCTTTTCTCGCTAGCTCGTAGAGCCTTTTACCACCCACCTTAATAGCAGAGTGCATAGGTGGTAGCTGTTCTATGTCACCAATAAATTTATCTCGAGCCCGATCTAGGTCTTCTTGATAGATGTGACTGGTGTCAACCGCTTCAGTGGGTTCACTTTCTAAATCAAAAGTAGGGGTGGTCTGGCCAATGGTAAATGTACCAGTGTATTCTTTTTCTTCGGCCATATATGATTCTATGGATTTAGTTTTCTTACCAGTGCATAAAATCAAAAGACCGGTGGCCAATGGATCGAGTGTGCCTGCGTGACCTACTTTTTTAATTCGAATGAGGTTTCGAATCTTCTTAACCACATCAAAGGATGTCCATTCTATGGGTTTGTCGATTAATATGACTTGACCAGCTAAGAAATTGTCCTGCTTTGTGAGCTGGGGATCGAGTTGAAGCATTTAAACCAATGTATATATGATTGCGGCAATTCCCACAACATAGCAGTAGTAAGAGAAATACTTTAACTGACTCTTCTTGACTAGCCCAATCATCCATTGGCAGGCGATGAGCCCAGCAATAAATGCTGCAATGAAACCAGCTACTAACAAAGAAGTCTCTGTTTGGCTTGCCATTAAGTTTCCACTGGCTAAATCCTTTGCCATTTTACCTAAAATCAATGGCACAACCATTAAAAAAGAGAAGCGAGCAGCTTTTTGTCGATCAACACCCAGTAATACAGAAGTTGATATAGTTGCTCCCGACCTCGATATCCCAGGTAGTATTGCGATGGCTTGTGATATACCGATAAGTATAGCATTGGAGGTAGAAACGCTTTTCGAAGTACTTTTAGCCCTGTCTGCCAAGAAGAGGAGCATCCCAGTGACTAAGAGCATTACTCCAACCAATAGAATTTGCCCTCCAAAAAGTTGCTCAATCTCATCTTCGAAGAGTATGCCGACCAGGGCAGCGGGCACCATCGAAATGACAATCTTTAAAGAATACTTGAATTGCTCATTGTTTTTGAATTGGAAAAGGCCACTCAGTAATTCGGTAATATCTTTTCTGAAAATGACTATAGTACTTAGGGCGGTGGCAGCGTGTAATACAACTGTCATGAGAAGACTCTCTTCAGGTACGCTATTGTCTCCGAGTATAGCTTTAGTGAGTTCTAAGTGACCACTACTGCTAACAGGTAAGAACTCTGTTAGCCCCTGAACGATTCCAAGGACAATTGCTTCAAATAAACTCATGAATTACTTCGACTTTTTGAAAATAGCAAAGAACTCAATGATAAAGCCAGCCACAATAATGATAGGGCCTAAAGTAAGGCCAAGAAAGCCTTGACCATGTTGTGTGCTGTCAAGTGACATAACAATAAAACCCAATAAGAGCACGCCTAAGCCGATGAGCATCCATTTATAGTTTTCCTTGCCGAAGGCGAAGTTGTTTTTCTTCTCTGTCATAATTAATAGAGTTCGTCTAAAGACATTTTCAAATATTTATTCATTGCCCTTAATGTACTAAAGTAGGCAATTATTGCACCTAGTGCGATTAACAATCCATAAAGTGCAAAGACTAGTTCTTGCTGTTGAAGTTCTTCGAGGCCTTCAATCTGACCATTCGCAAACTGTTTTAAACCATATAATAAGCCAGAAGCGATCAGCCCAGCGAGCGCACCATGGAAAAGAGACCTCTTCAAAAAAGGAGTTCTAATGAAGCTACTTTTGGCACCTACTAACTGCATGCTGCGGATAAGGAAGCGTTGAGAGAAAAGTGCTAATTTGATGGAATTGTTGATCAGTAATAGCACCACCAATACTAGAATAGCAGCGATGCCAATTAATAGTAAACTCAGTTTGGTCAAGTTCTCATTGATGGAATCGGCTAAGTTATCTACATAGGTGACTTCAAAGACACCACTTATGTTTTCAATTTGACTCTGAACACTTTTCAGCTGATCGTTTGACTGAAAAGCTTCATTTACTTTAATTGTCAATGCATCTCTGAGAGGGTTATCTCCCAAAAACTCTGTAAAGTCTTCACCGGTAGCTTGAATAAATTGCTTAGCGGCCTCTTCCTTAGAAATGAAGGTGATTTCAGCTTTTCCTTCAGTAGTCAAAACGTAGTCACTTGCAGCCAATTCACTTTCTATCCTTGTGCGTTGGCTTGCCGAGATGTCTTTATTCAGATAGACTTGTAGTTCAATGTTTTGCTTGATGACCGAAGTGAGCTTGTTGGCTTGAAGAATGAGCGTGCCGAAGAGCCCGATAACAAATAGTGCGAGTGCCGCACTAAAAACTACACTTATATAGTGGTAAGAACCTAGCTTCTTCTTGCGTTTATATTTCTTCGAATCCTTGGCCAATCGTCTTATTTTCGATCAAAAATAGTAATTTATTCACTAGGTAAACTTCGGCTTCGGGTTAATATTATTTAAGGTCAGTTGATTTTAATCACCTCGTTTTCGGCTATACCAAAAACAGCATCTGTTTTTTCAATAGTGATTCGGGCCGTGCCGGTGAAATTTCCGAAGGCCGGAAGTATGCCGTTTTTCTCTCCAAAGTAGTAACAAGGTACTTTCACGGACTGTCTGGCCTTGCCTATTAATCGCACCGCTGGGTGAATATGTCCCGCTAAATTGTATAAGGCATGTGGTTCTGGAATGTGGGTGAAGTTAAATGGACCAATGTCTAGACTTTCCATAACTTCTAAATTATCAATGCTATAGTTTGATAAGTCAAGCACATCATGATTGCCAAGGATTAGTTTGAATTTTAAAGGTGCTTTTGATTTGAGCCACCTTTTAAAAATTTCCCAGCCTTGGTTGTGTTCACTGTGAAAAAGGTCGCCCAAGAGGATAACTTCTGACGGTTTATGCCGTTTAATCAGTTTTTCGAGGGTGAGGATGTCTTTTGAATGCACTAGATCAGAAACTGGAATCCCAGATTTTCGGAAATGCCCAGCTTTTCCTAGGTGGAGGTCTGAGACGATTAAGTGTTTTTTTTCTTCCCAAAAAATCGCCCTTTCAGGAAGTAGGTATAATGTTTGCTGCTTTACTTTGTGTTTGATCATTGTAACAATTCCAACAGCTTCGAGTTTAGAAAAAGAATCAAAGCACATACCAAATATAAGACAGCACATCTATGAAATTTCAACTGTTAATTTTTCTTTTCAGTACTTTTCTCCCAATAGACATTCTTCCTTCGGGTGGTGATGAAGTCATCGGCTTTTGGCTAACGGATGACGGAAAAGCTAAAGTTGAAATTTATAAAGACCAAGGAAAGTACAACGGAAAGATTGTTTGGCTAAAGGAACCATTGAATGAATCTGGGATGGCAAAATTGGATAAGAAGAATCCTGATAAAGCATTACAAAGCAGACCAATCCTTGGAATGAATTTGATACAAGGATTTGAGTATTACGATGGCAGGTGGGTGAACGGAGAAGTCTACGACCCAGAAGATGGCAAGGCTTACAGCTGTAAGTTGACCTTAAAGCGAGGTAAACTAGAGGTCAGGGGCTTTATAGGTATCTCCATGTTTGGTAGAACGGTTGTTTGGACACGTACTCAACCTTAGACTTAATCCTTTTTGTGCATGATGAATAGTATGATCGACATTACAAGAGAAGCTAATGAAGTGAAGATCACTAAGAGTAAAGCAAGAAGCATCGAGTCTCCATCTAAGTTGGAGTCACTTTTATACATAAGGAAGTAGAAGCTGATACCGAAAAGAATCAACGAAACCGTGAGGGCTAATTTCAGGAAGGTGGCAATGGTCTTCTTCATAGTGTTTTGGTAACTTTTTCTTCGAGAATTTCTTTCAATTCATCAGACCAAAGTATACGGTAATGGCCTAAGCCTTTGAGCTCTATCATCTCAGCTGTTGGCAGTTGTGCATGTACCTTTCTGCTAGTTTCTATTGGAAGTATTTTATCGTCTATTGAGTGGATAATACTGATCTTATCCACGTTGTCTATTTTGGCGCAATAGTTTTCCATGTTCATGTCTTGCACTAACATTTGAGTATCAGATTCAAACTTATCGACTAGGCTTGATATTGTTCTGTCGGTTACGTTTACCATCTGTCGGACCCCTTCAAGTCTTTCTTTAAAACTAAAGGGAGAAGTAACCAAGACGCATTGTTCAATCTTCAAATGTTGATTTTCGCTGAGCGCTACAGCGGTAGAGATACTTCCAAAAGAGTGACTCATGATAAAGTCGGGCTGGTGCTCGCGAACGAGCTGACTGACTAAAGACATATACTCAAATAAGTTGGTAGACCCTTTACTGCTATAGCCATGTGAGGGTGCATCAAAAGAGATGACTTGAAATCCTTTTTCTACTAAGAGCGGTATTACGCCACCAAAATTACCTGCCTGACCTTCCCATCCATGCACCAATAAGGCTTTGCGATTGGAAGCTCCACCCCAATGATAAGTTTGAATATCAAATTGGTTGAACTTGATGGTGCTTTTAACTGCCTGATCTAATACTTCAGTCTCAAAGTTTCTTAGTTTTTTGATCCTAGGGTTAGACATCACTTTATAGACTTTTTTTGCCGCGAGGGAAGGGGCAACGGCATCTAGAAAGGAGAGGTATGCTCGGAGTAATTTCATTTAATAGAAAATGGTGCTGAAAGCTAATGAGGAAATGCATTACATCTCAAATAAAAGTAACCGTTTAGTTACATATGTTTTTGTAACTAAACGGTTACTCAAAAGATAATTAATGTACCTCCTTAATAGGGTTTATTAAGGAGTTATGAGTAAATAGACTTATTGATTTTTCTTCGTATTGAAGTAAGCATAAAGGCTTAATATGATCGCTGAACCAGATACGAATGTCATTAGCGAACCAGGGATAAAATTAACATACCCACCTAGGTCTAGAAACATGAAGTAACCTAAATCTGCTAATCCACCCGTTATGGCAGCTAAGAATATCGCGTTCTTGTTGCCTTTCCAGATAAAGAAGGCACTTATAAATGTGACAATTCCGATCCAAAGTAAGTTGAATCCATGTTGACCAATCACAGCACCAGCTGCGTCAGGATAGTTTAATTGTAAAGTTTCAGGAGCAACAGCGTCTGCTATCCCTGCTATGGATGACGCAATATCTCCACTTAAAATAAAGTTGACTGTAAAAACGCCAGCTAGGATATGTACGAGTCCCCAAATGATCCAGAGAATTGCTGAAACTTTGAATAATATGTTCAAGTTTTTCATATGTTGATATTTTAAATAGAGAGTAGTTCTAGCCTTCCATAAACAATGAATGCAGCAATCAATAAAATCATAACATTGATTACTAATGATTTAGGCTTATCGCCTCTCTTTATGTGTAGTGCCAGGGCTCCGAGCATTGTCAATATCACACCGATTGCAGCAACAGGTGTAAGCATAGGTTTAATATTTAGCAATTGAGGTAGTATCAGGCCAAAAGCTGCCAATACTTCTACTAAGCCAATGAACTTCATAGCACTTGGAGAGACGTCCTCAGCCCAATCCATTCTTCCATTTCCTTTTATAATGAGTTCAGGGTTGCTATTCGTCAGTTTCATCGCACCAGGTATGAGCATCATAAATGCTAAAAGGGCTTGTAAAATCCAGAGTAATGTATTCATGTTGAAATCAATTGATTTGAACGAAGGTCTATAGCTGACAAGTCGAATGCATTAATCTAGGTTAAGAAATGAGTAAGATAAATTATTTTCCTTTTGACCTTGCTCCTCGGATTTTACTAAGGGCTTCTGGCGTAATGCCTAGGTAGGATGCGATCATTTTTTGAGGAACTCTCTGCGTAATCTTAGGGTAGGTTTCGATAAAGTGATCATATCGCTCAATGGCAGAGGCACTCATCAGCATAATGACTCTTTTCTGTAAGACAGAAAGCCGTTTGATCAACTTAACACTACTATGGTTTTCTTCCCCTAAGTCCTTTTCTAGTACGATTACCACTGTTTCTTCTAAGGCATCAATATAAAGGTCACAAGGTGTCTCAGGTGGTATGGTGTCAGCAATTAGCCAATCCTCTGGTGCAAACATAAAGATGTGTTCTTTCCCTTTTTCGTCAATGGCATAGCTACGCAGGAGACCTGATTGAACAGAATAGGCTTTGCTATTCAAATCTCCTTTTCTCTGCAGGATATCTCCTTTTTTAATCTTAAGTGTTTTCAAACGATTTCCTTTATCTAATTGGCGGTTAAGGCTGTTCAATGCTTTAACCCTAGCATTGAAGCAAGCACAAGATACAATCGTTAAGCCAGCCGTTGACTTCGAATTATTTTAATTGTTTTGATTGCTAATATTTTATGAAGTGATCAATGTGCTTTTTAGCGACAATTGTTCTTTTATGGCACAAGCAGTCTTAGTGATGGCTAACCCACCTTTTCCAGTGCATTTAACACAAGTAGGCATTTGCTTACTTACTGACGAAACGGTTTCAATTACTTCGTCCAAAGGTATAAGTGCATTATATCCAGCGCAAGCCATCGTAGCGGATGACAAGGCATTGACAGCTGCACTTACATTTTTACCTAAACATGGCGCCTCAACACGATCTGCTATCGGATCGCAAACTAATCCTATCATATTTTGAATTGCCATTGAAGCTGCATCAATTGCTTGTTTAGCTGTACCACCGAACAATTGAACTATGCCAGCGGCAGCCATTCCAGCTGATGCACCACATTCAACTTGACATCCATGTTCTTCGGCAGAGAAGCCAGGGCCCATGGCAAAATAGACACCAACAATTCCAGTGGCAAAATACGCCTCAATCAATTCATCATTTGAAGCACCAATGTCATCAGCAACTGCTCTTAAAACGCCTCCTACAACACCACAAGATCCGGCTGTTGGGTTGGCGACCACAACTTCCATTGCGCTTTTAGATTCCATGATCGCAGATACATTTGCAATGATTTTATTGACGATAGAGTTTTCAAGGATTTTCTTCTTCCTCCGTGCCTTATCAATCAAATGCGATTGTTGGGGTAAAATTCGATCTTCATAATAGGTGCCTGCTAAACCTGTTTCAATGCTATTTTCAATGATTCTAACAATGCTTTTCATCTTAGCGATTACTTGATCGTCAGCTAAGCCACTCTGATGTTTTTCATAGCGTAAACCTAGGGCTCCTAGGTCAAGTTTTTCTTTTTCAGCAAACGCTAAAAGAGAGGCAACGGTTGAAAACGGTAATTCAGATTCATTTCCTGAAATAATTGGCAATACTGGCCGTATAATAATTAGTTCATCGAAGTTTATTGTCTGTCTTAATGTATCAATCACTTCCGTTGAAATGTCCTTTGATAACTTAATGTTTATCAATCGCTGATGGTCATTAATAGTCTCTGTGGCTGATTTGGTTGCTGTAAATACTGAGGCAACGTTTTCCAATAGGATGTCTTTAGGAACACCGCTTAAGAGTAACTCATAATAGCCTCCATTAATGCTTACTTTAAAACCATCTATTTCTGTAATTTCAAATGAACCACCACCAATTGATATTGCGGTGACTTGCGTATGTTTTCCGTGAACACCTTCTAGCTTTAACCGAAATGTGTTGACGTGGCTAGTTTGATAAGTATTGATTTCATATAAGATTGATATTCCTTGCTCTTTGGCTATCCGTTCGGTGTGCTTGATCTGATCATCAGACATTTCTAGCCCTAATAACCCACCTTCAATACCAATTGTGGTGCCTTGTTCCCTATAGTTGGGAGCCCAGGCACCGTCTTTGTCAAAATCAATAACAGCTTTTGCTAATGGCTCATTTAGTATATCTATGCAGATTTTGGCCGCACGCCAAGAGGCCGCGGTATGAGAACTTGATGGACCTCTCATCACTGGTCCAATTACATCATTAAAAATCCCAGGTCGGTTCTTCATAAAGCGGTTGGTTAGTTATTGAATTGAGCTTGTTTTATTCGGTACCTGTGGTTTGTATTGTCAATATAAACCAAGTAGTTATCAAAGAACGCCATACCTAGTCTGATTTGGCTCGACTGATTAATATTCACTCGAATATTTTCAAATGTTGACGCTCCAATCTTTAGAAATGGTAAGGTTCCTATGAGCTCTGTGATGGTTTCGTTTCCACCTGCGGAGTATCTTTCGCGCTTAGATTCTGTAAATTTATACTTGCTCAATAAGACCTTGGCGAGCTCTGTGTCTTCGGGTACATTGAGTCGAGAGGTCGAGCCTAAATCAATGATCGATCGATATGCTTTTCCATCAATCGCAAGAAAAGTGTAAGGCGTGCGCGATGATCGAACTAAAGGGATGTCCATATAGCTATCATCGGAGAGGTCTTTGTCAGATAATTCAACAGTTCTAGCAGGATAATTGATTAGCCAATTGGCCTTGTCAATGACGGTTCTTCCCAGTACGCCTCCATAGTTTGGAATCTGTTCTTTTAAAAATGCCTCATTTCCGTTAGTGGCAAATGTATTCGTGAACTCTACCTCCTTAATCTTTAGCGATTTGATTGTTTCGCTGCCATTTTCAACAGTTCTGTTTGAACTACCTCGCACAGTAACAATTTCTCCCACAACCGAATCTCGCTGAACGTTAGTTACTTCTGCGCCTGTATCGAAGATGAAATTCTTTGTTTCGCCATTGAGTTCGCATGGGACAAGAATCAATGATTTTGCAGTGGAAAAAAAGAACTTCGCATAAAATTCCTTAGGGCTTACTTTCCCTTGGTTGAACTTACTAGTGGTGGAACAGCCGTAGCTTAATAAGAGGGCTGCGGAAATTATCCATATTCTTTTAATGCACATTTTGCTTATTTCGATCAGCTAACGGAAACCAATTTATAGATTTTGACAGTTCGCGTCAAGGCACTGTGGGGATAGGCTCTACTTCTTTACTACTGAAATAAGCTTTGAAAGCTTATCATCCCCCTTAGTTTCAAAACTTGAGAGATAAACGGTTTTAAAAATTATACTTTAATGTCTGTTTTTTTTAACTACTTTGTGCTTAATTAACTACATCAAAAAGAGTTAAGCCTTTGTTCAACCAAACAATACAAATATCATGAGATCGCTTGTCCGTTCAATCCTAGTTCTATTTATTGTTTCTTTAAGCTCTACATTAGCTTTTTCGCAAGCCACGATAACCATAAAACTTCTAGTAGATACTGAGAATTTTGATCAAAACGATTTAACCAACTCTTGCAGTTTCATAGCCACATGGTCAAACTCAAATAAAGTGGTGAGGTCTAATGGTGACTTAGAGGGTTTTGTAATTGATGCTGTTGTAGATGATGTGATCGTTTGGGTTGGAGAGTCAACAACTTCGGGTACTGATATTGTCGATATCAAAAAGGTAGGTCGTGCGAATGGTTCGAAAATATTCAAGAATGATAAACACAACGGTAGAAAAGTTGGGAATTCGAACAAAGAAACGATACAAGACAAAGTACTGTACGATACACGAGGCAAAGAAGATTACAAGTATGATATCTCCTTTAAAATAAATGGTGCAGGCAAAAATCATAAGATTGATCCTAAAATTAGAATTGTCCCTAAGGGATAATTTTAACCAAATAAACTTGGCCTTGTATTTAAATAGACCTTTCAGGTACATTTTCGTTGTCACCTACTTCTTTTGTATTTTAAACGCTTCAGGTCAGGATAAAAACACGATTGACAGTTTAGAAAATGCTTACCTGACGCAAAACCTCACTGCCCTTGAGCAGATGACTGTGTTGAGGAACTTGGCTGTTGACCACCCAGACCCTTCAACCAGCTTATTGTATAGTAATAAGCTTTTGGCCTTGGCCAAATCTCAAAATTCATCAAAATATATTTTTGCAGCACTTCAACAAAAAGGGAATGCATTAAAACTTAAGGGTGATTTAAGTGCGGCTTTAGAGGTGTTTATGGAAGGGGCGGTTTTGGCTGAGAATAACCAGAATAACGAGCTTTTAGGAGGTTTTTATGTGAGTGTTGCTGATGTTTATTCCTTTATGGATAACGGTAGTAATACGATTCTTTATTACAAAAAAGCAATTGAGACGCTTAAGGATTTAGAAGATAAATCATATTACGCTGCTGCCCTTGAAAACTTAGGGGATGAGTACAGTTTGAATATGGCTCGGCCTGACTCGGCACTAGTATATTTTGAAAAATCCGGAAAATTATGGGAGCAACTAGGGAATAAGCAAGGGCTTGCCTATAACATGGGCAATAAGGGGCTGGCTTATGCTCAATTACAAAGACCAGTAGAAGCAGAGTCAAATATTGTTCAAGCAATCAGTATGCTAGTGGAATTGGGTGATTATTATGCCATTAGTGTTTACCTCACCTATATGTCAGATATTTTTTTTGAAAAAGGAGATTTCGAATCAGCGCTTACGTATGCCAATAGTAGTTTGACATTAGCAAAAAAGTATGGGCTGAAGGATCAAATAGCCGATGCTTATCTCAAACTCTCAGAGCTTAACGAGTTTGAAGGGAGGTTGCAACCGTCTTTAGATAGCTATAAGAATTATGTCGCCTATCGTGACAGCGTAAAGAGTATCAGCGAGGCGCAAGCAATGGCTGAAATTATAAGGGAAAGAGATGAAGCACGAAATCAAAAGGAGCTTGATGTAGCTGAACAAGAGAAGCGTAATCAAAGAAATGTCTCTATTGGCATTGCCGTAGCCTTAGTCTTAATAGGCCTTTTGGCTTTCGGTTTGTTTCGTAGAAACCAATTCATAAGTAAGACGAAAAAAATCATTGAGGACGAACGCAATCGTTCAGATGAATTACTTCTTAATATCCTTCCAGAGCAAACCGCCATTGAATTAAAGAATTCCGGTCGTGTAGAAGCAAAACTGCACGAAGATGTAAGCGTACTCTTCTCAGACTTTAAGGGCTATACTAATTATGCCGAGGACTTGTCGCCAGAAATGCTTGTAAAGAGTATCAGCTTCTATTTTTCGGAGTTTGATAACATTATCGAAAAGTATGGGTTGGAAAAAATTAAAACCATTGGTGATGCCTATATGTGTGCCGGTGGACTACCTCATCCAGATGGCGATCATGCTAGGAAAATTACCCTTGCTGCTCAAGAGATGATTGAATTTGTCACTTCAGTAAAAAAGGATGTTTCAAAGGACTACGCCAATTTTGATATCAGGATTGGGATTAGTTCAGGGCCAGTGGTAGCTGGGGTTGTAGGTAGTAAAAAGTTTGCTTATGATATTTGGGGAGATACCGTCAATGTGGCGTCTAGAATGGAATCTATGTCCGAGGTAGGGCGGATCAATATTAGCGAACCGACTTATAACATCATAAAATCAAATTTCCAGTGTGAAGACCGTGGTCACTTTGAAGTCAAGAACCGCGGAAAACTAAATATGTATTTTGTGAATTCTGTACTGATTGAGGCATAAGTAGGTGTGCTAATCACCTTTACGATATTCTAAAGGAGATTTTTCTGTCCAGCGCTTAAACGCTCTGTTGAAAGCACTTTGTTCTGAGAATCCCGTTTCAAAAGCAATTTCAGCCATGCTTCTTGATGAGTCTAAGAGGAGCTTCTTTGCAGCCTCTAATTGCGTCTTCTTAATAAGGTCCCTAAAAGTAAGATCGTTTTCTGCTAACCTACGTGTGAGCGTTCGATTGCTCATCCCTAAATGTTCCCCTATCTGATGAATGCTTGGTATCCCACTAGGGAGAGCATCCTTGATCAGGTGCTCAACATCTAGGGCAATACTATTAGGGCTCAAGACTATGCCGGCCGTCTCTTCTTGTACTCTTTCCACTAAGAACCTGTTAATGCTGGCATCTGCCTTTGCGGTTCTTGTTTCAAGGTCTACTGTGCGGTAGGTAATGAAGTTTTCGGCTTGATCGAATAACACAAGACAGTTGAATGCTTCGGAATAACTGTCAATTGATTTAGGGGCAGCGTGTTTAAAGGAAACTTCTACTGGTGAAATATCGGTTTCTGTCATTGCACGAAGCACAACAACGGTTGCTGATAGGGTCGCCTCGTTAGAGAGTTCTACACCTCTGCGATGTGCATCACGATATAGTATGACTTTAGAAGTGTCTGCTCCTCTTTCTACTTTGAAAACATACGTGTTTGATAAGAGCTTAAAATACCTTTCCGAACGATCGAAAATCTCACCTGCCCATGAACAGGTGCGCCAAGAGAGCCCCAGAACGCCATAATCCTCGATTTTCATTTGTTGACCCACGCGTGCCGAAAATCCTGGGCCAAGTTTCTCGTCTAGTCTTTCGTGTAGCTCAAAGAAATGGTCTGCTGGGACGGCCTGAAGCTTATCTAAGTCATCAAAAGAAGTGGGTAAGTCATTGAGGTCATCTCTTGTCAAGCCTTCCTTGAAGGCATGGCTTATCATTTTCTGATAAAGATTAATAGAGATGTAGTTCATTTAGGCCTTTAAAGTAACTGGTTTTTCTTGATTGTCCTCAACCAGTAAATGCCTTGTAGTTTACTTGACAGGAGGTGATAAGCGTTTTATTGAACCCATATGTAGCCATAACTGACATTTATTCAAATCAAGAGTAATTGGTTCTAGTGAATTGTGAAAGACGGATTTTCGGTCAATTTTTTTGTCTAGAACGCTATCTTTGGGCATGCAAGCCAAACTCCTGTTAGTTACGCCACCGTTTAGTCAATTAAATACGGCTTATCCGGCAACGGCTTATATCAAAGGATTTCTGGAATCAAAAGAAGTGTCTGTTACACAGTTCGATTTGAGTATTGAGCTATTTACTTCAGTATTTACAAGTGACTTTCTGAGTGCTATTTTCCAAGAAGCGGAATCGCTAGGTAATGATCATTTTCCTGCAATTCGGGGAATGAAGGATCTGTACATTTCAAGAGTCGATGTTGTCATTGGATTTCTTCAAAAGCAGGACATTGATACAGCAGGGTTTATCTTAGGGACTGGATTTTTACCACTAGGGCACCGATTGCAGAAGGTTAATACTCAAATAAAATGGGCTGCTGGGGATATCGGCATCATAGATAAGGCAAAGCATTTTGGTACCTTGTTTATTGAAGAAATAGGGGACTTTATTCAAGCAAATGTGGATGAGTTTTTCTCCTTTACTAAGTATGCTGAACAGATAGCCACTTCAGCCAGTAGCTTCAATCAGATAGAAGAGTTTTTGAATTACGAACCGACATTGATTGAAGATGAAATGTTGGCTATTCTGGAAGAGCAAATTCACGAACAAAATCCTGATTTGATTTGCTTTACCATTCCTTTTCCAGGCAATCTGTTTGCAGCCTTGCGTTGTTCTCAATTTATAAAACAGTTTTATCCAGCCATTCGAGTTGCTTTTGGCGGAGGGTATTGCAACACAGAGTTACGCTCACTTGAGGACCCAAGAATTTTTGAGTTCATTGATTTCATTTCATTAGACGATGGGGAAGGGCCCTTGCTAAAAATAGTGAAGTATATAGAAGGCAAGGTTGATATCAATGAGCTAGAAAGGACCTTCGTACTTGAGAAGAGTCGAGTGGTTTACAGGGATAAACTTCCGAATACCATTTTTCATCACAAGCACTTACCTGCTCCTAATTATTCGGGGTTACCTTTTGAGAAGTATTTATCCTTTCTGGATGTAGTCAATCCTATGCATCGTATGTGGACGGATGAGAGATGGAATAAGTTGACCATTTCCCATGGCTGTTATTGGAAACAATGCTCTTTTTGTGATGTCACCTTGGATTACATTGGTAATTACCAAAATACAACGGCAGAGGACCTAGTTGATAAAATTGAGAAGATAATTAAGGACACGAATATCACTGGGTTTCACTTTGTCGATGAGGCTGCACCACCCAAAATGTTAAGGGCGCTATCTGAGAAATTGATAGAAAGAAACATAGACATCACTTGGTGGACGAATATTAGATTTGAAAAGACATTTGACGCTGAGCTTTGTCAGTTAATGGCGAAATCAGGCTGCATTGCGGTTACTGGTGGGTTAGAAGTAGCCTCGGACAGGTTATTGGATAAGATGAAAAAAGGTGTTGATATAGCTCAGGTTACTAGAGTTACAAATGCTTTTTCTGAACAGGGCGTAATGACTCATGCTTACTTGATGTATGGATTCCCATCCCAAACAGAGCAAGAAACGATTGATTCACTGGAAGTTGTGAGGCAATTGTTTGAGAAGAACTGTATTCAGTCTGCGTTTTGGCATCAGTTTACCACCACGGTGCACAGTCCAGTGGGTCAGAATCCTGAAGATTTTGGTATTACAATCACAGGGCCTGTTTTTGAAGGATTTGCACAAAATGATTTATTACATGAAGATCCTTTTGGAGCCAATCATCCCATGTACACTAAGGGTTTAAACCTTGCTTTGGATGCTTACTTGAATAAGCTTGAGTTTGATAAGGAATTGAAAGATTGGTTTGATTTTCCGGTACTCCCAACTAGTCATCCTAAGGGTTTAATCGAAGGATTTTTATCGCCAACCGCAACTGTGGAGGCTGTCACAATTTAATAGGAGTGATCGGAAAACTAATGGTTGCGTAGTGTCAGTTATTCTCCTTTTTTATTCGTTGTGCCTATTTCTTCAACATTACTAAGAATATTGATGCCGCTTTTTTTCATCAGTTCACTTGCATTAAAGTCAGTACAGACACCGTCTTGGAGCTTATAATTAAAAAGTAATTCACCATTCTGTATTTTGCTGTTAAAGCTATGGTTGGAAACTATCATATGGTTGCCTGCTAATCTGGCCAACTCCAAATCATGTGTTGAAATGAGACCAAAGGCATTCAGTTCACTTAGCTGCTTGATTAAGGATACGCCTCCTTTATAACGATCCTCTGAATTTGTTCCTTTGAACATTTCATCCAACATAAAGAAAATTGGTTGCCCGCTTTTTATCAGTTTCAGCAATTGCTCTACTCTTTTTAGTTCAGCAAAGAAGGAAGAAATACCTTCTTCAAGATTATCTTGTGTTCGCATGCTGGTAAACATTTTCATATGCGATACTTGCCCGGACTTGGCACAACATGGCGCACCCATTAACGCCAAAATTAGATTCACACCTACTGTCCTTAAGAAAGTACTTTTCCCGGCCATGTTTGAGCCGGTAATCATAGCAATTTGCCCACGATCTTTTAAGTTGAAATCATTGCAGATCCTATTTTCCGGTTTGATCAAAGGGTGTCCAAGCATTTCAAAATGTATGCTATAATGCTCTTCTTTAATCTCCGGAAATGAAAAATCCGGATTAGAATAGGCAAAACCCGCTAAACTGTTTAGCACTTCAAACTCGCTGATCGCTTGGATCCAGGATTGAACGAGGTCCCTGTTTCTATGCTTCCATCTTTCTGTCAGGATGATCCAATAAATATCGAAAAGGCAGAGATTGTTGAAAATCCCATAAATCTTGTTGCCAAAACTTCTCTTGGTACCCCTTATTTGAAACGCTTCTAGAATTTTCTTTAGTTTTCGGATTTCACTAGTAGCAGAGGATTCGTTTTGATTCAAATCTGAATGAAGTTTTTTAAGCTTTTTCGATTGAAAGGTTTCAGATAAAATAGTCTGAGCTAGCATCTGATAACCACCTAGTATTTGAACATTCCGATCCGTATGGTCAATGATTTCTTCCGCAATTGGCGCTACTTTTTTTAAAAGAAGGTAATTGATCAATAATACAATCAACAAGGGTAGCAGTAATAGATTCCAGCCTTCGGAAAGGGAGTTAACAACAAACAGAGCAGCCAAAACCGTAGCTAATACAGCCAAAATAATACTGCTAATAAGATATTTTGTTTGTTTTGGAAGTAGCTGCTCACCACTTTCAAACCATTTCAATAGCTTTTGGTAGTTACTCTCACTGTTCATAAATGGTAGACCAGCAGCTTGAAGTTGTTGCCTCCATTGCAAACTGGGTTTCAACTCCTGAATGGCTTGCTGTCTTTCAAGAATCATTTCCTTAGGTGCAGATTCAGAGAGCCACTTGGCAAGTAAGAGACTACCTGACTCAGTTGTAGTTCTATTTAGGAGTTGAAATAGAGAGTTCGATCCAAAAACATCTAAATCGTCAATAAAAGGATGATTCTTTTTAAGGTGGGATCTTCCCGTAGGAAAATTTGACAGTTTTTTCTTTAATCTTAAAAGCTCATTTTTATTGATCTCTTTCAAAAAAGTGGTGGTTTTCTTGCGATGGGTTGCTCGATTATATCGGACTAACAATAACACAAACCCAACTAAACATAGCGGAGACACAATCCACAGTAATGTGAGTGACAGTTCATTCGCCAGAATACTGATCACAATTACGGAGATTAGAAAAGAGACCAATCGAACCAGAGAAAGTCTGTTTATGACTCTGTCTAGGTCAAAGACTTCAGTTCTGTATTTATCGTAATTGGTCTGGTAAATCTTCATGATGTGTTATCAATTCTTATACGTAGCACCCGATGTCATCAAATCTTCTCTCTTCCAAAAACTCAAAACCTAATCTTTTGTAAAATCTGTGTGCATTGGGACCCATTTTTAATGGGTCAATAATGTGCCGTTTTGTATCCCAATACTTTGATAATTCAAGGTAATTTATTGTCGCTGGTCTCAATTTTATGATTGCACTGGCTTTTATTCAGCTAGTACATGACTAATGTATATCATCAATATACCAAATACGTCACTTTTATATCAATTAAGGCGTGCGTAGGAATAACGAGGATTGTGGATTCTTTCTTGAATAAGTTTTATTCTCAAATCGTTGCTCGAGAAGCGGCTTCAATAGAGGGGCCATCAGAAGAGGGATTAGTATGCAATTTCAATGAGTAGGAGGGGCATATTATAAATGTTTATATGAGTGAAAATGCAAAACTATACTTTATCTGAATCAGCTTTGATAAGACGGGATAAAGTAAGTGAAACTGCCTAACTACAATAGCAGTATTCGAGAAGAACTCCAGTCGGTATGTAAAAATGTAGCCCACGGTTTAAACCGTGGGCTACTTATGTGATTATTTTTTTATTGGAATAGGTTGCATTTTTTTAACCTATCATGCTTATTTCTCTGGCCTGACTCTGAGCTTTCGAGGGTGATATAAACTCGATTAAAAACTACGTTAGGCTTTTGCATTCTGAGATAGCAATAAATGTTAATGATCTGTACATTGAAGTACTTAATCATCTTGATTTATTTGACGAGAAAGAAAATAATACCCTAGGCAAAGAGAAATAACAAGCGCAGAAATCCCAAATATTAAAAGATAATCAGTGTGCTTAATGTCCATAATGATGATTTTACGACAAATAGCTGTGATTGCAACGATTACTATGATTTTTATCTTTCTTAAAAGATTATTCTCATGATGTTTAAAAGTCTCTAATATTTCCAATGAAATTAAAATATTAAAAAAGACGGGGACTGCTGTTAGCGCGAATGATTTGCCCTGTGTAAAATTTATTCCACGCAGCTCTGAGAAAAAAATATAGAAGAGATAGAAAACCTCTACAGCGATGTACAATAGGGATGCAATTGCGAGCATAAAATAGACCACACTCTCACTTTTACCTATAATTTGTTCTTTAATCACACACTAAAACTTATTGATTAAAAATCGCCAACATAGAGGTTATGGCTACTTTAGAGCCAAACGGGATAGCACTTAAATCAACTTCAAAATTGCCATTATGATTATTAAAAGGTAATTGACCTTTTTTAACAGCATCTTCAAATCGTTTTGGATTGGCAATACCAACATTTATGTAGGCGTAGTCTTTTTTAGCATTATTAATGACCAAATGATGTACATCTTCAGAACCCATAACTGATGGTACTACAGTCTCATCTAAAACAAACTTTTTATCTGAAACTAGCGGATAAATTGACTCTCTAACCACTTTCGTTAACTCCGTATTATTTTCTAGTGGATAAGACCATCCTTTAAATTTAATTGTAGGATATTTTTCTTTAGGCAAATCATAAGCATGTGCAATCCCTTCATTTATTCTAGTGATTCCATCAATCATTAATTTTCTGTCTTTTTCATCAAACCATCTTAAATTCACTTTTAACAAAGCTGTTTCAGGAATCACATTATTATCTGTTCCTGCTTGGACAGAACCTACTGTAATAACAGCAGAATGTTTTGCATCAATACCACGACTTATGATAGCTTGATATTGCATGATTGCAGAGGCAGCCATAACAATTGGGTCTTTAGATAAATGAGGATTAGAGCCATGGCCGCCTATACCGTTAAAAGTAACGTCAAATTGGTCTGTACCTGCCATTCTAACTCCAGAAGCTGCTGCTACCATACCAACTGCAACTGGCATAGAGTGAATTCCGAATAAATAATCTGGCTCTGGTATTTTGTGTTTTGTATATAAACCGTCCTTGACCATAGCTTCTGCACCAAGAATGGGTTCTTCCGCTGGCTGACCAATAAATATGACAGTACCTTTCCATAAGTCTTTATGTTCTGCCATGAACTTTGCTGCAGATAGCATCCATGTAACATGCACATCGTGTCCACAAGCATGCGTTACAGGTGTTTCGGAACCATCATCGAGCTTCACTATTTTGGTGCTTTTATAAGAGAGGTTGGTCAATTCTAATACAGCATTACAATCCATATCTGCCCGATACATTACTATGGGCCCATCTCCATTTTTTAGAACGCCTGCAACACCTGTGATGCCAATCTTTTCTGTGACTTTATAGCCATAAGATTTTAACTCCTTAGCCACGATGCCAGCAGTTCTTACTTCCATAAAACCCAATTCTGGGTTCTCGTGAATGTCCTTGAAAATAGCAACATATTTGTCATTACTATTCTCTACACTAGTTTCTATAGTTGTTTTTTGGTCTTGTGCTATGAGCGTACCTGAAATTAAGATGGTGCACACAATAAGAATCCTTGAAATATTTTTAATAAGCATGATTTATATTTTGTTAAAGTTATTTTGAAGTTCTTAAAGAAAGAATGTTACTCCTAATTTTACGGTATTTGCTTTGTTTGTAAAGTTTGGAGAATAACCAATATTTGCTAATATTTTATTCGGAATAAACATATGGTTTAGGTTGAAATCACCAGACCATGTTTCATTCCATGCTCCATCAGTATTCAACATTGTCATAACAGGATTTACAAATAGGAACCAGCTTTTATTAAAACTAATACTCACATTAGCCTGAGCAGAAAATCCCGTACTAGAAAATTTAGAAGCATCAGGAATTAAATCTGTACCAGGTTTTGTAACATGAACAACGCTCAATCCAGGAAATAACTTAATTTTTTTTGATGCAGCAAAACCATATACCGAACCTGCCGACAAAACAAAACTGCTAGAGCCTAAGCCATCCTCAAAATTACCTGTGGGTAAAGTGATATCAACAAAGGGTGCCATTACGTGAAACTTATCAGCGGTCATCACACGTTTTACAATTGTAAAATAGCGGACTCTAACATCACTTAATCCAAAAGCACTTGTGGCCTCATTATAGAGTAATGGTAATTCCGCTAACACCAGATTATTAGCATCAAAGGAATATTGAACATTAGCTCTCATTCCGTATAAGTTTGTCCCGTCCTTTAAAGAACTGTATTCAAACGCAGTGTTAATTTGTGTGTAAAGATTTGTTGGATTAGAGGCGTCTACTACTTTTTTTCCTTCATCTTGCGCATTAACAGTGGTTATTGAGATACTAATTAATAGTAAGACTAATTTGAATTTTTCCATAATGAATTTTATTGTTTTGTATATACACTTTTACCTTCTTTAATAGTCTCTAGTACTACAATATCCTTAATAGCATCAACTTCAACTTTTAGTGGATTGTCAGACAGCACTACTAGATCTGCTAATTTTCCTTTTTCTAAAGTCCCTTTTTTATCATCTTCAAAATGCGAGTAAGCAGACCAATCAGTAATACATTTTAGCGCTTCATAAGGGGTTAATCTTTCATTTGCTCCCATGACCATGCCACTTCTTGATGTTCTACTGGCAGCTATCCAAACTACGCGCATTAAGTTAGGAAGAGCAACTGGTGCATCTGAATGAATGGTTAGCCTTAAGCCTTTATCTAAAGCGGTACGTGTAGGACTGATTTTCTTAGCTGCTTCTTCACCAATGATTTCTGTGTGCCAATCTCCCCAATAATAGGTATGTAAAGGGAAAAGAGAGACAGTAACATTAAGTTCTTTCAAAGCATCTAATTGATCTGGTCTTATATATTGCCCATGAAGTAAAACGTTTCTCAAATCCTTTTTACCATATTCCTTTTCTGCAGCTCTTAAACCTCTAATTAATTGGTCTATTGCAGCGTCACCATTAGCATGAGAATTAATTTGCCAATTGTTTTTGTATACCATCTTATATAAGTCAGCAATTTCTTGTTCATTAGCAATTGCTGGATACCCTGTATAATCTGATTTACCACCTTCTGGTGGTACTAAATAAGGTTCCGTTTTCCAAGCGGTTTGTACTTGTGGCGCTCCATCTAGGGTTACCTTTAAACCTGCGACTCTGTAATGATTTTTATATTCTTTTGAATTCCACTCGGTGTCCATGTGTTGGGCAACCGTATAATCTAAGTAGGATACAATATCAATATCAAATAATCCTTGATTAGCGAAAGCGGTTAAAGCATTAAATGTTTCCATCGTCTTTCCGTCTTGGAGCGTGGTATATCCATAACTTTTCGCCATTTCTACTCCCATTTTAGTCTGTTGTGCTAACTTTACAGGATCAGATGCAGCTAAGGCTCTGGCGATATGAGGTAGTGCTGCTAGTTCTTCAAGCACTCCGTTTGGTTCAGTACTATTTGGCATTCTTCGAATGATACCACCGTCAGGATTTTGTGTATCTTTAGTAATACCAGCTAACTCTAGTCCTTTACTGTTCATTACAACAAAATGTGCTGAAATATGCATAATAAGAACGGGATATTCTGTCGAGACCTTATCTAGATCTTCTTTTGTTGGAAAACGTTTTTCTGCCAATTGCGTTTGGTCAAATCCGAGTCCAAAAATCCAACCTGTTATTTCAAGGTTTTCTGGTGTTTCTGCCCAATTTTTTAATTCATTAACGAGTTCATCTATATTTTTAACACCTCCATCTGGTGGTGGTAATAAATTTGTTCCTGTTGCCTGAGGTCCAAATGCAAAAAAGTGCGCGTGTGCATCTATGAAACCAGGAAGCATCGTTTTTCCTTTTAAGTCATTCATTTTATGACCTTCGCCTGCTATTTTAATAGCCTCTTCACTATTTCCAATAAATAGGATTGTTCCATCTTTTTCAACTAGGGCTTCTTGATATGTAGGTAAGTCTCCAACCATATCAATGATGTCACCATTGTAATATACAGTTGCAGTAGATGTGGTATCATCAATTTTAGTAGTGTTTTCCTTGTCTTTACAACTAGTTAGACATAAAAAGAAAATGAATAAATACGCAAAATGTTTCATCGTTTACTTTTGATTTTATTAAAAGTCAAAAGTATGTTGATGTTAATGCAACTGGCGTGTTATGAAAGAAAAACCTGTTCAAGATTTAAAATTTGAACAACATTTATAGGTGTTTCAAGGGAATCCTATGAAATCGTCTTTTTATATTCAGAAGGGGTAGTACCTGTTTTTTCTTTAAACGCTTTTATAAAAGTCGTTCTAGATTTAAAGCCAACTTCGAGGGCAACACCTTCGAGACTGTAATTTGACCAATCGGAATCTGCGAATTTTTTAAGCACAACTTCAATTCTCTTTTCGTTAATGAGTTGATTGAAGTTTTTGTTATACAGACTAGTCGTAATTTGTGATAAACTATTTTTTGAGATATTTAAATAGTTGGCCAAATCGTCTTGCCTAAAGTTTGGTTTTAGATATGAAAATTCAGCGTCAAAAAAACTATCGATTCGGTTTTTTAAGTGTTCTAAATCATAGGCGGTAAGGGTCTCTTTTTTTTCCTGATTTCTAGTAATCTTTCTCTTAACATCGTCTAAAGCACTGTACAAAATTCTTGGCTCGAAGAAAGGATATGAGAATATAATGATGATGTAGAGTGCGAATAGGTAAGAATCGAGTGAGTGAGTGTCGATTGTAGCTGAATCGAAGAGCAGGGAGACCGTTCCTATAAAGTTCCCTAGAAACATAAGTGACGATACACAAATGAGCCAGATAAATTCACTTCTGGAATTCTTTCTGTCTTTAGCATTTTTTGCAAGCATATATATGGCGGTAGAACTAAAAAGCATACCTATAATAAACTGTGTTAAAAAATTCCAATAGGCAGGTATAAACCTGTAGGCTTCCCCTTTTTAGGACAGTTGTAAATTATAAAATATTCTCAATCTTCAGAAAGGGGTACCCCTTTCTGA